>ERZ1292632.3196-Hain-H43-01um-R2-3196-length-12791-cov-17_pt1 | contig 12791 bp, 10 predicted proteins | sample MGYA00564407_ERZ1292632 | MGnify/ENA primary metagenome ERZ1292632 (study PRJEB36523, sample SAMEA6512637) | groundwater metagenome | collected 2019-01-08 | study: AquaDiva: Metagenomics assemblies of 32 groundwater samples
CCGGCAAAAACAACGAAGGTCGTTCCAAAAATCCAGGACAACGTTTTTTATATTGAAATTAACAAAATTAAACCCAACCCCGACCAGCCGAGGCGAGATTTTGACAAAGATGGCCTGAAAGAACTTGCCGCTTCAATTAAAAAATACGGCATTCTTCAGCCGCTTTTAGTTTCTAAAATAGAGACCGAAACCGAAAAAGGCCTGAATGTAGAATATGAATTAATTGCCGGCGAACGCAGGTTGCGGGCGGCGAAGCTCGCTGGCCTGCCTCATGTGCCGGCCATAGTTAAAGATAATTTTGACGAAAGCCGTCTCAAGCTGGAGGTTTCTTTGGTGGAAAACCTTCAGCGGGAAGATTTAAATCCGATTGAAGAAGCCGAGGCATACGCCCGACTGGCCGGAGAATTTAATCTTACCCAGAAAGAAATTGCCGCAAAGGTTGCCAAGAGCCGCGAGGTGGTCGCTAACGCGGTGAGAATCCTGACTTTGCCGGCGGATATTAAAGAAGCGCTAAGAGCCGGCAAAATTGCCCGCACCCATGCCCGGGCATTGCTTTCCTTTAAGGACATGGCAAAACAGCGCGAGGTGTTTAAGCAAATACTAGCCGGCAATTTTGCCGTCCGCGAGGTGGAATCGGCCGCAAAAGAGCAACGCGTTGCCCAAGAGCCGGCCGCTCCGGCGGTCAATCCGCGCTTTCAGGAGCTTCAACAGAATCTTTCTAAAAATCTCGGCGCGGCCGTCTTTATCAAGAGCGGAGCTTCGGGCGGCAGTATAGTAATTAAGTTTGCGAATCTGGAAGAACTGAATACGATTGCTAAAACGATTCTTGATTAGCTAGAGGTCAGACAAAAAACAAAAACGGCTCAAAGGCCGTTTTGATTTTCTTAGATATTCAATATCGCGCCGAATCTGGGAGGAGGGATTTCTAATGATTCTTCAGAACCCGGAGGTTGTTCGCATAATCTCTTTGCCAAAACATCCAAAGTTTGCCTGGGAAACAGAACAGATAAGACCTTGAACAGCCTTTCCCCATCCTCTATCGGATCGTAAGGTTCGCTGCCGATTCTTTTTAAAAAAATCGCTCCCCTGGTTTTTTTCAGGGCCTTTTCTATGTCTTCATTGGGACCGCCGAAATTTTTTCTTGCGAACATGAGTTTTCTCATAGTTCTCTATCCCTCCTTTTTTCGTATTTGAATATTTGAATAAAGGAACTGGGTTAGTTATATCTTTATCGTATTTCTTTGTCAATAATATGTAATTGGCTAGCCTTTTATATTAATATTTCCTCTCGCCCCCACACCTATTGAGCATATGTTCTGCATACCGCAAGTCTTATCAAGCCGTTTATTATTGGCACAACCAAAACTATGTGAATAATAACTACCTTGATAAGCAGAACAGGGGTGACTTGCAAATACTCAATAGGTGTGGGGGCTTGCGAAAACGAAGCCGATAATTTCCTTGGCTCCCGCGCCCTTAAGAGCGCGGGCGCAATCATCCAATGTTGAGCCAGTTGTAGATACGTCATCAATTAATAATATAGTTTTGCCGACTAGAGAAGCGGAAGTTCCAACTATGGAAGTCGGACTTCCATAGTTGGGGGAGTGGAATTCAAAAATGTTTTTTGCGTTTGCGATGCGCGACTGGCGGTCTGGCATTTTGGCTTGAGGTTTGACATCGCGGACGCGCTTCAGCGCATCCGCGATGATGGGCCAGCCAAAAAATTCAGCAATTTCTCCTCCTATAATTTCCGCCTGATTAAACCCCCGCCAGTTTAACCGCCTGCGATGAAGCGGGACCGGCACGACGACGGTTGAGCCGCGGTCAATGTTAAAACCCGGCGAGAATCTCCGCTCAAGGTATTTAGCCATAAGCCGGGCCATATCGCCGGCCAGCGATCTGGCAAAGCGATACTTCATTGTCTTGATAATTTTTTCCACTAGCGGATTCTCATAGGATGTCATGACGAAAAGCCGATCCAGAAAATGGTCGGCTCTGCAGAAAGGGCAGGTCTTACCTCCAACCACCGGCGAATTGCAAAATGCGCAAGCAAAGTTGTTTTTCATCTTTATGCCGGCCAAGCAAGCCGAACAAATGTGGGATTCGTTGTTATTAGACAGCAAAGTCTCGCAGCCGAGGCATTGGCGGGGAAAAAGAAGGTCCAAAAGCCAGCTCTTGAATGTATGCATGTGTACAATTTAAACGCTTTAGGTGGTATAATTACAATAGCTATTGAACTAGGTGTTAGGTGCTAGGTTTTAGTTGTTAGTAACTTTCCTAAAACCTAAAACCTAAAATCTAAAATCTAACTTTGGGATTATTCGGTTTTAGATCTAAAAGCAAAATAGGAGTTGATATAGGCACTTCTTCTATTAAAGTTATTGAGCTGTCAAAAGAGTCGGGCCGCTTTAAATTGGAAAACTACGGGCTTTTTGAACTGGAGTCGATCGATGAAGCTGTGAAAGTGTCAAATCAGGCGCTTGGCGACAAGCCCGTTCAGCTAACCGACCGAGATTTAACATGGGGCGTGAAAGAGGTTTTAAAAAGAGCCAAGATCGGCACTCGCGAAACAGTGGCTTCAATCCCGTCCTTTTCCACTTTCGCCACGATTATTACCATGCCCTATCTTTCGGAAGAAGATATAGCGAAGTCCATTCCTTTTGAAGCCAGAAAATATATTCCCATTCCTTTGTCCGAAGTTACGCTGGACTGGTCAATTATAAACGTGGCTCAAGAAAAAGCGGGCCAGCTTTCGCCGGGCGGGGGACAGCCACCGTCAGGACAACCGCCGACGGTTGAAATTTTTCTTGTGGCCGTGCCAAAAGAAGAGATTGCCCGTTATCAGTCAATAATGAAAAATGCCGGCTTGAATCTTCGCGCCCTTGAACTTGAAAATTCCGCCCTGATCCGGGCGCTTGTCGGCAATGATTTAAGTCCGGTTGCGATTATTAATATCGGGGGACGCAGCACTTCTATTTTGATTGTTGACGGAGGGTTTGAAAGAGTGGGCCACAATTATGAGATCGGCGGTTTTGAAATAACCAAATCCATCGCTCGCTCGCTCGGCATAAGTTTGAAACGGGCTGAAGAGCTGAAAAGAAGTTTCGGCATCAAAACTTCCGATAACAATGCGGTACGCGAGGCATTGAGCTCTCTGGTTGATATGATGGCTTTTGAAACTAAAAAGACGATCCATAATTACGAGGACCAGAAAAAAACCAAAATTTCAAAAATTCTGCTTGTGGGAGGGCTAGCCAATATGCCCAACTTCGCCGATTATTTTGGAGAGAAACTTGGGATGGCAGTTTCTTTGGGCAATTCTTTGGCCAGAGTAATCGTCCCAGCCGGAGCTGTTAGTCTTCAAGCCGAAATCAATTCAACCTTTGCTATAGCAATTGGTTTGGCGATGAGAGAAATATAGCCCCGCCGTGCCCGCCTAAATTTTTGCACTTGCGCCGAAGGCGCAAGTTGCCAAGCGAGTGCAAAAACTTAGGAGGGTGTGCATAACAATTCGGCCAGATTAAGCTAAAATATATAAAGATGCCAGACATAGGAGGGCTTCAGCTCCTCCCAGAAACAAGAAAAAAAATAGAGGTCCGGGTACCGGGGCAGAACAGGCTCGTAATTTTAAGTTTGATCTTTGTGCTTATTATACTGGGTCTTTATTTCGGGCTTATGTTTTATAACAATTCCATACTTTCTTCCGTGGGCCAGGCCGATGAACAACTGGCGGCGCTGGAAAAATCCAGAGACAAGAAACTAGAGCAAAAGCTTCTGGGCCTAAAGAACCAGTTGTCGGTAATCAGCCCTTTAATTTCTTCCCATTTATTCTGGTCGCAGGGCCTCTCTAAAGTGCAAAGTTTGGTCCAGCCTCAGGTCCAATTCAAGTCTATCAACGCAGACAGCTCGGCGGCAAAAATACTTTTTCAGGCCACGGCGGCGAACTACACTACCATAGCCAAACAGATAGCCGCTTTTTATGCCGATGATTCAATTACCGACATAGTGCTGAATAAAGCAACTAGCACTCCGACCGGAGTTGATTTCACTATGCAGTTGATATTTGATCCAGCCAAGTTTTTGATTAAATCAAAATGAACAGGACCCTCATCGCCTCCATAGTTTTCGCCGCGGGAGCATTTGCATTCTTTGTTTTGGTTTTGCCGGAGTTTACTTCCATTGAAAATGCCAGAGCAGCTCTCCAAGCCAGGCAGGCTTTGATAGAAGAGAAAAATGCGGAATTGAAAAACGTTGCGGAGCTTAATGAGCAATACAAAGCCAGACAGGCGGGTATTGATAAAATAACCACATTTATGCCGGAGCAGAAAAGAATAGACCAGATTGTTTCAAGTATCCAGCAGATATCAAGCCAAACCGGTCTTAATTTAACCGATATAACAACGGCTGGCGCGGCGGAAACGGGAGAGGCAACGGGTTACAAAAAAATATTCGTCAGTTTTAATGTCGTAGGCCAGTACCCATCTTTTGTTAATTTTTTGAAATTATTAGAGCAGAACCTGCGTTTATATGATATTTTTGAAATTATCGGCTCCCTAACAACGGGCGCCGCCGGCGGGGGCCAGAATCTGGTAAATTTCAGCGTGAAACTTAACGCTTATAATCTTAAATAATCCCGATGCAAGGTCGGGACCCCGACTGAAACGTCGGGGCTACTAACTATTCATCATGGCGACAGGCACAAGCAAAGAAAACCCGAGTAAAGTAATACCAATAGCGATAATAGTTCTCGGTGTTATCGCCGGTTATCTTTTTTTCTCCCTGACAATCCAGGGGAGCGAAGTGGGAATCCAACCACCGGTTACAACCGACGACACGCTTTCAAAATTCAAGAACCTTGGTTTGGATTTTTCAATTTTCGACGATACCAGATTTAAATCTCTTAAAATCTTCGGCGAATCGCCGGTCCAGCCGGGCCCGACCGGCCGGACGGACATTTTCGCACCGTTCTGAACTAGGTTTTAGGTTCTAGTTTTTAGGTTTTAGAAAATCTCTAACACCTAACACCTAACACCTAACACCTATTTTTTTGGCCTATCAATTACCGCAACTTTTAATTGATGAATTGGTGAAACTGGGGTCTTTAACCCCAGAAGTTTTAAGCGAGGCGGAAAAAGAAGCGGCTAGAAACGAAAAAGATTTCGGCGAGGTTTTGGTTTCCAAAAAATTAATTGACGACGCCGGTCTTTTGAAAATTAAATCTTCCGTGTACCAACTCCCCATCGTTGACCTTTCGGGCGCCGAGGTGAATCGGGAGCTTCTGAATTACATTTCGGAGGACATCATTAGTTTTTACAGGGTTATCCCTTTTGCCAAAGAGGGTTCCGTTCTTCGGGTCGGCATTGTAAATCCGGAAAATATTGATGCTCTTGAGGCCTTGAAATTTGTCGCTTCTGATAAGGAGCTGACCATAGAGAAATATCTGATAAGCTACAGAGATTTTGAAAATTTTTCGCGCAGTTTCAGAACTCTTACCACTGAAGTCGGCAAGGCCCTTGAATCGCTTTCGGAAGAACTTTCTCAGAAGGAGCTGAAAATTACGGAAAAAATCGGGGGCATAGAGGACATAACGGCTGAAGCGCCGGTAACGCGCATCGTCGCCGTTATAGTCAAGCACGCGGTTGAAACGCGGGCCTCCGATATCCACATTGAACCGTTTGAAACCAAAATCAGAATAAGATTTAGGATTGACGGTCTTTTACAGACGGTTTTGTCTTTGCCGCGCGGCCTACTCTCGGCTTTGGTTACGCGCATTAAAATATTGACCGATTTGAAAATAGACGAGACCCGATTGGCGCAGGACGGGAGATTTTCTACGAAATTGGGGGACAGAAGAGTTGATTTTCGTGTTTCTACTTTCCCGACCCGAAACGGCGAAAAAGTGGTTTTGAGAATCCTTGACCCTATGGTCGGAAACATAACATTGACCGACTTGGGGCTGGAGGGGCGTTCGCTCGAGTTGGTTTTGGAAAACATGGTCAAGCCGTTCGGTGAGATTCTCATAACCGGCCCGACCGGTTCCGGCAAGTCAACCACTCTGGCCGCGATGTTGAGACAGATCAACGATGACGAGGTGAACGTCGTAACCCTTGAAGATCCGATAGAATATTTTGTTGAAGGAGTCAACCAATCCCAGACCCACGAAGAGATAGGATATACTTTTGCCAGCGGCTTGCGCCACATTTTGCGCCAAGACCCCGACATTATAATGGTGGGGGAAATCAGAGATGGAGAAACGGCCAGCTTGGCGACTCAAGCGGCGCTTACGGGCCACGTTGTTATCTCCACGCTTCACACCAATGACACTATCGGGGTGATTCCCCGTTTGGTAGACATGGGCGTTGAAAAATATCTGCTCGCCCCGACCCTTAATTTGGCGGTTGCCCAGCGCCTTTTAAGAAAACTTTGCCCATCCTGCAAGCAGAAAGTCAAAGCCAATGTCGGCGAGGAGCACATGATCAAACAGGCCCTTGAAAAAATACCAGTCGAGATCCAGAAGGAGTTTCCTAAGAACGGATTTGAGATATATAAAGCTGGGGAGGGATGCAAGGATTGCCGGGGCAAGACCTATAAGGGAAGAATAGCTATTTTTGAAACACTGGCCATGACTGATGAACTGGAAAAAATCATTCTGACTAATCTTTCAGAGAGTGAATTACGCAAAGAAGCCCAGCGGCAGGGGATGATAACAATGTTTCAGGATGGTATAATAAAAGTTCTGCACGGGGTAACTTCAATGGAAGAGCTTTTGCAGGTTGCCCAAGAAAACGAGGAAGAACAGGCCCCGCCTCAATAAAACCAAGTGGATATGGATCCCGAACGAAGTAGCCCCAGTGGGTCCATTGGCACAAACTTTAAATGATAATTAAGCAGTCAAGAAACTTGCCACTTAGGTGGTAGGCAAGGAACTTGCTACTTCGTACGGGATGGACGATTACAAAAAACAACTGGACAATTTAATAGAAATGACCGCCCAGAAAGGAGGATCAGATTTGCATCTATCTCCCGGACATCACCCGACAATGAGAGTTGACAGCCGCTTGATCCCGCTTACCGACCAGCCGATACTGGACAAGCAGCTTCTTGAAAACCTCGTTTTTTCAATTCTTGGCGAAGAACGGAAGGCGATATTCCTAGCTCAGAAAGAATTGGACTTTGCCTATGAGCTGAATGACGATGTCCGCTGCAGGGCCAATGTTTATCAGGCGAGAGGAAATTTTGCGGCCGCTTTTCGTTTTATCCCGAAAAACATAAGGACGACTGAAGAACTTAATCTTCCGCCGGCCATCAAAATATTCAGCAAGCTTTCCCAGGGTTTCGTCCTGGCAGTCGGGCCGAATGGCCACGGCAAATCAACAACTCTGGCAGCGCTGATTGACCTTATTAATCATGAACGGGCCGAGAAGATAGTAACGATTGAAGACCCGATTGAATATATCTTTTCCCCGGACCGAAGCATTATTGACCAGCGCGAGCTGTATCAAGATACGCTTTCTTTCGGCAAGGCCCTGCGCTCAACTTTTCGCGAGAATGTGAACGTGATAATGGTGGGAGAAATGCGCGATTACGAAACTATGAGCGCCGCCGTTTCCGCCGCCGAGACGGGGCATCTGGTTTTTGCCTCGCTTCATACGAATAACGCCGCCCAGACCGTTCAGCGCGTCATTGATAGTTTCCCTCCGGAGCAGCAGCGCCAGATTATATCCCAGCTTGCGGACACTATTTCCGGCGTGATATCCCAGCGGCTTATCCCTCGCACAAAGGGCGGCCTGATACCGGCGGTGGAATTGATGATCGCTAACTCCGCGGTCAGGACTTTGATTAGAGATGGCCGCATTCAGCAGTTGAATTTGGCGATTGACACCGGCTCCGATGTGGGGATGATTTCCCTGAACCGCTCTTTAGCCGACCTGCTTAGGAGGAAAGAGATATCAATGGAGCAAGCGGAATTTTATTCTTTGAACCCTTCCGAATTGAGAATGCTGGTTAAATAAGCGACACCAATACACGAATTACACGAATAGTTGAGCTGAATATACTTAACGAATAGCACGAATTATTTGTGTCATTCGCGTCCATTAGTGTATTTGTGTTGAGTACCGCGTAAGCGATGGAATTCAATTATCGGACAAAGCAACAAAGCGGTGAGCTGGTAGAAGGCAAGCTTGAGGCCCCTTCCGAGGACCAAGCGGTAACTTTGCTCCACCAAAAGAATTTGGTGATTTTGAGCTTAGAACCGGCCAAAAAGGGTCTTTTCGGCCAAGATTTACTCTCGGCGTTTAACAGGCCGTCAAAGAAAGATGTAGTTATGTTCACGAGGCAAATGGCTACCTTGGTTGACGCGGACGTGCCTTTGGTGGAAGGATTGCATACTTTGGCTCGTCAGATAGAAAAAGAATCTTTCAAGAAAATTATTTCAAGCGTTACCTCTTCAATTGAGGGCGGCGCCTCGCTTTCCGTCGCTCTTAGTGAGTACAGCAAGGTTTTTAGCAGATTTTATATCAGCTTGGTCAGGACCGGCGAAGTTTCCGGCAAGCTTCAAGATACGCTTTCCTATCTCGCCGACTATTTGGAAAGAAGCGCAGGTTTAAACTCCAAGATCAGGGGCGCGCTTACTTATCCCGCCTTTATATTATTCGCCATGGTAGTAGTGGTGATTATTTTAATGACAACGGTGTTGCCAAATCTGCTTTCAATCATCAAGGATGCCGGAGTGACGGATTTGCCGTTTACCACTAAAATTCTTGTTGCGGTAACCGGTTTCGTCAATAGATTCATAATCCCGCTGGTGATTGTAATAATCGGCTTGATTTTCGGCTTTTTTTATTCCATAAAGACGCCCGGAGGCAGAGAAAAATTTGATAGCTTTAAGGTGAAGATGCCCCAATTCGGTAAGGTAGTAAGAAACCTTTACCTTGCCCGTATAGCCGAGACGCTCTCTACTTTAATTAAGGCCGGCGTGCCGATATTGGAAGGACTAACGATAACTTCGGATGTCGTGGGCAATGTCATTTATAAGAGAATGCTTTTGGAAGCGGTGGAGAATGTCCGGGGCGGAGGGACAATATCGGAGATATTTGACAGGTACAAGGAATTTCCTCCTCTTTTTACCTCAATGCTGTCAATCGGGGAAAAAACGGGCCGGACCGACTTTATGCTTGAAAATGTCTTTAAATTTTATAAAACAGAATCCGAAAATGACGTTCAGAATCTTTCCCAGCTAATAGAACCGGTGCTGATATTGGTTTTGGGTGTGGGCGTAGCCGGTCTGGTTTCAGCGGTTTTACTGCCTATATACAGTTTGGTGGGGGCAGGGTAGTAGAGGTGGGCTAAAAAATTATGGAACCCAATATATCCGTAGAACAAAATCCAAATCGCAGAAGGATATATCGAGCTATTGTTCCCTACTTAGCCGTAGGCGTACTTACATTTGCCGTTTTTAACACTGGTGGCCGTCCTCTTTTTAGCGATATAAGCAAATTCGTCATTTTCGCCAAAGATGGCATAGAGATTGAAAAATTGGTTCAGGTTTCAAGCGGCGATGTCGGCTCCAATAAAGAATTAGACATTAACAAAGACGCAATCATAAACGGCAATCTTTTTGCCGACCAGATAGACATTGATAAAAACTCTCTAATTAACGGCAATGCTTCTTTTAATAAACTCAAGCTTGAAAAAGACACCAAAATTCTAGGTACGAAGACAGACCACGTTTCTCTGCCCGTAGCTAACTTGCCAGAAATTCCAAGTTTTCAAGTCGGCACGCAGGATTTGAATTTCCAAGGTCAAAACAACACTTTGGCCGCCGGTAATTACCGAAACCTTACGCTTGAGAAAGATAGTCGTCTGACCCTGGCCGGCGGGACCTATAATCTGTCCAAGCTGGTTCTTAAAGAAAATTCGGTTCTTATATTTTCCGCGCCTGTGCAACTTAACATAAGGAGCAGATTATTTGGTCAGATGCATGTTTCAATTTTGCCGGGTGCTAATGTTAAGCCGGACGATTTGGCTATCAACTATGCGGGGGAGAGGATAAAGGGTGAAAAAAACGAAAATGAAGATGAGACAGAGAGCAAAGAAGATGCCCATCCGGCAAAATTCGGCCCCAGCTCTCTGCTCAATTTTAAACTCCTTGCACCTAAAGCTTCCGTAAAAATTGGAGATGCTACGACTTTCAGAGGCCAAATTTTAGCCAGAAAAGTAAAGATTGAAAAGGATTCAGTTTTGAGCAGAGAGATATTTTTTGAAAAAGAAGGCGACCCCGCAAAAATTGTCTCGGATCAAGGCCTACGATTCTTTGTTAACGAGGTTGTTATTCTTTTTAAGGAGGAGGCAACACAGTCAGATATCCAAATGGTTGCCGACCTACTCAACGGAAAAGTTACTGCTTTTATCCCCCTGCCCAAGATTGTAAAAATAGAAGTGCAAACTACCACAGCCCAAGAGCTAAATAATAAAATTCAATTGATTAAAAATTCCAACAACCCGCTTATTATAGAGGTAGGCCAGAATTTAATAGGTGCAAGATAATCCATGATTATAACAGAGAAAAAATATTTTGTATTAGCCGTTATATTAAACATTTTGTTCTGGGCGACATTTTTATTTAACCCTCTTGCCCTCATCGCCTGGTTAGCAGGAAAATATGAAATCAGTATCAGTTTGGCAGAGATTTGGATTTGGAGCTCGTTCGTTTTATTCATTGCCCTACCAACACTTTTTGGTTTGGTCAGAATATTTACTGCGCAGTACAAGGTGTGGTGGCTATTAGGTCTGATACTGAATTTTATCACCATTTACCTGCTGTTCCTGCTATTTTTTGAACTGCAAGTCAAGAGAGTTTGAACTATGAGTATCAAATACAAAAATAAATACGTTTTTTACGTATTCGTAGTATTTGGGGTATCACTACTAGCCAATTTTGCTTTTTCACAGCAGTTCACCTCAACGAGGGACACTCTAAATTTGGGCGTGATAGACCCCGGCCTGATTAGTGCCTACTTGAATATAAAAATAGATAAGGCCTGGGAAGAGATAGAGAAACGCAACCCTTCGTTTTCCAGTATAAAAATCGGTATCATTGATTCCGGCATGGATAGTAATCACCCGGAATTTCAAAATGTGAATTTAGGCAATACGCCATCAAGTGCAAAGTTTGATCATGATCCAACGGGGCATGGTACGCAGGTCGCCGGGATCATAGGTGCGAATAATATTTCTGCTGATGGCCCGACCAATTACAGACCGCCCCAAACGAATGGCTTATTGAGCGGTTCAAAAAATCTAAATTATACTATAGAACATAGACACGACGGAGGCCCAAGCTTGGTTGGGGTAGTGCTCGACATTTTCTATCTTGCTGCTCTCCAGGGTGCAGATGCAGTAAATATGAGCTTTAGTATTAGCAATCAAACCTGTAACTTAGTCTCAACTAAGTTCGCAGAGGGCATATTTTTCGCAGTATTGGGCGCTTTCCCAAATACGCTGTTTGTAACGAGCGCTGGAGAGACGACACCCGCGGTTTCTAATGCCGAGTGCTTTATTCCGGGCGCCTTAGGTGGTGGGCCTTTATCATTGCCTAACGTTATTAATGTCGGTGGTCTAGATTCCACAGGGGAAAATAGATGGCCTGGCTCTCCGTTTGGTTCAGCAGTTAATATATCTGCTCCGGCAGAAAATGTTTATGCTCCACGACCTCCGCTTGCAGGCGAAGCCGAGGGTCAATATGATAAATTTTTTGGTGGCACATCTGCCTCCGCCCCGATGGTTTCCGGGGTTGCCGGGCTTATAAAAGCAATTAAGCCAGGACTGACGCCGGCGCAAATTAAAGACATTCTCGTCCGCAACGCTGACCCGATTACTACCGATAAACCCATCGGCGGCCGTCTCAATGCTCTCAAAGCCGTCTGCGACCCGATGGTGTTGGATTGCACTCCCACACCGCCACCTGCGTTTCTACAACTGACCAATACCGCGTTTCCGGCAAGGAACTTCTCTCCAACGATCAGCCGCGACGGCACAAAGATAGCATTCTACTCCGAAGCAAACCTCGCTGGGCTGAATCCTGCACTGGCCACTGCCTTCTTTGTGATGAATTCCGACGGGACCGGGTTGAAACGGATAGCTCCTAACCTTATTTTCTACTGGGGTGCTCCGCCATCGTTAAATTTCGACGGTTCCAGAGTGGCCTTCTATGCCTATACGTTCCTCGGTGAGAACGCGATATATGTCGCCAATACGGATGGTAGTCCCCCTACAAAGCTTATTTCCGTTAATACCGGCGGTGTGGTAATGAGCGGTGATGGGTCGACGATTGCCTATTCATCGTCCTCGAATCACACTATGAAAATCTTTGCCATGAACTCGGATGGGACTAACAGCCGGCTTCTAGTCGAGGGCAGTACTGTAGGGAGCTTCGTTATAAGTGGCAATGGTGCCAGGATCGCATTTGCTTTTGCCCAATCTTTGGTCACGCCACCGTATACTGACTGCATAGACATTTCTTCTTGCTGGCAGGCGGGCGTTATCAACACAGATGGCACTAGCCCCGTCATCTTGAATCCGACCTTTCGTGCCGGTGTGAATCAGGCGATCAGCGAGGACGGTCTCAAAATAGCTTTCGCTCCCGCTGGAAGTGCGTATCCTGCGGACATTTATCTAGCGAATGCAGATGGAACGAATTTGCGAGTTTTGCTCACGGTGCCATTTACCGGTGTTGGCCCAGTTCAGTTCACGGCGGACGGTTCCAGGCTCATGTACGATGCGCAAGGGGC
>ERZ1292632.2682-Hain-H43-01um-R2-2682-length-14521-cov-8_pt1 | contig 12790 bp, 29 predicted proteins | sample MGYA00564407_ERZ1292632 | MGnify/ENA primary metagenome ERZ1292632 (study PRJEB36523, sample SAMEA6512637) | groundwater metagenome | collected 2019-01-08 | study: AquaDiva: Metagenomics assemblies of 32 groundwater samples
GAATCATCGCCCGCTCGCTCGGCATGACGCCGCCGGCCGGCTTCCCGCTGGCGACGGCATGGGCGCGCTTTGGCGTGCCAGCGCAACCCGCCCCCGGCGTGGTGGCGGTGATGAAGCACCATGTCGGGGTGGTCCGCCGCGTGCTGGACAACGGCAAGGTCGAGATCATCTCAGGCAACCACAACAAGCGGGTCGGGATCGGTGTCTACCCGGCCCGCATCGTCATCGCTTGGCGCGCGCCGGGATAGGAGAATCCGCGCTCGGCGGCTCCGAGCATAGAAGCAGGAGAAGAAGCAGATGTTTACATTGAAACTTTATCAGGACGGACCCATGCCGCCAACTGGTCGCACCGTCATCATCGAAACAGTTGGCTTATGGATTTCACATTGTGATGGTGGTGTGAAACATATTCAGGCCTTCAAAAAGAATGTTGGAATTCTGGATGAAGATGGAACGCCTGAGTTTTATGTCGGCGGTCGCATCATTCGTGACCAGAACAGTGCCGAGTTTCCGTCGGCAATCATAGAAGGTGCTGGTGGAAATTATTATTCTTGGGGTGTGCTCGAAAATGCCCAAGGAAAAACAACTGAGATGTTCCGATAGGAACGGGGTGTCGGGGACGAAATATCCCCGGCAATTCCCGAGATAGGAGGGGCTCATGTTCGTCATCGAAATTGCCTGCATCTCTTGGTTCTTCTGCCACGCGGATATTCCTTTCAACGGTGCGCGATACAATACGCTGCCAGAATGCGAGCGCGTATTGAGAGTTGTCTATCGCGGATGGAAGCCGGCAAACGGTTCCTATGTTTTCAACTGCCGAAGGGCGGTGTAATACGATGCTAACCAACCCGATGCTCCGTACACTCTGGCCGCGCGCGCCGCAGGCCAAGATTGATGCCATCGTGGCGACGGCACCGACAGTTTTTGGACAATACGAGTTGAGCACGCCGCTACGGGTAGCGCACCTGATGGCGCAGATCAGCCACGAGAACGGCGCTGGTACCATCGTGCGCGAGAACATGAATTATTCGGCGCCTAGAATGATGCAGATTTTCGGTGTCGGCCGGCATTCCGCGAAGGTCACCGAGCCAGAGGCCGCGCAACTTGCCCATAAGCCGCAACTGATCGCCGAGCGGGTCTATGGCCTAGGCAATCCGCGCAAGGCGCGCGAGCTTGGCAATACGCAAGCCGGCGACGGCTATCGCTATCGCGGCAATGGTGACCTGCAATTGACCGGGCGCGGCTCGCACCAGCGGATCGGCGGGGCAATCAGCGTCGACCTGGAAAACAATCCTGAGCAATTGCAGGACCCGGCCATTTCGTTCCGCTGCGCGGTGGCCGAATTTGCAGCGCTCAATTGCATTCCGGCGGCTGATGCCGATGACGTTGGAACGGTCACGCGCCGGGTCAACGGCGGCACCAACGGGCTCGCCGAGCGCGCCGCTTGGTTGCAACGATGGAAGGCCGCGATCGAGGCCGAGACCGCGCAACCGGCGGAGGCCTCTGAGGAGCAGGTAGCCGAAGCCCTACAGGCCGACGCCATGCCGCGCGCCGCCGAAGTGAAGGATCCCAAGGTCACACCCGAGCAGGCGACCGTGTTCACGACAGCCGGCGCGGCCGGAACGGGCGGCATCGAAGGCGTGATCCAGACCGCCCAAACCCAGATCGCACCGCTGCAATACACCATGCGAGGCTTGCAGATCGTGATGGCTGGGCTGGTGTTCGTTGGGCTCGGATTCACTTTCTGGGGCCTGTGGAAGCGATCAAAGAACAGCAAGGCAACATGAGGACATCATGACAAACATCCTGATCGGCATAGCACTCGGCATCGCAATCCGCCATTTCTGGACGCCCATCCGCGTCTGGCTCGTGCATACAGCATGGCCGTGGGTCAGTAAGGACAGATTGTGATGTTCAATTTGTTCGCCAACTTTTTCCTCGCCGAGTTCTGGAAATTGTGGGCTTCGCTGGCGCTGTCGACCGCAATCGGCTGCGGCGCGCTGGCGTTATGGTGGTTCACCCCGGCGATCCTCGTCAAGTTCAAGAACCTGTTCCTGCATATCGCGATCGGCGCTTTCGCCTTCACTTTCGTTTTCGGGTGGGGGGCAAACTCGCGCGACGATCTCTGCAATGCGCAATTTGCGCAGGCCAAGGCAAGGTTTGAAAGATTGCAGGCCGCGATAGAAGCCCAGTCCGAGGCCGATCGCCTGCGATTTGAAGAAGAACTCAAGCAAAGTGAAGATACGATCGACAAGTGGAAGAGAGGGTATCAAGATGCGAACGCCGATCGCAAAAATCCTGCTTGTCGGCTTACTGCCGACGATATCCGCCGCCTGCGCTAGTACCAATTCGCTTTTGCCATCAGAGACCAAGCCCAAAGTTCTGATTTCCGATGCCTGCGAAAGATTGCCTGGCCGCATTAGCTTGCCAAAGGGCAAAGAGGGCGGCGACGCCATCGACCTGCTGGCCGAACACAGCGCAATCGCGAAGAAGCTCAACGGCAGGATCGTCAAGAAAGACCTGTGCATGAAAAACATGCGCGAGCGCTTCGCCAAGGGCGGATGAAAAATGACAGAAACCACATACGACAAGGCATGGCACTTGGATAAGAGATTCCCGGTGGCCCTCCTCTTGGGAGGATTTATTCACACGGTCATTTTTGTGGGAACCCTGGCTTGGGCGGCTTCCTCTATCAATACGAGAGTTGACGCCCTGGAAAAGAATGCGGCAACTGCGACAGCGACAGTGGCCCCCATGATTGAAAAGGTCATCCGTCTTGAGACGCGCTTTGATGGAATAAAAGACGACCTTACCGAGATCAAGACACTGGTTCGACGCACAATTCCAGATCGGCAATAGATGGCGATTTACTCCTGATTAAATTATTCTCGCTAATGCCTCTGCGGCTTCCTCCCGCACTTGCTGCTCACCAACCCGCTTTTCTGAAAGCAGCGCGTCTAACTTACGATCTATATCAATAAGCAGATACTCCTGCTTTGCCTGATCGTATGGGAAATCAGGGCATCCCGGCGCGCACGGGCTATCCCGGCTGCACCGCGGGTTCCTGCACCTAGCCATCAGAATTTTCCTTCCTGCTCACGGTCGCTTATGAATGTACAGATCGCCGCTTGTCATGCGTGAATGCCCACGCCGCCAACGGTCCCGTATCTGGTCGGTGCCGAACGTATTGCGTGGCTTCGTCCTTGCACATGGTTTCCGCCACATCAGAATTATCATGCTCGGCATAGACGCGGGCGATTCCATTTCGGTCAAACCCAGTGAAGCGCATGTCATCCTCCATTGCAGATGACGCATTCTAGCATTTTCAGCCATTAACTGCTGGTGATGTTGCGGACATCAATAGCTTAGCGGGAGTTTTCGACCGCAGCCATTGAGGAACTTTTTTTCATTTTGTGCTTTTCGAGAGATACTCAATCATTGCCATCAGAAGCGCTGGATCATCTTTTGCATGCCCGAGAGCGGCGTTGCATCCCATACAAAGGAGCCCACGGACTTTCCCTGTCTTGTGGTCGTGATCGATTGCCCAAGTTCGGCCATTTGCTTGCTGTCCTGGCTTTCGTCCTGGTGATGATGATTTGCAGATGGCGCAGCGCTGCCCCTGACTGGCAATCATTGCATCAAATTCAGCCAGCGTGATTTGAAACTTCCTCAGTCGATTATATAGACCGCGTTCTGCATTGTATCCGGCCCTATCTTCTGCTGTGCGTTGAGCGTGCCTCAGCCTGGCCCTTGCCTTTACCCGCTCGCGATAAAGCGGGTCTTCTGCATATCGATTGCGGCGCGGTGCAAACATGCTTTTTCGAATCCTGCGTTGACTGCTCACGGTCGCCTATGATCGCCCCGGGATTCCGCCCTCGGGGTCGGTGCGGCTTTTCCGTTCGGAGTTGACTGCTCTATCATGGCCAGCCATGAGCCGCATCCGTAGTTCTTTCCACTCGGCATAAAGCACTTGCAGTGCCGCGCGGTTAGCGGCGCTATCGTTCAGGGCCTTCCGAATCTGCTCTCGCGCCTCGTCCCGCTCGGCGGTCAGGCGGGCGATCTCGGCCGCAACCTTTTCCTGGTCGAGGATCAATGTTTCGCCGGTTTCCTCAACAAACCAGTCGTCCGGTAATCCGTAGCTCATGATTTGTCCTCATCAGGCATCAGCGAATATGAACTATGGCGTTGGGAAATGTTTTCCGAAGATCGGCTTCGATGGCTTTTGCGTCTCCTTCTAAATAGTCATCGGCCAGAGCGCGGTCATCGGTTAGTTTGTAATTAGCGATCGGGTAGCCATGGACCCAATGCATCGGGAATCCACCCCATAGAGGTTGATGGATACGAATTATCATCTACCCCTCCTTGTCTCGCGCTTGCTCATCGTCATGTCCATTGCTGCCAAATACGGACGGCTTACTATCTCGACTTTCGAGCCGTCTTTTCTCGCGTTCCTACTGATTAGCGCCACTTCATGTGTTCAATAACAGCGACGGCATATTCGTTGTCTTTCTCGGCGAGTTTGACAAGCTTCCGAATGGCTCGCATTTGCTGACGATAGAAAGCAAGATACTCGTCCCTTTTCTTTTCCATCGCGCCGGAAATTTTCAGCCGTTCTAAGCGTCGGTCGATTGAATTGCTCATCCCCTCGCGTCCCTCTGCTTCCTTCCGCATTTCCGATGACGCCCGAAACTCAACAGCATCAACGCGGTGCCGCACATGTGAGTCCCATCTTCTCCATCGCTCGCACGTAGCCGGCGCGGGTGTTCGGAAAGTAGAATAGCCGACCATCGATACAGACAAGGAACCGCGATCCAGTACCGTCACAGCGCCAACAGCGATCCATGCCGCGCGTGCCGCCGCTGAAGTCACATGTGCAGCCGGTGATTTTAGGTTCTGTCATTTGCGCCATCCCGAGACAGTCAGTGGATTCCATTGTGGTGCCGGTTCCGCCAGCGCTGCTCTTTGACGGCGCGTGCTGTAGCCATCATCTCACATTCCGCAACCAGCATTGGATTCGTCGCCTGTAGGGCCGAGAGCAACACGTCATAGTCCGCCCCATGATCGACCGCGCAGCCTTCGAATAGCTTCTCATGGAAGCAACTCGGGCCAGTAACGTGCATCCCATGATAGAGCGGACAATCCACAACGTCGGCGTGTGGGCACTTGGTTCCTTCTGGTCGCATTGTTGTTCTCAAAAATGGCACCGACTACTGACGAGTTCGACTGCGAGCGCGCGTCAGCGCCCGCGTGCTCTCGGCCAAGTCCTCGCGCATGGTGGTGAAGGGTTTCATGGGCATGGCGGCCTCCCTGTAGTGTGTGCGAGCGCAGCGTGTGCGATGAACTCGGAATAGGCGGGCGGGATGGCTTGCGACAGTTCTGTGCGACTCATCCAGTCGATGCCCATAGCGGCGCGCATGTCGGCCGTGAGCCATCGCAGGCCCTTCTTGTATGCCCAGCCTTGCGTTCCGTTGCCCGCAACCGACACGTATCCGTGCTTTGTCAGGAGGCCGCGCGGCTCGCTAACCTGCGGCGGCTGCATCATAAACCACGACGTCTCGAACCATCGCTCACGGATCACCTTGAGGCCGGAAAACATGGTTCCCCGCAGCTTCGTCGGATGCACCAAAGGCGCGCCCGGGACATTCTCGATCGCGTAGGGAGCATCAGCTTTTTGCAACATTTCCCGAACGGGGCCGATCAAATCGGGATATTTGCGGCCTCTGGACCGCTCGCCATGAGCCGCAACCGAATAGGCCTGACACGGCGGGCTTGCCCAAATGAAATCGAAGCTGGCGAGATCGAACGGTGGACGCAAGGCATCACCCTGCACAAAGCGGAACGGGTAGCGCGGCTGCGGCCGGATATCGACGCCGGTTACATCGAAGCCGGCGCGATGCAATCCCATGGACGCGCCGCCGGCGCCGCAGAAAAGATCAAGCGCACGCGGCCTCCTGTCCGAAACGGGAACAGAGTCCCCGTCTGGTCCACGTCTCGGCGTGCCGAGTTCTGCCGAGCGTTGCCGGTTTGTGCCGAGTTCTGCCGAGTAAGTGCTTGAAAAATGGTGGGCGCTGTAGGGATTGAACCTACGACCTCTCCCGTGTGAAGGGTATTCCGAAGGAAATAAGATCAACATCTTAGCCCACCTCTCGCTTGATTTCCACGACCTGTCCGCTATTCGGCGTGGGCATCAGGTCAGCGCGCCGCGCCTCCTCGCTCTGCTGGGTGTGCACGTAGCCGTCGGCTGAATCCGGGTCTTTCCAGCGGCCGGTGCGCGTGAGCCCGTGCCGATCGAGTTTACCCCAGCGGTGCATCCACGAGCCGTATGAGTGGCAGAAGATGTGGAAGCCGCCCTCACGTCGTGGCCACGTCAGTCTGACGGCCCGCCAGGTCGCCTTCAGCATGCCGTAGAGCGCGCCGCCCTTGTGGAAGCGGAACAGCTTTGCCTTGGGATTGCGCTCCAGGAACGGCACGCCGGCATCCTCAAGCGGCTTGCCGCTCAGATAGTGGCCGTGCTCATCCCGGATCACGGGGGTAACCATCCGTTGCGGTTGCGCCAAGTAGGCATCGACAAGATACGGCGGCAGGTGGCAGCCGCGTGGCTCGCCATTCTTGCTGTCCGGCAGATAGCAATAGGCGCGATCAAGTTGGATGTCCCGCAACTCCCGTGTCAGGGCCTCCTCGATACGCATGCCGGTGTAGAGCAGGTGCCGCAGTAGAAGCCCGAATTCCAAGTCGATCTTGTCGGCAGCTTCAAAGACCCGCCACGCTTGCTCGGGCTCCAGCCATGACTTCGATTTTTTGCCGCGCCAGCCCTTTGGGCGCTTCACCTTCTTTTCGATGCCGACATGCTTAAGAACCGCCGAGATCGGCGTGTAGACTTGCCGATTGCGGGTCTGTGGCGTCGCCAGCGGATAGAGTTCGGCTGCGACGGTGTCGATTGCGATCTGGTCGATGTCCGCCAGCATCTTGTTTGGCCACGCTTTAAGGATCGGTTCCATGTATTGGCCGTCGCCACCGGCCCTCATGTAGGCTGTCGCAGCGTTCGCGAAGGAAGGCGCAGCACGTTCTGGCTTTGGTTGCTGTCGCCTGAATTCACCTCGCTCGGCCTGCTTGCGCCAGGTCGTGAGGATCCGCTTCGCCGCGCTCGCCTCGCAAGTTCCAGTGCTGTCGTCAAGTCTGATGCTGAGGTAGGTGCCGCGGATGTAATAGGCCTTGATGACCTTGCCATCGGCGCGCGTGTGGGGTGGGATGAGTTTCCAGGGCATGGCAAAGCCTCTATGAGCCGAGAGACATCTTCGTCGGTGAAAACCTTCTTGCGGCCGGATAGCCTATAGTACGGATGTTCCTGAATGAAGCCCTGCAACCAACGACGGCTGACCCGCAACTTGGTGGCGGCCTCATCCATGGTGTGCAAAGTGACACTCATCCTCTCTTGTCCTTCTCGCGCTCCAGCGTCTCGGGGGCGGGGCCTCAATAAATCGTGGTGCAGTCAAGTTCCGCCGTCTCCAGAGCCGTCAACAGTTCAGTGGTATTGGTCACGAAGCCGTGGCCGAGCCGATACATCAACTCGGGTTCAAATTTATCCATGGAAAGCATAAAGATCGTGCGCTTGCCCTGACCAGCAGCATAACCAGCCTCAAGATGTGCACTACGGCCACAGGGAAGGACGAGGACGCACGTATCGCACCAATGCAGCGCGTCACGGTCAAATTTGAAGCCTTTATCGGCAAGCGGCTTGTGAACATTATGGACGTACTGGCGCAGGTCCCATTTCAACCAATCGGGATCGAGCGCGGACCACGCAAAGCCATTCTCTCCCGGCGCCGGGTTGCGGAAGTCGTAGACTTCATGTCCGGCTTTGCGGAGTGCCTTGACGACGCCCGGCTGTTGGGCATTGCGCCATGACGAAGCAACGTAGATTTTTCTGCTCATCGACATCTACCTGAATGTAGCGGGGGCGGTCATCGCATGCTTATCCGGTTGAGACACACAGCCCTATTCCTTGTAGGTCAGTTCAAGATCGGGATCGCCGGGGAAAGTCAGCACTGTGCGCGTGGCGTTCTGGCGATATTCATTCGCTAATTCATAGTCGCCATCGCCCACGGATCGCAGAATGCCGCGCTTAATTAAACCGTCAACAGAAGCGGCATGCAGCTTTGGTAGTTTAGTTTCAGCGTGACGGTCGCCGCGAGGCCAGAAAAATCCAGCGTAAAGCCCTGGCGCGCCTGGAGGGCCGCCATAGTAGCGGATGAAAGTGAAACCGTATTGCCGCATTGCAGCGACGATGTTCTTTTGTACCTTCGTCAACATCTAGTATGCCTCAGCGTTTGTGTGCGTTAACCGGACAAGCATGGTCATTCCTTCGCCTCCGGCATGCCGTTGTGCTCAACGCCGTCGAGCAGGCGGTCGGGCAAATCTCGCCTGTTGTTACAGCCGCAATGCCCGGCCTTGATGCACGCCTGCACCGAATGATCTTTCTCGATCGGGTTTGGGCACTTGAACCGATAGATCAGCGTCGGCAGCCAGTAGATGTTTCGATAACTCGCCCAAGAGGCAATGCGATAGAGCATGTCGTCGATCATGATTTCGTCTCCTCAGAAAAAAGTAGGCGGGAGTCGGAATTGTAGCCCCGCGCGCGTCGGATCATGGATGCGCGCTGCGAAGCCTGGCCACCTTCAAGGCCGCTTGTTTCTTCCGTGGGGTTACCACCCCTGCCGCTGCCGGCGTAGCTATCCCCCAGGTTCAGCCAAAGCGTTCCTTCCGCGCGCAACACGCGTCGCGTCTCGCGAAAAACCTCTACCAGATTGGCAACGTAATCGCCAAAGGCAGTTTCCAAGCCGATTTGACCCTCAACCCCATAATCACGCAATCCCCAATAAGGCGGACTCGTCACCACGCAATGCACGGATTCATCCGGCAGCGTGCGGAGCACTTCGCGACAGTCGCCTTTGAGAATGCGCACGTTCATTTCTCGCATTGACCCTCAGCCATGTTCATTTCCTATCCGCCGTCGCGTTGATCAATCAGAGCCGCATTTGGTCAGGGCTGATCTTTGCGGCTGCTTCATCTTGAGCAAAATATCTGCGTGACATTTTGCGTTCGGCGGGCACCAGCAGGCCAGATTTTTACCTTGCAGTTCCCAGCGATCTCGCAGCACAATCTTTCGATACTTAAGCTGTGCGGTCACGTTGCTGGTTGACACGCATATGTATCCAGAGAGCATCTTGGCGAATAGATCGACGCATTCAGCACGGGTGCCGTGCTTGCCGACGATGAACGGATTTCCCCATTTCGTCGTGCGGTCGACCTTCACCGTATTTGGCGGCATTCGCCAACCTTTCTTGCGGCTCAATTGAATGCGGTGCGCCATCTTCAAATCTCGCGTTGATCAATCATTGTGGCGGTTGAGTCGGCGCAATTCGATGCAGTGCCAGACTTCAACAACGGCTTTGGCAAAAATCATGGCCGCAAGAAACAAGACGCCCCAGTCTGGAATGGTGATTGCAATCGTCATCGTTTCGTTTCCTCATTCCGCATCAACGCCTCACAACCTCTCCGCTTACTTTCTTGCGCCAAGGCGAATTTCGTCCGCATGGAAATGTGCTACGCTTGCGGATTCCCAGGTGATTGGCGCGGACACGATCTGACTTTGCTTTGACCGGCGCTTCGCCTGTTGTTTTTACAATGGCGCACGATTGATGTGCGGGAGCCATGTTTGATTCGTCATCGGCACCTGAGAGCCAAAGCGGTTTGATATGCTCAACAATCCATTTCTGACCACGGCTGGCGTGGATCGGCAACTTGCAGAGACAGCATTGTCCGTCCGTGCTGTTGAAAATGCGCGTGCGGGCAAGACGGGAGAGGCGCTTGCGCTTGGTCATGCGGCCCTCGCTGCATTCGACGATAGAGTGGCCGTCTCGACGCCGATCATTGTCGAGATCACGTCTAGTACGGCACTTTTTGACTCCTGGAATTTCTGTCTGCCCATCGCACGCATGGACTGACTGTGTGGTGCCCAGACGGTAACGACACGGTCGATAACCTCGACAATCCTGATCTTGGGTCCGGCCTTGGCGACAACCGCAAGTCTGATCGCATCGTCGTTCGTTGCGCATTTGATAATGCTCTTGTCGGCAAAGCCGGACTTGACCAGCGCCCAGGCGCGCAAGTGCTCGGAAGTTGGGAATTCATCCGCGATGGTTTCTGGCATATTGAGCCAAGCATCATGGATGCTCGCGAAATAATGCCTGTGCGATTCCGCCGACCGCGCCTCGTGCGGGACAAGCACGTAGGTTTCCCCGACCACATATTGCTTGTCGGCTTGCAGCGCGAAGCGGCGCGAGGTTGGAGTCATTGCCTCGCCATCCCAATTGAAGGCGATAGGCGCGGTCATACCGCCTTCCTCTCATAACGTGCCGTGAGTTCGGCCACCTTGCCGTCGATCTCGGCCAGAAAAGCAGTCACGTCCTTTTCGAGTCCGGCAATCATGGTGTCATCGCGATTCACGCGGCAAACAAACAGCCGCATGGATTCCGGCAGTCGCGGATCGTAACTGACCCAATCGCACCACTTGCGGCCGATACACGACATCTGCCACATCATTTGCGTGATGTATTTTCCAGGAACAGACGTGCCCAGGAGCGTGTCGATGTGCGTCGCCGTATTGGGGCACTTGACCTCGATCAGGCCATCCGCGCCCACAAGTCCATCGGGACTTGCGCCAGACATGACGATGGTCGGATGAGGCACAAAGGCAATGCGTTCGATCTCTGCATTGGTCAGAAATTCATAAGCCGCGATGGCTTCCGGCTCTTTCTCCGTGCCCCACGCCATCGCCGCATTGGTGTAGGATTCGGCGGCGGTTCCGGTCAGCCTCTCCGCAATCAACTCGGCCATGTAATTGGCGCGTGATGCACCCCAGCCCGTTTTCGTCTTGGCGACCACATCGGCAATGCGGCTGGCGGTTGCCTTGCCCAAACGCATTGCCTTCCATTCAGCCGACCCCTGTTCGATTGTCATTGGCCGGATTCCTTTTCTCGGGCAGCGCGTTTCGCTGCGGTGTTGCGGATAAGCGCCACAGCATCATTGAACTTGCTTGCGCGGATTTCGGTCAGGCTTTCGAGCTTGATTGTCTTGAGAAAGAGCACGAGGTTCGATTTTGTCTCAGTCAAAAGCTTGCTGATCTGATCGACCTGTTCGTCACTGATCGTCTCGCCTTGGCCGGCGGCGTTGCCGTCGTCATCTTCATTCTTGAGCTTGATGTTGAAGATCAGGAGCGTCAGATAGCGGCGCCCGTAGGTCATGGTGGAGCCGAATGCCTGGGTCACATTCTTGTTCGTGGTGCCCTTCATGCCTGCGGCGTCGATCGGAATATCGCCGCGATGGTTGACCGAATGGCCGCCCTTGTGGCGAACATGACAGGTGACGCCATAGCAGCCCTCCGCCTGTGGTTTGTCGGAGCCAAATTCGAGCGCAAACCCGTGCTTGGTGATGATGGGGTCAGTCGCCTTGCCAATCGTTTCGAGGCGGGAATATTTGGAACCGCTGTGCTTATTCTCGGCGTCGCGGATGACCGCTGGCATATCGGCTTGGGCCGCGCACATCGCTTCGTTATATTCCCGCTCGGCTTGACGGGACATGACGCGCTCTTGCATCAGCAACAACCGCTCCATCTTATCGATATCGACGGCCGGATCGCGTGCGGCGCGTTCGATCATCGCCACAAGCGCTGTGCTTTCCGAGATCGGAACGACGGGCGCGAGCGGTTGCGCCTCAACCGTCGCAATTTCCCGTTTCACTGCGGTTTCGTTCATGACCGGCCCTTCGCCTTGGCAATGGTGGCAAGAGATTCTTCGGCGCGTTGGATAATGAGTTGATAGTTGGTGTTGCCAAACTCACGTCTTGCCAAAGGCTCCATCAACGGCAATGAACCCAGCACTTCATTCGTGAGTTTGATGAGTGCAGTCAAAAGGTCCGGCGCGGCGGCGAACAGGCGGGCGTTGGCATCGCGCTCTGCACAATTTGTTTTGTAGCCCGTTCCTCGCTTGAATTTGATTTGACAATCGACTAATGCGATTCGCTTAGCGCCCCGTTCTTCATCGGGGGCCATAATTGCGATTTGCCCATCGTTTGTGAGAGCGCGCACAGGGTCAATGCCAAGATCGCGAAGCTTGGTGGGATCGTCGTCAGTCATATAAAAGCGGAAACTATATGGTCCCGGCGTGTGCTTTGCTTGCTCGGTCATGGTCATCACTCCGCTGCTGCCACGAGTTGCGGGCGCGGCGCGCGCTCGTGTTCGTGTTCGATGTGCGCTTGAAGCAGCGCGATATAAAAGTTAATCCAGCTGTTTCCGATGCCGTCCGGCCCCGCCGCCCAAGCGCGCAGCGATGGGCTCGCCGCCAGCCGCCCGGATGGATCGCGTTCGATGGCGTCGGCGATGTCGTTGCAGAACCCTTGCAGCCACGGCGAGCCGGAGCGCGAGCGCAAATCGTCGAGATCGTAGCTGGCGATCATCTTCTCACCGACGCAGGCGGCTTTCGCGTCGATGAGTAAATACATTCGGCGGGCGTGGTCGCTGAGGCCCGGCATTTCGGACACGTAATCCTCGAAAGTCATGGCGCGACTCCCTTTGCTGTTGCCGGCAGCAGCCAGTCATCCGTTTCGTCCGCGCTGAGCCACAAAATCAGCCGGTCGAATTGCCATTTTTCTTCGGCGTCCCTCGCGGTGGCCCTCGCGGCGGTCCACGCGGCGTCCCTCGCGGCGTCCCTCGCGGCGTCCCTCGCGGCGTCCC
>ERZ1292632.1258-Hain-H43-01um-R2-1258-length-25389-cov-15_pt1 | contig 12781 bp, 15 predicted proteins | sample MGYA00564407_ERZ1292632 | MGnify/ENA primary metagenome ERZ1292632 (study PRJEB36523, sample SAMEA6512637) | groundwater metagenome | collected 2019-01-08 | study: AquaDiva: Metagenomics assemblies of 32 groundwater samples
GAAAAGCATCCGAATAGCGGCATACACAAGTGTTTGACTATTGAGGATTTTAAGACAATAAGCGAGAAATCCCACTTGCTTTAGCCGTGGGATGAGAGCGTCGGAAGATGATATTTGACAAATTGTTTATCGTGTGATAAAATATTAGTATATGATAACAAGAGAGGCAAAAATATACCCTAATAAAAAACAGATAGAAACATTAGAACAGTTGCTTGAAAAAAGCCGAATGCTTTATAATTATTGTCTTGATTTGAAAAAAAATACATATATTAGCAATAAAAAAACAATAACCAGATTTGAACTGCAAAAACAAGTAAAAGAAATGGGAGAGATACCTTCAACACTTCGTCAAATGGTGGTATATCGCTTAAACAATGCTTATGAACAATTTTTTAGAAGAGGTGGCTATCCTCGTTTCAAAAAGTATGGCAGATATAGAAGTATTCCGCTTAGACAATATGGAACTGATTATAGAATAGATGGAAACTATTTGAATGTTTGGAAAAAATTTGGTCTTTATGGAATGAAGATGAGAGGACTTCAAGAGTTAAAAAATCCGAGTCAAGGCAGAATTGTGAAGCGGGCAAGCGGATGGTATTTTCAAGCGTGCGATGAATTGGAACCCGTCAAACAGGTAAAAGTAAAAAAAGCAGTTGGAATAGACTTAGGATTGAAATATTTTATTGTTGATACTGATAAAAAGAAAATAGAGTCGCCAAAGTATTTTAGAAAATCAGAAATAAAACTTGCTCATCAGCAACGGCAAGCCAGCAAAAAGAAAAAAAGAAGCAATAGAAAGAAAAAGGCATATAATATAGTCGCAAGAACACAAGAAAAGATAGCTAACCAAAGAAGAGATTTTCTCCATAAAACAAGCCGATACTATGCCAATAAATATGATTTGGTGGCTATGGAAGATTTGAACATAAAGGGAATGGTCAGAAATCATTGTCTTTCAAAAAGTATTCAAGACGCAAGTTGGGGAACATTTGTCAATATGCTGGATTACAAGCTGAAAATGCTTGGCCGATATTTGGTAAAAGTAAATCCTCAATATACTACGCAAAAATGTAGTAAGTGCGGAGAGATTGTAAAAAAATCTCTTAGCGTCAGAACGCATATTTGTCTATCGTGCGGATTAGTCCTCTGCCGAGATGAAAATGCGAGCAGAAATATAAAAAAATTAGGCCTGGGCAAGGCCAACGGCGAGGGTATTCCATTAGGAAACCTTATGACCCGTAGAACCCCGTAGCCTTTAGGCACGGGAGTATGTCAGAAAAGTTGAACAACAGATTTATGAGCTTGAGCAAGAAATCAAGTAATTATTATTTTACATCGGACAGCGATTCTACGAGGACTTTGCCGGAGAAAATGACAGGAACGATTAGATGGAAAAAGATAGAAGACCCTTTGCATTGGTTAGAATGTCCGCATTGCCATAACACAATTATCTTGTCATCTCCAACAGTGACGCAGAGGCTTATAAAATGGGCGAAGAATTTAAAGAAATAAATATGACAATTATAATGATTAAGCCGCTAAGCACAAATAAGCAATGGGCAGGGAGACGATTCAAGACAAAAGAATATGAAGCGTATGAGTGGGAACTAAGCTCTAAGTTGCCTAAGATGGATATACCCAAAAATGTTCCTCTAAGATTGATACTTAGTTTCGGCTTCTCTTCCAAGGCCTCGGATTTATCCAACGCGGTTAAAGCGACGGAAGATATAATCTGTAAAAAATACAGATATGACGATAAGTGGCATTTTGAGATTTATCTCTATAAAGAGATTGTGAAGAAAGGCGAGGAGTTTATACAATTTGATATTGAAATAATTAAAATATGAAAACAACAATGACCAAAGACGATAAAATCCAGCTGCTTTTGGATAATATTGAGGAGAACTTCGTAGAGATTTTGGAACGGCTGGCAAGATTAGAAAATAGAACCGAACAAAAAAAACTAAAAAGAGAGAAGACTGCCGAAGAGATATTTGAACAAGTGTTAAGATACGCCCTTCATCGGTTTTACAAACATTCGGATTCGGGAATCAGAAAAAGCTTGAATACTAATGATATAAATACCATTGAATTGATGTTAGCAAATGGTTCATCAAAATAATATGATAGGACAAAAAAACAGATATTTTGAATATAAAAAGAGCTGGGGAACAGCTCTGCGTGGAGAAGAGTTAGGACCATAAAAGATTTATCTTTTAGGCATCTTCTTGGAAACGCTAATGCATACTTGGTGTTATCAAGTATATAATTCTCTGACCAAGCTAATCCATTTTCTAAAAACCTGCTGGCAGATTTCAGGGGAGAGGATAAAGATGGCTTTGCTTGCCGGAATACTTTTGATTGGGCTTATGGCGATTGCAGGAGTTCTTGTAATTATGATGTTGGGGCTATGATTTGTTCAAATTGCAGAAAAGAAAATATAAATGAGATATTCCTACCGCAAATTGTCGTATGTAAAACTTGTGAGTTTAAAAGAAAAATAAAAAGATGCCTGTTCTGGCTCTTTATCACCCTGATAACCTTTTGCTTTGCGATTGCCTTGTTTGGAGTATTCTGGCTGAATTTATTATACTGGCAAGAGAAAAATTATAGCGGATACTTGGAGTCTTCGTGCGTATTCCTAAAAGATATGAAATTTGAAAAATTTAAGAATTAAAGGTCTGATGCAAGACGAAGATAATTAAGAAGTGAGAAATATGTTTCGGAATATTTTAATACTTATAGGAGGAATTATAGTTATCGTTGGTATTTGTGATGAAATCCACGAATGGATAGAGGAACAAGAAAATAATGAATAATATTTATTTTCCAAAAAAACTTTCTTTTTTTTCTCCTGTTTTTGTCCCCCAAATAGTTCCTATTTTTGGCATAATATCTGGAACTTGACTTGCTATAAATTGAGCTGGTTTAGAAACTGCATATTGCATTAGTTTTCCAACAGTTTTCTTGGCTAAAGGAGCAATCGCAGCACCGATATATCCACCTCCGCCAATAGCACTACCCATAAGATAACCAATTACCGCTACTGGTACATCACTTAAAGAAGCCGCTCCACCAGTTATTTTTTTTGACAGTCCCTTTATTTGAAGATATATTTGCCATTTTTTATTTAACGCTTTCATTGCTGGTGCGGCTCGTTCAATTTCTTTTGTATAAACTTCTATAAATCTTTTGTAAAAATCTGACATTATTGTTTTTTTAGCATTATCAGCTATCCAATACTCCGCAGATAAACTTTTTTTAATAGCATCGGCTTCTGCCGCAGTCAAATTAAATTTTGCTACATCTTCCCCCAAAGAGTTTATAGTAGTTATCAATTCCGCACCAGCTTCAGTGGGATTTTTTTTAAGTTTATTTAATTCTTTTAGAAGAAAATCAGTAAATGTCTTGGCTTTTATTATTTCTCCTTTTGTTTTGTTTAAAATCACTTCTGAATCTTTTCCGTAGTTTTTTATATCTTTAAGAAAAGGAATATAGTCCATTGCTTGTCCTATTGCAACAGAAACTGCCGCTCCTCTAATAACAGAACTAAACACAGGTTCTCCTCTTTCTTCTGCTTCTCTAAAACCTTGTAGTGCTCCTAAACTACCCCTTATTGCCGCCTTTTTTACGATTGCACCACTTACTCCATATAAAGGAGCAGTTAGTGTTTCTACAGCTTTTAACGCACCGATTCCCGCTTCCTTTAAATCTTTATATGGTTTTGGTAATGCTTTTTGAATAGATGGTGCCATTTCTTGTATATTTTTCGGAATAATTTTTTGTAGAAATTCAGAACTTTCTTGTCTTGCTGCCTCTTGTCCCAACATTGTTCCCGCCTTTTGTGCAAATTCTACTGGTTGTTGAATAAATTTAAAAGCAGGAACCGCTGTCTTTTCAGCTAATGCACTTAATTTTGAACCAAAATTTTCAGCAGAATCTAATCCTTTTTGTAAAACTGATTTTTCTTTAATAGGTGGTTCTATCATTTCTTGTTTAAAAAAAACATCTGCTTCTGATTCTCTGCCTTTTAAACGCAGATATTCTCTAATACCCTCTTCAGTTCCTCCTGACTGTAATACTTTTTGAAAATTATATGCCATATAATTTATTTATTTTATTTATCTCCTTGAGAATAATCAATTGATTGACCACCAGTTCCTCCTACACCATATTTTACGCCATACACCTGTTTTATTTTTTCCCAGTTTATAAGAATATTTTTTACTTGGTTAAGATTCTCTTTCAATGCTTCTTTGCTCATTTTTGCATCTAATGTTCCAAGCACTGCCTGTAAAAACTCTCCTTCTCTATCAGAAACATTACCAAGTGCTCCGCCGGTTTTAGAAGCGTTTCTCATTTCTTGCAATGAACCAAATCCTATTTCTGCCTGTAATTGTTTTAAACTTTGTGCAAAATCATATTCTGGTGTTTTCCAAACATAGGTTTTTGCGGCACCCCAAAAACCTTCTTTTAGTGAATCAATTTTTGGCAATAAAATATCTACTGCATTAACAGCCAATATAGTTTGTTTCTCTTGATAATCTTCTTCACCAAGTCCACCAAGTCCCATCCCCGTAGATTTTTTCTTATTCATCCAATTCTCCAAAGTTCCTTTATATCCGTTGTTTTTCTTTGCATATTCATATTCAGTAATATCGGCGGAGGTCGCTGATTTCTCCACTTTTGTTCCCTCATATTCTTTCCCACCAATCTTTACCTTCGTTCCGGCAGGCGTATCAGATAATAATTTAGCAACATTCAATTCCATTGTCGCGGCTTTCTCGCCTTTGGCTTCTTCGCCTGTTTTGAAAGATAAGTAATCAGACAATCCCTGTCTGGCTCCTGCTTCAGCGGTTTGAGCCGCTCCCAATCCTCTGCCCAATTTGGCAAGGTCTTCTCGCAATGGTCGCCCTTCTGTCGCTAATATCCTCTGCCGCATTGGTTCAATCACGCCTTTCCCGGATATTCTGGCATTGATATTTTTCTCTAAATCATCTATTTTTGTTTGCACATCAGCTACGGCTTCTGTAAATGTTTTGGTTGTTTTTGCAGCTCCGCCTAATCCAAACTGCTCCCGTAATTTATTAAATTGGTCATACAAACTTCCTCCCCCTGCTTCCGTAGTGCCACTTGTAGCCCCACCTGTTGCCCCCACAGTCGTTCCAGTTCCGCTCGTAGATGTTCCGCCACCCATAGTTCCTCTATCCCAGTCCTGTGTTCTCCAATACTCCAAATCAGACGGGAGAATATCCATCTTATCATTCCCGCGAGTTATGGTAATCGGCTCTATTCTTCCATTTTGCGACGCATCAGATTGGCTTGCTTCATAACCAGTGGTAGTAGATGTCGGCACATTTACGCCCAATCCAATAAGTTCTTCTCTCCCGGGAAATCGTCCCGTTCGTGTTCTAAACTGCATCTCGGGAGTTCCGAGTTTACTCACATCACCCATATCAACTCCGTGGCGAGATAATAGTAAGCGGTCATTATCAGTTAAACTACGCCCTAATTTGCCCTGCCTATACGCTTCCACCGTTCCAAGCTGTTGTTCAGAAGTCTGCGGCGCGTTTTTAGCCGCTTCCCAAGCGGTATCTTGCGATATTCTTTTTTGCAAATCAGCGAAAGACATTTCGCCTCCGCCTGTTCCTCCGCTTGTTCCCCTCTCTCCAATAGTTCCAAAATCCACGCCGGCACTTTGCGGGTCTGTAATCCGATGTTCAACTCCTTGATAGGTGGCAAAAAGGTTATTTCCGGATTTGTTTAGAGTATATTTTATTGAATTATTGGCCATATTAAATTGAAATAATTTTTAACAATTCATTTAAAGTGTCTTTGGTATTGCCGTCTGCAATCTTGCTTAACTTATTTTTCACAAGCGATAAAGTATTTTCTTTTTCTTGTTTAATTATGTGAGCTGGCTTCTCCAGTTCCAACTTATTATTTTTAATAAACGGATGCCAATTAGCTTTCAGTAAATCAAAATCTGCCTGCGATACATTGAGTTTCTTTTCTTCCAAATCAGAAACTTGTTTGGTTTCGCTCCAAAATTTTACTTGACCATCGGACTTGTAGTAAAAAAAGATATACATATCACGAAGTAAGATAAATTACATTCCCGGCATTTCCCGTAGTTCCAGTCGTTCCAGTTACTCCATCGGTAGCCGTTCCTCCACCGCCTTCATATTTTGCCCCTGCCACGCCCCCTGTTCCACCCACTCCGCCCGCGGCTTCTATTGTTCCCGCATTAGTAAGAGAGGAATAACACAAAATTAAAACGCCACCATTACCTCCATCTCCACTCGGCGACCCGCTTGTTCCCCCTATTGCACAGTTACCTGCACCAGGGCAGTTAGCATCACGGCTCATTCCCCCATTCCCTCCCGCTCCACCATTTGCTCGTATAATTCCAGCCGCGCCTACAACTATTTTTTTAGCAAAAATCGTAACTATTCCACCTTGCGACCCTCCACCGCCTGAGCCTCCAGAACATCCAGAAAAGGCATCGCTTCCAGTTCCTGTTGCAGCCGCGCCCGATCCACTTGACCCACAACCTCCATTAGATGGAGCAGATTTTAAGTTATCAGCTGTTGGCAATGTGTCATAAAGTAAATATGCGGACATTACACTTCTCACTTTATTATAAATTGTTCCAGTCCGAGTCCCTCCAGCTGCACCAGTTCCACCTGAGCCTCCTGTTGCGGTACCAGGAGTAGGCATCGTAGCGTTACCACTTGTATTGCCTGCGACACCAGCAACTCCATCATATCCGACTAATGATTTTGCCACATCAGCGCCAGTATTTGAATTGTTTGTTCCTGCCGTTCCATTACCTTTACTATCATCAGTGGTAATACCTATACCAATAGCTCCTATAACGCCTACCTTTCCTGCTAATCCACCCTTTAATGAACCATCGGCTAATGCCGCCCCAGCCGCCCCAGCCGCGCCGGGTGTTAAATAATCCGCGCCATAATTTCCTCCATTCCCACCCGCATTCGGCGTCCTCTGTAATGTCCCATTTACAGTTAAAGTTCCTTTTACAAATAATCGGAATCCAGCGCAATCAAGAATATGTCCTGTGCTTACTGTTAAATTGCCATAATAAGTATCCACGGTTAAGGTTACATTTCCGCTTGTCGTCAAATCGCCATCACTTCCATCTCCGAAGATGTCTTGTCTTGAAATTACTGAATCATTGACAATCAAATCCGTTCCGTTCCATAATAGCAATTTAGAAGTGTCGGACGAATTGCCAATACTTAATTTATACGCAGACGAATTATATCCTATAAACCAGCCAGTTCCAGTATTATAATCGGTCATACCTCCACGCAACCAACCTGTTGTGCCACAATTTATGCCTTGTGATTCATACACAAGAGCGGTTGTTGTTCCGATATATCCGCCGGTTGCGTTTATTGTGCCTGTGGCGGTGATGCTTGTTGCAATTACATCTCCGTCCGCTTCCACTCTGAAAGGAGCAGTAGCCCGATTAGCAAAAGTAGAACCCGCCCAAATAGCAATATCTCCCGCCGCATTCGCTGAATTTAATCCTGCGGCTGTCGCGCCAGTCCCGACTGTTATATTCGCAGTATTAGCCACCCCGCTTGTTAAAGTAAGATTAGTCGCTGAAATTGTCGTCGCGCTGATTGTAAATCCGCCAATCGTTCCAGCGGTTGCCGTAATTGTCCCTGTAATCGTTGCCGAAGTAGCGGTTAAAGCTCCTGCCATTGAAACGCGAAAAACTCCTGTCGTAAATTGTTCGCTTCCTAAAAATATACCTTGATAATTAGCATTAAAGGAATTGTCCCCCGCTCCAATCCGCAATTCTTTTAAGTCCAAAATATCCCTTCCTTTATTTTCTTTTTTAGTTATCGGTAAAACAGGCGAACTTGCCACATTTTCAGATACCCCGATTGGCTGTTCGTCAAAGATATTTATTTCATCTATGACATTGGGTTTTATTACTTCTTCTTTTTTTTCTTCTGCCATATTAGAAAGTATTAAGCTGTTCTGCGTCCATCATCAATTCTTCAACTTCTGGCGTAGAGTTTGAACTGATTGTAAAAGCACATTTTAATTGCATTGCTCCCGCGTCAACCTGCAATTCAGCATATTCTTTTTGCCAAGTAGTATCTGTTTTTGATGTAAGAGCCGTAGCTGAACCATAGTTTTTAAGATATGAAAGAACAATAGCGGTGGAGGCGGGCAATGCTTTATATGATGCCGCGTATCTTTTCCAATTCTTTCTTTTTTCTCTTGCTCCGCTTATTGCCAGAGTTGTAATGTATGCGGAACCATATTTTGCTGACCAAGAAATAGCGTCCACACCGAAAGTTGACCCGTCTTTCCACGCCATAAATAAATTATTTCCATATCCCAATAAAGCCCCGACAGTTATAGTTGTTAAAGTTCCTGTTGAAATCGGATATTCTAAATTAAGAACATAAGGAAAGTTTTTGTCGTGCCGTCCCAGAGAATATGCTCCTTGATTTAGAGGATTAGACGAGCTATTAGATACTCCGAATAATGAAAGCCCTTGAAAAGTGCATTGCGAAGCAGGATTAACTAACATCAATTTATTTGCGTAGTCCCCCGGAATTGTTTTATAAAGGTCAAGTTTCTCGCCATTATAATAATAGATATTTCCAGTTCCGCCTGCTTGAACAAAAGTATAGTTATCAATCGTATTGATAATTGTATTTATCATTGTTTCCGCTATTTCGTCTTCTGAAACATAAGCAGGGCTCAATGTATCCCACCTTTTTATTTTTGCCTTATTATCTCCGTCTATTGTCTGCGTTCCTACTAAGATATCTATCCCGAATTTATTCAAACATTTAATTTTAAGGTTGTGTTCCAAAGTGGAAAGAGTGACATCAGCCGTTCCAGCGGCAGTGAAAGTGCCAGCATCGTCCACCGATGCCAGAGTCCGATTATTACCGACATAAAGATATAACCCGTGAACTAACATCGGATGCCAAGTAGATGAAGTAAGCGTTTGCCAAGAAGCAGTTTGAGAAGTCCAACTTGCCTCCGACTCTGCCAAAGATGTTGTTTGTCGTCCCAAAGATGTCGCTGTCGCCCAATAGATATAACTGTCAAATTCGTATGCTCCTAAAATAGCCCCATTGCTGTCAGTATAAACATTTGACCAAACGCCAGCAGATGTTCTTTTATAAATCTTTCCCGTATCTCCAAACCAAAAAGTAGAACCGCCAGAGGATAGAACGACAAAATTACATAAGTCCGTTACGGTAGAACCGCTATTTTTTGCCATTATTTGATTGGCATAAATAAGTCCGGGTTTTGAATGTAAATTCACACCAACTGCGTCTGAAAAAGAGTTGGCAATTCCAGTATTACTGCTATCCGCCAAACCTCCTGTAAAGTTTTTTTGACGAAAAATCATATTTTAAGCCGCCTCTAATAAAGGATAGTTATTTACATTCCCTATTTTTGTGGCTTTATACGGACTTTGTCTTAGTATTGCCTTACTCGTCTTTACATTTCTTGTTTTCAAGATTTCCAAATCTTCTAAAAACAAATTCCAATAAAAGTTTTTCATCTCAGCGTTTTCCTTAATAGCATAATATTGAGCAATAGCATAATACATTACGATTTTTTCGTGTCCATCGGGGAGTGGTATCACTTCTCCTACTGTTGAAGAAGATGCGGCAATTGTCTTTAAGGCATTTTCCCGTATTGTTACGGCATTGGCGGAAGTAAAGGCGGTTATTTCATAAAAGAAATCAGTATTGGCAAATTGGATGTATTGTCCAATCATAGCGGAGGTAAAAGTTAAAGTTCCCGAAGTAACGGCTCTTGCCCCTGAGGTAACGGAAGCCGTCCCCGTAGTATCCGCCGCAGTTATCTCATATCTCTTCTTAAAACCTCTTATAGTTATAGTATTCCCAGCAGAAGTCGGAGTAGGATAAAACTCAATCTTTCGTTCCTCTTGGTCATAAAACCAATAAAGCGGAGTATCTCCTTTTGGTGAGGTGCTGTTTATACTTTCCCATTCGCTTTTATCGCTGATTTCAACTGGGTTGTATTTGGTGGAAGAAATCGTGAGCATCACGGAATTAGGACGAAGCATATTGACAGGCAATAAATATCCCTGTTGCGAAGCCACCGTTGTATCGGTTGCTTCCGTTCGTCCGTATTCCAAATCGCAGGTATCCGTAACGAAACGGATACCCTCATTCAAGAGTGCTTTTATAAGTGTTGTTGTGGCTGTTGCCGCGTCATTTATACGGGTAGTGCAATCCGTAACGCTGACCGAAAATAGTTTCATATTTATCTTCCAGTTAATTTATTTCCAAACTTTCTTAATGCATCTAAAATAGCTTTTACTAAAGCTCCCTTCCCGCGTGTTATTTCTTCTCCTTCTCGCAAATGTGATAATTGAGCTTCGTTTTCAACTTCTGTCCAGTCCTTTTCTTCAAATGCTTTTAGTCCAAAAAATTCTTTGAAAGTTGGCTCATCTTTTATGTGATGGCGAACTCCGTCAGAATCTACTAAGTAAATTTTTCCATTTTCCGAGTTTCTAAATAAATTTATTTTCATATTTGTTGGCGTATATTTATTAAGATTAAATTTTAATCCGTTAAAAAATGGATAGTCCCAGTCAAAGTTGCCGGTTGTTTCAGGATAAGAGCCAAAGACCTTCCAAAACTTCCCCTCTTCATATCCATAAATCATCACGCTATCATTCCAGCCGTTAAATTCATTTGTTCTTTTTGTAGATGCGTCTATCGCGGTTTGCAATGGACTATGCTTTAATGCTTCCTTTGCTTTTGCGATATTAAATGCCGAACCACTTGCCACCCACTCATATTGAAAACTATAATCATTAAGCCATTTTAACCCCAAGTCCTTTATATTCTGCTGGGGCTGGGCAAAAAACTCTTGTTCTGTCATCTCTGGCGTGATGGACGGATAAACAAGTTCTGACACATTGCCCGTCTTTCTTGCTCCTTCCGCTCCGCCTCTTAAACTATTTCCTTTTCTTGGCACAGTGCCAGTCATAACGGAAGTAAATCTATCGCTCCAGTCAAAAGCGTATTTTTGTGGATTTTTTCTAATGTCTTTGATTCTTTCTTCTTTAGTCATAATTTATTGACAACATAGGTAAATCTATGTTATAATTTAATTATGTAATTTAATCTAAATTTATGAAAAAACTTGATATAACCGGACGACGATTTGGAAAATTAATAGCCATTAAAACCTTTAATAAAGGAAATAAACGAACTTATTGGTTGTGCAAATGTGATTGTGGAAATTTTACTACTCCTGACTTAAATGCGTTAAGAAGGAAAAGCACTATTTCTTGCGGGTGTTGGCTTAAAGAAATAACCAAGAAGGGGATACCCCACTTTAAACACGGAATGGAAGGAACAAGGTTTTATGGAATTTGGTCAAAAATTCTTAGACGACTTAGAAACAAGAACTGTCAAGAATATAAATACTATGGTGGCAGAAATATCACTATTTGTTCAGAATGGCTTGACTTTAGGAATTTTTATAATGATATGTTTCCCGATTATTGCGACCATTGTTATCATTTCGGTGAAAAAAACACTACTATTGAACGAATTGATAGCAATGGCAACTATAATACAGAAAACTGTAGATGGGCTACTTGGGAGGAACAAGGTAATAACCGCAGAAATAATATTTTTATAACATATAATGGAAATATTTTAACCATTAAACAATGGGCAAGAAAATTAAATATAAATTATCTTACTCTTTACACTCGTCTAAAAATATTGAATTGGACAATAGAAAGAGCTTTTAATACACCTACTCGCCACAAAAATTAAATCTCTTTTAAATCCCCTGTTTGATACATATTAAATATCTGTTCATCTGTAAATTTTTCCAGCGTAAGTTTCGTTTTTAGGATTGTTTCCAAGACATTATTGCGGGCGTAGCTAACGCACGAAAAGCTATCAAACCTGCTATTTTTTTGCAGTTCAAATACAGGTAAATGAGCGTCCCATTGGCCGTCTGGTTGTAAGATTTCTTCTGCAATACCGGTTAGGCCGCCAAACTCCCAATCTGTTTCTTCTGGCGGTGTTGGAATGAAACCACGATTTAAATTATTCATACCCATTTAAAATTAATTTCTTTATGTTATAATATAGTTATAAAAAGCTAATCATCAGAATCCTCGTTATAAGGCAATGTTCTTGATTAGCTCATTGTCTTACAGCGGGGATTTTGATTTAATTTTATGCCAAGATGGAATAATCCGAAATGTGGCTTTCAAAAGGGACACGAAGGGTTTTCAGATTCGGGGCAATTTAAGAAAGGTCATATTGGATATAAAGGAATGTTAGGAAAGAAACTATCTAAAAATCATATAGAAAAAATCAGATTGTCCCATTTAGGAAAAATTCTTTCAGATGAAATAAGGAAAAAAATGAGCGATTCTCATAGCGGAAGAACAAGTAATAGTTCTGGATATATTCTCCTACATATGCCGGAACATCCGTTTGCTCTTTCTATAGGATATGTTTCTGAACATCGTTACGTTGCAGAAGTATATCTTGGTCGGTTTCTTGACCCCGAGGAAGTGGTGCACCATATTGATGGAGATAAAAAGAATAATCTTCCAGAAAATCTGTATGTTTTTTCATCCAACTCTGAACATACTACTTATCATCATAAAAAGAACAAAGAACCTATAACTAAATCCAATTTACCAACAAATAATAAAGTATTCCTATAAATCCTATTGCCATCAAAAACGCACCAACCTTTT
>ERZ1292632.3201-Hain-H43-01um-R2-3201-length-12771-cov-12_pt1 | contig 12771 bp, 16 predicted proteins | sample MGYA00564407_ERZ1292632 | MGnify/ENA primary metagenome ERZ1292632 (study PRJEB36523, sample SAMEA6512637) | groundwater metagenome | collected 2019-01-08 | study: AquaDiva: Metagenomics assemblies of 32 groundwater samples
CGTCCCATTGCGTGGCGCCTTGTGAATCAATATCCGAGGCGATATAAATTGACTCGAAGTTCTCTTGCCCATCATTCCCGCTTTCGTCGTAATCATAATACACGATAACGCGGTTGAAAATCTGGTCTCCGTAACCGGATTTTTGCTTGATAGAGCCTGAAAGAATATTGAAGTTATCCGTCCACAAAGGTATGTCTTGATTAGGAACCGCGGGGCCAAAGTATTTGAAGGAAATCTTCTCACCATCATGAAAAATAAATGAGTTGGTTTCCATTTGAAGTTCTTCGAGATACTTGGTTGCTTTTTCCGATTTAGTCAATACCCTGTCAAAGACCAGCCCCGATAACCAGATTGACTGTTCGCTGTCGAACTGTGTTGTATCAATGAATGACGCGCCTATTCCGCATTGCGTCGCAAGAATGTCCTGCATAATATCCACCGGATTCATATTGCGGTAATCGAGCCGTTGTGTTTTGGTAGAATTTTCGACGGGGATTTTATTGTCGGCTTTTATAATGTCGTCTATTACCGTAATCGTAAGACTATCACCGCTTCGCGACCAATCGCTTATCTTCCCGGTGTATGTCGTGGCATAGTCTGAATACGCCGTGCCTATGAAGCCGTCCTTACGAGTTACGCGCCGATTCTTTAGGTATTCATCGCGGACAAGATTCTTAAAATTATCGCGCCCGATAATCGTAAACGTCATTTGGCCGCGCGTGGTATAGCCGCCCTTCGTATCAATCTTGTTTTGAAGTGAGGCCGCGTCTTTAAGGATAGGCCTAACGTCCGAAAAACCACCTGCGTGCTGTCCCCATTTGACTGTGCCGGAATCCAAGGCCACCTCAATAATGACATTCGAGGTGTTGACGGCGCTTTTTATCGCGGCCTGATATGCGGCTGTTAAGATAATCGCCACTACTTCACCACCTTAAAAGGATTTGATGTTTGTATGACTTTCGATTCGTTAATTGTTTGTATCACCTTTTGCGTTCTATTTATCTGTATAATCTTCGACGCAACCGAAACTACTGCCCTTATCTCTATCCCTGCCCCGCCGTTATAATCTTCCGCTATTTCTCCACCTGCGGTTTGCCCCACGGAAACCCCGCCGTCCGTGAGCCCGCGATTCCATACAACGATTTCATCTTGTTTTCCACCGTAATAAGACATATCAGCATACGCGCCACAGATACGCTTATTGTTGCCAGCGTAAGAATTATATTGTGCCGTATGAGAATATGTCCCAATAAATACACCATTGACATATAATGCAAAAAAGGAAGGAGCACCGCCTGAAAACCTTTGAATAGCCACAACGCGATAATAAGTGTCTATGGCAAAAGTATAAGCCACTGGCTGGTCTATAATACCTGCCTTACCCAAATCTATGTTGTTATTCCCGAATCTATTCAAAGCTAAAAAGAAACCATTATCCCCAGCCGCAACATTTCTTATATCGCCAAAATCAAGTAGCATTTTGTTGGTTTGTGCCGAACTTAATTTAATCCACGTTGCAACAGAAAATTCGGCTGAGGTTACTTCTAATGATGCCCCCGTCCCTAAATTAACTTTGTCATCAATTTTATCGAAATTACCCGCATGGCTTCCGAGTTTCGCGTCAGTCGAGAAAGTTGCACCGCTCGGCGTTCCGTGGTTTCCGTTGCCGGAAGCGTCCAGCCAATTATCGTTGCCATGAATTATCAATACTGCGCCGTCAATAATAGCCATCACTTACTCCATATCTTCGTTTGCGTGCAAGCAACTACTCCAGCCTCATCATGGTTGCAAGAGTGCCATGCAAGCCATGAGCCTGTCAGGATTTGACTTGCGATAGTGGGCTTAATCGAATCTTTTATTTGGTTAAGAATAGTCTGTCTATCCACCTCGACATTGAATCTTATATTGCCGGACACAAATTTGTTGCCGTCAATACCAACGCTTCTCCTTAAATCATATCCGTTTGCCCACACCTTCCCGTCCAACTTCGCAGGAAGTTTTATCTCTATCCCGTCAAGGATTGTGTCATTATTACAGATAATATAAAAGTCGAGAGAGTATTTCATTCCTTCCTCCCCGTAAAGGACAGGCTTATATCCCTGAACGCGCTGTTGGCTGTAAAAGGATTACTGAACTTCTCGTCCGGCCGCATGAGATAAACGTCATTCGGGTTATTCGTTATCTCCCACGCTATAAAAAGGTTTTTAAGGCCGTGGGCGTCCCACCATGCTTTAATCTTTCCGTAAAGGGTAGAATCGGCATCATTGAATTTGAGGTCTAACTTGCGTTCCGTATATTGCGTATGGATACCCGCAACATAACCGCCCTGCGTTACATTGGTGGTCGCTTTAACTTCCTGATGATATGGGTCGAAAGAGGCGGTCGCGTAATCGAGCTCGATTTTACTGCCCGACACGCAGAGCGTCATATAAGGCGCGGCTGATAACGTGCCTGTTATCTTAAGCCTCCAGTAACGCTTGGCAACGGCTGTAAACTCTTTCAGGATTACCGTATCAGCCGCAGGCGCAAAGGCCGTAAAGGCATCGTTAATATCCGCCGCAAAATTATCAGTCGAATATTGTAAAACTATGGTCGCGTCTATGGTCTTGAGATTGTGTCCGAGTATGGCAAGATAATCCGGGGACGCGGTATTGCCGACCCCCGCGTCGTAAGTGATATACATCGGCGTTGTCGTGTTCGCCGCCTTCCACATATTCGTTTCAAGCCAGTTGAAAAGATAGGCAACGGAGTAATCCCCCGTGGCAGTAGAAGAAGCGGTCTGCCACCCCACGGTCGAATAAAAGATTTTCGGTTTAGCCCATACCGCCATTATGCCCTCGCCGTGGAAAGAACATCAGCGTTAATTCTTAATCCCGCCTTCGAGCCTTTTATATTGAGCAGAGAAAAGATAGATTCGGCCGCTTCGCTTAAAGCCTTTTCGCTTAAATCCCCGGTGGCAGATTGAATATTTATAGTTACGTCCTGCGTAGGCTTCGCTTCTTCCCTTGTCGGCACGGGATAAGCCCCCATGGAGCCGCCGCCCATGCCGCCGACTTCACCGCCGCCCCCGCCGCCCATGCCGCCGACTTCGCCGCCGCCCATTTTTTGATTTTTTATTTGCATGACTTGTGCCGCCGTCGCTAACCCAGCCGCCACCGCATAAGCCGCCCCCAACACAGGGCCGCCGATTATGGCCCCTGATTTATATGCGCCAACCACGGCTGTTTTCGCGGCAATCAAGGCCTGTCCTATGGCGAAAAGTTTTTGGGACTCAAATAACGCCTTACTTTTTGAACCGGTAAGGGTAAAAAGGTTCTGCATTATGCCGGCCATCATGCCGGCGGTGCTTGCCGCAATGGATACCTTCATGGCGGACGTCTGTTGCGCGTTGGCGACTTCCGCCGCGGTTTGGATAGCGTCCAGCTCGGCGAGACTCGCCCCTTGCATCGCCTTAAGTTCATACTCTGCCTGATAATGCGCGGAAATCGCGTCAAGACGAAGTTGCATCTGAGACGCTTCGCCGAATTGATCCATTGCCGGGCCGCCCATCATCACTTCGGGGGCTTTCCCAAGACCTGCGAGTTGTTCCTGTGCTTTTTCGGCGGCGCTTGCCGCCTCTTTCGCCGCGGCAAGGGTTGCTGTTTTATCGGCGGCATCGGTAAGCGACGCCGTATATCTTTCCACCTGACCAGAGTTCCATTCCCACGCCTTGGCCTCGACGAGCGCGATGTTTATGAGTTCTTCTTCTGACGCGCCGATTTTGGCCGTGGCGATAGCAGTTTTGAATATTGTCCCCTCAATGTCTTCCTGTCTTTTCTTTTCGGCCTCGGCAAAACGTTCGGCCTCCTTTTCGGCGGCGGTCATTCTCTTTTTCTTGTCTTCGTCTATCTTCTTTTCCTCTCCAGTCAACGCGTGCAATGAACCAATCTGCCCGAGCGCGGCCTTGGCTGACTTGTCCATGCTTATAGCGTAGTCAAGTCCTGCATTTGCGGCCTTGGCTGAATTATCGGCAACTCCGCCAAAGAAACTTTCCAAAGGTTTCAAAAGCAAAGACAGCCCCGGAACCCATGAATAGCACGACATTACGAATTCAAGGAATGCCGCACCCGCCCACACAACGCCATTTATAGCCGCGCCGATAAGAGAGAAAGCCGCGATAAGAGCCATGCCCGCGCCCGCGACGAAGGCGCCGACGTTAACCTTGACATCCTCAACCACTTTGTTAAAGGCCGCCATTGACTTGCCGATTTCAGCGTTCGCCTCTCCGGCCATGTTGGCATACTTGATAGCCTCTTTCATGGCCATGATGGCGATGCCAACACCGGCACCTTTTTTAAGCCACGCGAGTTCGCCCTTTTTCGCGGCGCCTCCCGAGCTATCTCCGGCATCTTTCGCCGCCGAACCGAGGCCTCCCAATGCCGCCTTAGCGCGATTAACTGCAGAGGTAACTTCCTCTGTAGCACCTATAACTATTTTCATGTCAGCCATTTTTTAATCTCTTTGCCGTTTCGCCTTTAAAAATCTCGTAAGCCTCAACGAGCCATGCCGGTTGGTCGCCCCAACCGCCGCCATAAAGCAGCACCTTCGTGTCCTCGATAAGATAAGCAAGCCTTATGACTTCCCATGTTTCCGGTTCGATGAAAGTAAGCGGACATTCATAAAGCCTTATGTTGCCGAGAGAAAACACCTTTTCAGCCCGCTTCTCTTTAAGCTCTTCCTTGACCTCTTCCGTGTATTCCGTAATAGCCTTTCCGTCCTCTGACAGATTTTTATGATTAAGGCAATTACGATTTTCCTTATCTCTCTCATTGCAGTCCTCGCATTTAAACGGGCTCCCGTCCTTTATCGCAAAGTGCCAGCGAAAGCCCGCTATGAGTTTTTTCTTTGCCCCTCGGACAACTTGCTTTGACTTTCCATAGCGCGGATTATTTCGATTATGAGTTCCGTATCCGCGGTGTTATAAAACTCGGAGGGGTCTGTTATCTCTTTTTCTCCGATGAAGTAACCTGATACGGCCTCGACGCTTTCGGTAAACTGCTTTTTCTGTATCTCCTGCCCGGCCTCGGCCATCTTCGAGGCGTCGTTTAGATTCTTCGCCCGTGCCGAAAGAATCTTCGCATAATGCTGAACCCTCGAATAAGGCACGAACTTGAGCCTCACCACGCAGGGATTATCACTTTCCCTGTTGCCTCCGTAAGCAGGAACGTATTCAATTATCGCGTCTTTATCGAATGAGATGATTGCCATGTAAGAGTCTCCTTTTTTGTAGGGTGGGCATTGCCCACCATTAATGAAAACGCGCGGATATTTCGGTGGGCAATGCCCACCCTAAACCGCCGTTGCCGTATTCTTAAGAAGTATGCCCACGATATATTTGGCCGTTGTGGCGTCGTAAAGCCCCTCGTATTTGAGCGTTATCATGGGGTCTTTATCGAGCGAGTAATCAGGCTCTCCGCCCTTCCTCTCCATTATGGGAAGGTCTATATAGAGGCCGTGGTTATCGCCGGTTCCGGCCTGAGTGCCGGTATCCCAATGGAGATGAAAGTTCGTGGAACTCGACGCGGCGAGCCACGCATTGAAGTCGTCTATCGAGGAAAAGCCGGTTGCCGGGTCTTCCCAATCGAGCGTCATCTCAACAGAGACCTTAAACTGTCCCATGCGAGTCTTATCCGGATAGTCGAGCCCGGAAAGCCTTAAGACGTCCTCCGTGCCGTTCTCGATTTTAACGCTGATTTTATCGGGCTTTAACTGCGTCGCGCTGGCGAAGGTGAAGCCCGTGTAATCCGGCGCCGTTCCAACGCGGGTTATCGTGCCGGTATAGACCTTGAGGTTATTGAAGTCGGCCCGAAGATTCTCCGCAGGGAATGTTGCGCTTCCGAGTTCGGCGGTCGTCGCGGCCTCGTCCTGTCCCATGAGTTCGACGGAAAACTTGAGATGATTGCCGGCCTCTTGGTCTAATGAGAGGCTCTTTACCCTGCCTCCGACGAACGGCCAGTTCTTCATCGCGGCGCCTTCGTTGATGTTCAGGTTCAAGGTCAAGGCTTTGGCTCCGAGGTTCGCCGTTGCGAACGGGTCTGGCACGGGATAGAACATATGGCTGTATTGCCCTGTCACGCCATTTTGTGCGCTCGCCGCTTTTCCGAAAAAATGTTTAAGAAGCGTGCCGATTATGCCTTTTGTCGTGCCTGCCTCGGTAAAGAAGGGTATCTCAAGGCTTCCGCCCCACTTCCGACTCATGCGTATCGCGGTGGTATCGCCCTTAACCGTATCCTCGCCCCTGAATTCCTTACGCCTCTTGTCGTCGAACTCCATCTTGGGAATTCCCGAATTTAGAAGCGGGACAAACCCGACAGTCGTTACCTCTTTCGTGCCTCGATTCGCTTCTTCGCCTATGGCGCAGTAAATCTTGTTGTCAGCCATTTTAAGCCTCCTTCTCCTTCTTGGGCTTTACAGCCTCTTTAGGTTTTATTTCTTCCGCTATCCCGCGTGCTATAAATCCCCGCGCGAGGGCTTCGGGGCAGATAATTCTTTCCGCGCCTTTTATCAACGGCCCCACTTCCGGGCTTTCTCCATCAACCAGAATTCTTACAAGCATAAGACCCTCCTATGTTTCGCGGTATCTGATTTTCACATTGAAATTCATAAAGCTGAATTCTGCACTATGTTCTGCCGCCACTCCATCCACGTTTACCCAACTCACTAATTTGGACGTTGCCAAATCTACGATATTGAGCGCGTTGATAGTTAAGGCGTCCCTTACCGCGTGTGTCCACTTTTGCGTCAAACGCATAAGGTCTATCGCATCCCTATCCCTTAATACCACCCTAACATCAAAATTCCCTATCGCGTATCCTGCGCGTTGCCCGTGCGTATATTCAAAATCTTCACCCTTATAATGAACTTCGCCATACGGGAGAAGCCCCGCAGGAATGGCCTTCGCGTTCTCGAAAGTCTTACGCGAAAACTTGATACCTTGCGCTTCGAGAACGCTTTGCACGTTGTCCGTTATGCTTTTTATGGTCGTAAAGTTCGCACTCATTATCTACCTCGCAATCAATATACTCCAGAAGTCCGCAAAGATAAACCGCGTCCATGTTACCCCCTGCCTATCGTGCGCGTCATTCTCTTGCTCTCCTCCACTCCTGTTATATAACCGTCCTGTGAAGTATCATACTTGAAATTGAGGCTCTTGAATATAGCATAAGCCTTACTCTCGTAGTCCTTCCACATCTGCCACCAAAACGTATCCTCGCCTCCGGCAAGGGTAAGCCCCTTGCAAACCTCGGCCACGGCGTAACAAATATGCACTTCTCTCAAATCGTAAGGGTCGAGGATGAGGTGTGCCCTCTTGCCGCTCCGGTAAAGAAGTTCGTCAATCTTCTCGAATGCCCTCTGTATCTCCTTTGTGAATGAGCGGGTAAGGATGTATTTATCGGTCGCTATGGCCCCGGTAAAGGCCGCCGTTGTTATCGTGCCGGTCGAAGATACGAAATCCGTTATTTCCCTCGTTTCGTCCTTCGTAAGGGAATGAGCAAGGCCTCCTGTGAAGTAGTCATCCTCGTAGCGTTTGAGTTCCGCGTCAACGAGCGTCGTGGTCGAGCCGCTATCCGCCGTGCCGTGAACCCTCCAGCCGTTGTCTTTGAGTTGCGGAAGTTCGTTCACCAAATCTTCGTCCGTTATGACCTTTACGAGTTTCGAGTTCACAACGTCATAAAAGAGTGTAATCTGGTAAGTAACGGCATTGTAGACATAAGAGATGACAGCCTTGTAATTCTCGTCAGCCACGTCGTTATGCGTCGCGGTTAAGGCGTAAGAAAGAAGTCCATCGCTTCCGACTGTCATTGCGGCGGCGGATATAAGGGCAGTAGAACTGCCCGGCTTGTAGACCGTAAGTGTTGCGCTCGTCGGAACTATTTTGCGGTTGTTTGCGTAAACATAAGTCTGAAATGTCTCCGCCGTATCCGCCAAAAACTGCTGTCTCATAATCCCCCCAAAAGACTATTCTCGCTGAGGTTGTAAATTTCCACTCCGGCATTACGATATTCCTTGGCCATGTGCCTTATGCACCGTAGCGTTGCTTGTGTCTCTGGGTTTTTCTCATCGCTTAATTGATAATAATCAGGCTCAGGCTTCCGGCAACCACTCCAGTATATACGCCCTTCTTTGTTCTTTTTAAAATCTACGCCAATAATGAAAATCTCGCGCGCGCCCATCTGATAAGCCGCCGAGATAGCCGGAACGATACCGGAACCGCACATTGTCAATCGGCCTGTTTTCTCAATATCTACCGTATCGGAAGGCGAAGTATATTCGTAACGTATTTCCTGCCCTTGTTTATCAAGCAAGGCATAATAATCTTTATCATGGTAGGAATTGACATTGAGCCGGTAATCAGGGATAAAGAGGTCTTCTATCTCGTTTACGCCGATAGTAACGCCTTTCCACTTCTGATAAAAATCAACAGGGTATTGGTCGAGAGAAGTCCCAAGCCCACAAACGAGGAAAGGCTGGTTTTTGTGCCTGTCTATGTAATTTTTCAAAAACAGGATGTCCACGTTTTACCTACTTTTCCTTTTTCGGTCTGCCTTTTCCGCGACTTGTTTTGCTTTCTGCTCCGCTTCCCGGAATGACGGCACCGCCTTGCCCGACTTCCGCTGCTGGTCGTATATCCGTCGCGCCAGCCGTTGAACCGCTTCCCGTTCCCTGCTCATTTTTTCTCGCCTCCGCGATAATCGGCTTCCAGCCTTTTTTGAGATACTCTTCGTATTCGATTTGGTTATGAGCCGCCACGCTCATTACCACTTCATTGCCTGCGCTGTCCTTCATGCGCTGCCCGATATCAAACCAAACTTTTGTAAATGCTTTTATTGCGGGGCCGCCGTTCATCTTGGGTTTGAACCCTATCGCGGCAAGACCATTATCCCCCAATGGAATAAATCCGCTTTTTGCCATTTTATCGCCGAGACTGCTCATTTTCTCTCCTTTTCCCGTTAATAAAAAAAGGGGCGGTATACCCGCCCCTCTGTGTTACTCGTGGTCTGTGACTATCTTCACTCCGCCGTTAGCGGCAACATTCACGCATTCGTCGCCGTAAACCGCGGTTACGACTATCTCGGTTGCGCGAAGCGAGGCGTCTCTCTGAAACTCCGTCCTCGCTCCGGTCTTAAGCACGTAAGCAAGGCCGGACTGATTACCCATCGGCATCATCACGCCCTGCCTATCCGCGTCGCCGGAGTTAACTGAGGCGCAATTCGTTGACTGAAAAATGTCCACGCCGTAAAGGCTCGACATCGCGCCGAGGTCTCCGCCCGGTGCCGAAGTCCCGCCCCAAACGGCTCCGGTCGTGGCGGCAAGAGCCGCACGTAAATCGGCAACCTGTATCGGGTGCAAGACCGCGACGAACGGCCCTACTGCGTTCCCGTTTTCGAGCGTATATATGGCCGAGAGGAAATTGGCTTCAGAGATGTTCGAGCCGGACGTGCCTACGGAATTCGTGAAGTCCGCGACCTCCGCCAAAAGGTCCGAGTCTATCTTGTTCGCGAGAGCCTTCCCGAGTTCCGTCGCGTAAGGCTCAAGCCCACCCGTAACCGCGCTGTTAAGAAGCAAGTCCGTTACGGTTATCATCAGCCCCGCCTCGTCTGCGGTTACGGAAACGCTGGTCGTGTTAACGGCGGTGTTGCTTGCGTCCGTCCCTTCAGTCAAATCAGCCGCCGAAAGAAGCGGCCACTTCGGGAATTCAACCGTCTTCGTTGTCTCTCCGCCTATATCCGCTACCCTGCACAAGGGCGGCATTACCGCCCCGGCATAAGCCGCGTCTATCACGAGCCTTGAAACTATCTCGGCGGCTACGAGTTCTCCTGCGCTACCTGCCGCGGTGGTTACTTCGTTTGCCATGATTTTACCCTCCTATGAGTTTTTTGTAAATATCCGTAACCCCGTCGGGTAAAACCCCGTTTATAGCCCGTCGGCTTTCTACTTTGCGAAACGCTTCTTCCTCGCCTCGGTAAAGGGATTGCTTGTATTTTTAAAACGAAACACCTGCCCGCCAGAACCTTTTATTTCAAGGCCAGCGGCTAATGCTTTGTCAAGTTCTTCACGCGGCATGTTACGAATTGTTTCGGGATTCGACAAGTCATATTCTCTGCCGCCTTCACCGCCGAACTTCGCACCGAAAGAACCGGAACCCTGCCTGCCGCTGGCTTTAACATGATGAGGCCGTGTCCTAAGCCAATCGGCTATGTGCTCCTCCACTGTCATTGGCCGCGTCGGGGTTGCGTTGAGATTGAGCCGCGGAGAACCATCGGCGTTTACCACTATCGGAACTCCGTTCTCATCGGCCTTAATGTTCCCGCGTAAAAGGGTTGTTACCTCGGCGGCATCCATGACGTTGAATTTGGCAACCTCGCGGAAAACGGAATCATCAATTTCGCGGGCATTTTTCTTCGCCAAGTCCGCCTTAAGTTTGTCGAGTGCTGACGTGAGGGTTTGCACTTCTTCAGATTCTTTTCCCTTCCCGTCCCCGGCCTTAAGCGCGGCGAGTTCGGACTTAAGCCTTTCAATGTCCGGAGAAGCCTGCGCCTTGGAGTAAGCCCGTTTGTAAGCCTCGTCAATCAGACTTTGAACTTTCACCTGCTGTTCCGATGTAAATTCCGTTTTCGCTTTCGCGGCGGCATCCGCCTCCGCTTTTACTTGCTCGTCCGTTTTTTGCTCGTCAGCCATTGCCTTATCCTCCGTTTTAGGTTAATAGTCTTTTTTTATTCCCTGCCAAAAAATCTACCACATTATTTCGGTCAAGTAAAGCCTTAACTAACCGGGTGCAAAATTCAGCGCGTTCCTTGCGTGATAACCGCTTCCATGCTTCAATACCTATATTTTCGCGTATGGAACGCCGGACTTCCGTCCAGATGGATTCCGTCAAGCGAAAAGCCATATCGTAATCAACTCCTGCGGCTTGCGCTAACGCCAAAGCCGATTGCGATGATTTACTTTTTTTCAGGCAATGTCCCATCTCCAACCTTCGGGGGTGTAAATCCTTTTAACCCATTTATAATACTATTTACAATTCCCTTGTCTAACAATGGGAATGCCGCCTCTATAATCGCTTCGGCAGTATTTATCGGCATTTGTTTATTGCTCGCCGCGAGGACTATTTCTACCAGACTCGAAATTTGTGCGCCATTAAGGGCTTCGGCTTGTATATCGCCTGTCTCCGCCGCAACTTCCTGAGTTTGGTTTTCTTTTTCTTTATCAGGAAATTCTATTATTTCTTCTTCTGGCAATGTAACTACTGCCCCTTCCTCTATCTCCTTGTAAATCGTAGACGTGGTTACTTCTTCCGCTAATGGCAGGGTCGCGGCAACGATAATTTTCTGACGTTCTTTCTCAAACGTAAGCGAAGTTATACCGGCGGTCTTGGCATTTAAAGCATTCTGCAATGCTATTGTAACATCACGGACGGAGAAGTCGCGCGGATATACTACTGTTCCCGCGAAGGGCTTATCTTGCCACTTCGCGTAGAGTCTTAGAATATCAAGTTCTGCCTGTTCCGCATTGTCAGCCTTTTCGACAAGCGCGGCAAAAAGTTGCTGGGCTTGGCTCTCGATGGACACGCCGCTCCACGGCTGGGTCGAAGATTCGACATTTCTCATACCGCCCATCATAGCCATCCGGGTAATCTCGGTCGCGTCCTGTATAACCCATTCCCTGATTTCCGTGAGGGAAGAATGCGGAGCTTCGAGCCAGAAAGGTTTTGCGTTCGCAGTCTCGGGGTCGAACTGAAGGATGTTTTTAGGGCCCACTTCAATTTCGCTACTTCCTCCACCTTTTTCGTAAGGCACCGCCAACATCGGGAATGCCGTATTTTCAATAATTTCCTTCGCATCTGAGCAGAGATGGTAGACATTTTTGTTTATGTCGGCAATATCTTTTATGTCGGAGAGCCCAATCATTTTAATGCCGGAACGCTTGTTGTAAAAATTGACAATGGGAATCTCGCCGAGACCGTGCTCGCCGTTCCCTATCAAAGTTCCCTCTTTTTCTTTTTTCTTAATTTCCCAAAGTTCCCATGTATTGCGCCCCCAGATTCGATAATGTTTGACTTCCTTGTTGTTGACTTCGAGTATTTTTATCACGCTCAATTCTGGCCGTCCGCTATCTCCACGCGTGAATTGCCAATCCGTAAGATTCTCCGGCGTAATCAACGTAAGATATGGGCGCATATCCTTTTCGAGAGCCTCGGCCTCGGTAAGCGCTTCTCCTGACGGAGAATCCACTATGACCGAAACCCGCCCATAGACAGAAGCGAAACGCTGTGCATCACGAATGAATTGGTCGAAAGTCGAGCCTTCAAAATCGCAATTATTCCAGAAAGAATCGAAAAGAGTTTTGGGAACGCGCGGCGGCACGACCTCGGAACTCAAATCGCCATAATTCCGCTTGGGCGGTTTTTTATAAAGATGGCCGGACAGGATGTCCACCACAGGGGCGCAATAATTATAGAAGTAGGCCGAAGCCTTGCGCCGTTTATAGTTCGTATTTGATTCAAAAGGATGCTGTAAAAGGTAATTCCCGTCGCGGTAAAACTTACCGCCGAAATAAGAGCGGATATAAAAAAGCCATTCTTGTTTGAAAAAGTCGTAATCAACATGTGCCTGTTCAAGTTCTTTCCGAGTCATACTTTTTTACCTCTCGCAAAAACGTGAATCGGCATGGTCAGAGTCGTCATGCCTTCTTCGCCGTGGTCGTTCAAATCCATGCTTATCTCCCCGGCCG
>ERZ1292632.3202-Hain-H43-01um-R2-3202-length-12770-cov-9_pt1 | contig 12770 bp, 19 predicted proteins | sample MGYA00564407_ERZ1292632 | MGnify/ENA primary metagenome ERZ1292632 (study PRJEB36523, sample SAMEA6512637) | groundwater metagenome | collected 2019-01-08 | study: AquaDiva: Metagenomics assemblies of 32 groundwater samples
ACCCAGAAACCCTTTGTGGGAGTATTATCCAATCGCCTGTTCTTTTCCGATGGCACAAGTTCTTATGTTTACGATGGGCGCTCAGTACAAACGTGGGGCATAGCCAGAACCACAGTTGCCCCTACGGTTACAGCGCAGAACGTAGCCGGGTCGCTGGTAGCAGCCACCGGCGTTAAGGCGGCTGTATCGTGGGTAGTTTTGGATGAGGCCGGAAACCGCGTTCACGAATCCAGCCGCACCAACAAAAACGCCTCCTTTGTTGTAGTGGGCGGAGTCGATGACGCTGCCCGCATAGACATTACCGCGCTTACTCCGCCTGCCAGGGCAACCCACTGGTCGGGGTATATGTCCGAGCTTGACGGCAGCGAAGTGCTGCGGCGTACGAACACCACCGCCATAACGACGCTGACCTACGATGCTACTGCTTTCCCTGTAGCTACCAGCCCCAAGGCTCCAGTTAGAAACGATGTGCCGCCGCCCAGCACGGTCGGAACCGTGGCCAAGAACCGGGTATTTCTGCGGGATGACGCCAGCCCCAATACTTACTTTTTCGGGGCGCTGGGCGAGGTCAAGGGGCTGCTTAACGGAGCGCCTGATGAATCATTCTGCGGATACAGCTCCTCTTCCATTAGCGATTTGGTCAACTCCGACTTTGTACCCGACCGCGAGTTACGGGCCATTGTAGAACATCAAAACAACGTCTTCTTGTTATCAGAAACGAGAACATTTGTTCTACTGGGCGAGATGAACCTGCTGGATAACCGCTCCCCGCGCTCACTGGTTAAGTTGCAGGTATTTACCGAGGGAGCCATCAAGAATGCCGCCGTATCAACCCCCCTTGGCCTGGTGTGGATGACTCCGGGCAGAAAGATTTACCTGTGGAGCGGCGGCGCTGAAATCTTTGACGTGGGTGAGCCGATTCAACCGCTACTGGATGATGTTGAGGGAACCGACCCCAACGAAGTCAGTATAGCCTGGTACAGCGGTAATGGCCGCCGGTGGGTAGTCATTACGCTGGAATCCAACTACGGAATCAGCGACAGCTCCTCACTGGTAGCCAGCAAAAACCGCGCCCTAATCTACGACTTTGCGCTGCCCACACAGCGGTTGGGCCGCACCGAGCCAGGGTCCTGGTTTGAGTGGGTTGACAATGATTATATCGGTGTCGGCGTCTATGAAGAAGAAAACGGCCAGCCGGTATTGCTGCTCGGAGATAAGACGGGCAACATCAAGCAGTGCGATACTATTACCCAACCCGCCCACCTTGAGTTTACCGCCATACCGGGGAAAACCTACATAAGCAATTCGCTGTCGAACAACCCCGCTGCACTGTTTAGAACTGGCCTGATACGCCCTGGCGGCGATAACTGGGTTACAGGACAGTACGTTTCTATTCATACCGGCACCCAGGAAGCCATTGAAGATTCAACCACACAGCCCACGCTGGCGTTGGATGTAGATGCTGCCGACCCCAGCGAGACGCCCGGAATAACCCTTACCTTAGACACGGCACTTACCAACCAGGAGCGACGAGCCTACTTGGCGGCTGAATCCGGCAGCAACGCCAGCGGCGCGCTTGCCAAGAGTTTTGTTTTAGAAACCCGTTATGCAGCCGGTATAGATACCCTGGAAACAAACAACAGCCGCAACAAGGGCGCTGTCAATACATTACACCGTTTTGCTGTTACTTATTCACCGCAGCCCGACGTGGCTGAATAATGCCACCCACAGCAAGCTTTACCATAGCCGATTTCGAGCGCATATCACGCGAGCGGCAAATCTATGACCTGGGCACATTTGCCGAGCGCCCGCTGACGCCTGACAACATAATCGTGCTTGGACTCAAGTTTGGATTTCGCGTGCAGTGGTCAAGGGTAGACGATGTAGACGGGTACCGAGTAGCGGTGCTTAGTAATCAAAACCTAGAATCACCTGATTTCATCGCCACTGTGCCCGGTGAGCAAACGCTGCAATGGGAATATCTGGCTGGAGACGTAGCAATAGCCAAATACTTTGCGGTACAGTCCTACAAGGGAGACCTGTCAAGCGAATTCACTGCGTTGGCAACCGCTACTTCTAAGGTTGACGGCGGCGCTGCCGACTCGGCACCCGCTATTCCTCCCGACCAAGCACAAACTCCTGAAACCTCAGAAGAGCCGGGCTGGGGACGGCTGTTTTTCGGCCTATGACATCGGTTAATTTCAGGCCCGTCAAGCCCGACGAGATAGCTGAGCTTGCTAAACGCTTCTCTGAGCGTTACCCGTGGGCCGCTGAACCGGCCTGGACGGGCGTATGGGTACTGGAAGAGAACGGAAAGATCGAAGGCTTTGTCGGGTTTCAGCAGCGATTGGTGGTGGAACCGTTGTTCTCAGAATCTCCCCGTGTTACCCGGTCGCTGATTGACCGGCTGGACACGCTTATAACCGCCAACCGCATCAGGGAATACGAGTTCATTGTCCCCGACAAAAATGAGCCAATGCAACGAACGCTCGAACAACATTACGGGTTAAAAGGTGAAAAGGAAGTTGCTCATTTAATTTATTTCGTAAGCAGGGAGTAAATTAAACTTAAATGCTTTCTGAAGAATACATAGCTGGATTTTTTGATGGAGAGGGCTGTGTAACAATAAACACCTCGACAGCCACACACAAAAGCGGCAATCGCTATCCATCAACCGTAATGGTGTGCGTTTCTCAAAATGACATTAATATACTCAGGTTAATACAAAACAGGTGCGGTGGAAAGCTTCTTGCCAACTCCACCCACAAAAGACACCACATTCTTCAATGGTACGGGAATAAAGCGGGCTCCTTTCTTGAGTTAGTTTATCCTCATTTACAGGTAAAGAAGAAACAGGCTGAGGTAGCCTTGCTATTTCTAAAACTAAAGCGCGGGAAACCTCTCTCCGAATTGAATATAGCGGAGAGACAAAAACTTAAGGTTGAAATTGATTCCTTAAAGAGAGACTAATATGCCAAAGAGCAAGAAGCAAAAGACATCCGAACAGTTGCTGGTTCAGCAACAGCAGGCATCCCTGGACGCCTTCAAAGAGTTTATGGGGCTGCAAAAGGAAATCTTCGCGCAAATCAAGCCCTTTGCCGAAATGCTGGTTAAGTTCGGCATTGACCCGATTGAGTTTCTGGCAAGCCCGCAAGGACAGGCGTTACTCGCCCCTACCCAGCAGGCCATTTCCGGCAATTTTGAGCAGGCACGAACTAATCTGGTTGATCTGCTGGGAATATCCGGATTCAGCACACAATCCGGGGTAGGCGCTGGCCCGTTTGCCAATTTACTGGGCGAAGAGGCGCTGGCGCAATCCGGTGCGGTTCAAAACCTGATTGGACAGTCGCTTAATCTCGGCTTGCAGGGCAGCAACGTGATGCAGGGCCAGCAGGGAGTGTTTAATCCAACTCCTTACGGTCAACTTGGCACACAGGCTGCCGGAACGCTGTTTAGCGCCCCGCAGGGGCCGTGGTTGCCGCTAACTATGGCTGGTCTGGGCGCTGCCGGTTCAGCCCTAAGCGGATTTGCTATGCCTAAACCGACTACGACTACACCGCAATGACAAACCTTTCTCGCCAAGGATTCGCCCAGTTTCAGCCCTCACCCGCACAGATGCCGTTTGCTCAATTCGGCGGTGAGCCAGTCAATCAGTCTCAAATGGGTGCGCCATCAATACCCCCATTTTCCGGGGCTTCCACCCCTGACCTGCAAACCCTACCAGGCTTTATGGGCGGACTTCCATTTTCTGACGGCGAACTGGATGCCTTCAGGGGACTTATCTCAAGGAGACGGGTACCGTTTGCTGACACGGGATTCTAACTATGCCAGGACTATTTAAGCGACAATCAGTAAGCTTTCCCGTACAAACGGCGGCACTAACTCCAGGGCGGCCAGCCCAAGCCCCACTACTCGAATCTGCTCCACCAAGCTCACTGGGCGGGGGCTTAGGGCCGCTTGCACAGCAGCCGGTAAGCGATACATCAACCGTCCCGCAATCGCCCATGTATGGCTCCCAGCAAAGAACAATCAGCACCGGCTCACCTGGCCTAAGTGCTTTGGCAGATTTCCTGACAGCGTTTGGTGCCGGTGTGCCCGCCGGGCAGCGCCAGCAGATGATGCGACAGCAGCAGTTAGACACTATGATTGGCCGAGAACAAGAAGCTGGGCAACGCTCATTGACGTTGGTCAGCCAACAGGCAGCACAGGCCAGAGAAGAAAGCAGGCTGGAACGACAAGAAGCCCTACAGCGTGAAAGGCTTGGCCTAGAAGAGCGCGGAGTTCGCAGGCTGGAACGACAGCAGGAAACCGAGGAAAAAGAGAAAACGCTTAAGCAGCAAAACTTTCAGACGTCACTGGTAATATCAAGCTCAGCAATTGCTGAGCTTGGCGATCTAAACCCTAACGAAGCAGCCATTATGAAAGGCGCAGCAGTAGCCGCCCTGGGCAAGCAGGATATTTCTCCGATTCAAGATGCTCTTGAAAAGATATTCTCGGCCAGAGAAATAGAGGCCAGGCGCTCCAGAACGCAGGAAGATACATTAACCCGCGTATTATCCAGCATAGCTGCAAGAAACCGGGCTACCCCGGAAGACATCCAAGATATGGCCGATGCCGTTGAGGGCGGCGAGATAGAAATAACAGCCGTTCCCGGCAATCTGCGCGGTCATGTAATTGGCATTATAAAGGGACAAGGCGGAACCATCGTATCCCGCAAACAGAGAGAAGACCTTAATGCTTTTGAAACAACACTGGCAATTGTTGATGATATTGCTAAAGTTTCTTCAAAGGTCAACACGGAATTTGGCCCTCTTGCGCTTGCCGTGGGAGCGAAGCGAAGAGCAAGCGCGGCAATTAACTTGGATGATGACACCGCGCTGCTGCTCTCCAAAAAAGGCGAGCTTGGGTTGTTGATACGAGGGTTGGGCGAGAAGGGCGTACTGACAGAAGGCGACGTTCAAAGAGCTATCAGCCTGATGCCAAGCATTTTTGATAGTAAAAGCTTAGCCGAAAAGAAAATCGCATCTCTGCGCGCGCTTATGTCCGGCATAAAGAAAAGAAAACTCGGGACGCTCGGAAAGAAAATTAGGCCAGGAGAAGGCGGGCGGTACGACGAAGAGCCGCCGGTGCCATAATGCCAGAAAAGCGAGTCAATGTTATAAGTCCATCAGGCCAACTGGTATCTCTGCCTGAAAGCCAGGTACAAAGTGCGCTTACGGAGGGTGGATACCGGCTTCCAGGTGGGCCGGGCGCTTCTACCCCGGCTACTCAAGCTGCAAGCATTTTGAAACCACTCCTTCAAGCTGCACCAGAGACCACAGGAGCCTTAATCGGCGAACAATTGGGAACTGTCGGTGGTATTCCTGGCAGAATAGCCGGGGCTGGAATTGGCGGTGCCGGTGGCCGCGCTGCCGGGCTTTTCTTCGGACTTGAAGCCCCTCCACCTACAATGGGCGAGTTTGCGCGCCGAATAGGTAGAGCAGGAGTTGAACAGGCCGCTATTTCCGGTGCCTTTGGCGGTGCTGGAGCGTTATACCGGGCGATTCGAGGAGCCAAGACCATTGAGCCAGGCGTTGCGGTTGCGCTAAAAAGGGGTATTCCTCTTCGCACCGGACAGGCTACGCAAAACTCCTTTTTGTCTGCGATTGAGAATGTTACCGAAAGGGCAATCGGAGCCTCCGGGCCATTTATAAGGCTGGGCAGAAAGCAGAATGCCGCCCTGCGTGAAATGGGCGAAGGGCTGCTAAATCAAATTTCCAGCGGCAGATTGACAAGAAGTGAGTCTGGTCAGTTAGTCGCCGAAACTATGCTGGCAGTTGAGCGCGGGGCCGGGAAAGCCTATGCCGAAGCAGAAGCCGCCCTGGCAACCAAAATGGGCGGCAAGCCACTGGGGTTATCGAAAGACATTACTGGGCTTCTCAACGATAGTCTCAAACAGGCCGCAGGCTTAGAGGGCGTTGCTCCGGGTGCTAAGCAGGCAGTAGAAGAAATCATCGAAGTTTTAATGAAACCGCAATCGCTCAGCTATGAAACCGCCTTCCTGGCCGGTAAAAGAATGCGGCTACTGGCGGACAAGCTGCCTTTTGGTTCAGTTAGAAATGCAGTTAGTAAATCCCGCCGAGAATTGTTAAACCACATAGCCGATAGCGCCAGTCAGGCAGGCGGTGGGGCTGAGGTAAAAACATACAAAGAAACCCTGTCCCGGTTTGCCGAAGTGAAACAGGGACTAGATCATACGTTTCTCAACAAACTGGTAAGAGATCGGCGCGGCAAGGAAGCATTGGGTGCCGCGCTCGCAAGTCGCAGCGGTGGTCTTGAGCTTGCTGAATCCATCAAAAAGGTCTACGGTGGCAGCATTCCCGATGAGGTACGGCAAGTATTCGTAGAGGAAATCTTGCGGCGGGCCGTTACTGAGGACGTTATAACCGCAGATGCCTTAGAAGCGGTAATTAAGGGAGTTGGCAGCGATACTATCACGGGCATTCTTAAACCGCAAGAAGCCCGCGTACTGCTTAATGAAATACTGCCCGTAGCCAACCTGCTGTCGCTTCCGAAAACATTGACCAGGCCGCCCTCTTCTCAGCCCACCTCATTGCTGGCAATGGGGCAGAGCGGGCTGGTTACTGGAGCCCTTATGGGCGCAGGAGCCTATGCCGGAGGGTTACAGGGCGCATTGGCCGGTATTTTTACGCCGCTTATCCTGTCACGCATTCTGACTAGTGAAACCGGGCGCAAAGCACTGACGCTTGCCCTGACATCAAAAGTCCCCGGCGAGGCAATAAAGGGACTTACCCGGTTGTCCATAGCAACTCAAGATCAAATCAAAAAGGAACAGGAATCGCGGTCTATCCGGCCTATTCCTAGAAATGTTCCCTAATGGACTGGCTGCCCGATCTTCCCGTATTGCGCGAAAGCTTACTGGGGGCTGGTTTTATTGCCGCCCTGTGTTTGACAGTCTATATTTACAGAACAAGCAGGTCTGACATTATGAAGTGCTGGCAAAAGCTGGCCGACATCACTGAAGGAAACGCCAAGCGAATGGAGGAGTTGCACAACTCGCGGCTAGAAAGCGACAAAGAGACGCGAATGTTTCTTTCGCAGCTTGGCGAATTAGTCAGAGACGTGGGCCAGAAAATGAACGGTAAGTAACTGAGCTTTAATAAGGCACTAGCTATTAAAGCCCAGACCGTAAAAGTTTAACAACAAACCCCCAGCGATTCCAAAGCGGGAGTCACTGGGGGTTTTTGTTTCTATTCGCAGCTACCAGGCAGGTTAAGGTTTCGGACTCTCCTTGCTCGTGGATTTACTGACTACACTCTCAATACAGCGCGAGCTGCTATAAGTTCACAGTCATCTTCATGCCGCTCTTCAAAATACGGCCCAGGAGCCGCATTGACCTCCTTGTAAGCTTTCAGGCAGACCGGACAGGTAACGGTTACGCTTCGCTTGGCGTTAATGGAGAAAACCAGGTCGCGCAGCGCCTTCTTCAGCCGGTCAACCTCGACCAGGAGCTTTTCGCGCTCACATATCAGGCACCGCTCAACCGTACGGGTGCTTTCTCCAAGTTGGTCAGTGAACTTCTCCTCTGCCCAGTCAAGGTTTAGAAGGCGATGACCGCAGGCGATCTCCTGAGAGAGCCGGTCAATCTCGGAAAGCAGGAAGCGCACTACATCTCTGCCGCCCAATCCCATGTTGCCTCCGTCTCGCAACCACTCCCGCGCCCGCTTAATGGTCAGGTCTCTCATTGTCCAGCCTCCTTGCCTTATCTCCACATTAAATTAAAGGGTAGCGTGTCGGCAGCCAACCGAGCATTTGTATAGGTTGGGTTACAGTTGACCCTCACAATGACGCTGTTACCGTCCGTCAGGCAATAACGGCTCACGCTACCCCGAATCATTATTTTCCTCCGTGCCGCTTGCAGCGCGGCTCACCGTTCAGGTGGAGCGTAGTGAGCGTCCGGCACTGCCAGATGCCTCTCGGATACCCTAGATAATATCCGTCTATACACCGCTTCTTCGCCCTGCGCTTGCGCCGCGTGGTCATCGTCTCACCACTCGCATACCGGCTTCAAAGGCTTCTTCTGGCGTCGGGCCATTCGTTCCTCCAATAGGCCCAAAAACCGGATGGGCACAGCGAAACAACTTCTCAACCCTGCGACGGGTTTGATTGTCGTAGTAACCTGCGTAGTAGCTGAGATTTTGACGTTCTACTGATTCCGCTTCTTCACGAGACTTGCCGAACAGCATAGTATGCTGAACGCACTTCTCGAAATATGCGTCGGCTTCTTCTTGCGACGCCATTTCCATCGCCGGGCCATACTTCTCACCTATCGTTATATTTGGTTTCATCTCCCCTCCTTCTCCAACCACTCACGCACCCGCTTGCGCCGCGTGGTCATCGCCTTATCAGATGCCCACGATTCGGCCAGATTGAATACATCGAACTTGGGCCACTTCCGATGAAGTGCAACCCTTGAATTACGCGCCGATTCGCTTGCTTGTCATATTGACCTTCGACAACCTGGCCGCTCCCACCACAGACCCGACAGTTGCCAAGGTCAACAATCTCGCCACGGCAATCACAGCCACCAGAGCCATCACAGCATTCAGTTAGGAACCTTCCGTCACCGTTGCAGTATGGACAAATCATCGCTCCTCCTTCTCCAACTCTCTCGGTTCGCGTAATGCAGTCTCAAGCCGTGTCAACCACTCCTCCTGCCTTGACATGATAAAATCCAACCGTTCAACTGAGAGTTTAAAATCGTCCGTTGCTTTTCGCATCGCACTGGCCGCTCTCGATACTTCCTCGGCTCCAAGTAGCGTAATGTATTGGCTCATTTCCTACTCTCCAGTTCGCGCTGGAGGGCGGCGATACGTTGCTGTTGTTCGTGGGCGCGTTCGTAAATCCAAGCCCGCAGCGAACCGGCATCCTGAACCGCGCCCAGCGGAGGCCAGCGGTTTGCCCGTTCCTTTGCCTCATCCAGCCGCGCCTTCAACTCCACCCGCTTGAGCGACGCGCCGGCGTCGGGATGGAGTTGACGAATTCGCGCGGCGATGAGATTACACATTATGATGGGCTTGACGAACTGCTCAGGGTCGCCAAGGTCGCTCGTCTGCGCGATGCGCGCGCACTGTTCCACCACCGCCCCTAACTCGGCTTGGTGGCGCTGCTCGGCGGCGAGAATCCCTAGCGTGGCAATGTCAATCAGTAAGCCGGGGTAAATCATCGCTAGTTGAGTTTGGCGTTCCCATTCCTTGACAATGGAGCGGGCTGCTATGTGGGCGCGTTCTTCTGTCGGCTGGTCGCTCATCCCTTCCTCCCTCCCAACTCCTTCGGCACCTGGTCGAGCACGGTCCGATAATCCATTTCGACACCCTCGAACTGATCTTGCAGTAACTCGAAGGCGGCGCGGCACGCCGCAAGGTCGGCGTCGGACTCCAGTGCGTCCATCGCTCGCACCATCGCGTAGCGGGCAGCATCAAGCCGTTTAGACAAGTCCTTCACCATCGCCTCCAGTGCCGCGATGCGCTGACCGTATTGGTCGATTGTGCAATCTGGCTGATGTGGACTTTCATGGCAAACTTCGCAGTAGGAATCATCATAACGATGCTCACTACAATAGTTAGAGGGATGCTGCGCTGGAGCGCCACACCGCAAGCAAAACTTAATGTTCCTCTCCTCTGCCATCATCCCTCCGAGACTCTTCCAAGAAGGTTGAAAGACTCGTTGGCGTACAGTGTACCCCCCCATACTCGCGTAGGTATACGTATAGGGCCATAGGGGACTACCTAGACGTAGTACGCATATAGGGTACAGTAGTGCAGATAGGCATTGGCTATCGTAATACGCAACGCATGTACGTATAGAGAGTGTCCACATAGCGTTCGCATAGTCTACGAAGCCAAGCAAGACTGCTGTTGCTCTGAAGGCCCACGGGAAAGATGTACAGACACGAATCGTGTCTGCGTCGCTATCGCGGTATGTAAAGTCTGGAAAGGTTTTTCGACAGACAGAGGACGGCAGGTACGAATTGATTGAAAAATAGAAGGGGCTAGTGGGGGCGAAGCATTGTAGGCGATGCTCCCGACTTAAAACCGGGCCAACCGGGTTCGAACCCCGGCGCCTCCACCGACCCACTAGCCCATAAGCTTTAGGACAGCGTTCCCCCTGACCCCGGCTAAGGAAGTCAGGGGGCGCTGGAACAGAGGGTGCCGTGAGCGCGAACCCACTCCCCTCTGCCCAACTTGGTGAAGTAAACCGCAGTTGGGTAGTCGGTGTCAACTCATGTTTTTCGTTGACACCGCGGGCGACTACTTGCCCCGATTGCCGAGGCGTCTTCAAACGCCACTCAATTCGCCTGCGTCGAGTTCGAGAAATCAACCTAGATTCCCCTTGCACCATCGAGGTTCGGGTCGGAGTTTACCGCTGCCGATCCTGCAACAAGTTCTTTCGCCTCCAGCCAGATTTCGTTGAACGCGGGAAGCATTACAGCCGCAAAGCAATTGACAAAGCTCGTCTCGCCGTCGGTGCAGATAAATCTACCTTTTGCGGTTTGCAGAAACGGCTTGCCCGCGATTTCCATATCAGACCGTCCATCTCGACGGGATACCGCTGGTTCCATGAAGCTGCCGACAAGATTGATTTGGTCAAAGACTACGAGACCTGGGCAGTTCGCGGCTTTTCGGGCGTGCTTGCTTTGGACGAGCTTTATGACGGATTCGTTGTCTTGGTAGCCACTGACCCGCTGAACGACAGAACCCTCTCGGTTCGGCTCTGCGAGAGTGCCAACGAGCAGGAGCTTCTTCAATTCCTCATGCACTTGGATGAGCTTGGAGTCAAGCCGCAAGTAGTGGTCACGGATGGCTCTAGTCTCTACCGCAATATCCCGCAGGCCGTCTGGCCGATGGTACGGCACCAACTCTGTGTGTTTCACTATTTGCGCGGCATCACTGACTGCGTTTTGACCGCTGTGAGGCACGCCCGCGAGTTTCGCTGGCCGCAAATAAACCACGGAGACCTCACAGTTTTGCGGAAGAATCGCTATCTTTTCGTTACACACCCACGGCATTTGACCAATCAACAAGTCCAGCTTCTCAATGAGCTTTGCGAACGTAATCCTGCGATCAGAACCATTCGCCGATTCATGCATGAGGTCTTTGTCCTCTTCGAGCCAGGACAAGCAAAAGCGGACGTACTTGCCCATCATCGAGTGTTGCTGCGGCATCGCCCTTTCCAAGCTATTCCAAATTTACGCAAAGCCCTCCGCGCACTTCAGCACGAAAAGTTCAACCGAGCGATTACTTACCTGGACTATGCCAACTGTCCCCGCACCACTAACCACGTTGAGCGGGCCAATCGCTACTACCGCAAGAGAGCCAAGAGTCATTACCGGAACCGAACCAAGCGGGCGATTTGGAATATGGTAAAATGCGACCTGATGATTCGGATGTCCCAGTCGAATGGCTGTATAGCCCATATTCAATACCTCAACGATGGCCAAGAGCAGAAGACGTAAGCAGAAAAAGCGCAAGACAAAAGCCCAAGTACATTCCGGCAACGAAGAAAATGAAATATCCGAGCCACGCAGGAGACGCATGACTCCCACCTGGGTCCTCCTTGTATTGGCGCTGATTTTGGCTTTTGTGGGCACTGGTATATGGCATTTTCACTCACAAAAAGACCTGCTCAACACAGCGTTGGAGATAATCAACGAAAACCAAGTTCCAGTCTTCCAATTCATCTATAAAACCCCCTCCCACATCGTCTTTAACGGAATTTTCCCCTACCCGGGCGGATTACTCTTCGCCAGCGAAGAAGGGGTGCTCATTAATCCTGTACTTCCAGCAACCGTTCGCCTAAAACGAATTTTCAAGTACCCATCTTGGAAGTATCCGAGCCAATACGAAGAGCATCCGATCATCGTGCAGACCACGGTATCCACTAGATAAGCCCTCCCCTTTTCTTGTTTGGATAGGGTTCCCACAAGCTTTTATCAACCCCGATGGAAAAGTGTCATCCCTCCTCGCCCGCTTCGGGCTTGGCGCTCCAACTGTCGAGCAGGGCGAGGAGTTCGTCGGCGCAAATTCCCGCCTGTTCGTCAGTTCCAATGTGGTAATCATCACTTGAATCTCGCGGCTCACACTCCTGCCTTTTCCACTTCTCCACCAGCGCCCGCAACTCCCGCTCGATGCGCTCCAAGTCCTGCACCGCTGGCCGTACCGGCTCTGTGCCGAATTCGGCGTCAACTTCATCCATAGAATCGTAGCCACTCATCACTTCACCTCAATTTCGTCGGGGTTGATGGCGCGAATATCAGTGGCAGCAGCGTGGTGGTTATTGCTCGCCGCAAGGTCGGCACAGAACTCAATCGTCGCCAGCTTGACCCGACGCTCGCGGGAACAGGTGGAGCACCCCTCGACTTGCCTCCGAATCCTCCCATGTTGAGGCATCCCCTCCATCTCGGGAGCACCGGCATCTATGCTCATATCCCGCGTGACATATTCAACTATCTCCTCCTCAACTTCGTGAATCTCAAAGCACGCCTTCGGATGTAACCCGCACGGCCCCAACTCCTGCATCTCGGCGCGGCCCTGCTCATAACTAGGGCAACGAGGTTCATTCTTAGACCCGTGAGTACAGTCTCCTCTACCAGAACGAACCGTGCATACAGAGCAAAGGTCTCCACATACATTGTTGACCCAAGCCGTCACACATCCGCAAACACAGTTACAGGAATATCTGTTGCTCATAGCCCAAACCTCTCGCGGATG
>ERZ1292632.3203-Hain-H43-01um-R2-3203-length-12770-cov-8_pt1 | contig 12770 bp, 4 predicted proteins | sample MGYA00564407_ERZ1292632 | MGnify/ENA primary metagenome ERZ1292632 (study PRJEB36523, sample SAMEA6512637) | groundwater metagenome | collected 2019-01-08 | study: AquaDiva: Metagenomics assemblies of 32 groundwater samples
CAGCAGACGGAATTATTGTTGGAGAAGGAATTTTTGATGCAATTAAAGATGAAAATTTAATAGAAGGAACCAGATACTATTACGGAGTTTGGACTTTTAACAAAGACCTTAATTTTAGTTCTGGTAAATTCATATCCGGAATTCCACAAGACCGTATTTTGCCTAGAGGAGTAAATTTTTCTAATGCTATTCCAAGAATTCTTCCGGGAGTAATAAGAGATTCTAATACTCAAATTATTTATAATTTTGTAGAAGGTTCTGGATTAACCTGTTTTGATTCTTCCGGAAATGGGTTTCATGCTGTTTTAGGTTCAGAAGTTGTAGAAGATAATTTTTGGATTGGAGATGGTAAATATGGAGTAAGGTTTGATGGGAATTTTGACCTTTTAGAAGCAAACATAGACGATAATATCGCTAATACTACTAATAGGTCTATTACAGTAAATTTTTGGATTTATCGTTACACAAACTCTCAAGATTCTTGGATAATAGGAACCTCTTTATCTAATCCTACAAACACGATTGGATGGGGAATAATATTAAAAACAGATGGGTCTATATCTTTTTCATACTCAAATCTATCCTCTATAAATTCATTTATCGACCTTTCAGGAATTAATTTTATTCCTGTAAAAACTTGGACTATGGTAACGATTACCATGACAACTTCAGGAACTATTTCTTTATTTATTAATTCTGAACAAGTTTCCGGGACTATATCTACTGGAGCTGCTGATTTAAGTGGAATGACAAAACTTTATATTGGAGCGAAACCAACAGAATCAGGAGCAACATGGAGTGGTAGTGATTTTTTTGGGTCTTTATCTCAAATAAACATTCATGATACAGAAAGAAGTTCTAGTTATATTGAAAATATTTTTACAAAAGAATCAAAAATATTTGTTCAAAATTTACAAAACTCGCTAGAAACTCCAATAGATAATTCTCAGCGAGAAGTTTTAATTTCTTGGGATATAGACAGCAATTTTGATTTTGAAGGTGGAGAAATAAAAATAGTTCGAAAATATAGGGATATCCCTTCTAATGATAATGATGGTGATATAATTTTAACTCAAGAAACAATTCCTGGATATTTTTATTTCTTAGATTCTTTTGATTTTGTTAATAATTCCGATTATTATTATCGAATTTTTACTTACAACGCTTTAGGTAGTCCTTGCGATATAGAAGAATCTAGACTTCTTACTGTACATATTCCTGTTTCACCTCCAGGTATAACAATAGAACCACTAGATTCAGTAACAAATATTTCCGTAATTAATGGTAATAAAAAAGTCCTATTAAAATGGACGAATCCTTCTGATTTAAATTGGAAGGGTACAAAAATATTCTTTGGAACCAATAAATTTCCAACAATTTCTATTTCTGCTCAAGGTACTTTAGAAGTCACAGATGGATTTGAAATATTTGATAATCAAGATATTAATATTGAATCTTTTGTTCACCGAAAAAAAGGCATAGATAACAATGGAGTTCCAATACCTTTAGAAAATGGAAAATTTCATTTCTATACTTTTGTAACATATAACCGTTTAAGTCAATTATCAGAAGCTCAGTTTATAATAGGAACCCCTTCATCTTCTTCGACGATTGTTTTCCCATCAGCGGAAATAGAAGATTTACATTTAACTATTGTTAATCCAGAAACACTATCAGTTCAATGGACAAGCCCAGTTGTTAAAGTAGATAATTTAGAGTTGTTTTTTGGAGAATCCGCTTTAATACTTGTAAGTATAAGAGATATTTTTGGTGGAAAACTTAACGATTTAGTTAATATCTCTTTGCAAGTCTGTACAAAAATTACAAATAGAGATTTGACGGCAAAAGAAAAATCACTAGGGACTTTAGGACCAGGAGACGCTTTAGACGGACCTTGTGGAAGTGCTAATAATCATATACTTATTAATGGAGGGTGTAATCACGGAGTTAGGTTTGAAGAAGGGTGTAATAACGAACAAGAAACAAAAGAAACCGTATTAAAATTTTCTACTGTTGAAGATGGGTTAATCAAAGGAATTTTAACTCATATATCAGACCCAAATATTTTGAATAAAAGAGAGCGATACAAAATGAGTGTACGTTCTCAATATCGAGTAACAAACCCATTAAATAATGACGAAGTATTGTTTGAATTTAATACAAAACCTATAAATGTATCATTTCAACACCCTTTAGATATTGCTGTTATTAATAAAAACAACAGACAAGTAACTCCATTATGTAGTCATTTTGGGGATATTAGGGGGACAACTATTTGTCCACAAAATTGTAATTCTGGGACGAATTCAAATTCTTCTTGTGTTTCTCAGTCTATAAACGGGGCTTATATAAATGCTGTTAGTCCATATATTGTCAGAGTTGAATTACAATATAAAGGGGAGGCACTTCCAAATGGAACACCAATAAATGTACAATTATTTAAATCAAATACAGAAATTCCTCTTTCTATTAGGTCTAATCGTGTTTCTATAAGGGAAGGAATATACAATACTACTTCTGTTCAAGAATCTTTAGTTGATAATAACGGAAATATAATAGATGGCGGTGTTGTTAATAAAAGTATTGTAGATATCGAAATCCCTGTTCCTTCTTTACCAGAAGTAATTGATTTATATATTAGTATAAATTATCTTGGGTTATTTGTAGATGCCATTCATACAACATTTTTTATAAGCAGTTTATTCATACAAGTATCTCAAACTCAACCAACTCCTAATGGGATAGACATTTCAGAACAATTTGCAACAGTATGGACAATTGACCCAGACAATAATCAAAATATAATTCCAGTTGCTGATGGGACTTTTGTAAAATGGGAATTAAACAAATTAAGATTTGGAAAAAATAGACCATTTTATAGTATAGAAGATACAAACAGATTAACAAGTGGAGTATACTCAAAAACTTCCAATGGAATAGCACGTAATATTTTCTTTGGTCCTGTTGCCAATATAGAAAGTCATACAATAACAGTTTGTGAAAAAGCGTGTTGTATTGGTGAAGAGTATTCAATAAAGGCAAGTGTAGTATTAGGAGACCAAACAGCCGTTGATGAAGTATATGTCGCATATGGGTGTAAAGAAGATGAAAGTATATTTTTAAGTCAGAGATTGTTTCTAAATGCCATATCAGGGCAAGGTGAACCTCCAAATTATATTGCATGGGCAGATGGAGAAAATTGGATAAAATTAGGAATAGCAAGAAACCCGGCATTAGTAACAGATTTGCCTGGAGCAGATTGTTTTAGACAGTGTTCCGAAATTAATTTTAGAGGACAACTATTTACATTACCAGAGAATCATATAGTACAAGTAAACGCACCAGGAGAAATAATATGGAATGTAACTTTTAAAACTCCCAGTACATCAGGGCATAGTCATTCTGATTTTCTTGAATCTTTTGAAAACATAGAATCAGCAGAAACTGTACTATTGCCCTCTGGGCAGAATAGTGTAACTGCTGCAATTCCTTTAACGGATGATATAACTTATTTTTATGTTAAATTAAACAAATTTATAGGAGATAAAAATAATCCACAACCAGAAAGTTGTGACACTAATCCTGGAGGAGGATTAGGTAGTAGTGGAAATGTATTATTAAATTGCGAATGGGAAAATATCTGTAAAGACGCATTAGATTGCTCGCCTACTGGAGTAAAATGGACAAATGTTTCTCCAGTTAGTGCTACTTCTACTCTAATTTCAGATGATGCCTCTATTACTCTTTTCGGAGGAGGCAATTATGGAGATGGAACTCCTCCTATTTTAGTTGGATTTAAAGAACCATTAGATGTTCAAATTTTAGAAGTTCGAGTTAATGGGCAAAGATTAAACAATCAAGAACTAATAGTAGATGGAGTGTCACAACATACTGCAGTTATAGAAGTAAAATTTGCGAATAAAACAGTTCCAGATGGTACTATAGTAGAATTATTTATAGAAGGGAATGACTCTGACATAATAAATTTTTCAAATTGTCAGGGACAGAATACTCAACCTGGTTGTCATCCTGTAACTACTGGTATTATTTTCACTAAATTAACTAATGACTCGTTCATTAATCCAGATGGAGATAAACGTAGTCTAGCTTACTTTACAATAAATCCGTTACCTAATATTTCTTTTAATGCAAAAATTAACATTACGTGTAGGTACGACAAATTAGGAACAGCAAAAAGAGAAATCACTAGATGCATAGTGCTAAATAACACAGTTAATGTAGAAACACAACCTAATCAGCCTACTTCTGAAACTACTGCCACCCCCTCTGTAGTCTCAATAATCTCTAATGAAGCAATTGTTTATGATACTACAACAGATGAATATAGTGTTGTTTTAGGTTCTGTAATTGACAGAATAGGGCATTTTGCATCTACGAATTCAGTTTTATACGATACAATTTATTTATTTGGTGGGTTTACAGACAAAGACCTAGATAACACTTCTAAAATAACTTCAACATCAGAAAAATATAATATTACAACAGATACGTGGAATTTCATTACAGACATTCCAACACCACGTATGAACGGAATGACTGTTATAGCAGGCAGTACAATATATTGTATAGGCGGATTAGAACTAGAGCCAATAACTAATCAATATGTGGTTTCTAGAAAAATAGAATCTTTTGATTGTATTTCAGAAACATGGAATCCGACTTTAACCCCAATGCCAAGCAACTATGGAGTTTCATTTGGAGTCGCTACATATGATAATTCAGATAATATTTATGTTTTATGTGGATTAACGAAAGTTATTAATAATAATCAACCGGATATTTTAAATGATAAGATTTTAAGATACACTATAAGTACTGATACTTGGATGAATATTAGTCCAATTAATTCAGAAGAATATAGTCGTATTTCTCCTTTTGGATTTTTTAGAACCCAACCTAATCCTTTTGATTCTGATAAAGTTTTAGGATATGTTTTTGGAGGGTCTATACCTAAGTCTTTACCAGAATTTAATGCTGAATTTAATAAAAAATTAAATCAAGCATTAAGTGATTTTCGCTCTTTCATTCTTACTTCTCCATATTATTTAAATTTAACAGATACAGAACAAGTAGATTTTATTAGTTCAGAAGAAGAAAATATAAAAAACTCTATAACTGTACCTCCATATATTTATCCTTCTAATGGATTTAAATATAAAATGGGGTCCGAAATCATTGACAGCAATGGAGATTTAACAATAGACATATCTGGCAAACTAGATAATGAATGGACAGTTCTTCCTAAATCAAGAGATAGAGGGCAATGTGTTTATATAGAAAGCCAAGATACTGTTTATTTTATGGGAGGTTCAAATCAAAACAGTTCTACTACATTAAACAGAGTAGAAAGTATTAATCTATCAAATGAAGTGAATTTATATACGAAACTTACGTCTTTTAGTAGAGGACGCTCTTTATTCGCCGCTGTACCTGTTCAAAATGAAATATTTCTTTTTGGCGGATTAACAAGCGGGCATAAAGAAGGATTTGTTGAAATAGAAATAAAACAAAATCCTACACTAATTAAAGCTCAAGGAAATCAGAGTTCAGGAATTATTATTACATTAAGAGATGATGCTGGTGAACTTTTAGATAGAGATATAAGGTGTTCTGTTAAAGGGAGATTACGAATACCTGAAATTGATAGTGTTTTAACTACATTTTTAGCTCAGCGAGCAGCAGACCGAGCATTAGGTGGAGATGGCAGTGGAAATGCTCCTGTTTCAACACCAACAACACAAATAGATTATGCGGCATTGATTAAAGCTCAAAATAAAATAATAGACCCGAATAGTGATAAATTCCAGTTTAATGCTTCTAAAAAATTAAGTGAACAATTATTTCTTTTTCCGATTCTTTACAGTCAACAAGAGTTTGTTATTCAAGGGGGAATAGGTGGAACAACTCTTTTGCCAAGGTCAGAAGACCCATTATCTGAATTCCAAAGATTATCAGAATTTATAAAACAAACTCTTTCTAGTCCTTCTATTGATTTTAATGAAAAATTTCAAGGGAATTTAACAAGAGATGAACTTTTTGCTTTAGGAGATGCATTAAAAACGGTTAAATTACCACCTGTAGTTTTAGACTCTAACACAATAAGAAATTTATACGATATTGAAACTATTGTAACGATTGTTGATAATGTTTATTTTGGGCAAACAGTGAGTGATTTAGATTTAAATATTCAAGAAGAAATTAATAAAAAAATTACAAAAATATTAACACCGCCTACTATCCCACCAGATTCAGAAGAAGAGACTCCTGATAGTGGAGGTTCTTTTTTTCAAGACATTCCTGTATCTTCATCTGGGTGTTTATTATTACAACACGCATCAGGACAACAAATACATCCAGCAGACCAACCTCCTAATACCAATTCTCCTGGTCCTGTAAAAACTGGAGGAATAAATCAATCCGGTCAATGTTTATTCTGTCAAGCATTAACCCCTCTTAAACCGGCTATTAAAAATCAGCTATCCACTGTCGTAGCTACTTTTTATAATTCTAACGACTGGGTTCCTCAGATTAAAAAACGACTTACTGGAGGAAATTCTCTTTCTGATGCGATTGAAGAAATAGATATTATAGATAAAGAAACACCTTTTGGTGCTAGTCCATTATATAGTGCTATTCAAGAAGCTGCTATAAATATTAGTGGTGAAACTTTTGAAAATCAAAAGAAAGTTATTTATATAGGTTCTGATAATTCAGAAAATTTTTCTTTAATCAGTCGAGACGAAGCAATAGAAGAAGTAAACGCCGTAGATGGAGATGGTAGAACTCCAATAGTTTATACTTTATTTAATACGTCTTTCCCCGTTTCTTTATCATCACAATTAGAAAGAACAGAAGTTGGAGATATAGAAAAAATAACTAAAGCGACTGGGGGACAGTCTTCAACATTAACTTCTTCTGGTTTTTTAAATCAAATTTTGAATTTAACCATTGGTGGAGCAACAGGAGGACTTGGTTGGGGACAATACAAAAGAATCTTAACGTTTGAAGAATTAACAGCAATTACAGATGTTACTACTATATTTGAATTACCGTTGAATACTCAAGGATTTTTAAGATTCCGATATAGCAAAGATGGTTTCAATTTTACAGATTGGACGGAAAAATTTGAAGGAAGTCAATCTACAGATTTTGTTGATTTTTTTGCAAAAATATTAGAATTTGAAATTACTTTAACAACAGGATTCTCAACAGATATTACACCAGAATACGATTCAACGTCGACAGGAGTTCCTAAACTAATTAGTATTATTTGGGGAACTTCCGGGGAATTAGAAGATTTTATTTTTCTAAATTCCGAAAATATTCTTAATAATGTTCAGCAACTTGCAGCTACTTTTGAAGGAAGTATTCCTGGAGCAGGAACAGTTGAAATAGGCGTAGCTTCATCTCAGTCTTTTGATTGGCGAGATTTCCAAAGTTCTGCAAGACCATCTCTTAATGAATTCGGAAAAACATTTTTACTTAATAGAGCGAAAAACACTTTATCTCTAGTTTCTAATGAGATTTTAACAACTCGTGATGGGCTTTTATACACTACTACATATGGTTCTTGGGACCCGAATTCTAGTGTAAGTATATATAAAATAGTAAACAATATAGAAACACCTGTATTAACTGGGTTCCGACTTCTTCCTCGTGAAGGTGAAATTTATTTTGATAATAGACAATCTTTGAAATCTGTATTTAAAATGTCGTTAACAAATAACGACAAAATGAGAGTTGGACTTAAACTTAGAAATCGTTTACACACAGAGAATATCACAGTAAAAGGAACAGGATATATTTATAGTACCAACGAAGAAAAACCTCTTGCTTTATCTCAAGTTGCTCCACGAGCTAGTAATATTTTAATCTCCCCACAGAGTCCAAATTCTGGTGATACTATTTCTTTATTATATGATTATGTAGATTTAAACAGGAACAAAGAGTTTGGAACTTTAATAAAATGGTTTAAAAATGGAACTCAGTTATTTGAAATAAACAATAAAGCAAACTGGAGTAACAAAGACCTTCAAAATAACAATAAATTACAACCGAATGATAAAATTTATTGTGTAATAACTCCCAGCGATGGAATTTCTTTAGGTACTCCTGTTTATTCATCTGCCGTTACGATTGTATCTCTACCTCCTACAGCTCAAGACTTAGTTGTTATTCCTGTAAGAAACGGAATTACAAATGCTCGTTTTGATACTTCTAGTATATTTAAGACTGAATATAGTTTTGAAGTAAACGATGAAGGAATAAATGCAGAAGAATCAGGAACAATAATAAAATGGTTTGTCAATGGGCTATTATTTAAAGAAGGAACTTTTACTCAAAATCAAACTGTAGCTCTAAGCCCGAAAGAATTAACACCTACAGAAACAGGGACTTCTCCTGGACCGAATCAAGGTCTACGTGCTCATATTATTGGAAATGAAATTTTAGTAGAAGTAACTCCAAAAACTGCTTTAATTACGGGAGAAAAATCAATTTCTAAACCTTTCTCTGTAGTTAACAGTATACCAATTGTAAGTAATGTAAAAATTTCTCCAGATAACCCTACAATAAATTCTACACTACAATTAACTTATAATATAGACGATATTGATATAGACTCAGAAACTGAAAACCAAACAGACCAAAGTGAAATACGATGGTTTATAAGTACAGATGGTGTTAATTTCTCTGAAAAAACAGATTTGATTGGCGATAAAAATATTCCACCTGTTTATTTAATTTCTGGTTCGAAATGGAAAGCACGTATTTCTGGATTTGATGGGTTAGATATTAGTCAACCTACAGAGAGCAATATTATAACCATTTCTTCTTAATTATTGTATAATGTTTACATGCTTCCAACAGTTGATATTATTTGCTTAGTTCATAACCAACTTCATATTACCAAAGGTTTTATAAAAAGTTTATTTGAAAACACTGAAAATTTTAATCTCATTTTCATAAATAATGGAAGTAATGAAGAAACATACGATTTTTTAGAAAACGGAAAAAACAAATGGAAAGTTATTCATTTAAAAGAAAACATTGGCATTATTAAAGGACGAAATTTAGGTGCTAAAAATGTTGAGTCTGAGTATTTTCTAAATATAGATAACGACCAATACCCTAAAAAAGGGTGGTTAGAAAGTCTTTTTTCTCTTATAAACAAAGGCTACGATGTTGTAGGTTCGGAAGCTTGGTCGTTATTGCCACCTAAAAGTTCTGGGTTAGTGAATATTGGTAAAGAATCTATAAATGATAGAACATATTTTCCACATCATCGTTGTACTTCTGTAAATGAAAAGTTCACTTATATCGGTTGTGGTGGGATGTTAATAAAAAAAGATGTTTATAAAAATATAGGATTATTTGATGAACGTTTCAGCCCTGCTTATTTTGAGGACCCAGATTATTCCTTCAATTTAATTCAAACAGGGTATAAAATAGGGTGGCAACCCAAATGTTCAATTGACCATTTGGCTCATCAAACTATTAATTCTCAAAATCTTTTTAATATTAATAAACAATTTTTGAAAAGTTGGAAATTATTCAAAGACAAATGGTTTCCATATTATCCTGAACAAATTTCCATGAAAGGTGTTATTTGAAAATAGCAATTTGCGTAAATCATTTTCACCCTTGTGTAGGTGGGGCAGAAAAAGTTGCTAAAACTATAGCAGATTATCTTTCTCAATCCCATGAAATTTTCATTTTTACGCGAAAATTAAGTAAAAATCGAAATTTGCAAGAATTTAAATATCCAGTTTTTGAATACAGACAAGGTGAAATTGTTAATTTTGAAAAGAAACTTAACAGCCTAAATGTCGATGTAGTTTTCATATATAGTGATGTGTTTGATTTTTTCAGACAAATTATAACTAAAAAATCATCTTACAAAATTATAGCCGCACTATGTGGCGCAAACTGGTTATACAGTCATAGAAATTTTGTCAATGTTATTTATCAAAATGCTAAAAATATTAATTCGTTAATTTGTCATTCTATTTATGATAGAGATTATCGTTTATGTGAAAATACGAGATTAATAGAAAAAACAATTATTATTCCAAACGGAGTTAATATAGAAGAATTTAATAATAATACACTTAAAAAATCAGATTTAGACAAAGAGAACATTAATAAACAATGGATTTTAAATGTTTCGAATTTTTTTCCAGGAAAGGGTCAAGAACATATATTTGAAATTATTTCTAAATTACCGAATACAGAAGAAATAGTTTATATTCAAATTTGTAATGATATAGATTTTGAAATAGGAACTTTATTAGAAAATAAATGGCGATTAAAAGCAGAAAAATTAAAACCAAAAATCAAGATAAAATTGATAAAAAACGCATCAAGAGAAAAAGTTATTGCTTATTTTAAACAAAGTAATGTTTTCGTGTTTTCTAGCGAAAAAGAAGTAGCACCTTTAGTTTTACTAGAATCAATGACTGCTTCACTTCCTTGGGTTTCAACAAATATAGGAAATTCAGAAGAACTAAAAGGTGGAATAAAAATATCTACTATGAAAGATTCTCGTTTTCATTCCGTTTTTAATAATAGAATTTATAATTCGTTTTCTGATGCAATTCCAAAACTATGGAATAATCCATTAATTGGGGAAGAAGGAAGAAAACAAGTAGAAGAAAAGTTCGATTGGAAGAAAATTTTGCCACAATATAAGAGTTTAATAGAATCATGCGTTTAAGCGTAATTACAACAATTTATAATGCAGAGCCTTATATCCAAGAGAGTTTAGATTCTGTTTTTAATCAAACTTTTGAAGATTTTGAACTTATAATTGTACATGATTGTAGTACAGATAATACAGATAAAATTTTGCAAAAATATAAAAATCATCCAAAAGTAGTGTTTTTAGAAAATACAATCAATAAGGGAGTTCCTTTTAGTAGAAACAGAGCATTAAGCATAGCAAAAGGGGAATACATAGCAATACACGATGCTGATGATATATCTCTTCCTTATAGATTTGAAAAAGAAGTTAAATATCTTGATAATCACCCAGAAATCACAGTTGTAGGGAGTCACGCTTTCAAAATAGATATAAATGGTAAAATTATAGGATTTATGACATACCCACCAGAAACCACAGAAAATGCTCGTAGAGTTATTAAAGATTTCAAATTAAATCCAATTATTGATTCATCTTCTATGTTTAGAAAACAGACCATTTTAGATATTGGAGTGTATCCAGAAGAAAAAAGGTTCAGAACAGTTCAAGATTTTTATTTATGGTGTACATTATTAACAAAAGGTTATAAAATATACAATTTTCAAGAACCTTTGATTAAATACAGAGATAATCCAAATGGCGTAACAAAAAGAAAACATTTTGAACAAAGGCTATCTACAGATATAGTTTGGGAGTTATTCTCTAATCTTTACGACAAAAAGGGAATTGAGACTAATTTCTCGAATAAATAGAACCTAAATAGGAGGGCTTTATATATGGATAAAAAACCGTTTCATTACTGGCTCCCAGAATGGGTACAGAACTCTATTAATCATAAAATTTGTGGAAAATGCTCTAAAAAATACTCCAATAGAGATATTGTCGCTATTGGCATAAGAGAATCTGAATCAGAAAAAAATGATTATTGTTCTTTTTATGTCGAACATAAATGTTCTTCTTGTGATTATAGGTCATTAATTACCTTAAATAAACAAAAAGAAGTAAGTTTAGAAAATCTATGTTTCACAATTTTAGAAGGCATTCGTAAAAGAAAATTAACTGAAAAATCTCGTGCTATAAAGAAAAATACCAATCAAAATCCCATTTCAGATAAAGAAATGAAAAACTTCATTAAATTTATTAACAATACAAAAACACATGAAGAATTCTTAAAAGGAATAGGGGTTCTTTTACCACCTAAAACCTCTGATGATAAAAGTTAAAGACCTCCAATTTCCTAGATATTTCTTAAGTCAAGAAATAGATATCCCTTCTCAATTTGTAGAGAAAATATTAAACATTGAAGTCAATATATCTAACACTGGAACTCCAGATTCAGTAGAATTAAAAAGCAATCAAATCACTATTTGTCAACCTAGTGATATAACTAAGTTTTTATTCTTATTACTTTATAAATTAATTCAAAATTATGTTCCGGAAAATTATCAAAAAGACAAATTTGCTCTTGGATTATTGTTTGAATGCAAAGATTACACTTATTCAGACTACGACAAAAAACAAATCGTTCAACCAGTTGTTTTAAGTATTGAAAAAATACCTATTCAAATACTAATAATTAAGGAAATAATAGAACCATTACTTGGCAAAATAGAGTTATTGCCTGTTATGTTTATGCCGAATTCTTTTATAGATTCAAGTGAAATAATAGAAAGTTCAGAAAAATTCTCTAGAAAATTTAATAAATCTTTCAACTCTGTTTCGATTTATGATTACCCATTTGTTCTAGTGAATTCTTCAATATACAACGAAGCATCTCAAATGTCTCATTTGTTGTTTAATATTATTAAACACAATTTTGGCGAAGAAAAAACAAATAAAATAATTAAAAATTTACTTCTTGATAAAGATAAAAGTATTATTTCAAATATTTTAACAATTATAAAAATACTGGAAGGGGACCCAATTTTTATAATTGATTTTTTGAAATTTTTGCAAAATAACGTATCTTTAAATCAAGATGAAGAAACTCAGTTGAATTCTAATTACAACACAGTTATAAGTTCTGATAACTATTTAAACAAACATATTA
>ERZ1292632.3204-Hain-H43-01um-R2-3204-length-12768-cov-10_pt1 | contig 12768 bp, 13 predicted proteins | sample MGYA00564407_ERZ1292632 | MGnify/ENA primary metagenome ERZ1292632 (study PRJEB36523, sample SAMEA6512637) | groundwater metagenome | collected 2019-01-08 | study: AquaDiva: Metagenomics assemblies of 32 groundwater samples
ATTTGCCGCATGAAAAAATCCGGCCCAAAATTCTTGAGCTTTATAGAAAAAATGGGGGAATTAATGGGCGATTTACCGATTTCTTGGGCAAAGCTATTAAACTCGTTAAAAAAACCGGTCTTGGTTAAACTTTTACTTTTATTATGACCAAAACGGATGTAATCCGACAACTGTTTAAAAATATTAAAAGAGTTTTAAGAATAGCGTGGCAAACCAGCCCGTTGGTTTTTACTTGGCTCATATTTTTGACCATTTTATGTTCGTTATTTCCGGTCGCTCTAAGTTACGTGTTTAAACTGTTGTTGGACGCTATTGTAAAAACCCAGAATTTAGCGGGGACAATAACTATTGGCTTGCTTTCTCTGTTTGCTTTCAGATACATAATCGATTTCGCATATAATATTGCCGACGCTTTAAATTTTGATTACTTTGACAAAACATTTAGGCAAAAATTTGAGAACAGACTGACTTTGGAATTTACGAAAAAAATTTCCGAACTTGATATTCCGCATTTGGAAAATTCCGAGACGCAAAATCTGATTCAAAAAGCCAGGCAGGCCTATCCTTGGCGGCTGACTAATTTCTACAATTTCTTAATAAATGACATTTTGAATTTGGGGGTTTTCATCAGCGCGTTTGTGGTTCTAATCCCCTATGGATATTGGATTCCTTTGGCCTTGGCCGTTTCTACCATCCCCAGGCTTTATTATCGCAACAAATATGTTAGATCCGAGTGGACCAGATTTAATCAAAGCATCGGAGAATCTAAAGATCTTATGTATGTAAGAAATCTTTTAGATGATCCGTCAGGTATTAAAGAAATAAGGGTTTCTCAAGCCGGCCCCAAGCTGCTTAACCGAATTAAAGATCTGCAAGATTTTCTTCTGACAACAATTCGCGAACCGCTTAAAAAATATTTGCCGTTTTTTCTTTCTACCATATTTTTTGAAGCGATTATTCTGGTGATTTTAGCTTATTTCAAATTACCCGACATCGTCCAAGGGGCAATAACAATCGGCACTTTTACTTTCTATATCCAAAACTTGGATCGTATTTCCAATAGTTCACAAGGCGTTGTCGGTCAAGCGACTCGTTTGTTTGAACAAAATCTTTACGTCAGTTATTTCTTTGAGGTTTTGGAATTGCCCAAAATAATCAAAGAAAAAAAGCCGGGCGTTTTATTTGATGAAATTAAGCCGCCCAAGATTGAGTTTAAGAACGTTAGTTTTAGTTACGCGGGCGGGCTGGAGATATTAAAAAATATTTCTTTTAAGATTGAACCGGGAGAACATTTAGCGATTGTGGGGCCAAATGGAGCGGGAAAGACCACGATAATCAGGCTTCTTTTGCGATTTTACGATCCCGCAGAAGGCCAAATTTTGATAAATGACGTGGATTTAAAAGAAATGAAATTAAATAATTGGTATAAGTTTGTCAGCATTTTATTTCAAGATTTTGTTAAATTTTCTTTGACCATAAAGGATAATATTTTATTGGGCGATATTAGGGCCATTGATGAAAATAGAATGAAAGACGCAGCCGTTAAATCGGGCGCGATTGATTTTATTGACAAGTTCCCTAAAAAATACGATACCCGCCTGGGCAAGAGATTTGATGATTCGGTGGAGCTTTCTCAAGGGCAATGGCAAAAACTAGCTCTGGCAAGAATGTTTTATGAAGCCGCTCCGCTATTAATTCTAGACGAGCCAACATCCGCTATCGATGCCGAAGCTGAAGCGGAAATTTTTGATAATATTAATAAAGTTTATAAGGATAAGAACTTAATATTGATCTCGCACAGATTCTCAACTGTTAGGGGCGCCGACAAGATTATTGTTTTGCAAAATGGGCGGATTACCGAAGAGGGCGACCATGCTTCTCTGATGGAAAAAGATCAGGTCTATGCCAGAATGTTCAGAAAGCAAGCTGAAGGATATATTGAATAAATATTAATTAGCAGGAAAATCCCGTTTATTTTCTCGCCACTATGCGCGCGATGCTGTGGGTGTGTGGCTCCGGCCATTCCTTGTGGCCAGAATCTTGAGCGATTATCTCTTTATAGAAAAGTATTTCAAAATCAGAAAACATATTTTTTAGTTCTTCTTCTTTAAGAAAAAACCAAGAATTTCCGGTATTATCTTGAAAATTTTGTTCGTCTATCTTATTGGCGGTGTTTTCAAGTTTTTTGAATAAAGAATCGTCTATTGTAAATGAAGAAATAATCGCAATCCCACCTGGCTTTAACGATTTTTTAATATTTTCAACAATCGTTTTGAAATCATCACCGTTAAGAAAAAACAGCGAATTCATTGTGATTATAATTTCATAGGTATCCGGATGAAATCTAAATTTTCTTACATCTATTAGTTCGGCTTTAATGGAGAGATTATTTTCTTTAGCTATATGCGCCAAATTATCAATATTGCTTTTTTTGGTGTCTATCGCAGTTACCTGGAATCTCTTACTGGATAAAAATATTGAGTCTCAGCCATTACCAGAACCAATATCCAATGCCGTTCCTTTCGGGACTTGGCCAAAGAAATGTTCTAATAAGGGTGAAGGTGATAAATTATCCATAATTGTGTTGTTTTTACTATACTTACAGTAGCTACTATTAGCAATATCAAAGATTGACATAAGACATTTAATAAGGTATAAAATTATTTTAGTTTAGATGCCTTTATTGAGAAATTATGAGCGTAAATAATATTAGGATGAAATTAAAAATAAAGCACAAGTCAAAGCCTATTGTTGGCATTATCGGCGGACATATGCATAATACCAACTCTAAAGCTTTAACGATTGCTGAAAAAACAGGAGAGAAATTGGCAAGGCTCGGTGTAGCCGTTGCTTGCGGCGGAGAAGACGGAATTATGGAAAGCGTCTGTAAGGGCGCAAAGAAATGTGGCGGCACCACAATCGCCATTACGAAGAGCAACAAGAAGGGATTCGCAAATAAATTTATAGATTATGAAATTCCCACCTCGCTCGATCTCGCGTTTATGAATGTGTTGGCGTGGACGTCCGACGCCATTATTGCTTTTGATGGTCGTTTCGGAACTATGTGCGAAATCGGTCTTATTTTGGATATTGGTAGACCGCTGGTATTACTCGGTAAGCACGAATTGATAAACTCAAGAAAAATTAACGCAAAGAAATTTATCCATCTTAAAGAGTATACCGATGGGAATATACAAAAAGCGGTTGATTTTATTATCCAGAATATTAGTTAAATACATATGCCATACTCAAGTTTTATTTTCGATAATACAATCACAGAGAGCATAAAACTGATACGACCAAAAACTTTTTTTGACCTTGGAGCGGGAGCGGGAAAATATGGTTCGATGGTAAAAGAAATTGACCCGACTATTGAAACCACGGCTATTGAGATTGAAAAAGATTATATTAAAAAATTTAATCTCCATTCAATTTATAACCGGGTATGGAACATTCCGATTACAGACATAATCCAGCTAAAATATTTTGATTCAAACTTTGATGTCGTTATGGCCGGCGACATTCTTGAACACCTAAAGAAATCCGAGGGTATTGATTTACTGAATTTTTTAATATATCGGTGCCGATGGATAATTATTGAGTTTCCCCATCATTACTTACAAAACGCAGTTAATGGCTACGCATCGGAGGCGCATATTTCAGTTTGGGCAGAAAATGATTTCTTTTCTTTTGAACGGACTCGAGTGTATGCAAAAGATACACAGCGGCTTATTTTCCTTCGCGGCTACCGCGAGAACGATATTTCAGTAAAAGATGTTGATTTAATTTTGAAAAAATATGAATGAAAAGAAACTAAAAATCGGCGCCTGCATTATGGTGCATAATATGGCCCCATTGATTGGAGCCTGTATTAAATCCTTGCAGTGGGTTGACGGCATTTTTATTTTTGACGACCACTCAACTGATGGAAGTTTGGAAGTTGCTAGGCGGCATTCCAGTATGCCGATTAAATTTGAACGGTCTTCCGCAAAGGACGTGGCATTCAAAACAGGAGAATTGAAAAGTCGCAATTATATTCTTGACCGAGCATTTCAAGAACTCGGAGCGGACGTTATAGTAGTCGTTGACGCTGACGAATTACTGTCCTCTCTCATTAAGCAGAAAATCATTGAAATTTTAAATAATTCTTCTGCTGATGGCATTATGTTTTCAACTTGGCATTTGTATGACAGGCATAAATACCTGCATTTTTGGGAAACTATGGTAAACGGGGTAAAAATGATTGACCCGCATACGCGAATAATAAGACCGGGGAAACATTTTACTCCGCTTTTCGATGATGGAAGCCATCCTATACTTGAAGCTACGTCGACGACTCAATGTTTGCATGGACCATATCACTTCCATTTGAAATATCATAGCCAAAGTACGTTTCCAAATTATTCCGCTTATTTTTTGCCAGAACGACCAACAACTTCCGATATCGCTCCATATCTCCGAGAATTACCGTTTGAACTGCCAAAAGATATTAAGGTAGCCCTATCAATTATTGACTGGGGGAAAATGCCTTACTATAAAGAGACTCCGCATCATGGTTCGCAACGAATTAAGTTTGCCGATCCTGGCGCGCTTATTCACCCCAAAGATAAATCAAACTTATGAGTAATCTTGAAAGAGGAAAAGACATTCTGCTATTTTATGAAAAACAAAAGTGGGATTATGTAGAAACTTATTCCAAGCGAACCATCTCGGGTTTTTATTCATGGTATGCGCTTTTGGTTCGCGCATTGAAAGAAGGTGGTTATCGAGTTCACGAAAATGATTGCGAGCTTGCGCGCGCAAATCCTTCGTATCCGGTGGGGTTGGTGGGTACGCCTATTTGTATTCCAAAATGGGATTTGTCTAATCCAGCAATCCTTGGTCCAAGCATGTACGATCATCCGTCTCAAAACCCAACGCTTATGCAGGATAAAAGATTTAAATACTATCTCCTGACATGTGAATGGTTGAAAAATGTATTTTCCAAAGTGTATGGAGATAAATGTGTTATTTGGCACGCGGGAATCTCCACCGATGAGTGGATAGATGTTAAAGATTGTAAAAAATCAATTGATGTGCTTATTTACGATAAAATCAGATGGGAAAGAGAAAAAACCACTCCGTTGTTTTTGGAGCCGATTAAAAAATACTTAAATGAAAAAGGCATATCATATTTTGTACTCCAGTACGGCAACATTACTCACGAAGTGTATAGAGATTTATTGAGTAAAAGCAGGGCGATGGTTTTTCTCTGCGAGCATGAAACTCAAGGCATGGCTTATCAAGAGGCTCTTGCCTCAAATATTCCGATTATTGCATGGGACCATGGGTGGTGGACTGACCCGGTATGGCCGGCGTATTCCGAAACTCCAATTCCGGCAGTGGCAGTTCCTTTATTTTCACCTGAGTGCGGTGAGAAATTTAAGATGATATCCGACTTCCCCAAAATTTTTGAAAAATTTTGGTCAAAATTGGATAGTTACCATCCTCGTCAATTTATTCAAAGAGAGGTGTCGTTTAAAAAATCCGCGGATGCATACTGTAAGTATTATTTTAGCAATTAAGAATTGAAGCAATGTTATCTCAATATCATAATGTTTGGTTTATAACTTTTTCGGGCATTGGCAACGGAATTGTCGTCGCTCCAATTCTACGATGTTTTGAGGAATCTTATTCCACAACGAATTATTTTCACACTGAAAACCGAATACTTGTCGACTCGTGGTTTTTGGAAAAAGCCGGATTAAAGAATCTGAAAGGATTTAGCCCGGTTGCGTGGCGGCGCTTCAAGAAAGAAGATTGGCCGGCAATCAACTCATTTATAATGGAGAAAAAAATAGATTTGATTGTAAATCTCCGTAACGAAGGACCGCGGTATGATGCGGACTACTATAGGTTTAAAGAAATATCCATGGGAAAAATGCTGTCCGCTTTTTGGGACTTGGATTTTGGAATTATTGAACATCGCACAAAACATCAAAACTTAACTGGAGACATTCTTAATCTTTTTGAGGCAAAGGGCATTGATATTTCCGGGTACAACTCCAAATGGCTTGCTTCAATTCGCAGAGACGGAAACCAACGCGAAAATATTGGTTTTGGCATGGTGGCAGGTCAATCTAATAAAAGATGGCCAACGGTTAAATGGATAGAACTTGCTTGCAAGATTCTCGCAAATTCAGATGAAAAAATCATTCTTTTTCCCGGACAATCGGAAAAAGAAATTAAAGAAGCGGAGTCGGTTTTGCGGGCCGTTGGGCAAGAAAGATGTGGGCTTATCAGAAATAAATCTATTAAAAATATTGCATCGCAAATTAGCGGCTTAAAATATTTTGTCTCAAACGACACGGGGTTCCTCCACATGTCAGCGGCTATAAGTATTCCAACGATTGGATTATATGTTAGTACCCGTTCGGATATTTGGTCGCCATACGACAAAACAAATTTCTCTGTCCTACAAAACAGCTTTATTGCCAAATGCTCCAACCCAAAACCGCATTGTGGAAATTGTTTTCATTACTATGACGTTTGCCCGGCAATCGCAAAATATGGAGACGATATAAATCCTGACAAAGTTTACAAAATCATTACAACGCTGGTTGATTTGTGAAAGCATTTAGATTAACTTATAATAAGTTCGTTGAAAATCTCCATATGACACTTATATACAAATGGAGGAAACCATGGTTAGAAAAAGAATACAATTAGCTCAAAACTTTTTCAGAGATCGCAGGTTAGTTACTTCGATGGTGACGAATAGTTCCATCAGTAAAGACGATATTGTTTATGAGGTCGGTTCGGGAGAAGGAATAATTACGAAAGAATTGGCGGGACGGGCCGGTAAAGTTATCGCCATTGAAAAAGATGCAATTCTAGCCGCTGAACTTCGCGGGAGACTTCGCGATAAAACAAATATACAGATTTATGAAGGGGATTTTTTGAGATACAAAATCAGAGATAGAAACTACAAGATATTTTCAAATATTCCTTTCAATATTACCGCAGAAGTCGTGAAGCAAATTCTCTTTGGAGAAAACCCTCCGAGTGAAGCATACCTTGTGCTACAAAAAGAAGCGGCCGGGAAATTCTCCGGCGATCCCGTTGAAACAGAGGTTTCGGTGCTCGCTAAGCCGTGGTTTGAATTCAAAATTCTGCATGAGTTTCGGAGGACAGACTTTGAGCCGGTGCCAAGTGTTGACGTTGTTTTTCTTCATATCGTAAGACGCGAACAGCCGCTAATTTCTCCGGCCAATGCCAGAAGTTATCAAAAGTTCGTGCAGTTTGGCTTTGAAGCGTGGAAGAAAGATTTAAAAACCGCCTACAAGCACACATTCACATACGAGCAATGGAAGCGATTATCAAAGAACCTTTCTTTCCCCCCCAAAGCGACCCCAGCAGAATTGAAATTTGAACAGTGGCTCGGATTGTTCGAATACTTTCTTGTTGGAGTTATTGATTCAAAAAAGGCATCAGTTCTTTCAAAATAACAGCCTTGGATTTTTGCAACAATGCAATCCGAGGCTGTTTTTTCATTGTAAACTTTCTATTCACAGTGTCTCGCTTAAAGGTTTTTAACTGAGGAGAGGATATATAATTTTTCTTATTACCCCCAGTTTTATCAACGGAGCCTTTCTTCAGAATAGCTCAGCTTTATTTTTTGAGAACCATTTTAGTTTCTGTTTCATTCTCTCCTATTTTTTGGAAACCAATGCTCTCATAAAGTTTAATGGCGGAATGATTTAATTTATTTACTTCCAATGTTAATTGCCGAAGCCTCATTTTTTTAAACGCTATTCCAATAAGATACTCTATAGAAGATTTACCGACACCTTTTCCCCCTGTGCTTATCCTCGCCGATTAAAATAAAAATCTTTGCCGTCTTTTTTTTGGAGTCAATATTTGAAAGCCCCATAAAACCAACTGGTTCGTTATTATAAAGAATTGTAAGAAACTTTTTTCGTTTTAAACGCAACTCTCGTTCATAATCGTCAAACCATTGACTTTGTTTTTTTATGGTGGTTTTGTGATCGGGATTATCTAGAGCGTATTGAGTTGCCTTTTTATTATTAAGCCAAGCCACTCTGAAGGATATGTCTTCTCTGGCATGAGGACGAAAAGTTATCATATGAACGATATAATACAATAAATAAACTGATATTTCAATTAAATTATTTTATCTTGAAAAAAAGCGACTTGTTTGTTATGGTTGTGGCAATGTCGTTTTTGTTTAGTAAGAACAGAGAACAAAGGATAAAACCTTTTTGTATCATAAGAAACCTGGAGGCGTCTTGTGATAACTTAATTTTATCCGCGGCTCTCATTGATAGCAATGACGCCAAATTATTGAACCGTGACATTTAACTTGACAAATTGAGAGTTTTTATATATATTATCGACATCCGGTTTTTTAACAATTTAACAACAAATTTGCCTGAAGGGAGGTGAGGACGATGGGACAAAATATTATTACTCAAATAGCAAAAGAGATGACACAGGAAAAAGAAATGGCATTGAAAGCCGGCGACACAGAGAAAGACCTTACCATGTACTCTAAGAGTTACTGTGAAGATCATCACGAATATAATGCCAGTTCTTTCTCACCAGTAGAATATCAAGTTTAAATTGGGCGGTTGCGATAAACAATCACAGGGTGGGCCAAAATTAATATTAGCCCGCCCTATTTTTCAAAAAAGAGGAGGCGCGAGAATGAGAAGATCTTTAATTGTTACACCGGCAGGCATAAGTTGTAATTTACGATGCGATTATTGCTATAATAAATCGCTTACAGTTTCAAGGTGTTCAATAATGAGCGAACAGGTGTTGAAAAGATTAATTGAAACAGCTTTTTTTGAAACCAATACTCGTTTTATTTGGCACGGCGGAGAACCGCTTTTAGCTGGTAAAGAATTTTTCGCAAAAGTTGTTCATCTCCAAAAGCAATACGGGAAGGGAAAATTTTTTATTAACTCCATCCAAACTAATTGTATTCTTATAGACGATGAGTGGGCAAAATTTTTTGTTAAAAACAACTTCTATATTAGTACAAGCATAGATGGGGATGAACAGCTTCATAATTTACACAGAAAAAAAGTTAATGGTGCTGGATCGTATGACGACGTTATGAAAGGAATTCAAACCCTCTTAAAATATGGATGCAAAAGAGTGGGAGTGGTTTTGGTTATCAATAAAGATAATGTAAATTATCCGAAGAGAGTATTTGATGCAATGGTTGCGCATTGGCCCACAGGATTTGAACCTAATCCATGCTTTGAGTCAGAAAAAGACGATAAAGAATTTATGCCATCCAATGATGATCTTTTGGGTTTTCTTAAAACCCTTTTCGATTTATGGTGGAGTATGGATGACCCTAAATTTCACATTCGCCTTTTCAAAGATATAATAAGGGTTCTCCTTGGTGGGCATCCTTTAGATTGCACCTTTAAAACCGATGGTTGCCGATATATTACAGCTATAGATGAAAACGGAGATGTTTATATTTGTTCAAGGTTTTTAAAAGAGAAGCGCGCTCATTTGGGCAATATTCTTGAGAGAAATTTGTACGATATCGTTTATGATTCGGTATCGCAGGATATTTACAATCAAATGAGTGAGATTAACGAAAAATGCCAAAATTGTAAATGGCTAAAATTCTGCGGAAGCGGTTGTGCTTATCAAAGATGGATTACTGGCGATGTAAAGTCGGAATACTACGCTTGCAAGATGAGGAGAGAATTATTTGAGTACGTGGCTGAAAAAGTAAAGCCGCATATATCTTAAAAGAGGGATGAGTTTTATTTATTCCTCTTTTTTTTAACTACTATTTCGGCGATTGCATGAACATGGGGGGGAGAAATTTTATCGTAAAACCTGTCTTTTACTAGTTTTTCTCTATAATGTAGAATTTTAAAATCTTTTTTAAAGCATTTTTTTAATTCTTGGGGTTCTAGAAATTGCCAAAATCTTTTTTCCGATTTGCTATAAAAAGTATTTTTTTCTATCGAACTTCTAGCGGATTTTAAGTTTAGATAAGACGGATCTTTGATGGTAAATCCAGAGATAATGCCAATCCCATTTATCTTTAAACTCTCTTTTATTTTTTTTATTATTTTTACATACTCAGATTTTCTCATCCAGATTAATGACTGAATAGCTACAATTATATCGTATTTTTTATTCAAAAATTCAAATTTTCTTACATCCGCTAACCCGGCTTTAATGGAGAGATTGTTTTCTTTGGCTATGCGCGCCAAATCATCAATGTTGCCTTTCTTGGTATCTATCGCCGTTACTCGGAATCCTTTGTTCGCCAGAAATATTGAATCGTTTCCCTTTCCAAAACCAATATCTAACGCAGCCCCTTTAGGAACTTGCTCGTAGAAACGTTCTAATAGTGGCGATGGCGATAAGTTATTCATATTTGTATTATAGTTACTATACTTAGTATTGTTCCTAATGGCAATATTTTGCCTTGAAAAAAGCATCCTGTTTGTTATGGTTGTATTGCCGTGATAACGAATGATTTATCTAAAATAAAAAAGCCCCATAGGGACTTGTGTCCTTATGGGGCATGATGCGTTTCGTGTCAGATTAACGCTATTGCGTTTTTGTGAGGGTGGCGTAGTTTACATAACCTTCGTTTTTATTCTGTCAATAGTGACGGGTAATTTTCAAAAAAGCCGGAAATCAAGCTTTTTCCAGACAATATAATTCGTTAGCATAAGTGGGCAGAAAAAATCTTTTGGTTTTTGGATTGTAGGCAATTTTATTGGTAATTCTTTCGGTGGCCTGAAAGAAGGCGGTAGCTTTTCCGGTTTGAATATCAATTTCATAAAGTTTTCCATCGGTGGCGCCGACAAGTATTTTATCATCAATAATTTCTGGCGGAGCAAAAATTCTACCGCCGGCGGTAAAATGCCAATTAAGGCAGCCGGTATTTAAGTCAATGCTGTAGAGATTCTTGTCAAGGGAAGAAATATAAACATTGTCGCCGTTGACAACCGGAGTTGAAAAAATTACTTCCTTGGTTTCGTATTTCCCTTTTTCTTCACCGTCGGCCAAATCAAGAGCGTAAAGGTTTTTATCAAAAGAGCCAAAAAGCAGGAGGTTTCTTTTTAGATCAAAAGCCAGAGAGGCTTTAACCGCTCCGCCAGCTTGGAATTTCCATTTAAGTGTTCCTTTTTTGGCGTCAAATAAATAAACCCAGCCGTCGTTATCGCCGACAGCAACTAATTTTTTTTCCGGACAATAAGCTGGCGAGCAATGAATGAAATTTTCCGTTTCAAATAGCCAAATTCTTTTTCCAGTAGATAGATCCAAAGCCGCCAGCCCTCCTTTTTTTCTAAAAAGACCGAATTCCAATCCAAAGAATAGTAAATTAAGATCCGGCGCCAGGGCAGGGGAGGAGCCGACAAAATCAGCGTCCGAATTTTTCCAACACAACTCACAGGTGTCTTTATTCAGCGCGTAAAGATTGCCATCGTAAGAACCAAAATAAATTAAATTTTTATAAATAGACGGCGAAGAAAAAATGCCCTTTCCTTTAACATGATAGCCAACTTTAAATTTCCAGGCCACAGAACCGTCTTCTTGGTTTAAAGCCCAAAAATAACCGTTGTCGGTGCCAAAATAAACCTTATTTTCATCAAGGTAAGGCACAGATTTTGGCACTCTGTAAAAAAAGGAAGGATTAGGAGCTTGAAAATGCCAGAGAGTTTTAAATTGCTCCGGGCATAAATTTTCTTTGTTTTCCGATAGAGACAGGTTGAAATCTTTTAAGTCAAAGAGGGAAATTAATTGGACACCTTTTTGTTTTAGTAGTTGAAAATTTTTTTCGCCGCGGAAATTAACAAACGTAAAAAATTTATCGATTTTTCGCTGAACATGATCTTCTATGACCTGGATCTGTTTTAAAGCGGTTGACCCGCTGTTAATCAAATCGTCAACTAAAATTATTTTTTCCGAATTAATTTTTCCTTCAATGATATTTTGGAGTCCGGTAGGCTTGCGAGATTTTCTGATAATAAAGCCGTTGACAGGTTTTTTTATTCTTTGACCATGGAACACGATAGCGGAAACCAGGGGAACGGCAGCCAACTCTTGCCCACCAATCTGAAAAGGATATTCTTTTTCAAAAATTTGCCAGAAAGCGTCGGTAGCTAACGCTATTCCTTCCGAATCTAGGAAAACGGCCCGTAAGTCAAAAAGCCAAGAGATTTCATCGCCTTCGGTGCCAACGATTTTTTGTCGGTTCTTTGTTATTACCCCTTCTTTTTTAATTATTTCTTTAAGTTTTTCAATTTTTGCGTCCATTTTTATTTACCTAATACTGCCATATAAAGAGAAGATTCATCGCCATTTTCTATATCAAAAACTTTATTAATTTTCTCATTATGAAAGCCGACAGAATTACAACAGCCAATATTTAAAGCGGCAGCCGTTAAAGCTAAATTTTGCGCTAAATGACCCGCTTCCATTAATACTATCCGATAACCGCGGTCTTTGTATTTTATAAAATTTCTATCCCAAACAGCGGTAATAATAAAAATCACAGCCGCTTCTCTTGACCACGGATAATAAAGGCCAGGCAGAAGTTCATCAATCCATTCTTTAGAGCCTATGTTTTCCAGTAAATTATCTTTAACGTTGTAATGATAAATTCCCGGTTTTATATTCTTCACTCGTTGAATGCCCAAATAAATCTCTAAAGGATATCTAGCGCCACCGGACGGATAAAATCTTCTAATAAGATCTGGCTCAATATTTTTATTG
>ERZ1292632.3206-Hain-H43-01um-R2-3206-length-12768-cov-5_pt1 | contig 12768 bp, 11 predicted proteins | sample MGYA00564407_ERZ1292632 | MGnify/ENA primary metagenome ERZ1292632 (study PRJEB36523, sample SAMEA6512637) | groundwater metagenome | collected 2019-01-08 | study: AquaDiva: Metagenomics assemblies of 32 groundwater samples
GGCAAGCTCAAGCCAAACTGTGTAATTATTTTCTTTTTTATAACTTGATAAAAATTCTAATGTGTTTGTGGTCTGTATGGTACCCGCTTCAGCCAGGGCGAAAAGATCTCTTATGATTCCGAGTCGGTCGGGGGCGGGGAGAACTTTGTTTTCCACTGGCTTTTTTAATTTTTCTAAAAGTTCTTTACTATAAGCAGTTCGGAAAAACCCGCTTTCGCCAGAATTTATTTTTAAAAAAAAGTTATGAAAATCAAACTTTTTGCCGGTACGGATTTTTTGAAGCTTAAAAAATCCTGAAATTGGCTCGCCGCCGCTCGCCAAACCCCTTAAAAAGTTTATTTTCATAACTTTTTTTTGCATTAATGAATTTTGTATTGGTATTTGCCAAACAGTTTTGTCTTTTGTTTTTATTTTAGAAATCGGACTGGCAAAAAATCTACTCTGCGACAATATCAAGTTGTTGTTTTTTATTTCAGCTTTGACGACTGGGTAGCCGCCTTTGCCTGTCCAATTTTTCATGATTTTTTCTACCGGCTTCTTGGAGACTTTTTCAAAGGCTTGCCAGAGGTGGATCGTTTCGGTGTTTTTATAGCTGTGCTTTTTTAAATAATATCGGAGTCCATTTCTAAAATCTTTTTCACCCAAGTAGTCTGCCAGCATGCGGATGATGGAAGCTCCTTTAGAATAAGAAACCGCGTCGAAAATCTCTCCAATTTCGTTCGGATGATGGACGGCTATTTCAATTGGATGTGTACTTTTTAATGCATCAAGTCGGAGGGCGATACCTAAATTATTGTTCAAGAATTGTGTCCAAACGTCCCATTTTGGGAAAAGTTTATTTACCGCAAGATATTCTATATAGGAAGCAAAGCCTTCATTCAACCATAAATGTGTCCACCATTCCATAGTTACTAAGTTACCGAACCATTGATGCGCAATCTCATGCGCAATGACAAGCGCAACCCATTGTTTATTCGAGACTGAAGAATGATTTTCGTCAACTAGAAGCGCGGATTCCCGATAAGTAATTGCGCCCCAATTTTCCATTGCGCCGGACGAGAAATCCGGTATAGCTATCATGTCTAGTGTGTTTAAGGGATATGGAATGTCAAAATATTTTTCGTAAAATTCAAGGACTTTGACTGTCACCTTGAGAGCAAATTTCGCTTGATGCTTTTTGCCCGGGACTGTATATACGCGAACTCGTATATTTTTTTTTGCACCTCGACCCAAATTTTTTTCTAAATATTCAAAATCTCCGACGATAAATGCGAGGAGATAAGTGGACATCTTGGGAGTAGGGGCAAAGTTTACAATTTTATAACCTACTTCATGTTCCATCACGGATATGGGAAGAGTGTTTGAAATAGCAGATTTACTTTTTGGAATAATAAGGGCAACATGGAAAACTGCCTTGTGCCCTGGTTCATCGAAGCAAGGGAATGCCCTGCGAGCATCTGTCGCCTCGAACTGTGTCGTTGCCATGTAATGTTCCTTGCCATTAATGTGGTAACGACTGCGATAAAATCCTCGCATTTTGTCATTAAGAACCCCCTTGAATATAATAGTTAGTTTTACTTTACCAGTGGTAATAATTTTGGGAAAAAGAAAAGTTGCAGTCTCGGCACGTTCATTATAAGAAATTTTGGCGAATACTTTTTCTTGTCTTATTGATACATCAACAGTTTCTATCTCAAGTTCTCTGGAATGGAGGGTTAGATTTTTTGTGGGTTTTTTGATTAAAAGGGTAATTGTTTCAATGCCCTCAAAAGTAAAATTTTCTAAATCAGGTTTCAGCTCCATGTTATATTTTATTGGGACAACATTTTTTGACAGACGGACGCTTTGTGGTTTCATGGGTCTCAGTATATCTTTTTTTACAAAAAATGCTAATATATAAGGGTGGAAAGAGATACCTATACAATAAAGACAACGGGCTTTGAAGGACCCTTCGGGCTCCTTTTGAACCTCATAGAAAAAAGGAAGCTTTTTATTAACGATGTTTCATTAGCTACCGTAACGGAAGATTATCTAGAGTATATGAACAAATTGGGCGGTTTGTCTCCTCAGAAAATTTCAAATTTTATTTTAGTTGCATCAACCTTAATTCTGATTAAATCAAAATCATTGCTTCCTAATTTGAATCTTACTTCGGAGGAGGAAGGTGATATACGCAGCTTGGAGGAACGATTGCGTTTATATGAACTTTTTACAAAACTTTCTCTTAATATAAAAAATAATTTCGGCAAAAAAATAATTTTTGCGCCACAAGAACGAAAAAATCGAGTCCTTGTATTTTTGCCAGATAATCAAATTACCAGAGAGTCAATAATGACTTTCGCCCGCGAGGTTCTGGGAGGAATGCCGGAGAAAACAATTTTACCGGAAGTAGAAGTACGAAAGGTCGTAAATATTGAAGAAATGATTGAAAGATTAAGCGAACGGATAAAAAATTCTCTTAAAATGAGTTTTAAAGATTTCAGCGGGAAGGCTAGCACTCGCGAGGAAAAAGTAGTTGTCATCGTGGGATTTCTCGCTATGCTCGAGCTTGTTCGGCAAGGTATAATCCACGCTGTGCAGGAATTTGACGGCGAAGACATTATTATCGAAAAACAAAAACCAGAACTTACAATCAACTCCTAATTTTCATGAATTTAGAATCAAAAATAGAAGCAATATTATTTTGGAAAGGAGAACCTATGTCACGAAAAAAACTCGGAGAGATTTTGAAAGTTGGAGTAAGCGAAGTAAATGAGGGTATAGAAAAATTAAAAGAAAGTCTATCGGGGCGGGGGGTAGTGTTGCTTGAAAAAGAAAATGATATTTCTTTCGGCACTGCGCCAGAGCTCTCCAAGCTTATTGAAGATTTACAAAAGGAAGAACTAAACAAGGAGCTTTCGAAAGCGAGCTTGGAAACATTATCTATCATACTTTATAAAAATGGAGTAAGTAGGGCTGAGATTGATTATATCAGAGGGGTGAATTCAAGTTTCACCTTGCGAGCTTTATCAATACGCGGGCTTATAGAAAAATCCATAGATACAAAAGACAGCAGACGATATATTTATAAACCAAGTTTTGAAACGTTGTCTTTCATGGGTATAAAATCTGTAGAAGAATTGCCAGACTATAAAGAAGTTAATAGCTCTATAAATATTGCAGCAGAAAATCTGGAGGAAGAGAACAAAAGAATTGTAGAATAGAGAAATATTATTGAAGACACTCGGGGTTTATAGCGAGTACATAATTATTAACTAAGTCAAAAGAAGTAACATACTCATCACCTAAAAATCCCTTTATATCTTCGTTTTTTACTAGATTTTTATACTCTTCCATAAAGACTTTTGAAAGTGGCGTATAAGACCAATGCCATCTTTCTTCATTGTATCCGGTTTTTCTGGCAGTATTTTTGGGAGTGTAAGTTTGGCAAAATCCAAAGAGAGAGGCATTTTTGACAAGCCAGGTATATATTTTTTCTCTTTCAATTCCATCTCCAACACCGCCAGCATAAAGGGGGTTAATTCTATTTATATCAATATCAGTACCCCAATGATGCCTTGATGTACCAGGAGCCGCATTGAATTCCAATATTTTTTTAAATCGTTTTAGTTCATCAGAAATGCCTTGAACATTTTCTTTTTCATCCGAAGTTTCTAATTCTGCTTCTGCCCATTTTTCGTCCCAAATGTTTTTCTGATAATCAAAGTTGCGAGTGGCTGACGCCATTTTTAAATCAACCCCGTCTATTTTTGCAGCCTGGCGCATTTGAACAAATGCTTCATAAGTTTCTTTTCTCACATACATATTGTTTGCGCCAAAAGCATTTTCTGCTGCAACTAAAACAAAGTCTTCTCTCGTACCCGGATCAAATCTGCCAGTTAAATAAATTTTCTTTTCAGTCTCGATTTCTCTCTTTTGTTCTTCTCGTCTATATTGCGTGCTTAAAGATGAAGAATAAATTACTAATGCAATCGTGAAAAGGAAAAAAATTGTGCGGGGAATAGATTGTAAAATATTGTCTTTATTCATCCGAAAACAATAGCATATCAGTGTATTTTAATCAAAAAGTGCTATAGTTATATAGGTGAGAAGCCAAACTAAAAACTGTCAAAGCTGTAAAAAAGACTTCATCATCGAGCCGGATGATTTTGGATTTTATGAAAAAATAAAGGTTCCTCCGCCGACTTTTTGTTTTGAATGCAGATTGAAAAGAAAATTAGCGTTCACTAATGAAAGATCACTTTTTAAGCGCAAATGCAATAAATGCCAGAAGGATATAATTAGCATGTATTCACCGGAAAGTGAATACAAAGTCTTTTGTACCAGTTGCTATAACGATAGAGAGGATTGTACTATATATGGAATAGATTTTAATTTCTCAAAAAACTTTTTAGAACAATTTTCCAATCTTTTTAAAAAAGTGCCAAGGCTTCTTCTTGCTCATAAAAATAACAACGCCGAGGGGTGTGATTATGCTAATTATGCATATCGTAGCAGAAATGCCTATCTATCATTTAATATCGTTCGATCTGAGAATATTTATTATTCCAAGTATGTATTAGAAGGTAATAAAATTTGTCTAGATAGTTACAATATAAAGCATAGTGAAAGAGGTTATGAACTTTTCTTTGTTTCTAGAATTTATAATTCAAGATTTTTGGTTCGTTCAAGTAGATGTATAGACAGCGCTTTTTTATTTGATTGTTCAGAATGTAATAATTGTTTTATGTCGTATAACCTTCGTAATAAAAGCTATGTTTTAAGAAACAAACAACTGACTCGAGAAAAATATTTAGAAAAAATAAAAGAATTTCCACTTGATTCGTACACAGTACAGGAAAAATTAAAGAAGGAATTTTCTGAACTTCCGAAGAGCGCGCTATGTCGTCCCGCGATGGTTAGAAGTATTGAAAATTGTACCGGAGACTTTATCGGACATTCAAAAAACACTCACTATTCCTTTAGTGTTGTTGATGCCGAGGATTCTAAATATATTGTTTTTGGTACCAATACTATTAGAGATTCATACGATTTACTTTTTATCGGCCGGGGAGAGCTTTGTTATGAACTAGCCAATTCGGGAGCTGGTAATAATAATTCTATGTTCTCGCTTGATATCGGCACTGTCTACGATTCAGCATATTGTATATCGTGTTTGGATTCAAAAAAATTATTTGGTTGCGTGGGTCTTAAAAACAAGCAATATTGCATTCTGAACAAACAATACACCAAGGAAGAATATAAAAAACTGGTGCCAAAAATTGTTGAGCAAATGAACGAAATGCCATACATTGACAAAGAGGGGAGAGTATATAAATACGGCGAATTTTTTCCGCCCGAATTTTCGCCTTTTGCCTACAATGAATCTTTGGCTTATGAAGAATTTCCAATATCCAAGGAGAGGGTAGAAAAAGAAGGTTATTTATGGCGAGATGAAGAGGAAAAACATTATGACGCTACCATTCAGAGCCAAGAGCTTCCGGACAGCATAAACGATGTGAAAGAAAATATTTTAGAGGAAATAATTGCTTGCCCAAACAAGGGGAAAATTGAAACGAAATGCACTTTTGCTTACCGCATCGTGCCTGACGAGTTGCGCTTTTACCAACTTATGAAAATTCCACTCCCGCGATATTGTCCGAACTGCCGATATTACGAAAGAAGAAAATGGAAAAATCCTTGGAAACTCTGGCATCGAAAATGTATGTGTGGTTCACCTGGTTCACCATCCACGACAACAAACCATTTTCATGGAGAGGGGAGGTGTAAAGTAGAATTTGAAACATCCTATGCACCCAAACGACCAGAAATAGTATATTGCGAAAAGTGTTATCAAAGTGAGGTGTATTAGTGTATAATCATTCCATGTATCTGGACTTGGTTAAAATCTTTGTTCCGACGGCTTTTGCCTTTTTTTTGGGGCTTTTTTTAACGCCAATTGCCACTCACTTTTTCTTCAAATACAAGATGTGGAAGAAATATGCGAGAAATGGTAATGGAGTTTCAGAAGAATTTCAAAAAATCCACAAGGAACACAAAGAACACGAGGAATTGCACACCCCGCGTGTTGGTGGAATTATAATTTGGGTTTCGGTGTTATTTACTACTGGATTTTTTTATTTTTTATCAGTTTTATTTCCTTCCTCTAGTACTGAAAAAATAAATTTCTTAAGTCGAAACCAGACCCTCATACCGCTCTTTACTCTTCTCATTGGATCTCTTATCGGGCTTTGCGATGACCTTTTCCAAATTTATGGAACGGGGAAAATTGCCAAAGACGACAAGTCTTGGCGTATGTGGAAAATTTTTCTTGTGTTACTTATTTCTTTTTTGATAGGTATTTGGTTTTTTGATAAATTGGACATAATTTCAATACATATTCCGTTTAACGGAGAGATGTATTTGGGTGTTTTGATAGTTCCCTTTTTCATGCTTGTTGCGCTTGCAACTTTTTCTGGCGGAGTAATTGATGGAGTAGATGGACTCTCGGGCGGAGTTCTGGCTTCTATTTTTGGCGCGTATTCAGCTATAGCCTTTGCTAATAATCAAATTGACATTGCCGCTTTTTCGTCAGTCTTGGCGGGAGCAACTTTGGCATTTCTTTGGTTTAACATTCCACCGGCCAGATTTTTTATGGGAGAGACAGGCATAATGGGGCTGACTATTACGCTTTCAACGATCGCATTTTTAACTGATTCGGTTTTAATTCTTCCTATTATAGCAATGCCACTTGTGGTGACTAGTGGTTCGGTTATTTTACAAACTGTTTCTAAAAAGTTAAGAGGAGGAAAAAGATTATTCAAGCTTGCGCCGCTTCATCACCATTTTGAAGCAGTTGGCTGGTCAAAATATAAAGTTACTATGCGTTTCTGGATTTTATCGGTCATCTTTGCCATCATTGGTATAATTTTAGCGATTATCAGCAGGTGAATTTTTAATAAAGAAAAGATGAGGGGAAAAAAAATAGACAGATTTTTTTTGATAATTGTATTTCTTCTTATTTCTATTGGAGTTGCCGTGTTTGTTTCCGCGTCTTTGGGGATTTTGGTGAAAAATAAAACGATTTTTTACTCAGTGCTTTTTAACCAACTGGTTCTGGGTTTGGGGCTGGGGTTGGTCGGGATGTATTTTTGCTCGAAAATCAATTATAAATTTTGGCGCAAATATTCCTTTTTTATTTTTTTAGGAGCGATATTGCTGACAGCTTCTGTTTTCATTCCTTCTTTGGGGTGGAGCCATGGCGGGGCAGAAAGATGGATACAGATTGAAGGCTTTTCTTTCCAGCCGGTGGAGTTTCTAAAATTTGGATTTGTGATTTATTTTGCGACATGGTTGTCCTGGGCAAAGGAAAGAGTAAAAGATTTTAAATTTGGAATTTTACCACTTTTCATAATGCTTACAATTATCGCTTTTATTCTTCTGCGACAACCAGACACTAAAAGTTTCATCTTAATTACTGTAACCGGAATATCAATGCTTTTTATCTCGGGTGTTCCAATGAAATATGTTTTGGGGCTCTCTACAGGGCTCGTTCTGGTTCTTTTATCTTTTGTGGCTTTCACGCCGTATCTTCAAGAGCGGGTAAAAACTTTTATTAATCCTGCTTCTGACCCGCGCGGATCCTCTTATCAAATTCAGCAATCGCTTATTGCGCTCGGCGGCGGAGGTATTTTCGGCAGGGGATTCGGTCAGAGCATTCAAAAATTCAGCTACCTTCCAGAACCGCAAGGGGACTCTATCTTTGCCGTATTAGGTGAAGAACTTGGTTTTATTGGAGCAGTTGCAACAATATTTCTTTACATTCTTTTTATTCTGCGCGGATTTCGTATCGCTAATAATTCTCCCGATTCATTTAGTGGACTTTTGGTCTCTGGGATTGTTATAATGATTGCGGCGCAAACATTCATGCATGTGGCTTCTGTTACCGGAGTTTTCCCGCTGACGGGCGTACCGCTCCCTTTTATGAGCCACGGGGGTACGGCGCTTATGGTCTACCTTTTCGCTATCGGTATTGTGTTTCAAGTATCAAAATTTCAGCGTCGTGCCTAATAATATAATTAAAAATTTATGAAAATAGTTTTCACTGGCGGGGGGACAGGCGGGCACTTTTATCCCATCATCGCTGTCGCTCAAAAAGTTAATGAAATCATAGATCATGAAAACATAATAGGACCTGAGCTCTATTATCTTTCTGATGATCCATATGACAAGAAGATGTTGTTTGAAAATGAGCTTTTGTATGAGAAAGTTAATGCTGGCAAAATGCGCACATATCTTTCTTTCAAAAGTTTTCTCTTGAATTTTGTTGATATTTTTAAAGTATTTTTCGGTACAATAAACGCAGTTTATAAAGTATTCTCTATCTATCCGGATGTTGTTTTTAGCAAAGGGGGATATGCAGCGTTTCCAACTGTTTGCGCTGCTAGACTCTTGCGCATCCCTGTTGTTATCCATGAATCAGATTCTGCTCCTGGACGGGTAAATAATTGGACTGGGCGTTTTGCTAAAAAAATAGCTGTATCATTTCAAGAAGCAAGCCACTATTTTCCATCCGAAAAAGTTGCTTGGACAGGACAGCCGATAATGGCAGAAGTAGAACACCCCGCCGCAAAAAAAGATGCGCTTGAATATTTTAAACTTGAGTCAAACTTGCCAGTTATTTTAATCACAGGGGGCTCTCAGGGCTCAGAAATAATCAACAACACCATCCTCGACGCATTGCCAAGACTTCTCCAGAATTATCAAGTTATTCATCAGACTGGAATCAAAAATTTTAAAACAATTACGGGTAGAGCCGGAGTCATTCTTGTTGAAAATAAAGACAAATTAAGATATTTACCAATTGCTTTTTTAAATCCACTAGCTAAGAAGATGGCTGCTGGAGCGGCGACCATTATTATTTCTCGAGCGGGGTCAACTATATTCGAAATTGCGTCTTGGGGCCTGCCATCAATTTTAGTGCCGATTACTAACACCAATGGAGACCATCAAAAGAAAAATGCTTTTAATTATGCCCGAGCGGGGGCATGTAGCGTTGTGGAAGAGATGAATATGACTGCCAATATTTTAAGCGGAGAGATTGAAAGAATATTGGGAGACCAGAAGGGTTACGAAACTATGGTAAAGAACGCGAAAGCTTTCAACAAATCCGGAGCGGCAAAAAAAATCGCTCGTGAGCTGATTGACATAGCTTTGAGTCACGAGGAATAGATGCTAAAATGTCCATATGCAGGGAAAAACTACAGAAAAAGTAGTAACAAGGTTTGCGCCCAGTCCCACGGGCTTTATGCATGTGGGTAGTGTACGCACAGCTCTCTTTGCTTGGCTTTGGGCTCGGAAGAATAACGGTGTTTTTATACTTCGCATTGAAGATACAGATAAAAAAAGGGAAGTAGAAGGCTCACTCGAGCATATTATTGCTTCTCTTAAGTGGCTCGGAATAAATTGGGATGAAGGTCCCGACGTTGGGGGGCAGCATGCACCGTATAAACAGTCAGAGCGATTGGACTCATATCAAAAATACGCAAAAATTCTTGTCGAAAAAGGTCTGGCATATGCGGATTCGTATTCGGCAGAGGAAATTGAAATTTTTAGAAAAAAAGCAGCCGAAGAAAAAAGACCCTTTTTGTTTAGAGAATATCGACCACAAAATCCCTCCGCCTGGGACGGGACACAGCCTCTCAGATTGAAAGCTGATGTAAAAAAATACAAATGGCACGATCTAGTCCGGGGGGACCTAGAAGCGGGAGAAGAAGCCGTGGATGATTTTATACTTATGAAAAGTGACGGATATCCTACCTATAATTTCGCCCACATCGTCGATGACCATTTAATGGAAGTTACGCATATTTTCAGAGCAGACGAATTTATTTCTTCGACGCCGAATTATTTGGCATTATACGAAGCGTTAGGAATAGAAAGACCCCTGTTTACTACCTTGCCGCCGATACTCGGAGAAGCTGGAACAAAAAAACTTGGAAAAAGAGACGGAGCGAAAGATATATTGGATTACAAAAAAGAAGGTTATCTTCCGGAAGCGATGCTAAACTTCTTGGTTTTTATCGGCTGGAATCCTGGAGAGGGAGACAATAGAGAGATATTAACTCTCCCAGAGATTATAGAGTCTTTTAACTTAAAACACATCCAAAGAGGTGGAGCAAAATTTAATGAAGAAAAATTGAACTGGATAAACAAAGAGCACATGAAACTTCTTCCAAAGGAAGAAATAGAAAAAAATATTTTAGAATGGCTGAAACCTGCTTACGCAGGTTTCAGGGAAGACATTCTGAAAAAACTCGTGCCTGTCGTGCTTGAACGGATTTGTAAATGGAGCGATGTGAAAGATATGGCAGAAAGAGGGGAGTTGGATCTGTTTTTTAAAACGCCAGAAATTCAGAAAGAGAAATTAATTTTTAAAAATTCTACTCCGGAAAAAATTTCTGAAAATATTAAAATAACAATACAGGCGCTGAAGAACATCGATGAAAATAATTTCACCGCAGAAAATGTCAGGGATGCGCTTATGCTGGTGGCGAACATGGGTGAGAGCAGGGGAGAGGTGCTTCATCCAGTACGTTATGCCCTCTCTGGGATGGACAAATCTCCCGACCCTTTTATTATTGCTTCAATCATAGGTAAAAATGAAACAATATCCCGTCTACAAAAAGCGATTTAGCTCCATCTTTTTAGGAGTTTTATTAATGGGTGTTATAGTTTTGCCCTCCTTTTTTACTTATGCAGATACAGCCCAAGAACTTCAAAATAAAATTAATCAGAAAGATTCAGATATTGCCAGACTCGAAAAAGAAATAGCATCTTATCAAGTGGAACTTAACAATCTAGAGAAGCAAAAAGACACCTTAAGTGGCGCAATCAAAGAACTTGATCTCACTAAGAAAAAATTAAATACAGACATTACCATTACTCAAACAAAAATCGATAGAACTAATTTAAAAATACAAAGCTTGAACGATGATATAGGCAATAAAGAAGATTCTATTTCAAATAACAAAAATTCTATTTCTCTTGGCATTAAGCAGACCAATGAATTTGAGCAAGATATCATAATAGAAACTATTTTGTCAGAAAATGCTTTTACGGTGATATGGAACGATATAGACAATATGATTACTGTCCGAGAAAAAATTAGAGAAAAAATAGTCGAGCTCCAGCAGGTAAAAGGCGAGCTTGAAGATACTAGAAAAGAAACAATCAATGCCAAAAATGAACTTACAGCTCTTAAATCAAAGCTTTCCGATCAACAAAAAATAGTTATCCAAAATACAAATGAAAAAAACAAACTTTTAAAACAAACACAAAATAATGAAGCCAATTATCAAAAGCTCCTTAAAAATAGAATTGCGCAAAGAGACGCATTCGAAAAAGAACTGCGCGATTATGAGGCGCAATTGCAATATATTCTTGATCCGTCTAAATTACCCAATGCCGGAGTATTGAGCTGGCCACTTGAGAAGATATATGTGACTCAGCTTTTCGGCAAAACTGTTGATGCTAAGCGCTTATACGCTTCTGGGACTCATAATGGAGTGGATTTTCGCGCTTCTGTCGGCACTCCCGTGATGGCGATGTCAGATGGCGAGGTTTTAGGCATAGGAGATACTGATCTGACCTGCGCTGGAGCATCTTTCGGAAAATATGTTTTCATTGAATATAACAATGGACTATCCAGTACTTTTGGCCATCTTTCCCTCATTCGGGTACGTGAGGGCGAAAACGTAAAAAGGGGGCAGGTCGTGGCTTATAGTGGAGCTACAGGACATGTTACAGGTCCGCATCTACACGTGTCTTTATATGCGTCAGAAGCCGTAAAAATGGCTTCTAAGCCATCTTCTGCATGCGATGGGCGTATTTATAGATTGCCCATTGCTCCAATAAACGCATATCTGGATGCAATGTATTATTTGCCACCCTATAGACAATAACCATTTATATCTATCATATTTGTTTGCTTGATTTATAATTTTTGTGATAAAATATAGAGCAAGATATGAAAAATAAACACAATGGATTTATACAAACAATAATAATTATAGTGATTGCGCTTCTTCTGATGCGTTATTATAGTGTTAGCATAGAAGATGCATTAAACTGGATTAAATCAATTGCTTATAGCATCTGGAATTTTTTAAAGAATTTTTAATGCCCTGCCACCCAACATATATTGTGCGACACGGTATAGTTTAATTCTACTGACAAGAGCTGGAGAGCTCATACCCTGCCCTTTCTGCTTCTTCACGAGTACTAAAATAAACTCGGTTTTCTTGCTTGAGACTTTTTCCCGCTTCGCAACCTACGGGATAATACTTGCTTCCTCTACTTGAAGCGAAAAAGTTTTTCCCAGTCGAAGTTTTTTCTATTTTGTTATCTTGCAAACTGTTTGAATAATTTGTGGATGATACGACGCTGGCTTCTTGGTCTTGAGTCGGATACTCAATTTTTATGCCCGAACTGCCGTTTCCCTTTGATAGCCTACCCAGTTCAAACGAAGCTAATCCAACCAAAATGACAATAATTATGGCCAAAACATCTTTTCCCTTCTCGCTCTCAACGAATTGCTTGATTTTTCCCATAAAGTTAGTTATACTCTACCACACATATGGCACATAGAAAAGCTGGCGGAACCGCCAAAAACTTAAGAGACTCAAACCCAAAATACCTCGGTATTAAGCTTTCTGATGGGCAAATGGCTCAATCTGGCTCTATTATCGTCAGACAGCGCGGTACAGTCATTATGGCGGGCAATAATGT
>ERZ1292632.3207-Hain-H43-01um-R2-3207-length-12767-cov-6_pt1 | contig 12767 bp, 18 predicted proteins | sample MGYA00564407_ERZ1292632 | MGnify/ENA primary metagenome ERZ1292632 (study PRJEB36523, sample SAMEA6512637) | groundwater metagenome | collected 2019-01-08 | study: AquaDiva: Metagenomics assemblies of 32 groundwater samples
TTTCCCCGGGGTGATAGAGCACCTGCGCATCTACGCCCGCGCCCTCACCCCCGACGAGGTCCGCTGGCTCCACGCCGAGCCCTACGCCATGATCCGCCCCGCCGGGCCGATGCGGAGGTATTTCACGGTGACGGCACTGGATCAGGTGTTCCGCCTGCGCGAGCAGCCGCAGCGGTTCCGGTTCCGGGAGAAACGCCCATGATGACCGTCAGGGAGGGCGACAAAGAAGACATCCGCATGGGCGTGGAGCAGGTCAGCGGCACCGGGACGTGGTCGCTGACGACGCCGCTCCGGCGCATCCTGGACAGCAGCCGCGCCCTGGTGGCGGGCTTCGATTGGGCCGCCTGCACCTGGGATTCGACGAACGAAGAGCTTTACTGGCTCTTCGACTCGACGGCGGTCGGCCTGACACCGGCGGGGACCTACTACGTGCAATTCCGCGGGAGCATCGGGACGGAAGTCCTGTCGGACGAAGTGATGGTCCAGGTGGTTGAGGTGGGGCCATGATTCTGAAACTGGTGACGGGGCCGCTTGTCGAGCCGGTCGATCTCGAATCGCTGCGCCTACATCTCCGGGTGGATGACGTGATTGAGGATGACACGCTGACGGCGATGGCGACCGCGGCCCGCGAGTACGTCGAGACGGTGACGAGCCGGGCGCTGTTGACGAGCACCTGGGACTATTCGCTCCCCGGATGGCCTGGCTGCGACTACATCAAGCTGCCACTGGGGAACCTCCAGAGCGTGACCTCCATCAAATGGAAGGACACGGCGGGGACGGAGACGACGCTAACCTTGACGACGGACTACCTCGTCGAAGTAAACGGCACCATGTGCGGGCGCATCGTCCTGCCCTACAGCGGCACCTGGCCCAGCGGAACGCTGTACCCGTCGAACCCGATCACCGTCCGCTACGTCTGCGGATGGACGACGCCGGTGCTGGTGCCTGCCAGCATCAAGGCGGGGGTCAAGATGGTCTGTGCCGACCTGTACGAAGGCCGCGGCGAGCCGGTCCTCGGGCAGACGGTGAGCGAGAACAAGACGGTAGACAGGCTGCTGGCGACGTACCGCTTGTGGGACGAGTTTTAACCATGCGCATCGGCGACCTGAACAAGCGCGTGACCCTCCAGAGCCCCACGCTGACCGCCGACGGGCTCGGAGGGCACACCACGGCCTGGGCAGCGGAAACGACCGTCTTCGGGGCCATCTGGCCACTTTCCGCCAGGGAATCCCTCGCGGGCGGCCAGGTGGCCATGGAGATCACCCACCGCATCCGCATCCGCTACAAGGGCGGCGTGCTGCCGACGTGGCGCGTGAAGTACGGCACCAGGTACTTCGCCGTCGTGAGCGTGATCAACCCGAATGAGGCCGGGAAGATGCTGGATCTGCTCTGCAAGGAGGACTCGGCGTGAAGGCGACCCTGACCGCCATCTTCGCCAAGTGCGCCGTCGGGACGGACCTCTACACCGCCCTGGGCGGCCGCCTCTACAAGCAGCGGGCCCCGGATGGGACGGCGTATCCCTACGCCGTCTTCTTCCTGGTCTCCGACGTGGCCGATCCGGTGTTCGCCAAGGGCGGCGAGGACGCGCTGGTGCAGTTCTCCCTCTTCTCCAGCAACTCCTCCTCCAGCGAGATCGAGGACGCCTACACCTATCTCAAGGCCCTGTACGACGACTGCGCGCTGACGATCACCGGAAACGTGCTCGTCTGGATGAAGCGCGAGAACGCTACCCTGACGATCGAGGATCACACGACGCCGACCGGGACGATGGAAGTCTGGCACTACGCGATCGACTACCGCGTGCTGACCCAGGAGAGCTAGCCCCATGCGCCAGGTCCACCTCATCCTCCCATTCTCGCGGCTGCACCTGGCCGATGCGCTGGTACACGCCTACGAAAGCACGGGGGCGATCCTGCACCCCATCACGTTCGCGGATGAGCCGGTGTTTCCCGTGGAACACTCCTGGATTCAGCCGATGGTCATTCCGCGCAACGCCCCGGAGCCTGGCCTGCCGGCGGGCATTCAGAAAGTCAATCACTTCATCCGGCATGCCTTAATCGAGTTCGAGGATTACTATGTCACCGTGGCCGATGACGACGCCTACGCGCCGGGCGTGCTGCAGGCCGTGGCCGCGATGGAGGCGCCCGTGGTGGTGGTCAGCATGAAGCGGGGGCACCGGATCCCCGCCGGCCCCGTGCGTCCCTACGACATCACGACCCTGGTCGCCGAGCCTGGCAATATGAAAATCGGCCAGGTCAGCGGCGAGCAACTCTTCGTCCGGGGGGACATCTTCCGGTCCTACCTCTTCGATGCAACCTCCCCCGTGTGCGACGGCATCGTTGCCGAGTGGATCGCGCGGGACTACGGCGCCGCAATTGCCTACCGCCCCGACCTGTTCGCGTGGTTCAACTACTACGAGCCCGGGCGGTGGGACTGCCTCAAGATTTCCTTCGGCGTCCTGGTCAACGACCCCATCCGGCTTGACATGTGTCTCCGGCAGTCTGGAGTGGCCGGCGAGATGCACTTCATCAAGTTCCCGGAGTCGGCGACGAAGGGGTTGAACAAACTCCTGGATATCATGGAGGCCGACGGCGCGGACGTGGCGGTCCTCGCCCATCAAGATATGTACTTCGCGCAGGCCTGGATTCCCCAGGTGCGGAGGCAACTGGACCTGCTCCACGAGTCCTGGACGGTCGCGGGCATCGTCGGTAAGGACATGCAGGGCCGGATCGCGGGGCGATTCTGGGATACGCGCATCCCGCTCCACTTCGACACGGGCAACATCCACACCTTCCCCGTGGCGGCCTGCTGCTTCGACGAGTGCTGCCTCCTGGTCAACGTCAAGACGGGATTCCGCTTCGACGAGACGCTCGAGGGTTTCGACCTCTACGGGACCTTGGCGGTTCTGCAGACCTGGGAGCGCGGCGGAACGGCCTGGATCATCGACGCCTTCGCGCAGCACCATTGTCTCCGCCCGTTCACCTGGTTCCCGGATGAGGCCTTCCAGCGGCGCTTCAAGTGGTTGCACGACCGCTTCCTGGCCCAGCATGAGGGGCGCAGACTGGACACGACGGTACTAGGAGTTCCGCCAGAAGAGCGGATTTTCGCCACGTCGGCATAGGAATAGAGCCGGAAAACAACTCACCGTAGGAAGGAGAGACCCCGATGAAACGATTCCTGAAGCACCTGCGCACCCCGGCCGGCATTGCCCTAATGGTTGTAACACTCCTCATGGCTGCCGGCGCCTGGATCGCCCTCGCCCCCTCGCCGGTTGACGCGCTCACCAGTCTCGCGATCCTGCTGCCTGCGCTGGGTGCGGCGATCAGCGGCAAGGGCGGGAAGACGATGTACGGCAGCGTGATCGTTGCCAACATGAAAGAGTGGAGCATGAGCGGGTTCTCCCTGAGCCCCTCGGAGATCACGGCATTCGGCGATACGACCTACAAGAAATTCATGGTCGCCGACGCGGGCGATCCGGGGACTATCTCGTTCTCAGGCAACTGGGACCCCGCGGACACGAATGCGACGCTGTTCAGCACGACCTGCAAGGCCGGGACGGAAATTACCAACCTCTATCTCTACGCCAATACCTCGACCTTCTGGCGTGTCGCGGCCGGCGGCGTCATCATCGTCACGAAATGCGACGCCGTCTCCCTCGCGCGATCCGGCATTGGTACCATCAGCTTCGAGGGCAAGGTCAGCGGCGCGGCCATGGAGTGCGTCGGCACCGGCACCTAAGCGGAGAGGGCACCATGACGGTATTTGATATCGAGGAGGCCCCCGGCGTGTGGTTCGATGCGCCGGGGGGCGGGCGGGTGCAGATCCGCAAGCCGACCCAGGCGACGCTGAAGGCGATCCAGAAGCAGACCGACAAGAAGCGCGTCGAGTACAAGCGGATCGACGGCAAGGCCGAGCGGCTGGAGTGGACCGAGCGCGACGAGGAACTACACTCGGCGCTCTTCTGGGATCACGTCATCATGGCCTGGGAGGGGGCGCCGTACCCGTGCGACCGCGAGCACAAGACGCTTCTCCTGGACCAGTCGCCAGCCTTCGGCAAGTTCCTCGGCGCCTGCCTGGCGAAGCTGAACGCGGATGAAGTCGTGCAGGCGGAGGCGCTGGAAAAAAACTGACGGAGGCTGTGCAGTGGTCAGACGAGTATGCGGCCACCTGCCCAGCCTGCCGTCAGATTTACGCCGAGCGCACGCCACCCGGAGAGCCACCCTGTGCGACGTGCCGGGTGGTGGCGCTGGAAGGCAATGCGGAAGTCGCGGCAGTCTATTTCTTGGCCCGGCGCCAAGTGGTGACGGTCGGGAGCCAGATGGTGGACCTCGATATCAAGGCCGTCAAGATCGTGATGGACTTATTGGGCGTGTCGGATCAGCGGAGCTGCCTGCATCGCGTGCGGGCGCTGTGGTTTGAGATCGACGGGAAGACGAGCGGCGATGCGAGTTAGCGGCTGGCACCCGGAAGTCATTCGGGAAATTGCGGAGGAGGCGACCAAAGAACAATTCGACGAGGCGGCGCAGACCGTCGCCCAAGCGGTGCGCCGCCGCTGCCCCGTGGGGACCGTGTCCCGCGCGCTGTACAGGCGTGGACCCTATGCGGGCCAGTACTGGACGGCACGCGACGCTGGGGCACTCCGCAAGTCCGTCCGCGTCGTGCGCGGAAAAGACAAGAGCGGGGGCGGGATGCTGATCTTCCGGGCGGCGGATGTGCGGGTTTACATCGGGCACAAGAAGGCGTTTTATGCGAGCATCGTTGAACACTATACCCCCTTCGTGAGGCCCGCACTTGACGGGGTGCTGTCTCGGGTAAAGGACATTCTGGGAGCCAGGTAGATGGCGACGAAACGACCTATCGGCACGATCTTCGTTGACTTCGACGCCAACTTCATCCCGGTGACGAAGGCACAGGAAAAACTGCGAGCTGACGCGGGGACCACGGGCATCTTCATCGAGGACAGTTTCCGAAAGGTGGGCATTAAGTCCAGCGCCGAAATGGATTTGATGCGGCAGAAGATCACGAACGGCTTCGAGCAGATCCGGGCTCACTCGCAATCCACTGCCAACGACATTATGCGCGCGGAGCGGGCCAAAAACGACCAGCTCGCTCGCCTCAACGAACAGCAATTCGGCAAGCAGATCTCCATGGTCGACAGCCTCAAGGCCAACTGGATCGCCGCCTCAGCCGCCATCGTGGGCGCGTGGATGCTCGTCAACAAGGCCGTCGCCATGATGGATCAGGGCGCGAAAGCGCTGCAAGTCGAATCCTCCTTCAAGATCATGGCGGACGCGGCGGGGGTATCCTCCGAGCGCATGATTGACGCCATGAAGGCGGCCACCCGGGAGACCATCGACGATTCCGACATGATGCAAAAGGCTGTCAAGCTCATGACGCTCGGCTTCGACCCGGCGCAGATCGAGCGATTCAGCGCCGTCGTCATCACGGCCTCACAGATCGCTGGCACCACGGCGGCCCAGGCGTTCGACGAGCTCGGCGACGCCATCGCCAACCGCACGCCGAAGGCCCTGGTGCGTATGGGCGCGGTCACGCGTGAGCAGATGAAGATTGTCACCGAGGCTATCGAGGCCGGCGCCGAATCGACGGCGCTCTATGAATTGGCGATGGCGAACCTCGAACTCAAGCAGAAGATGCTCAGCGGCACGCAGGATGCAGCGACCATATCGCTTCAGCGGTTCCACGCGCAGGTCAACGAGACGGCGGAGACCGCGGGGAAACTGGTCATCCGCCTGGGGCAGATCTGGTGGGGCATGGCGCAGGTGGCCGGAAGCGCGTTCCTGCAACTCGGGGGTGAAGACTGGGGTGCCGAACTCGAACGGCGCGGCGAGGCGAACATTCTGGGCATCGCCGACGCAATCGAGAAAGCCACGAAAGCAGAGATTGCCGGGAAGAAGGCCACCGTTGACGCGCAGATGGCGAAGCTCAAGGCCACCGCCGACGCGAAGGAAACAGCGACGGCGGCGAAGAAAGCTCAAGAGGATTACATCAAGGGCGAGGTGGCAGCCGTCGAGGCGCAGATCGCGCTTGATGACAAGCTGGCCCGATACGAACTGGAGAATATTGCTGCCGTGGCGAAGGCCCGTGCCGATGCCGTCAAGCAACTCCAAGACGTCTATACCCAGGCGACCGCTGCCTACAAGAAGCATATCGACGAGATTGCAAAGATCGACGCCGATGCGCGGGCGGCCAAGGAGGGCACCTCTGACATTCTCGGCCAGATCCGCCGAGAGGGAATGACTCCGGCCGAAGTCTTCGCCGATCGCGAGAAGACGGCTCAAGAGAAATTGACTGAGGCCTTGACGCTCACCGGCAAGGAGCAGGCCGACGCGCTCAAGGCCGTCCAGCGGGAATATGGTGCGCTGGCGCAAGAGGCGGCGAAGGCCGCGAAGGAAACCGCCGCCGCGACAGCCGAGAGCAAGAAGTCTGCCGACTTCACCTGGGATCAATACCAATCCATGGCCGGTCAACGATCCGAAGCCGGGAAAGCGTTCTGGGGCGAGCCGGGGCCGTCGGATTCTCGCGGCACGAGCGCGGGCGCCTTCATGCAGAGCCTCGCCGCCATCCCCTTCGGGCAAGCAGGGCAGTCCGCCAAGCAGATCGCGCAGGCCGACGCCCAGAAGCTCGCCGAGACGGTGAAGCAAATCGGGACGCAGATTGCGCAGTCGTACAGCACGGCGCGGGCCGAAGCCTCCGGCGCGGCGCGAGAGGCAGAGAAGATTGTTGACGCCAGCAAGCTCACCCTGGAGTTGCTGGGGAAGGAAGCGGAGGCAGCGGATAACCTCGCGGCAGCCTTCCAGCGGGCGGCAGAAGCGGCGGCATCGCTGAACGCGGCGAAGATGGCAGGCGCCATGGCTCCTGTGAGCGGGGAAGAAAGCTGGACCCAAACGCTAGGAGAGGAATGGCAGGACGTGGCTGATAGTATCGTGGATGCCATCCGGAACCCGGAGGACGGCGGCGAAGGTTACGCCCGAGGCGGCACGATCCCCGGCCCGATCGGCGCCCCCGTAATCATCAAGGCGCACGCCGGGGAAACCGTGCTCCCCGTCGGCACCTCCGGAGGCAACCTCCTCATCAACGTCTCCCTGGACGGCCGCGCCATCGCCGGGGCCATCCGCATTCCGCTCCAGGAGGCCATCGCCAGGGGCAAGATACAGGTAGGGTAATGGCCCAGACAAGAACGGATGCCTTCCTTGCCGCCGCCGAGGCCCTCACCCGGGCAACGGCGCCCGTGGTCTTGGTGCGCCTTGCGCTGGTGGTAGCAGGGACGGTCTACTGGACCACGCGCGGAGGGCAGTACCCGGCCGGCGGGCAGTATTACACCGAATTGCTGACCCGTGGCATCACCCTCTCCCTTGGCCTAGACAATCTCGGCCGGGCGCAGCGAGGCTTCGGCGACCTCGAACTCGCCAACGCCCTGGATGGCGCCGGATGGCGGCCAAGCGACCTCTTCGCTACGGAGACGCTGGCGAACGCCTCCGTTGAGATCGACTACCTTTTCCGGGGCCTGGTCCACCCGACCGATTCCCTGCGCCTCTTCACGGGCGCCGTGGATGTGCCGGAAGAAGACTGTTTCGACGATACCAGCATGCGGCTCTCAGTCCTAGACGATGGCAACCCGCTCTACGAGGGAATCCAGCACCTCGCCGCGGGGCGGGTGCACAAAACGCTGGGGACCCGGATCACCGCCGCCGCCTACCCGGGAGCCGACCCCGACGTGATCGGCAAGGTCAAACCACTCATCTATGGCGCGGTCACCGACTCGCCGGCCTACCCGATCGACGCGGGGGCCCTGGACGTGCTGGCCCTGGACCTCACCGCCGTCGGCGCGACCATCACCCTCTCCGACACCGCGGCCTTCGCTCTCTTCCCGGCTACGGGGACAGTCCAGATCGAAAGCGAGAAGATCACGTACACCGGAAAGGGGACGCTGACCCTCACTGGCTGCACCCGGGGCACCGGCGGCACCACGGCGGCCACGCACGCGGCGGGGAAGCAATGCTATGAAGTGCAGGCCGGTGGCTATGTCTACCTGGTGGCGGGGCACGCGGTCAAGAGCATCACCAACGTCAAGGTGGACGGGCGCTGCATTGACAGCGGCTCCTATACCACCGATCTCGCGGCGGCAACGATCACGTTCACCGCCAAGGCGACCAAGTCCTTGGCCGTGACCGTGACCTCGCAGCCCGTCTTCACACCGACCACCGTCAGCGAGCAGACGCCTGGTTCCGTCACCATCACCGCCGAACAGACTCCGGGTGGCATTAGCACCACGGCGGAGCAGGGAGTTAGCACCGCGACCGGGAGCCACGGGCACACGGGGGACTTGCGGACACATCAATATCCCCTGAGCCCGCCGGTCCCGTGGACGAGCAAATCAGATACCATGCTCTTCGACTTCCCGGCGCCAGGCAAGGCAGGGACAACGGCAGAGTGGCATATTAACGTCACGACCACATCGGGCGTGTGGAAGATCCGAAATGCTGGCACTCTCGCCGAACTTGCAACGCTGAGCGCAGGCGAAAACTTTTTCACAGAGGCTGCCGATACGACCGATGAGTACCAGCTTTACGAATCGTCGGCTGGCACGATCACGATTTCGATGTGCGAACGAGAGATCACCACGACCGCCGCGACCACGAACAACGCTGCGGCTGGCGTGGCGGCCAGCATGACCGGTGCCACCGCGTCCAGCATGGCGGCCCTCGCGGACGCGACCGCCGCGAACATGGCCAACCTGAGCGGCTCTACCGCGATCAGCCTGGCGCAGACGCAGAATACCGTGGTGAGCGCCGCGGACGTGGTGGTCGGAACCTCCGTCACCTGCGACGTGGAGGGCTACGTAGACGATGGGGGCGGAACCTACACCGGGACGCCGGCCGCCCTCATCACCGACCCCAGCGACCAAGTCCGCCACATCCTCGCCGTGCAGCTCGGCCTGACCTTGGTCACCTGGGTGGACACGACGTCCTTCGACGCGGCGCGGGCCGCCTACACCGCGGGGGCCATCATCGCCGGCTGGGGCCTCTACGACCAGATCGACTCGGCGGAACTGCTCGAGCGGCTGCGCTGGAGTTGCGCCGCGCGGCTGTTCCAGGCCGCAACCGGCAAGTTCAAGATGCACGTCCTGCCCCTCAGCGGCTCGAGCGTCAAGACGTTTACCGAGGCGTCCGACGTGCTGGACGAACAGGCGGGCGGCGGGCCGATCCAGGTTGGCCGAACCAGCCTGGCGGATCTGTACAACCAGGTGATGATGCTGGGAGCCAAGCGGATAAATGGCGACGGCTATGGCACGCCAATCACCGTCAGCGACGAACCAAGTCAGACTACGTACCGCATGATTCGGACGCTCATCATCGAAAACGATTTCGTCCGCGACGCCACGGCTCTCGACGCTATCGCCGATATCTACCTCGCCTGGCACAAGGACCAGAAATGGCGGGCGACGATTCGCGCGGCCGGCGAGCCATGCGTCCACCTGGAGCCCTGCGACAAGATCAGCATCACGAGCACGCGGATGCCTGGCGGCTGGACTGCCAAAGCCTTTTGGATCGAACGATTACAATTCGAGGTAGCGCGCCCGGGCCTGGCGGACCTGGCGACGCTGGTCTGTCGGGAGGTATGACAATGGAGACCTGGATGGTTCTATCGTTAGAGATTCTCGGCAAGGCAAAGCGGGCCCGCGTCAAGCATCTGCTCCCTGATGGCTCCGCGCGGATCCGGGAATACGGCTGGCCGGCCACCATCACGCGGGATGAGATCGTCCGGACGCTGGATGCGTTGCACGCCCAGGTCGTCTATGGACCCGCGCCGTCGCAGATCGACGAGGGTTTTGATCTGGTCGGCAAGCCGCGCGAGGGATAGACCATGGGCGCATTCGATTTCCACAGCCTGGAGGGGTTGGCGCGCAGCCTAAACGGCACGACGGATTATTTCTCCCGCGCCAGCGAGGCCGCGCTGCAAGTCGGGGCGCAGGATTTCGGGATCTGCCTCTGGGTGCGCCTCGACGCGATCACGGGGACGGTCGCGGTGATTAGCAAATACGGGGTCGCTGGTAATCGCGCCTGGTCGCTCTATGTGGACCAGACGGGGGGCGTCATCCAGCCATTAATGCTCATCTCGCAGGATGGCAACAATACGGCCCTCCTGGTGCCGGGCGTGGACCTGATGAACATCGAGACCTGGCATTTTCTCGCGGCGTGGTGGGACGTGAACAGTGGGATGCTGTACGTCGAGGTGGACTGCGGCACGACCTACTCCCTCGCCACGGGGTACTCCGCGATATTCGCCAACACGCAGGATTTTGAAGTCGGTTCGGCCGCTGGAGGACTGATTCCGGTGGATGGTCGGCTGACGAAAATCGGTCTGTGGATCGGCTCGTTTCCAGACGCCGCTCAGCGGGCGCAGCTCCGGAACTCCGGCAAGGGCTTGACCTGGTATACCCTCCCGGATGCGCTGCGGACCAATCTGGTCGGCTGGTGGGGCGGAGATGAGATCAGCGGGAGCCTGCTGGACGCAGGCGGCACTTACCCCTCGACGGCCGCTGGCGCCCCGGGCACCGCCGACGGTCCGGACATCGCCGATGTGCTGACGCTGGCGCATCCCAAGCGGCCGGATCCGGAAGTGGATCGTCCGCTCCCCGTCAAGAACTCCGTGGTTGCCATTACGATCGGGGGCCGCGATCGCAGCGAGTCGCGGGGACCAGACCGGCGTATCTACCGCCCGAAATGGACCGGCATCACCGCCGCGCACGTGACGCTCTGGGAGGCGTGGTGGGCGCGGTACGGCGCCTCCGCGGAACCGTTCTATCTGGAATTGCCGGACGCCAGCCGCCTGCGGGTGCGCGCCCCCCAGACGAGCATCCCGTGCCGGTACATGCGCAAGAATACCCTGTTCACCTTGGGGCCGATCGAACTGGTGGAGGATATCCTGTGAGACTCACCCTGATGGCGGCCATCTTGCTCCTCCTCTCCGCCTGCGCCCCCACGTGGCAGCATGGCCCTCCTGGCCCGACGCCTTACGATTCTCAGGCGTGGGAGAGCGGGCGCGCGGGCTGCGCGGAGCGTGGCCTGGAGTACGACGGAAAGGGGTGCCTCACCTTTGAGGAGTTCTGCCGGCGGCAGGGCGGGATCGGCGTAATCCAGGCGGAAGGCCACCGGGCATGCGTCCAACCGATGCCAGGGTGGGGAACACAGTGACCGGTCGTGACGCCATGCTCGCCTCCCTCGCCCACGCGAAGCAATTCCCATGGAAGCGTACCGACATCGTGGGGCGCTGGGAGACGTGGCAGGAGGTATGCCGGCTCAGGGGCGCCGAGTGCGACGGCCACCATTTCGGCTGTCTCCAGGAGTTCGCTCGCCTCTGCCGCGAGTCGGTCGACCCGCCATGGCCGGAAGCGTATTTCGTGATCGGGCACGTGGCCGGCACGCTCACGGACGGTCCAGCCCACGCCTGGATCGGGTTCCGCGAGACGCCAGCTTCGACTGAAGAGTGGGGCGATCCGACGCCCGGATATGTCGCCGATCTGCATGCCCCATGGACGTGGAATCGGACGCCAGAATGGGGGTTCCCTCTGAATATCGACGATGGAGTCCCGGTACTGCCGGGGTTCCCCTACGAGCGGACGTAACTACACGGGGGAGACAATGCAACGGTTAGTCGAGCACTTCCGGGAGAATGGCAACTGGCAGAAAGCCGCCTACGGGCTGGTCGGCATTCTGACGGCAGTCTTGGGGTTCCTCGCGGTAGACATTCATACCCGACAAGCGCGGGCGGACGAGCGGGGGAATCTCATCTTGCAGAGGCTCTCTGGGATTGATTCGACCTTGACCGCGCAGCAAGCCCAGACGAATCAACTCCACATTCTCCTGCAGCAGGTCCGCCAGGATGTGACGGATCTTGCTCGGAAGGCGCCATGACCCACATCGACGTCCTCAGCACGACGGCCTTCTTCCTCGACCCTTTCCGCCCCCTGCTGCTGGCGATGATCCGGGCCGAAGGGGGCCAGGCGGCATTCATCCGCGCCATCCAGTGCAGCCGCCCCGATGTGCAGGACTTCGGCACGGCCCTCGCCATCGCCTGCAAGACCATCCGTAACCGCGTGATCGACTACCAGGAGCGCAGCATCGGCCCCCCGCTGTTTGTGCTGTCCCGCCACACGCGCGGCGACCCCTGGACAGGGGAATCGTTTCCTCGCCGGATAGCCGTGAGCGAGACCTTCATCCGTTTCCTGGCCGCGCGGTGGGCGCCGGTCGGCGTGGCGAACGATCCGACGAATCTCAACATCAACTGGGCGGGAAACGTCATCACCATCTATCGGGAAATTCTGGACGCAACGGAGCCGGAGCGGCTCCCGGAGGTGTGACCATGCTCATCGTTCTGATAAATGCCCTAGTCGCTGGAGTCCTTGCAGGGTCCGGAGCGTTTCTGGCGGTCGCCTATGCGCTGCCCAAGGGCCAATCGCTCGATGAGATAACGTGTGGAATCATCTTGGCCACCGGGGTTGCGAACGCGTGCAAGGATTGGCAATCTCACATGAGCGTCCCACCCCCCAAGGCCATCATCGCCGGACTCGCGGCGCTGTGCCTGCTGCTGGTTGGGTGATGCCGTGCAGTACCGCGAGGTCAAGTACCAGCTCGTCACCTCGGCGAACCGCATTCCGCTGATTGCCAACGGCACGGTCGACATCGAGTGCGGCTCGACCACCAATAACCTCGAGCGCCAGCAGCAGGTGTCCTTCGCCACCACGC
>ERZ1292632.3209-Hain-H43-01um-R2-3209-length-12761-cov-5_pt1 | contig 12761 bp, 17 predicted proteins | sample MGYA00564407_ERZ1292632 | MGnify/ENA primary metagenome ERZ1292632 (study PRJEB36523, sample SAMEA6512637) | groundwater metagenome | collected 2019-01-08 | study: AquaDiva: Metagenomics assemblies of 32 groundwater samples
CCCGACGCGCTCTCGCGGATTCTGATCACCGAGGCGGTCAGTCGCAAATTCCCGCAGGGCATGCCAAGAACAGAATCCAGAATGTACGGGCGACTGCTTGACGAATTCTACCGGGAAGCAGAGACTATAGAAATCGATGAGTCGACATTTCTGCTGATCAAGGAATCGCTCGATCAAGCCGTCTTGCCGGCGCATATGTCGAGTTGGCGTTGGTCTTTAGCCGACCATCTCGAGGCGGCGGTGGCTAAAAAGAAAGAATAAACGTGCCAGGACTTGCCGATCTGATCGATTTTCTTTTTCCGCATAATCCAACGGGAGGCGGAGTGCGCCCGCTCGACGATGAGAGTTTGCGGTATGTGCGCGAGGCGATCAGGGCGGGTGGTCCTGGGAGCGAAATGGTGCAAAAAGCCGTGCGGGCGCCCAACCAGTTAACCCTGTCCGCGGGTCCTCGCGGGGCATTTCACTCGCTCATGGATCTTGCTACTCGCGCGACGACTCCGAGAGGTCAGTATACCGTGGGGCAATATTTTCCTACCGAGAAACGCATTCAGCTCAATCCCAAGGCGGCCGCGGCTACGGGTGTAAATCTTGCACGGGAAACAGTGCCTCATGAGTTTACTCACTACCTGCGTGACATCACGGGGAAAAATACCGGCGACTTCCCTACGGAGGAAGCTCTCGTCAGGCAAGCGACCGGGCGGCCCCAGAGTGAAATCGAACAATTTGTTTCAGATCCCCGAAAATTGGCTGAGATGCGATCGAGTCTGACGGAAACTTTAACGTTAGCCGATCTGCTGGGTCAAAGATAAAAAGGAGGCCGTATGGCATTTTCAACCGGCGTTTCCATCCCTGTCAACCAGGCGCTCTTTCCAACGACGCAAAGTGGAGGCTCGGGGTCCTCATTTGGATCGAGCTTTTATCAACCCTCGCAATCCTCGACGACTCAGTACCCGATCGATATCGCCAAGCTCATTGAGAGTGTGGGTGGGATGATCGGCGGACTGAACACGGGTCAAGCGACGCAGCAAAATCTCAATACATTTCTCAACAATCCGCTCTCGAGCGAGTTATTCTCCGGTACGATCGGGCCATTACTCGAAGCGCTGGGACCTTCCGAAGAGGCGGCGCGCACCGCGTTAGCCGACCAGTTTCGCATGGCTGGCGGGGGTCAAGGCGGCGCGTTGCAATCCGGGGCCTTCGCCAAAGCGGCTCAACTCAACGAGCGCAATATTTTGGCCAACCGTTCCAACGTCGTCGCGCAGCGGGCCAGTGAGACGTTTCGCAATCTGCTTGCCGGTCTGGGACTCGGCTTGCAGGCCGAAGAGGCGCAAACTACCCCGGCGCGGCTTGGCGTCGGGCTGATAGGAGCGATCAAGCCCACTGGCACTACTCAGACCGGGGGTGGGGGCACCACCGGATGGGAGAACATCCCGCCAAGCCAAGGTCTGAATACTCCAATGGCTAGTGATCGCAGTTCAGGCGCTTTCGGCGGAATAGGCAGCGATCTATATCGTCCGCCCTCCATATACGAGGAACGACCACCACCGCCGCCACCACCGCCACCGCCGCCATCTACGCCAGGAGTAAATTTCACGGGCTTGGGCGGCGGCGGTTATGATGTCCAGTACGATCCCTACACTGGGAGATACGTCAGCGATCCGGGCAACATTTCCAACCTCGACTACTTCAACGCAAACAATTATTTGACCCCGGAGCAAATGGCCAATGATTCCGCCTATAATCAAGCATACCCGTTTGAAGATCCTGGCAGTTTTTCGGGTTGGTACTAAACAGGAGAAACGATGGCTGGATCACACAAATCGATAGAACTTGGCACGCGATTCGGAAGGCTTAGGGTAAGCAGTGGGGGTTTTTCCCGTATCGGCCTCAAGCGACAGTGTTTTTTCCTCTGCACATGTGATTGTGGAACGACGATAGAAGTTAGAGGTCGCAATTTACGATATGGCAACTCGCGTTCGTGCGGATGCGCGCGTCGTGAGAATTTGTTGAAAGCAACGACTAGTCATGGAGAGGCAAAATCTTATCTGAAGGGTGGCGTGACCGCAGAGTATAAAGCTTGGGAGGCAATGATAGAGCGTTGTTACAATCCAAAACCTGTTAGTTGGAAATATTATGGAGGCCGTGGGATTACTGTCTGCGAAGAGTGGCGAAATTCCTATCGAGCCTTTCTCGATTACGTGGGCCGCAAGCCTTCACCAAAATATTCGTTAGATCGTTTTCCAGATAACAATGCAGGATATTTTCCCGGTAACGTGAGATGGGCGACATGGAAAGAGCAAGCCAATAATAGACGCCCGCGCTCACAAACCAGAAAGATGGAGGTGGCAATTGGGAGCACTTGAGGATGCCATCGCGGCAGGAGATACGGCCAAGCAGGCCGAGTTGAGTTCGTTTTTCCGCGACGCTCAGGCCAACAATATTACCGGGGCCGATTTTGCCCCCAATCCTTCGGGAAGGGGCTATTACATTCCCGACCCGGCAAAAAGAGAGGCATATGCAAGGATACAAGTCGCAGGTGAACGCCAGAACAGAGAGCAGCGCCAACAGCTTGCCGATCTGATTGCAGTCGCCAAGGGTATCGACGACCTCGATCCGCAGATCCAACAGAACATCCTGCAAAGCCTCGGAATAGGCGGTAGAGGCGGCAGACCGCCAGCCGCGGTACAAAAGGCGATGATCGATCGCCAACGCGCGCTGGAAGTCGCCAGAATGCAGGCTCGGGGCCGCGTTCAGGCCAGCGGTCAGCAGGGCCGACCGATCCCGGCCGGTATCATCGGAACAATCGGCACGCCGCAGTTCCGCCAACAGGTTCAATCAGCGGCGCAACAAGGTCAGCTTGATCGCCAATCGTTTGCGACGCTCGCCAATCTGGACCGCCAGGAGCGGGAATTTCAGGCCAGGAGTAATCGTCCCGGCAGACTCAGCCCGGCGGCGAAAAAGCTGCGGGAGATGGAGGCGCTGGGAATACTGATTGACGAGAACACCGCCCGGGATATTTACGCCCCGACCTCGATGAATACTCTGACAGGACGGGAAGACCCTAGACGTCGACAGCCACTGTCGTTGTCTGGCTTGGCTGGACTTACGGGCAGTGCCCCTGATGAGAGGAATGTGCCGGCAAACCAAGAGAGCGGCCAAGATGAACTAAGAATCTATGACACTGGCGAAGAGGAACGACGTCGACGGCTGCGGGCAATCATCGCAGGAGGCGCGGAGTACTAGATGCCAGGGCTTGAAGATATTTATCCGAGCTACGACGAGCAGATCCGTGCGGCGCGCGACTCGGGTTTTTCCGATCAAGAGATTCAATCCGAATTCCAATCTCTGATCCGGGAGAAATCCCGCTCCGGCCAAACCGTGGCGCAGATCCAAGCCGAGCTGGGCCAAAAGCAGCCCGGTTTTCTTGAGCGGCTTGCTACGGGACCGGTGGGCGAGGCAACTGAATTCGGTCTTTCCGCGCTCAGCAGGCTCGCTCCTTTTCCCGGAGTGATAAAAGCCATCACCGGACAGGGAGAAACTCTACCAAAAACCCGTCTACCTTCAGGAGAAATATCGACGGATTTAGGGGCGCTGGTGAATCCGATGCCGGAAGCGGTCAGTCAAGGTTTCACCGACTTAACCGATCTGATTAGAAAATCCATCTCTCCTGAAGCGGCAAATCTATTCGAAGCGAGCGTTGCCCAAGCACCTTTTATGCCCAAATTTGGCGTCAAGGGGATGGCTGAATCTGCTTTACGTCGTATCCCGAGATCCCAAGCCCCCGAACTTATCAGCCGGATCGAACTTGCGCGCAAAGAGGGGTTCACTCCAGAGGAGATCGCTCAAGAACTTGATCGAGTACCAGCGCGGGTTTCTCGTCCAAGCGTTGAACCGAGCGCCAGGGGGCCGGAGTTCTTCTCTACCCTCAAGGAGCTTGGCTATACAGAGGAGCAACTTCGCACCATGCCGTTTTCCGAAAAGGTGAAACGAGCAAGGGAACGAATCCAAGCGGAAATACCTGAAGTTGGACGGGAAAAGCCTGTTGTTTCACGGGAAACGTTGGTCGAACCGGCGCCCGAGATCGCTCCTCGCACACCCGAAGAGATGGCCCGCGAAGCGCAGGTTTTAGAAGAAGGTAAGAAGTTTATCGAGCGTGACGAGCCGCGCGGGGAACCGCCGCTAATCGAGAGAAGCCCCGCAGAAGGACGTTACGTGCCAGCGCCGGGAGAACTGAAAGAAGCCGTGAGACCTGCTGAGGAGTTAGGGGAGGCGCGGACGCGGAATCTTAAGGACTTGGGCTATACCGATGAACAGATGACAGGAATCACGGCGCCACAGGCAGATGACATCATATACGCAGCCCATCGGGGAGAGATGCCCGTAGTGGAACCAGCAGCCAAACCCGCGATTCCCAGCATCAAACCTGACATTGCGCTGCGCAAAGAGGCGGCCCCCGTGCCGACTCCCCAAGGCGAGATCGAACCCAGCAGCTTGGAGAAGTTTAGCGTTTATCGCGGGAGCGGGCGGCCGGATCAGCAATCGGTTTACACGTTTGAAGGCGCCGAACCGATCTTTGGCAAAGATGCGCAGTATTTCGCTTTCACCGGTGACGCGGCGCGAAAATTCGGTCCGAACGTGGAGCGGGTCCAAGTCAAGATCAAAGATCCGTTAGTAATTAAGAATAATGAACAATGGCGGGCGCTCACTAGGGAAGCGGAAGTCAAATTTCCTGACTTTCTCAATCGCCGAGAGACCTTCGAGGGCAACCTTGAACCCTTCTATGCCGATCGGGACAGGGTAGTGGGCCTGATTCGCTCTAAGGGGCATGATGGGGTCGTTATTACCCCGGAGGCGATTGAGCAGTTCGGCGGAAGAAATCCGCTGGAAAAGCTTTTTGGCGACCCGCAAATAATCCAACTCGGGGAAACAAAAGCGCTCGGAATCACCTCAGCAGGAGAGGTTGGAACCGTAGGCGCGATTCTCCCTGAGGGCCTTCGCCGCACACCTGAGCAAATACGTATTGAGGCCGGTGTCCCGTTCACCCCCAGCCGACAGAAGATAATCTCGGATCTATCCAGTCTACTCGAAGTCCCGATCCGCTATGGGAAGGTACAGGCCAAAAATACGGCTGGTTTTTTTAAGGTGAAGCCGGAAGTGATTCGCACCAAATTTGCTCAGGACGTGGAGACGGCGAGTCATGAGGTTGGCCATTTTCTTGAGAAGAGCCTTTTTAGAACGACCAAAGAAATGGCTAAGGGTAGGGCGCAAGGATTGACGGGTGCGGCGTTCAAGGCATATCGCGACGAACTTACCCCAATCGCGACGAAACATAACAAATCGAGTTCTCCTCTGGTCGAAGGGTTCGCCGAATTTGTCCGCCGCTACGTGACCCATGATGCCCAGGCGCGCCAGGTCGCGCCGCGGTTCTACGAATTCTTCGATGGTTTTCTCGACCAGAAACATCCCGACGTGCGCCAGGTATTGCTGAACGCCCGCAAGGACTATGAGACTTACATGACAGTGCCAGCAACGGGGCGGGTACGTGCGCAGATCTCCCGGATGCCGGAAAAACAAACCTGGTCGGCGCGCGACGTGGGGCGGCGATTCTACACACTCATGGTCGACCAACTTGCACCGATCGCGCGAATTAAAGAGGAACTGTTGCGGGGTAGAAAAATATCAGCTGATAACGATCCGGAGCTACTGGCTCGAACGTTTGCCGGTTGGGCACGCAAGGCCGATCTTTTTGTCAACAAAGGTCCGCGTGACTTCGGGACCTTGCAAAAAACCGGCCCAGGGTTAGATGAAATTACCGGTCCGATCCGGGATCGATGGGAGGACTTTTGGGATTACGCCGCAGCCGTTCGCGCCACAACCGACATCGCGGCAAGATCACGGGCCGGCTTGATCAAGGGCACCGTCGAGCAGGCGACCGGGATCTCGCTTAAAGATTGGCAGGATACCGTCAAAGCCTATGATAGTCCCCTATTTCGCGACACATTGGCGAAGGTCCAGGAATATAAAACGCAAGTCCTCGATTACATGGCCGATAGTTATGGCCTACCGGAATACGAGTTGGAAATCCTCAAACAGATGAACGCGAACCATGTCCCGTTTCATCGGGTCATGGACGATCCGAACTTCCCCGTGGAGCGTGGACCGGTCTCGGGCGGAGGCACTTTCGGCAATCAGCCAACAGGCATCCGTCAATTCAAAGGGTCTCAACGCCAGATCATCGATCCGGCTGAATCCATAATTAAGAACACGTTTACCCTAGTGAACCTCGCCGATCGCAATGCCGTGGTCAAGTCCATGGTGGACTTGGCCCGTCAGACTCCAGGCGGCGGCAAATACGTCGAGGATGTTCCTTTCGATCGCAAACCAACCAGCTTTCAACTCAAAGAAATCAAAAAGACCCTGGAGGAGGTAGGTATCGATACGGCAGCGCTTGACGAGGGCGCACTTGATACCATGGCGACGATCTTTCGTGCCAACAAGATGGCGCCGGAAAACCACGTCATGTTTTGGGAGAACGGAAAACAAAAGCTAGTGCGACTTGATCCCGAACTCTACAAGACGATGCAGGGCCTGGACAAGGAAAGTTCTAGCGCCCTTGTGGAATTCCTGCGGCCGGCGGCCGATCTATTGAGAGTCGGCGCTACCACTACGTTGGAATTTGCAGCACGTAACCCACTGCGCGATCAATGGTCGGTGGCGATCAATACTGGCCTGGGGATTAAAACCCCGTATTTCACCGCTAGAGGACTGTTTCATATCCTCAAGCAGGACGCCATGTACGAGGATTGGATAGCCAGCGGTGCTGCGCACTCCACTCTAGTGAAACTCAGTCGCGCCGAGATCATAAAACGCAACATGGAGTTGGGCCGTAATGAATCGACGGCGAGGACTTTTATCCGTCATCCCTGGCAGTCGGTCAGGCTTCTATCTCAGCTCACCGAGGAGGCGACTCGGGTGGGTCAATTTGAATCTAAGCTAGGCGGGGTGGGCACACCAAAAGCCGGCATGATCGAAGCCGGCGCCGCTTCACGGGAAGGATCTTTTGACCCCCAACGCATGGGCGCCAAAACGCAGGCACTCCATCGGATCACGGCTTTTTGGAATCCGAATCTCCAGGGATTAGATAGACACCGCCGAGCGGCAATCGAAGATCCGCTGGGCTTTGCCACGCGCGCCGCCGTAGGGATTACGCTGCCATCGATCGCTTTGACGTTGTATCAGATGAACGATGCGCGCTGGAAGGAAATCCCGCAATGGCAAAAAGACGGCTCGTGGGTGATACTTACAGGTCCACACGTCACCCAAGAACGATTCGCCCAGATGACGCCCCAGCAAAAACGCGATTTGTATCGAAACACCATCTGGAGGATCCCCAAAGCATTCGAACTCGGCGTGATCTTCGGCTCGATACCGGAACGAATCGTCGAATCGATCGCTGGGCAACATAAGGGTGAAGTTGGCAAGGTTTTGTTGCAATCGTTCGTGACCGGGATCGGCACTTCTCTTGTTCCCATGCCGACGATGTTCGCGCCGCTGTTTGAGAATTGGGCCAACTGGTCGAACTTTACCGCTCGTCCAATTGTGCCGAAGGGCCAGGAAGATCTCGAGCCGGCGCTCCAAGCTAAAGCGCAGACTACGGCGATCGCTAAAAAAATCGGCGAGGCGATTCATTACTCACCGGCCAAGATCGATAATCTCATCCGTGGTTACACGGGCGGCCTGGGCATTCTTGGCGCAGAAATGTCAAGCTCACTGATGGACACACTTGGAATCGTCGATCTGCCTGAGGGCCCGGCGCGCACTCTGGCCGATATTCCCGGTATTCGTGGATTCACGGTACGCTTTCCTTCGAGCCAGGCTGAATCGATCGATACATTTTGGGAAAAATACGCCGATAGCCAGGAGAAAGTGAAATCCTGGAAGCGCTACCTCGCAGAGAATCGCGCTCCTGAAGCGGAGCGCTATTATCAGAACAATCGCGACCTGATCGAACGCTCCAGGGCTTTTGCTCGGGGCGCCGAGTCGATGCGGGCATACTCCAAAGCGATCGCTAATATTTGGAAATCCAACGAACTTTCACCGCAGCAAAAACGCGATGCTATTGATCAACTTTATGTCGAGAATATCGACTTGGCGCGGGGAATGCTCAAAGCGCTTTACCCCCAGAGAAAATAAAAGTATCAGGGGAAACATGAAAACTTTTCTCACACTGGCGTTCGTTTTCTTACTTGCGGGGATGACGCAGGCCGCAAAATGGGAATGGGTTGATAACTCGTCCACCGAAACGGGCTTTGCTCTGGAGACGCTACAGGGGGGCGTCTGGGTCGAGGTGGCAACGGTCGGCGCCAACGTCACGACGTTCCAGGATGCACTTTCGGAAGTCGTCGGACGCGTCAGGGCGTTTATCCAGTTGGCCGATGGGACGCGGATCTATTCCACATACTCCAACACGGCGGCATTGCTCAACGCGCCTGTGAACGTGACGGTGAAATGAAGCGCAACGAGATACCACTGGACTTGACGGGCTTTCACGGCGATCCGCTGCACGCCGAGATCGAGGCCATCGAAGCGAAGCTCAGGGTACTCAGGTGGATCGAGATCCAGGAATTCAACGCAGTGATACCGCCGCCGATCCACGATCAGCGGGACCGCAGACAGAAACGGAAAAGGCGGTTGAAGATAGTATCAAAAGAGGTGGCGTAGACAATCATGACTGACGACATCCAAAATACACTTGGCAGACTTGAAACGAAGATCGATGGCCTTGGTGAACGTATGGACCGCCAGAGCGGCTTTTTATTCGGTCACGGCGGCTTGGAGCAGCGGCTTCGCGCCGTGGAAAACGAGCAAGCAGTCATTCGAGGCAAGGCGGGAGTGATCTCGGCGGTGATCAGCGCGATGGTTGCCGCTGTTGTGTCGTTTTTTCATTGGGGAAATAAATAGGAGGGGTTCATGTTAACTCCAACGCGGAAAGTTACGGGGGGGGCGCTTGCGGGTGCAGTGTCTATCATGCTCGTGTGGGCGCTCGGCGTCATGGGCGTCACGCTACCACCGGAGGTATCCTCAGCGGTTACGACATTGGTAACCTTCATCACGTCGTGGTTTGTGAAAGATGCCGAGAATTAAACTAGCCGACGTTTCCAAGACGCTAACCACGGGCGTCGTTGTGTTGGCTTTCGTCAGCAGCATCGTCGGAGGTATTGCGTTTTTCGATAACCGCTATGCGTCGTCCGCAGAGAGCCGACAGATACAGCGCGACCTGCAAAAAGTACTGTTGAGCCAGCTCTATGCCGAGCGTCGGGAGATTGAGCGGATACCGGAGCGGCAGCGGAGCCAGCGGGATAGGGACCGGTTGGCGGAGTTGAACCGGGAGATTGCGGCGATGGGGGGGAAATAAAGATTGACTTCCAGATTCAGAAAGGCGAGAAGTAGAGCCATCACCCAAAACGGAGCGCCAATCCATGAACCAGAACCTGCCGGCAGTAAAATCCGATTTCGTAATCAGCAGACTGACCCAAGCCTACAAGGAGCTAGCCGCTGCGGTTAAAAACCGTGACACTCGCCGGATTAAAGAGCTTCGCGATCTCGGCAAGGCCGCACAGACGTGGGCCCGCGAACGCAAACTAGGTAAACAAAGTGAGGCCGAGGCCACCCGGTTCGTTATGATAACCGACCGGAATCTGGCCAGGCTGCACGACGGGCGACCGAAGAGTAAAGGCGGTCAACCGACACAAAAATCCTACCGGGGTAAAATTACCCCAGTAGAAAAAGATGAGCCCGACACTCTTGGCGGCCTTGGCCTTGACAAGAATGCCGCGAAGGAGATCCGCGCGGTCGGCAAGCTGACGGATGAGGAGTTTGACCGGGTAATTGATGAGTCGGTATCCCCCGGCAAGGTGGTAAAGCAGGCAAGGGAAGCAAAGGCCAAAGCGCTACTGGACGCAATAACGCCAGTGCCACTTGACGGCCTGCATATTGGCGACTTTCGCGAATTGGCAAAGACGATACCCGACGCCAGCGTTGATCTGATTTTCACGGACCCACCCTATGACCGGGACAGCATACCGTTATTTAGCGATCTCGGCGCTTTAGCGGCCCGTATCCTCAAGCCCGGTGGTAGCCTGATCTGCTACTGCGGCCAAATCCAGCTACCGCATATCCTACCTTTGATCTGTGCGCACCTTCGTTATTGGTGGACATGCGCGTGCATCCATTCCGGCGGCGCAAACCAGATGCGCGAATATGGCATCAAAAATCAATGGAAACCGATCTTATGGTTTGTCAGAGAATCGCGAGGCGACAAATTAACCTTTATCGACGACGCGGTTTCTGGTGGGAAAGAGAAGGCGGCGCACCAGTGGCAGCAGGCAGAATCGGAAGCTGCTTATTTTATTGAAAAACTCACAATTAGGGGCGCCCTTGTTGTTGATCCGTTCACAGGTAGCGGCACCACGTGCATCGCAGCCGAGAGACTTGGCCGGCGGTGGATTTCTTGCGAAATCGACAAACTGCACGCGGCCAAAGCCGCCGAGCGTATTAAAAAATATCGAGGTGAGAAATGAGCCGAGAAGAACGCACGGGAAATCGCGATCTTACTTTTTCGCGTTGGCATCGCGCATTGCCGGACTTCTGTACGTGCATCGATCTTGATTTTCTCGAATATTGTCAACATTGCCGGCGGCCTCTCGCGCTCATCGAAATAGCGCGTGGCCATCATGGTAGCATCAAGCCGACGACGGTCTTGCGGCAGTTAGCCATCGCTGCTGGAATCAGGGCTTACCTGGTTTTGTACGACCTTGACGAATCGGTCGCTTCTGGGATAAAATCTGTGGTGCGTGCCCAGAGGATCGAACCTGATCCAACGAATATGCGGGAAATGCCGCTAAGTGATTTTGGCTCATGTATTGAGAATATCCACCAGGCGCATAAGTGCAAACCTTAAAGATTGACTTCGAGATTCAGAAGGGCGAGAAGTGATGGGGATAGAACCGATCTTCTGGACGCTAGTCGCTGGGCTTATCGTTTACGAGTTCGTCACGCTCTACTGGACCGCAAAGCCGGACGATCACATCACGGCGATCATTCGGGACCGGTTGAGCAAAAGGCCGCTGATTCCGTTCGCGTTCGGAATGCTTATGGGACATTTTTTTTGGCAGTGAGGCGATTCATGAAACTCTTTTTCCCCTTCGTTGCCGCCGTCCTGTTAGCGCTGGCGCTGAACGGCTGCTCTCTCAATCCCGGCGAGACCCGACGTGTGACCATGTGGGGTATCTGGGCCGAAGCCTATGGGGCTGTGGTTGGTATCGGCTATTGGCAAAGCGAGCGGGGTCCAAACGTCAAGGATCAGCCGGCGGATAAGCCTACAGATGCGCTCAGGGTGCTACCGGGCAAGACCCCTTAGCTTACCATCGTCCGAACGGAGATCGTCACTCCTGGGGCTTCCTGGGAAGCCAGATTGAGCCTAATCAAAATAGCCTGAAAATTTATGACCTCACAGGGTTATTCTAAACTACTGGAGCACGAAGGCGAGAAGCTATTCGCCTATCAAGACAGCCTTGGATTTTGGACTATCGGAGTCGGCCACCTCATCGACCGGCGCAAGGGCGGGAGTATCACGCAGCAGGTCTCCCGCCTACTCCTGGAGGACGATATCGCTCGATTCATGGCGAGCTGCCGGGTCGAATTTGCCTGGTTCGACGCCCTTGATCCGGTGCGCCAGGACGTTGTCGTCAATTTGGCTTTCAACCTGGGCATCGAAGGTCTAAAGGGTTTTGTCTTGATGATTAAGGCGATCGAGCAGCAGAATTGGCAGGCTGCGGCTTTTGAGCTTTTCAATTCTCAATGGCGACAACAGGTGCAAAAAACTAGGGTCGATGATCTCGTCATGGCGTTGGAAACGGGAAAGTGGGACTAGCGCCGCAGGAAAATCAATCAGGCCATTTCTGATTCGGCCAATTTTCGAACTCGCTTATCACCCTTCCACTAACTTCATTCACACGCTCCATAATTCATCCAGCACGCCTTGGGTTCATCCATCGGCTTCCTCCTTCGTTGGTTTCGTTAGCAACGCGGGCAATCTTTGCCATCGCCGCGCCCATGAATAGGACAATCATGTGTTTCGAGAATCTCTTCGAGTCGTGACAATCGCCTCTCGGCCTCAGCGAGCCAGTCGGCAGTCTCTATCGACGTTGTGTGCGTCATGTTATAAAGGTCTTCTTTGAGTTGCCCATTCTCCGCCCGTAGCCGGGCGATTTCGTCAGCTCGCTGGATACAGTGTGATTTGAGCAAACACGCGTTGAATGGCGACCTTAATTCATTTTCCTCATTGATCCGCCAACCCGGTTCAGCGTTTGTTTCGTTGTCAGACATCTGTAAGTTCCTTTTTTAATTCTAGCACCCATCGAAGCGCCGCAACTTTGGCTTCCATCGACACCTGTATGAGAGCCAACGGAGCGTTGATTTGAATCAGGGCGACCTGTTCTTTCGTTCGGGGCCACCGGGAATCAGCCTTGATTCTTTTGATCTGTTCAAGTATTTCTTTTCTCGTTTTCATCTTTCGTTTCCTCCCTCAACCGTCGTTCAGCTACCGCGAGCAGTTCAGAAAAAGTGTACGCTCGCGGTTTTTCTCCCTTGTAAATACCAAGAATCAATTCCGCCTCCAGCCACCCCGCTATCGCCCACCGGATCGCATCGCAGAGAGCGGCCTCTTTAACTGAATTACGAAAATCCTGATAGAGGGCACG
>ERZ1292632.708-Hain-H43-01um-R2-708-length-37007-cov-8_pt2 | contig 12750 bp, 13 predicted proteins | sample MGYA00564407_ERZ1292632 | MGnify/ENA primary metagenome ERZ1292632 (study PRJEB36523, sample SAMEA6512637) | groundwater metagenome | collected 2019-01-08 | study: AquaDiva: Metagenomics assemblies of 32 groundwater samples
ATGTTCGACCCGATTGATCCTAAAGAAAATTTAGATCACAAAGAGCAAGAAATTTTGAAATTTTGGCAAAAGAATCAGACTTTTAAGAAATTAGTCAAGAAAAATCAAGGCAAGCAAAAATGGTCTTTTCTTGATGGTCCAATTACCGCCAATAACCCGATGGGCGTCCATCATGCTTGGGGAAGAACTTATAAAGACCTTTTCCAGCGCTTTAAAGCAATGCAGGGTTATGATGAGCGTTTCCAAAACGGTTTCGATTGTCAAGGCTTGTGGGTGGAAGTGGAAGTGGAGAAAGAATTAGGATTCAAAAGCAAAAAAGACATCGAAAATTACGGCATTGAAAAGTTTGTCGAAAAATGCAAAGAGCGGGTTAGAAAATATTCTAAAATCCAAACCCAGCAGTCAATCCGTTTAGGCCAATGGATGGATTGGGAAAACTCCTATTATACGATGTCCGAGGAAAATAATTACGCTATTTGGCATTTTTTAAAAAAATGCCACCAGCAAAAAATTCTTTATAAAGGACGCGATAGCGTTCCTTGGTGTCCTCGCTGCAGTACCTCGATTTCTCAACACGAAATTTTAACCGAAGAATATCAAGAGACCACTCATGAAGCAATTTTTTTGAAACTGCCAATTATTAATCCAGAATATAAAGAGACTTCCTTTTTAGTCTGGACAACCACTCCCTGGACAATTCCCGCTAATGTCGCTTTGGCTCTTAATCCGCAATTTAAATATGCTATTTTTCAAAATGATCAAGAAAAACTTATTTTACTTACTAATATGGGCAGAATTTTGGATAAAAGTTTTAAATTAAAAAAAGAAATTTCAGGAAAAGAGTTGATCGGCTTAAAATATCAGGGACCTTTTGACAATTTAGAAAGAGTTAAAAATGCCAGAACTGAAAATCCAGCGACTTTTCATCAAGTTGTGGCGGCGAAAGAATTAGTTAATCCTGACGAAGGAACGGGGATTGTTCACATTGCTCCCGGCGCCGGCACTGAAGATTTTCAACTGGCAAAAACCGAGAAAATATCGGTCATCGAAGTTATCAATGAAGAAGCATATTACATAGATGGTTTGGGAGAATTTTCCGGCAAAAACGCTAAACAAGACCCTCAAATTATTATCGATTATTTAAAAAATTATCAAGCCGGTCAGTTTTTCTATAAAACCGAAAATTATCGCCACCGCTATCCTCGCTGCTGGCGCTGTCAGAGAGAATTAGTCTGGCGGGTGGTTGACGAGTGGTATATTTCAATGGAGAAACTTCGCCAGCCGATGATGGAAGTAGCCAAAAAAATTAACTGGCTGCCCAGTTTCGGTCTCGAAAGAGAGCTCGATTGGCTAAAAAATATGCAGGATTGGTTGATTTCCAAAAAACGCTATTGGGGATTGGCCCTGCCGATTTGGGAATGCGATTGCGGTAATTTTGAAGTCATTGGCTCAAAAGAAGAATTAAAAGAAAAAGCAGTTTCCGGCTGGCGAGAATTTGTCGATCATTCCCCACATCGTCCGTGGATAGATAAGGTTAAAATTAAATGCTCAAAATGCGGTCAGGTCGCATCGCGCATCAAAGATGTCGGCAATCCCTGGCTTGATGCCGGTATCGTGCCATATTCTACTTTAAAATATTTTATAGATAAATCTTATTGGCAAAAATGGTTTCCGGCAGACTTTATCACCGAATCTTTCCCGGGCCAGTTTAAAAATTGGTTTTATTCATTAATTGCCATGAGCACAGTTTTAGAAAATTCCCCTCCATTTATGACAGTTTTAGGTTTTGCCTCGGTTAGAGACGATAAGGGTGAAGAGATGCATAAGTCTAAAGGCAATGCTATTTGGTTTGATAAAGCCGCCGAAATTATGGGTGCAGATTGTATGCGCTGGTTGTTTTTAACTGCCAACCCATATGAAAATCTTAATTTTGGCTTTCAGAAAGCCGATGAAGTTCGCCGGCGGTTGATAGTAATTTTGAAAAATGTCTATTCTTTTTTTGCAACTTACTCAAAAATTGATGGCTGGAAGACGGAAGAGATTGAATCAAAGGATATATTAGATCAATGGATAAAAGCTAAACTTTATAAAATAATTATTGAATCAACTTTGGCTTTGGATAATTTTTTGCCGAATCAGGCCTCAACCCAAATTGAATTATTTATTATTGATGATTTGTCAACTTGGTATCTTCGCCGTTCCCGAAAAAGACGAGACAGCCAATTTTATTCGACTATTTATCAAGTTTTAAAGACAATAAGTCAAATTTTAGCTCCTTTTATGCCTTTTATTGCCGAAGAAATTTATCAAAATCTTAAAAACAACCAAGACCCTGAATCAGTCCATCTTTGCTCCTGGCCTAAAGCCACAGCTTTTAATAAAGATATTATTGATAAGATGCAGCAAACTAAAGATTTAGCTGAAAAAGGTTTAGCCCTCCGCGCTGCCGAAGGAATTCGTCTGAGACAGCCGTTGGCCAAATTTATTATTGCTCGAGATTTACCAAATAATTTTCAGGAAATATTAAAAGCCGAATTAAATGTATTAGCAATTGAAAAAGGTAGTAAAATTAGACTTGATACCAAAATTACCCCGGAGCTTAAAGCTCAAGGAAACTTAAGAGATCTAATTCGACTGATTCAAGATTTACGAAAAATTGCCAATTTGAGCCCTAACCAAAAAGTAGAACTTTATTGGCAAGCAGACCCAAATTTAAAAGGGATATTCGAAAAATTTAAAGAAAATATTGAGCAACTCACTTGTACCGTATTAATTTCCCAAAAAGATACCCCAATGGACATTGAAAAAAGTTTTAATCTTGGCGATCAAAAGATTTGGCTGGGAATAAAAAAATGAAACTGCCAAAATTTCGCCTACCATGGGGGATTGATTGGACTCTCTACATAATTCCTACGATTCTGTCTTTCTTCGGCATAGTGATGATTTTTTCCATTTCATATTCGACTAATCCTGTATTAATGATCTCCCAAATAATCTTCGTAGTTTTAGGGCTTGCCTTAGCGGTTTTTTTAACTTTCTTAGATTACCGAAATTTAAAAGGGATTTCGTTCTTTTTATATCTAATTGTTGTTTTTTTGTTAATTTTGGTTTTTATCATTGGCAGCCGTCGTTTCGGTTCGGTTCGCTGGCTTGATTTTGGTATTTTCCAGCTTCAGCCGTCTGAAATAGGCAAGTTAGTGATTTTACTTTTTTTAGCTCGAGTTTTTACTGAAAGAGAAGAAAAAACTCCTAAAGATATTTTACTAATAATTTTTTTAGTTGGTTTGCCGATAGTTTTAGTTTTATTGCAGCCGGATTTTGGCACGGCGATGGTAATTTTAGCCGAAATGATAATTTTATTATTCTTATCAAATATTAAAAAATATATATTACTTGCAATTTTAACCGCCATAATTTTATCAATTCCGATTGGCTGGCATTTTTTAAAGCCTTATCAAAAACAGCGTTTGGAAACTTTTATTAATCCATCCCAAGATCCTTATGGCACGGGTTATAATGTTACTCAGGCAAAAATTACCGTCGGTTCCGGCGGCTTATGGGGACAGGGGATAGGTCAAGGAACACAAATTCAATTGCGTTTTTTACCAGTAGCTCATAGCGACTTTATTTTTGCCTCCACCGCCGAAGCCGTTGGTTTTATTGGTTCGTCAATTATGATTTTGCTAATGTTTTTTCTAATCTTCAGAATTATTAATGTCAGTCGTTTAGCTAAAGATTCTTTTGGATTCACTTTTGCTTTAAGCTGGGGATTAATTCTTTTATTTCAAATTTTTGTCAATATAGGCATGAATTTGGGGATAATGCCGGTTACCGGCATCCCCTTACCCTTTGTTTCCTCTGGCGGGTCTTCAATGCTTACCAACATGGCGGCTATCGGCATTTTACAAAGTATTTATCTTAGACATCGAAAGATTAGTTTTTAGTTATAAAATGAGTGCAAAAATTTGACATTGTGGTATTATATATGTATAATTAAGACAGTAAATCCCCTCGGGGATTTTTAAAGAAGAGGATATATCTATGCCTGCAAATAAAATCCTTAAAAGAGCAAAGAAGGTAAGACTTTTGAAAACAAAATCTCCTAAAACCAGTCAAAAAGATGAGAAAAATATCGTTGATAAAAGTTCTTCAGAATTTGCTATTATTAAAACGGGCGGCAAACAATATAAAGTCAAACAAAACCAAATTATCAAAGTTGAAAAACTAAAAACCGCCTCTGAAAAAATAGAATTTAATGATCTTCTATCTTCAAAAAAAGTCATCGCCAAAGTCGAAGGTCATGGGAAAAGTCCCAAAATTACTGTCATTAAATTTCATAAAAGAAAAAGGTATCAAAGAGTTGTCGGTCATCGCCAACCTTATACTATTCTAAAAATTATTAGCATTAAGTAAATGTTTGGAAAAATTATTAACTATTTTACCAGTTCCTACCAAGAGATGCGTAAAGTAATTTGGCCGAATCGTCAAGAAGTTACCAGCCACAGTACGATTGTTGTTGTCTCAATTGCTTTATCAATGATAATCATCGCCCTTTTGGATTATGGGCTTTACGTTCTTTTCCAAAGACTAATCTATAATCGATAAATCTTAAAAGGAGACTATGTCCACCCAAGACATCCGTCAATTAGCCAAAGAACAAGAAGAAAAAGATGTCGAGAAATTAAATTTACAAAAACAAGCCGGCAAACGCGGCTGGTATGTTATTCATACTTATTCTGGCTATGAAGAACAAGTGGCGGAAAATCTCAAACAGCGGATTGAATCTCTAAAAATGAAGGATCATATTTTCCAGGTGCTGGTTCCTAAGGAAAAGCAAATTGAAATTAAAAACGGCCGAAGACGAACAGTCGATAAAAAAATTTTCCCCGGCTATGTTTTAGTTGAAATGATTGTTACTGACGATTCATGGTATGTTGTCCGCAATACTCCGAATGTTACCGGCTTTATCGGTTTAGGAGTAAGACCTACTCCCATGTTAAAAAACGAAATCGAACGAATTCAAAAAAGAATGGGAGTAGACGAGCCAAAATATAAAATAGAGTTTATCGAAGGTGATTTAGTAAAAATTAATGATGGACCATTAAAGGGTTTTGAAGGTAAAGTAACTGAGATTGACGATGAAAAAGGAAAAATTAAAGTCTTAGTTTCGATGTTTGGTCGAGAAACGCCCGTCAGTTTAGATTCTTTACAAGTTAAAAAGGTTTAACAATGACCAAACGAATTAAAACAATAATTAAACTTCAAGCCCCGGCTGGAAAAGCCACCCCGGCACCGCCAATTGGACCGGCTTTAGGCCAACATGGCATAAATATAATGGATTTTGTAAATCGTTTTAATGAAAAAACTAAGACGATGGGGGAGACGATCGTGCCGGTGGAAATTACGGTTTATGAAGATAGAACTTTTGATTTTATCCTAAAATCGCCCCCGGTAGCAGAACTGCTAAAAAAAGCTGCCGGACTTGAAAAAGGTTCAGGGGTGCCGAACCGTGAAAAGGTTGGTAAAGTAAATTTGACTCAAATTGAAAATATTGCCCAGACAAAACTTAATGATCTAAATACTAATGATTTAGAGGCTGCCAAGCGGATTGTTCAGGGAACGGCTAAGAGTATGGGAATAGAAATAGTAAAATCCTAAATCCTAAATTTAAAACTTGATGTAAGAGACTCTTTTTTAGTCTACCGATGAAAATTGTTAGTATAAAGGCAAAGAATTCTCAAAAAATAGCCGTTGACATATTACAAAAAGGCGGCATTTTAATATTTCCGACTGATACTGTCTACGGGATTGGCTGTCTTTTAAATAATTTATCCATCAAAAAGTTGTATAAAATTAAACAAAGAAAGTTTACTCAGCCAACTTCAGTGTTATTGACGAAGAATTTATATGATAATTTCCGTTTGAATGGTAAAAGTACTATAAAGATACCAACCAAAGTTATAAAAGAATTTTTGCTTGGTAAAGTAACTATCATATTGCCAACGAATATTTTTAAAATAGATTTTCCTAAAGTAATTACTAAAGATAATAAAATTGGTATCCGCCTGCCACAATATAAGTGGTTGGAAAAAGTAATTAACCTGACAGGTCCTTTAGTTGCTTCTTCGGCTAATATTAAAGGTAAACCAGCTCCTGCTAATTATAGGCAAATAGATAAAAAAATTTTAACTCAAGCCGATTTAGTCATTAAGACCACTTCATATTTAAAAGGAATAGCTTCGAAAGTATTCGATCCTGAGAACAAAGATTATCTTCGTCATTAAAGAAGAAACCCCGCCATGACAGCGGGGCTTCTTCTTTAAATCCTCTCCTTCACAATCCCATCCGTCTAATCCGCCAAAGGCGAGATAGACATCTGGCCAGCCTCAATAAATTTTTAATGTACAAGGCTGGGGATGGGTGTAATAGGAAAGAAGTAAATCTTTTTATTTATGTTCCTTCCTATTACGATTTTTAGGATACTTTGGTATTATAACATAAGATAGAATTTTTGTCAAGCCCCGAACCAGAACAAAGCTCGGTTCGGGGCGCAGACCCCGCATACAGCGCTCCTGTAAGTACACTACGAAGTAGGTTTTACAGGAAGCTGTTATGGCGGGGTCAAGCCCCGCGACTTCGCTCGGGGCAGGGAGGTTTTTTGAATCAAGATGCCAAATATTGGGTGGCTTTGTCTACTAATCAAAAAATCGGCGGACGGACATTTTTAAAACTTTTTAGGCGATTTAAAAAATTAGAAAAAATCTGGCAAACAAATAATCGAGATTTGGCCCAGGCTGGATTAGATGTTAACCAAATCGAAGCCGTCAAAGAAGTTATTGCCTCGAAAAATCCTGATCAAGAGATCGAAAAGCTTAAAAGGTTAAAAATTGATGTTTTAATATTTTCGGATAAGGAATATCCCAAAAATTTATTAAAACTTCCCGATCCGCCGGGGATTTTGTATTTAAAAGGAAACATAATTCCTAATGATGAGCTGGCAATCGCTGTTGTTGGCTCGCGCAAATATTCGCCTTATGGGCGAAGAGCCACCGAAGAATTAATCGGGCCAATCGCGGCGGCAAAAATTACCATTATTTCAGGTTTGGCTTTGGGGATTGACTCAATCGCTCATGAAGTGGCTTTATCAGTCGGGGGGCGGACAATCGCGGTTTTGGGTTGCGGTTTAGATCAAATTTACCCCACCGCCAACATTAGATTGGCTGATAAGATTTTAGCCGCTGATGGGGCAATTATCTCCGAATTTCCCCTCGGGACACCGGCCTGGAGATCAAACTTCCCAATCAGAAACCGGATCATTGCCGGTCTATCTCTGGGAACAGTCGTCGTTGAAGCGGCTCCGGACTCCGGCTCTCTCTTGACGGCGACCGCTTCGATAGAATATAATCGAGAAGTCTTTGCCGTTCCCGGAGAAATATTTTCTTTAACCTCTCAGGGAACTAACCGTTTAATTCAGATGGGAGCTAAACTAGTGTTAACTCCTCACGATATCTTAGAGGAATTATCGATCAGCCAGAAAGAAACGCAGATTAAAGCCCAAGAAATTCTTCCCGATTCTAAAGAAGAGGAAATTCTGTTAAAATTATTAAAGCAGCCGATTTTAATTGACCACTTAGTTGCTCAATCGAAACTTTCAACTGCGCAAGTAAATTCAACCCTAATTGAAATGGAAATGAAAGGAAAAATCCGCAATATGGGTGGGACAAGATTTGTTATTAATGGAAGGTTAATTAAATGAATATTATCATTGTTGAATCGCCAACTAAGGGCAGAACAATTAAAAATTTCTTGGGATCAGGATATAAAATTTTAGCCTCATTCGGTCATGTTCGTGATTTACCTAAAAAAGAGTTGGGAGTTGATTTAGAAAATAATTTCTCGCCTTCTTATGTGATTCCTCCTAAAGCGAGAAAGACTATTAAATCTATTAAGGAAGAGATTAAAAATAGCGATAATCTTTATTTAGCCACTGACTATGATCGTGAAGGGGAAGCGATTGCTTGGCATATCTTGCAAGCCGCCGATATTAAAAAAATTAAAATCCAAAATCCTAAATTAAAAATTCATCGGATTACATTTCATGAAATTACCAAGCCGGCGATTCTTACAGCCATCCAACACCCGCGTGAAATTAACCTTTGTTTAGTTGATGCTCAGCAGGCAAGAAGAATTTTGGATCGTCTCGTCGGTTATCAGCTTTCGCCGTTTTTATGGAAAAAAGTTGCCCAGGGACTCTCGGCTGGTCGGGTGCAATCAGTGGCAGTAAGATTAGTGGTTGAAAAGGAAAGAGAGATTAGAAAATTTGTCCCAGAGGAATTTTGGAAAATTGTTGCTTTTTTAAATTCTTTAGACTCTCCCGAAAATATTTTTAAAGCGGTTTTGACAAGTCGTAACGGACAAAAGATTGATAATTTGGCAATTAAAAATAAAAATCAAGCTCAAGAAATTTTTGATGATTTAAACAAGGCGAAATATTTAGTCAAAGATATTAAATATGAAGATAAAATTCGTCAACCCTTCCCGCCATTTACCACCTCGTCTTTACAGCAGGAAGCTGGCCGCAGTTTAGGATTTTCGGCGAAAAAAACCATGGTAATCGCCCAAAATCTCTACGAAAAAGGTTTGATCACCTACATGAGAACTGATTCATGGCAGGTTTCCCCAATCGCCATCAACCAGGCTCGCCAAGTAATCGAAAATAAATTTGGCGGCAACTTTTTGCCCGAGAAAGGCAGAATTTATATAACTAAAATCCGCGGTGCCCAGGAAGCTCACGAAGCCATCAGACCGACAAATTTAAAGCTGGAAAGTATTGACGATCAGAAAGATAATGCCCGACTTTATCAATTAATCTGGCAAAAAATGATCGCTTCTCAAATGAAAGAGGCAATTTTCGAAGAAATAAAAGTTGAGATTGCCGCTTTAACTAATAAGGGAAGACCCGACTATGGTTTTGAAACCATTAGCACAAAAATAAAATTTGCTGGATATCAAAAAGTTTATCAATTAAATCAAAATGAACAAAAGTCACCTATTATTCCCAAATTGGCAATCAATCAGAAATTAAATCTAAACAAAATCGAAAAAAACCAGCATTTTACTGAACCGCCCCCAAGATATACTGAAGCAAGCTTAATTAGAGAACTGGAAAAAAGGGGCATTGGTCGGCCTTCAACTTATGCGCCGACTTTGTCAACTATTGTCGAAAGAGGCTATGTTGAAAAAGTCCAAGGAAAACTTATTCCTTTAGAAATTGGAGAAATTGTCACTGATACTTTATGCAAACATTTTCCAGAGATTGTCAATTACGATTTTACCGCCAAAATGGAGAATGATTTGGACGAGATTGCCTTAGGAAAATACAAGTGGCAGGAAGTTTTAAAAAAATTTTATGATCCCTTTGAGAAAAATTTGACCTACAAAATGGAAGCGGTCTCAAAAAATGACAATATTCAAGAAACTGATAAAGTCTGTCCTAAATGCTCCAAAAAATTACAAATCCGCTTGGGACGTTATGGCAAATTTATCGCTTGTTCGGGATTTCCTGATTGTAAATATACCCAACCTCTTTTAAAAAACCATGTCAGCGAAATCAAAGAAAAGGAAATCGTCAAAGAGATAATGAATGAAAAATGTTCTCAATGCGGAAAAAATTTGATTCTAAAAGAGGGTAAATTTGGTCCCTTTTTGGCCTGTCCTGATTATCCAAAATGTAAATATACAAAGAATTTAGAAATTGCCGCCAAAGTTTTATGTCCAAAGTGCGGTGGAAAACTTATCAAAAAAATGACTCGAAAAAGAAAAACCTTTTGGGGCTGTAAAAATTATCCCTCCTGCAAAACGGCTTTTTGGGATGAACCACTGGATAAAAAATGTCCCCAATGCGATAATATATTAACTTTTAATTCTAAACTCAAACTGTTAAAATGTAGCCAGTGCCAATATGTGGGAAAATCCGAAATCCTAAATCCGAAATCCTAAACCCTAATTATTATGTCGAAAATTTTACCAGAGTCCGTTTCGAACTTAATTGAAGAATTTTCCAAGTTGCCAAGTATTGGTCCCAAAAGCGCTTCCAGACTCACTTTTTATTTGCTAAGCAAATCCGACCAAGACATTCAGAATTTAGGGCAGGCGATTTTGGATTTAAAAAAACAGCTCAAAACTTGTCAAAACTGCTATAATATATCTGAAAACGATCCTTGTGAAATTTGCCAATCGCCTCAAAGAGATAACAAGATAATTATGGTAGTCGAAGAACCGCTGGATATTGTTGCTTTGGAAAAAACCGATTTTACAGGACATTACCATGTTTTAGGCGGAGTCATCTCGCCAATTGACGGCATTGGTCCGGAAAACTTGCGAATTCGGGAATTATTAGTCAAAATAAAAAAGGAGACTTCGCCGGCCGGTGGATTAAAAGAAATAATATTAGCCACCGATCCCTCATTAGAGGGCGAAGCCACGGCAATGTATATTGCGCGAGAAATCCAAAAACTTGGTTTAAAAAATCTAAAAACTACTAGAATCGCTCGAGGGTTGCCAGTCGGAAGCGACTTAGAATATGCCGATGAAATCACTCTAAGACGCGCCCTCGAGGGCAGGAAAGACTATTAGAAAGTAAATGAGGGGATGAAGATGACCAAGGAGCAACCAACAGGTTTTTGTCCCATCTGCGGCAAAACCGGCATTCCCGGAGAAGAGTGCATGGATTGTCAAGAGGTTATGGTGGCGATTGACGCTGACCTTGACCAGTTTGAAAACCCCGAACAAGCGGCGACTTATCCCAAGGAAATTATTAGCCAGCAAATGACAGAGGACAACCTGTTGGAAGAATAAATTTTGATGATTAAATTATACAATAGTTTGACTCGCAAGAGAGAAATTTTTCAATTTCCAAAAGATCATCCGGTGGGTATTTATCTTTGTGGCCCAACAGTTTACGCCCCAGATCACCTCGGCCATGCCCGGACCTGGATTTTTTTTGATTGGCTAAGACGTTTTTTGCTTTCTAAGGGTCTTCAAGTAAAATTTGTCCAAAATATCACTGATGTCGGTCATTTGGTTGATGATACCGAATCCGGCGAAGACAAAATTGAAAAACAAGCAAAAGCTCTTAAAAAAACGCCCCAAGAGATCGCCCGGTTTTATGAAGCCGAGCATTTTCGGGACATGGCAGATTTAAATATTTTAAAACCAGATGTTTCTCCTCGAGCAACTGACCATATCAAAGATATAATTGACTATATTAAAGTGTTAATTGATAAAGGTTTTGCTTATGAAAATCAAGGGAATGTTTATTTTAAAGTCAGAGCATTCTCTGGTTATGGCAAACTTTCCCGGCGAGATTTTTCCAAATCAAAGACTGGCGCAAGAGTAGACAAAGATCCCTTAAAGCGCGATCCAATTGATTTTGCTTTATGGCTCAAAGCTGATCCTTCACATCTCCAACATTGGTCTTCACCATGGGGAGAAGGTTATCCGGGCTGGCATATTGAATGTTCGGTGATGTCGACCAAATATTTGGGTCAGCCCTTTGAAATTCACGGCGCCGCCTCTGAACTAATTTTTCCTCATCATGAAAATGAGATTGCTCAAAGCTTTGGCTTCGCCGGCAAGCCGTTAGCTCGTTATTTTCTCCATTCAGGAATGCTGCTTATTAACAATCAAAAAATGTCCAAATCATTAGGAAATTTTATCACAATTAAAGATGCTTTAAGGCAAAATGATGCTGATACCATAAAAATCGCCTTTTTAAGCACCTTCTGGCGAAAACCGTTTAATTGGGTTAAAAAGTCCTTTTCAGAGGCCAGAAAAATTAAAGAAAAACTCCTTCGCGCCAAAAGCAATGCTCAAAGCGGTCAAGCGATCATTAAAAGTAAAATTGAAAAAATTCTCGATAATGATTTTAATACTCCCAAGGCACTTACTTTAATACTCAATAACTTATCTAAATTATCAAAAGAAGATTTCCAATATTTGGAAGAAATTTTTGGCTTAATACTAATAATAACGAATAAATTATCTGAAGAACAGAAGAAGATGATCAATCAACGGGAGGAATTGAGAAAAAGGGGCGATTTTAAACAAGCTGATATAATCAGGGAGAAGCTTGAAAAAGAGGGGATTATTATTGAAGATACCAAAAAAGGCCCACAAGTATTGACATTTTAGGTGAAATATTGTATAATTGAGTGTATTTTGAAAAATAATAAAAGGAGGCGGAAACCCCGCCTTTTTATGGTTTGAACCGATTCCTTCAGGGCGAAAAAAGTTTATATCGAGCTTTTCAAAGCGAGATAAGCCTTTCAGGGCGAGATGCTGGCTGGGACTTGCGGAGAGAAGACTTTAATTTATTATAAGTCTGCCCCTCCTTCCCTGGTTCTGGCTAGCATTTTGCCCTGAATAGGGTAAAGATACGCAAAAATCTGTCGCTTAGGAGGCGATGGTAAAGATGCGTTGTACCTTGATAGTTGTATTGATGTTCGTCGTCGCCATTAGCATGACGACGACAATGGTGCAGGCGGGCGCCCTCCAGTGGTCGGGTGGCATCTCGATCACGGAACGGACCAACCTTTCGGGGATATTCTCGAGGTTGGAAGTCAGCTACAGGGGGAAACTCCTTGGATGCTGGTTTTCTAACTCGGGAGTTTTGCCCCAGTATTTCCAAGGACTGGACGCCGATGCAATCGGCATCTTCACTGGGATCCAGAAGATTCAGAAAGTCGAGTT
>ERZ1292632.3213-Hain-H43-01um-R2-3213-length-12738-cov-9_pt1 | contig 12738 bp, 18 predicted proteins | sample MGYA00564407_ERZ1292632 | MGnify/ENA primary metagenome ERZ1292632 (study PRJEB36523, sample SAMEA6512637) | groundwater metagenome | collected 2019-01-08 | study: AquaDiva: Metagenomics assemblies of 32 groundwater samples
GAGAAGAGCGGATTCCCGCGCCAGTAGGTCAGGAGGGGCTGCATGGCGTCGTACTCGGCCTGGGTGACTTCGCCCTTGACCCGGTAGATGACCTCTGGATCCGATTGCCGCAGCGGGAGACCGTTCGGTGCATCCGGCAGTAGCGTCCGAAATCGGCGGGCGGGTGTGGGGACGAATTCAACTCGCGGCACAGTCCCAGCCCCGTCCAATTCCACGCACAGCCAGCCAGGGGTATTCGTTTCCTCCCCGAAGTCGCAGCGATCCGCGCTCCCGCTGTACCAGGCATTCGGGGCCACTTGCTGGCAACGATGGAAGTCCCCAAGGGCCACGTAGTCCCAGCCAGCGAAGTCCTCGGGTCGCAAGGCGATCTCCCCGTAGTCGTCTGCCCGCTTCGCGGCGCTCATCCACGCCCCGGTGATCTTGAGGTGGGCGACGAGGATGGCCGGCAGGGACGGGTCGAGCTGACTCCGCAGGAATCGCAGGACCTTCCGCAGCTTGTCGGAGATCAGGGTGTTCAGGCCTTCTGGGCTGAGGCCACGGGCCTCCTCTGCGGCCGCCAGGGTAGACCGGCGGGGACTGGGGAGTCCCGCAATCTGGACGGGCCCAGACTTGGTCGGAACGACGCGGAGTTCCGGCCGGGTAAAGATATACCACCACGGGCGCCGCTCGATCAGCGGTGCGATCGCGTGCCGCTCCACGCTGCTCTCGACGTTTCCGTGATTGTCGGCCACGAGGGCCAGCCCCCGATCCTCCCTGAGCAGGTCCAGGACCTCAATCGCTGCGCACTCCTCCGACGGCCAGGGCTTGTTGTGCTCGTAGAGATCCCCGGCATGGACGACGAGATCACAGTCCCGCTCGACGGCCCCCTCGATGGCGGATCGGAAGCAGCGGACACGGTCCAGGCTACGGATATTCCGTCCCTCGGCGTCGAGGACGATGCGGCCAGCGACCGTGGCGCGATCGTCGAGGTGCGTGTCGGAGAGATGGCAGACGCGAATCATGGCTTACGGGCAGGCGGATAATCCGAATCGAGTCCGGCGAAGATTGCCTTCGCCTTCGCGACGGCGGCCTCCAGGGTGTCCGAGTACGCTTTCACCGTAAACGCGACCCCTCCCGAGGCATTGCGACTGATCTCACACGAATGCGGTGCGGCTTGGACGGTGACAATCGGCTCGGTCATACGTTCCTCCGTCGCTCTGCGCTCTGCGCTATGCCCTATGCGCTCACTTCCACGGCAACTCCGGCGGCTGCACATCCTTCATGGTCAGCAGATGCTTGAGGAACCCCGCGCGTTGTTCTTTGGAGAACTGGTCGAGGGGTTTGAGAAGTTTGTCTGTTTTGTACCCTTTGCGCGCGACCAGCCGTGTCAGGGCCTCCTGTTCCTTCTTGGCGTCTCCCTGGGCCTCCTCGAAGCGGACGGCGTCGGGGTCGGGGGCCGGGCTGTCGGTCTCTGGAGGCACCCCCTTGGTGTCTGATGGTTCGGTCACGGCGTCTTGGATCGGTTCGCCGGCAGCGGTCGTCTCTGGCTCATCCGGCTCATCCATTGCGGGCGGCAGGGCAGGGGGCAGTTGCCCAGTAGCCTGCACCGCGGACCCATAGAGTTCCCTTAGAGTTCCTGTCGCTTCGGCCAATAGGAACCTGACCACCTCTGGATTCGAGTAGTCGGGCGTGAACACGACTTTTGCCAAAACGAATGGGCGAGACAGGGCCTCCTTGGTGTAATTGCTGCGGATGGCGAACGCGGATCGAATGGCCCGCGTCATCGCACCGGACTGGGCTCGAGCGACCCGGTGCTTGCGGAATTGGATCATCTCTTTTGAGACGGCATCCTCGATCGCTTGGACGCGCTTCTTGTGGTCCTGAATCTTCTGAACCCAATCGCGCCTCGGGAGGGCCTCACGCAGTTCCTGCTCGATTGCCGTCAAATTGACCTCTTTCGTCCCGAGAATGGTCCTCCACTGGCCGTTGAGGTCTTTCACTCTGCCGACCATCCGGTAGCTTACCGTGTTTGGATCAGAGCCGTCATCTGTCCGTCCAGAGAGTTCCGGCACCCAGTTGACAGCCGCCGCCATGCTGATCTTGTCCAGCGCGACCTTGCTCAAGCCGAACTTCCCCCCGGGCAGCGGATAGATATCTCCCGCTTCAGGGTCGGGGTTCACATGGACGATGGCCATTTGAGGCGTGTGGTAAGGCGGGAGGGGACCCAGCTCTCTTGGGACCAGGACGTTAAAATTGCTCTTGGAGAACTCATCGAAATCTCTCCGCCACTGCTCCGGCAAAGCGACCGTTGTGCCTGTACTCATCTCACCCCCCGTTTCCACGCCGCTTCGATTGCGTTCTGAAACTTTCCTCGGCTCTCTGCCGATCCAACGCCTCCAATATCTGCTCCCGCTTGACCGGTTTCATCAGCGCCGGGATGCCCAAGACCTTGGCCTCCCGTACGAGATCGTCGTTGCCAGACAGCAGGACCACCGCCCTCCCAAGAGTTTTCGCCTCATTCAGGAGCGGGATCCCGTACGAACCAATCATGGACATCCCCCTGATCCCCCCAGGAAACTGGCCATCTGACACCACGGCATCGAATGGCAGACGCTTGAGGGAATCGATCGCCGCCACATACGTCCCGCAGACGGTCACCTGGATCCCCACCAGCCTGAGGCTCTCCGCAATGGCCTCGGCGATGCCGGGATCATCCTCACACAGGAGGAGTTTCATGGGGCCTCATAGTCACGTCCACTCGCACCACCGTGGCTTTCGGGAACTTGCCTCTGTCCTTCGGGCCGCGTACGACTGCGAGATGCTCCCGCGCAACGGACCTCGTCCGAAATGTGCAGAGGCGGAATCCGTCCTGCCATGCAAGCGCATCGTGACCGAACCTATAGAAGCCAATGTACCCAGCCTCGCCCGTAAAGATCGCCCAGGCAGTGATCGTGCGTGAATGCATTTTACCGGTGCTCTTCATCAGTCTCCGCCTCATCCCGCTTGATCTTCAGCACGATATGCTGCGTCAGGGTCGGAAGCGTTATCGGCAATCCGCTATTGGCTTCTGCCAATCGCGCCTGCCGCTTATCCAGCGTGATCGTGACTTGCGTTTCGATGTCCATGCTGCCCTCCGAACGCTCTGCGCCATGCGCTTCCCGCTTTGCGTCCTACCCCCTCGGCCGTGTCCGCTCATACCGGACCGACCCCGACCGCACCGGCCACTTCGGCAGGGATTCATGCAGAACTGCCTGCGCACCCCCCGTCCAGCCCGGCGCGTGGTCGCAGATGAACTGCCAGAGGAGGATCGGGACATAGGAGCCGGATTTCGCATTCGCGGCCAGGAAGCAGTGGCCGCGGATCAGATCGGCGAGACGGGGCTCGAGGCCGTTGGTGGGGACGCCGTGAAAGGAAAGAACATCAGCTCCGAGTCTCATCGCCGCCTCAGACGCAATTCACCGTACAGCTCGGCCCGAAGCAACACGTGGTACAGATCATGATCTTGCCATCCGGCAAGAAGTAGGTCGTGGTCGTACACGCCGCCCAGGCGAGCGAGGCCAGCGTGAGCAGCAGGACCAAGGCGAGTAGAAGGATTTTCATTGGCCACCATCCTCAAGGTCTGACAGGGGGATGTTGAATCGCCGCGACACGGCAAGAGCCATTCCCATCGACATATGACCGCGCCGCAGTGCGTTCGGGTAAGCATTTGGAGAGAAGTGCAGGACAACAGAGAATTGAAGTTCGGAGAGTTGCCGCTCCTTGCGGATCTTTTCAGGGATTGCAACAGAGTATTTCTTCATGGTACGGCGGACACTACTTCAGTCCGTGGACTCTGTCAACACAAAAGCAACACGGACTGAAAAAGAATTTCGTACGGTCCTAACCCTACGGATTTCCTACCCTTTCGGCCTTTGGTCCTTCCGACAGATCGTCGTCCCCGGCACCCACACGGCCAATCGGATGCGCATCGCAGGCGTGAGGCGCTTGGCGGATCTGAGCAGGATGCACTTCCAGTACCGCGCCAAAATCCACTGGGCTTGGAACGAAAGAGGGAGGCTCCCCCGCTTGGCGACATCCTGCAGAAACGCTCGAATCTGGATCTCCGCTGGCAGGTAGTCCTTCCGCTGGAATTCCTTATAGGTCCCGTACTGCTTGCGGGGGATGGGGACGCCGACAATGCGATCAGAGCCGGCCCGCTTGGCCCCGCTGCTCATTGGATCGGGATGATGTCGGCTGGATCTGGTGGACGCGGCGCAGAGCGCGGCTCGTCGGGGAACTTCGGGGGCTCCTCAGAGGCCGTCCGCGGGCGGTACCCCCGGCACTGCCAGCCGTGCCGGTCCACGAACACGCAGTCACAACTGCGGTACCGGCGGCCGCACTCGATGGGAGTCATGGGTGGTACGGCCGCAGCCATCAGTAGCCATGTCAAGACGAGGGCATGCCGGGTGGACATGGCTACGGACCATCAACTTCTTGAGAATCAAGCGGCTGCGGGATGAGTTTCTCGACTTGCCACGGGTCATCCGGAATCTCGGTCAGTCGCCCGCATACCGCGCACACCCGGGACAGCGGCGTCGCCAGCAGATCCGTCGGGAGCCGCAGTTCTCCCCCGCAGAACTGGCAGCGTTTGAGCATCAGTGCCTGTTCGCCTCCTCCAGCACCCTCCAGCGGACCTTGCCATCCTCGTACGTCTGGCTGACCCAGGCAGAGAACTGTTCCCACGCCTTCCCGGTAAACATGACCGCGATATCCAGGATGGCCGACTCCTCTTTGGCTGAGATGATCACCTTCCCCGTCCGCTCGTCCTTGCTGAAGTCGAGGGCGGGTGCCTCAGCCAGCGGGGGGTTCAGCCACAGGGCGTCGGTCGGGCTTCTCCCGAGATTGCAGCCCCAGGTCAGTAGGCAAGCCAGTGACACGATCCCGACGCGCCGCACGCCGCACCTCCTCAGCGGCCAGGGCGGCCGCCAGCTTCCGGGTATCCTCCTCACGCTGCTGCCGCAGGCGGATCACCTCATCCGCAGCTGCCTGAGCCTTCTCCGCCCGCCTGAGGGCCCATCGGATGAAGGCCCAGCCAGTCAGGACCAATGCCAGGACGATCCCCCACTTCACTGCGGGGCCGATCCAGAGCGGCATGAGCACCCCCTACCAGTTGTGGAACGCCACGGCCCAGATCAGTGGGATGACGTACCAGCCGAGGAATCCCGCGATCCCCATCGCCCCGCCGATCAGCAGCCACCCCCACCAGCGCATGGGTCCGCTACTACGGCTTGGTGCCGGCCTGCAGCACGGCCTTGATCTTGTCGAACTTGTGGCCCAGGCCGAGCGCGATGAACCCGGCGCTGACGAGTCCCATGGCCACGTCCCAGGTCAGCCCAGGATAGCCGAAGAAGGTCACCCCGTAGCCCAGGACCCCAGCCGCAATCGCCAACCCCCCGCCCAATTTTGTCTTCCAGCCTTCCAATTTAATCCTCCTTAGCCGCCGCCCAACAGGACCGCGGCCCAGCAGCGGTCGCAACATGCGACCAGTCCGAAAACGAGACGCCAGACGTGCCCAATGCCATTGCAGATGTCCGACGCGCTCCAGTGCGTTGGTGCCACGAAGCAGAGACCCATCAGGCCGCTACCTCCCGTTTAGCCAATCCGCCCTCCACCATCTTTCCTCCCGAAAGGGTCCTCGCCCGTCCTCACGATCTGGGCCAACTCGTCGGCCCGCCTGCCGACTTGCTGGGACCATTGACTGTCGAGCATTTCTTTGGCGGCTGTCTCCATGTGCCCAGCCTGCAATGCGGATAGAAACTTCTTGAATTCCAGCAAGCCACCGACGCCCATGTTGAACGCCATGTTCACGAGAACCTCAAAGCGCGGGCGATCCAGTTCTACCGACCAGGGGAGTTCACGGATCACCCCAGTCTGTGCCCGCAGGATGTCGTTGTCGAGCAGCAGCAGTGCTTCTTCACGGGACAGGCCCACGTCGTCCAGATTGCGGCCCACCCCGATGCTCAGCTTCCCGACAGAGTCGCGATATGGCTTTAACCGCAGATCCTCGTGGCGCAAAAGAATCTCACGGAGCGAAGACATTTTCATTCACCTCTCGGTAGAACATCCCAACGCGAATAATCTCATCCGCTGTCGCATTGTTTTTGATCAGATTTGCTTTCATGCTCACCACAATGATGTTCCCCGGCACATACCCTTTCTGCGGCTCGATGCGGTCTACCGTAGCACTTTCCGCTGATGGCACCTTGTCGTGGATGCTGAGTGTAATACCCAGAACAGGACACGAATTAGGAACAATAATATCTGATGGCTTGATGGTAAACGGAACTCCTAATTTTCTTGCCCGAGATCTCGCTAAATCAAACAGCAGACGTGCGTGTTTTACCTTATCTGTCTTCGCTAGTTCGCGAAATCTCCGCTCGTAAGCTCGCTGGGTGGCTCGATGGCGGTCCTTGTGCTTGTGGTATTGATGTCGATTATTCTCATTCACCCGATCAGCGTGTCGTCTTCGGGATTCCAAATTTTTTTGGCGATGACATTCTTTGCACCGAATAGCCAGCCCGTCTTTTTTTACTCGATTACGATGAAAGGCTATAAATGGCTTAGTAGCCCTGCAGGTGCAACACTCTTTTTTGCCCTCATGGCGGATCAGTTGCTCGCGTAACCGGGTTGTCATGCGCGTGACATCCTATGGACGCAGGGAATCGGCCCGTACCGCAGGAACAACAACCGCTTCAATTCCGGCCACGGCCGCGCCAGCACCTCCCGCTGGTGAGAGTCCGTCGGCTCAAAGATTGGCCCGACCGTATGCCGCACCGTATACCGGTCCGGCAACTGCTCCATGACCGCCGACGACGCCATCAACCGCCGCACCGCGTCCCAGGCCTGGTCTGGGGGATAGGCGGTCCAGATCCAGGCGACTAAGGTCTGCGAGACGTACAGATCAGGGCGCATCAGCCCGATAACTTCTCCCGAATCCACTGGACAGCCTGCCAGAGACTTGTGTTCTCGGTTATTTGAGCCGCATGCCGCTCGTCGTTCAACTTCTCGTGCGATCCGCGCCACGTCTGCAGTTCACGGATGCTCCCATTCATCTCCTTCAACTGCCGGAAGATGGCCACAATGCCGGCCAGGGCCAATCCTGAGAGGATACTGGTTAAAATCGTGCCGAGATCGATCGTGAAGGTCATCGCGACGGCTCCTGGGTCATGCGCATCGCCTCCTCGCACTCGGTTGTGTGGGCCTCCGTCTTGGCTGTCCGGCGGCAGAGCAACCGGAGCATCCGCGAATGCCGCGATTGGCCCCGTTGCAGCCGCTCGACCAGATCGTGTGTCTGCGTCACCGGACTGTCGATCATGCCGAACGCCGCCAGCAGCAGGAACGTGGCCAGGATGCTGGGGCCGAGAAACGTGAACAGGACAAAGATGAGGGCCCGGAACCACCACGGGGTCCCCGCCAGCAACCCCATCATGGGGATCTTGTCCTCGGCCCGTCGCTTTTCGGGTGCCATCAGCGTCCCGCTCCGATGGCCTGCCGGATCGGCGCTGGGACCGCTGGGCGACTGGCATTCCGAGGTACGAGACTGAAAAGCCCCTTCGCCTCCGTGGCGATCTCGATCGCCCTGGCCTTCAACTGCTCCATGCGCCGATTTGCCTCCTCCGGGTTCAGCCGGTACTTGGTCGCGATCTGCAACGCCTCCCGATCCAGCGAATCCAGCATGTCCTCATAGTGCTTCGCCTTGAAGTTGGCGAGCTCCGCCGTGGTCACGCCCTGAGCCCGCAGTCCGGCCACGTTGGCCAGAACCGCCGCCACCGGACTTCTGGTCCGCCCCATGAAGTCCGTCTCCGGCGGCGTCGAGAACGCCCGCCGCAGATCCTCGTATCCGTAGCCACCTTTCGGCAGTCCCGCAACCGGCGGCGTCAGCGACGGCATCCACGTCTGGTAGATGTGGCCGATCCGCTTCTGGAGCGATTGCAGGGCCGTGTCCGACGGCTCCGAGATGTCTTTGCCCGTGAAGCCGGACCGGTTCAGCACGGCCTCGAAGATGCCGGCGACCGGATGGCCGACCAGCGGCAGGAAGGAGATGTTCGCTCGGCGACCCGGACCGCCGACCGCCGAGTCGAAGGCTTCGATCAGATCCCCGAAGGGTAATGTGTAGCCGAGGTCGTAGTACATCGCGCGCCCATCCTTATCCCGGAAGGGCAGGAGGGCATACCGCATCCAGTTCAGGGACCCCAGGGCCCGCTGCGCCGTGGTCTCCTCGGGACTCTGCCCGATCTGCGGACCGGCCAGTTTCGAGATCCCGTAAATGATCGCCGGGTACTTGAGGACACGGAGCGGGTGCAGGGCCAGGGTCTCCAGGGTGAGGGGAATGGCTTTGGCACTGAAGGTAATGAATGGCGCCCCGCCGAGTGCGGCCAACGGCGCCGCCCAGCCCCCGCCGGTCCCGCGCAGTCCGGCCACAAACGGCGACACCACCTCGTAGTCGATCGCGTATTTCAACGCGTACCGTCGTGCGTCCTTGGGCGACTGATTCAGCGTCTCCCGGGCATACCGGTAGAGATTGAAGCGGTAGAAGTTCTCGATGGCGGCATAGATGCGAGACGGGCTGAACCCCGTTTTCTGTCTGCCCGCTTCAGCGATCTCGTGTATGGCATCGAGCATCCGCAGCATCCCGTTCGGCTGCGTGGATCTGGCAACGCCCTCGGACAGGGCCAGGATTTCATTCTGGGCGAAGCCGGACCGGAACAGGCCTATCTGCTTCGCCTCCGGCCATACGCCATCGCCCTTGCGGATCTGATTCGTCCCCTTGGCCCATTCGTCCAGCATGTACGGGTGGAGTCCCCCGAAATCTGCTAGGATGCCGCTGGAAATGATGTTCCGCCCCATGGCGGCGGGGTTGACGATGACCTTGCCGTACTTCCACAGTCCGACGAGGCGGCCGATCACCTTCTCCCAGTCCTGGCGAATCCGAATGCTATTCTGGACCTCGAGGGCGACATCCTTCTTGACGAAGTAGCCCGCCAACGGTCCCCACTTCTTCTTGTCGCCGGCCAGCCGCGTCCACTCCCCGCTGGCCAGTTCGGCATCCGTCAGGCCCGCCTTCGCCCGCTCCGGGTTCTCCCCGATCTTGGCCAGGAACTCGTGATTGGCCACGATCCGGGCCTGCTCAGTCATGGTCTTAGCCGCCACGAAGCCCGGCTTCGTCCGGACCTCCCCCATGGCCTTGCGGATCGGCTCCGGGATGTCGCGGAAGAGGGTCGCCGTCTCCCCCTCGGCCTTGATCAGCCGGTACCCCTTCTTGAGCCACGGCTGCAGGAAATCGGCCCGCTGGGCCCCGACCAGCGGCTCCCCGCCCATCTGCGGCAGCTTCACCTCTTGGATGTCGCCCCGCATCATCAGGGCTTCGGACTTGACCCCGCGGCCCACGGGGCCCGTCAGCTCGCCGGCCAGGAATGGCTGATCCGGCGGGACCAATTTTGTCTCGTAGAGGCGCCGGAGGTAGTCCGGATGCGACCGGAACCGCTCTTGGAAGAGCTGGACATCCTCAGGCGTCAGGTAGCCGTACTGGATGAGTTTGCCCTGGAGTTCGTTGATGAGGCCGCGAACGGGCTCTACGATGCGCTGGATGGCCGGATTGACCGTGATTCCGCCCCGGAGGACCTGATCTACCCGGGCCTTTTCGGACTCCGTCAGACCGTGCTGGAGCTTCCCAGACAACTCCACCGCCCGCTCGACGTAATTCGCCAGCGTGGCCCCGCGGTCGTGGACGATGTCCACGTACTCCTCGCCGAGTCCCCGGGCCTCTCGGAACACCTTCGGCAGCTTGGCCACCAGGGCGTCAATGCCCTTCTGGGTGAAGGCGAGGCGCTTGGCGTTGAGCGTTCTGAGGGACTCCGGCAGGTACCCGGCGGCCTCTTGCAAGGCCCCACCAAGACTGCCGAGGGTTACGGGCGGTTCACTAGGAGGCGGAGGTACAGCAGATCCGGCTGGCTTGGGAGGCGTAGGCCCTCTGGAGGCTTCCGGTACGGGCGGTTCCCCGACTTTCCGGAAGCCCCACTGACCGGTCTGCGGGTCTTGGACGGGGTAACTTGTTTGCCAGCCCGTGCGTTCTCGGACTGTCTCTGGGATGTATTCGGACGGTCGGCCGCCATAGACTATGCTCCGGATGGGTTCGGGGATCCGGCTGGCGGCTGCTGGAGTTCCGCCGGGGCCGGCTGGACCGGGGCCTGGCTCAGGGACTCCACCGGGGGGACCTGGGGCAGCGGCTGGGATGGGAGGCCGGAGGCCGGGCGCCTCTTCGCGGACCCCGGCCGGACGAGTCCGTACGGGGGTGCGGGACTCCACCCCTTCGGGCGGGATTGTACCGCGTCCTGGTACAACTGCTTCGGGTCCAGGCCCGCCTGTTGGGCTTGGGACAGCACGGCCCGCAGGGCGGCCGCCTCGGCGGGGTTCTGCAAGGCCGGTGCTAACCTTGCCAAAAATATCCGGTGCAGTCTTCCAGAGGGGCTGGAGCTCGCCGAGGGCTTTGGCGGCGCCGTCGTAGACATCGGTGGACCTCCCAAACAAGTCGCGGGGTGACAGACCTTTTGCGATCCGGTCAGCAACCTTGACCGCCGTCCGAGCCAACGTAGCATAACTCCGGGTCAGGATGCCAGCGAATTCCTCGCCATGCGCCCGACTCCCCTGGTGGCTGATCTCGTGGATCAACGCGGCGACCAAGCGATCCCCAAAGTGTTCATGGGCCTGCGTCCGCTTCACCTGTCCGAGTTTAATCGCCTGCTCGACCTCGGCCAAGACGCTGTAGGGGTTGACCAGGATGAGGTTGTTCGCCCCTTCGCCAGCAATGGCCTTCCCCATCACATTGGTCGCCAAGAACCGCTCACTCAATCCGATGCCCCCGAATTCGGCTTGGGGCAGGTGGGGCAATTCCGCCTGCAGGAGATGGAAGGCCACCTTGGTCTGCTCCGCGATCACGGACAGATGGGGCTCGGCCGCCAACGTGTCGAGAACCTTCGCTGGCAGGGCAAGGGTCGTGTCAATGAGCTTGACGCCGGTCCGGCCGATCGGCCGCCCCTCCTTGAAGGCCTTGACGTACATGGCCCGATCCACCTGGGCGGCATCGGCGATCAGTTGCTGCATAAAGTAGCCGTTCAGGGATTCGATGGCGTGTTGCCGAAGGCCCTGCCGATCCGGTCGGAATGGGTAGCCGGCGGTCTCGGGGCCAGCCGTCGGTTTCACGTCCACGATGACCCGCCCTGGGAGTGGGAGATCATTGCCCGTCCAGAAGCTATCCTGGAACTGCGGCAGGCCGTTATTCAGCACTTGGTACTCGATGCTGGGACGTCGCTTGATGTCCTTCGACGCGTAAATGTCGATCGTCGCTCCCTGGATGGGCAGGCGGGTAATCCGCTCGACGGGTGGCAAGGTGCCTGCCGTGACCCGCTCCCCGCCGACATCGAAGGCGAACGTGCCCTCCAGCCGGTGGCTCTCCGCGAACGCCTGCAGGTAATCCTTGGAGGGCCATAGCGAGAAAGGGGTGTCCTGGCTCAGGCGAATCGTCATCGTTGTCCCGGTCTGAGCATCCGGCGGCATGGGCTTCGTCTCGACCGACAGCCCTTTGGCCGGATCCGCCCAATCCAGTCCGGTCCCGTGCAACGTGGTCGCCGTCATCTTTCCGGTCTGAGGATCCTTGGCCACGGTCAGAATCCGGATATCCTCGGCATTCGAGAAGATCGCCACCTTGGCGATCCCGAACCCCCCAGCGGACCCCTCGGCCTTGGACGAGCCCCCGATATCCACCAATTCCCGGGTCGCCACCTCCGGCGTCATCCCGGCCCCGGTATCCGTGACCTCGATGGTGCGCTTGGCACCGTCCACCGACGCACGGACGGTGCCAGTCCCCGGCTTCTCCAGTGCCCGCAGGCTGTCTGTGGCATTCTGCAGCATCTCTTTGACCGCGACGACGCCAAGATCGCCGGAGTAGAGGTTGCCGCCGAGGACCTTCATCAGTCTGGGATCCATGGCGGTCACTGCCCGGGCCCCCTCCGGCGTCTCCACACGCATGGGGCTGCCAACGGATTCCCGCTGAAAGACCCCAGCCTCCTCCGCTGCCAGTCGATCTACCTCCCCAAAGAAAGCCTCTTGGGCCGCCTGGTCGCCTCCGACGCTCGGCACTCGGCGCTCGGCACTCGGCACAGGCTCCTCCGCACCAGCCCGATACCCAGCGACCTTGGCCTTTTCCTGCTCGGCGTCGAACCGGACCTCCTGGAGGAGTTGCTCTGCGATCCGCTGCCGGCGGACTGTCCCAGGCCACTTCCCGCGCTGCAGGGACTCGATGGCTTTGACCACATCGGCGTACTCGTGATACTGGCCTGGCCGATCGGGAATCTCCATCCACGCGGGCTTGCCGGTGCTGTAGCCCTTGATCTCCAAGGCGGACGGGGCGGCTTCAGCCGATTCCATGGACCGATCCACGGTGAACCGCTTGCCCAGGGTCGGCTCAGCCTGGACATCGCGGACGGTCTGTTTCATCTCACCCAAGATCTCGGCATCAACCTCGCTCAATGCCACGCGCTTGCCGATCCGCTGCGACTCCAGCCCGACCGGTTCCGCCTCACGGACGGGCGTGATCTTGTCCGGGGACAGACCCCGCAGAATCCCGCCGTCCCGAGCCCGAAGGTTGATGGACCCATCGGCATTGACATTCGTGACCGTCCCCACAATGGGCTTCTCGCTCAGCCGCAGGCGGTACTCGACCAC
>ERZ1292632.2280-Hain-H43-01um-R2-2280-length-16352-cov-7_pt1 | contig 12736 bp, 13 predicted proteins | sample MGYA00564407_ERZ1292632 | MGnify/ENA primary metagenome ERZ1292632 (study PRJEB36523, sample SAMEA6512637) | groundwater metagenome | collected 2019-01-08 | study: AquaDiva: Metagenomics assemblies of 32 groundwater samples
TATTATCACCTGCTATCCGGGAACACCCTACTACGACCAGGCTGTGCCTACTGGCAAAAGAGGGGTCTGGGTCTACACTTACCGAAAGACAGGAAACCTCCTGTTTCAAGTAGAAGTTGACTTTACCCAAGTTGCCGACTACTACAAAGGTAATCCGGACGGCGGCTACCAAGCATATGTTTTCACGGAGGAACTTTCGAGTGACGAGCTGGTGTCGCTGCGAGGAACGGTCGAACGAGAAGTACGAGAGAAACTAAGTATTCCATATAACGTAGGAGCTCCAGGCACTGCCTACGAACACTCGATGGGCCAGATGGGTCCGCTGCCTCCTAACATTTTGCGCGTAAGCGCTCGCACCCCCGTCGCACAGTAAATGTGGCGGGGGTGTTTTTTTGTAATAATTTTAGATAGAGTATAATAATGCTCTTACTTCAAGGCAACCTACTTTAAATTATGCACCCATATTAACACATCTTTAATAAATGTATAAGAGTTTTTAAATTTATATTTAAGTAAAAATTTAATTTTCGTAGCAAGATTTTTATTTACACTAAATTGATTTTTGTATGTATAATCATCCGCCGCTCGGTCTACCCCTATCTTATCAGGGTGTATTAACGGAAAAGATACTCTGTTTGTAGCGATTTGAGAAAACTCACCATCTTCATTTTTTGTATGGGTTGCTCTATCATCAAACCCGATATTTTTTACAAGGTTAAGGTTCGGATTTATGCATATTCCATTGTTTTTAAATATTGCAAATATCCATTGTCCGTCCCAGCTATTTTTCCCATTGTAGTATCTTTCGAGCAATTCAGTAAACATCACACCAACTGCGGTGTTATCGATAAAAATATTAAATATTTTTTTTGCATCTCGATATCTAGGCCAATCTTTCATATCTATATCATAAAATTGCCATGCCCTCTTCCATGATGCCCAGCCCCACATTTGAGGAATTTGTGAGAAATAATAGCTTCTACTGTTATTGAAATTTTTATTATTTCTTTGGTAATTATTCCCAGAGATATGCATAACCTTTTCATTGTTTTCAAATTTTAATAGTAGTTCCTTACAAAAATAAAAGAATGATTGTTCTGGAACACAATCATCTTCGATGACTATACCTCTATCCACATTTTGGAAAAACCAACTAACTGCTTGGGGTGGTGCAACGCGACAACCCAGATTTTTCTCTCTAAATAATATCCTCACTTCGCAGGGCCAGTTTATATTTGAAACAACTTCTCTTGTTAATCGGCAATCTTCTGCATCAGTAGGATGGCCCTTTCTCGGTCCGTCAGCGGCGACGAACAGCTTAGTGGGCCTCAATTTTCTTATACACTCAAAGACCACCTTTGTGGTATCTGGTCGGTTGAAAACAATAAAAAGTATAGGGGTATCAAATTTGTCATTCATATAGTATTCTTTTCGCAAAATCTTTTTATTTATGTTTTACCACCTATAAAAAATATTTTTCTGCCATTTGTTAAATATATACTAAATATCCGTTGATGAGCAATTAAAATCTAGAGGAGCATAAGTATTTCGGATAAGTGTTTTATTTTTACATCTGGTTTGCACATTGAAATACGATGCCCATGGATCGGGCTATCCAGAAAAATGGTTTTGCACCCAACAACTTGTCCCGCTAAGATATCACTTTCCTTGTCTCCTATTAAGATTGATTTTGTTGGGTCTATATTTAAGTCGTCAGTAGCCCGAAGCAACATTCCTGGTTTGGGTTTTCTACACTGGCAGTTTTCTGTTTTGGCATGGGGACAATAGTAAATTTTATCTATCTGATTCTCCAAAAGATCCTGCATTTTGTCATGTATGGCCTGTAGCATTTGGGCATTTATTACACCCTTTGCCAAAACTGATTGGTTTGTGACGACGACTATCTTATAGCCCATATTTTTGGCTGTACTCACTACATCCGATATGCCTGGCATAAGGATAAATTCCTCTAGTTTGGTAACATCCTTGCCGTGTTCCATCGCTTCGCATATCACGCCGTCTCTATCTAGAAACAACGCTCTATTTCTATTATTTTGCAACATGCCTTTTGGTATTAATTTTCTAGCAAAAAATTTTACAATTTTAAACACAGGTGAAAATAAGACAAAATGTCTAATCATATCAGACAAACTCCTCCACCTTATAATTTGCCAATCTTTTTTTAAAATTGGCAGCTTCCAATTTGGGTTTTCTCTTGTATATCTATGTATAAATAGTTTTTGGTGCGGGTTAATATAGTTCAGATGTTCAACCAAAAACATAAAAGAAGAATCTATGAGATGGATTTCTTTTGCTTTTTCTATAATTGAACAATAATCAAATATATTTTCTGTTGCTGATCTATCAGATGAAAAAATGTGCAGATTTTTACTGATCTTACCCCTATCTATTATGTAGCCTCTAGATGCATCCTCGTGTATAAATGCATATTGGCTTTCGACCCCGCTCTTTTTAAGCATATTCACCTCTCTCTCATGGTCTCTTTTGACAAAAAAATTTTCCCATTTCTTCTCAAAACTTACTCCCGCTAATTTATAAAATTGTTTTTCTAAAGGCTCTCTGGAAGTTCTACTTAAATTTTTAAAACCAATTATAATGGGTTTTTGAAATTCTTTTGTGGTTTGATTTTTCTTAATAAAAGTTTTTGCTCCAAAATTATCATTCACTATAATAGACAAGTTTGCCAAATCTCTAAACATAAATGACACAGAGGCATAATTATGTGGCAGACAGAATAAACCGACCCTTTGAAATTTTTTACAATATTCTCGTATTATGCCATGACATATAATATGGTCGCCTAGTCCAAGGTGGTGATATACTAAAATACTGGACATAAGATAAGTTTTAGTTAAAATAGCTTAATTGACTCAACTTTTTCAGTATAACAATTATTATGAAAGCTGCCATCCTAGAAAAAATTAACGAACCACTTGTTATTGGTGATGTGGATCCGATGGATTTGCAAGTGGGTCAAGTATTAGTAAAGATATTAGTTAGCGGGATATGCGGATCACAATTGCATGAGATAGCTGGTAATAAGGGTAATGCAAAATTTGTTCCTCATCTGTTGGGCCATGAAGGTTGTGGAATTGTGGAAGAGATTGGTCCGGGTGTCTCTACTGTAAAAAGAGGTAATAAAGTTGTAATGCATTGGAGAAAAGGTGATGGTATAGAATCTGATTTTCCGAGTTATAAATATAAAGACAAACTTATTAAAAGTGGTAAAGTCACAACTTTTAGTCAGTATTCTATAGTTTCAGAAAATAGGATAACTGCTGTCCCTTTTGAAACGAATACTGATTTCTGTGCGTTACTTGGATGTGGTCTTTCTACGGCGCTTGGTATCATAGATAATGAGACAGATCTTAAAATGGGAGAAAGCTTCTTGGTTATAGGTTTGGGAGGACTTGGTATGAATTTGGTTAGAGTGGCTAGGATTGCTGGAGCATATCCAATAATTGCCATTGATATACAAGAAAATAAAAGGGAAATAGCAGAATCTATGGGGGTGGATTTATTTATAAATTCTAAAGAGCAAAATGTATTAGATGAAATACATAAAAAATTTGGCATTAAAAATATTGATATTATAGTAGATAGTTCTGGAAATAAATATGCACTGGAGAATTCGATCGGCTTGCTTAGTGGTTTTGGTAGATACATTATGCTTGGGCACCCTAAACCTAATGAAAGTATTGAGCTTTTAAATGCAGTACACATGTTTGAAGGTGAGGGCAAGATTTTAAAAGCTACACAGGGTGGTAGATTCGTTCCTCATGTGGACATACCAAGATATATCAGATTATTTAATTCTGGTATTTTAAAAATTGATGATGTTATTTCTCATAGAGTAAAACTTGATGATATAAATAAAGCAATAGATTTGGTTAGACAGGGTAGGGCTGGTAGGATATTAATTGATATGTAAATTATGCCATCCTATTTATCTGCTTACAAAAAGATGTATCTGATAAGAGAAACTGAACAGCAGTTAGTAGACTTATACCTAAAAGAAAAAATTATGAGTTTTGTTCATTTTTATATTGGACAAGAAGCGGTCGCTGTAGGAGTGTGTGAGGCTCTTGATAAAGAAGATAGGGTAATGGGTAATCATAGGTCGCATGGACACTATCTAGCCAAAGGCGGTGATCTGAAAAGAATGATTTGTGAATTATTGGGAAAAGCTGAAGGTCTTGCAAAGGGAAAAGGGGGCTCTATGCATATGAGAGATAAGTCGGTCAATTTTATTGGATCCACTCCCATACTCGGCAGTATTGTGCCTTTGGCAAACGGTAGCGCTTTCGAACAGAAATACTCAAATAAAAAAAGCATCACCGCTACATTCTGTGGGGACGGCGCTTTTGAGGAGGGGGTGATATACGAAACACTTAACTTAGCCGCCCTTTTCAAACTTCCTTTTTTGTTAGTTGTGGAGAATAATCTTTTTTCTGTAAATAGCAAGATTAAGGATAGGAGATCAGTGAAGCACAATCCCCGAAAAATTGTTACTGGTTTTGGAGTTTCCTACTCGAAAGCCGATGGGAATGATTTTGTTGATGTGCACAATAAGGCAAAAAGCATAATTAAAAAAATAAAGAAAGGGGGTGGGCCGGCAGTTTTGGAATGCATAACGTATCGACACATGGCTCATAGCGCCCCCATTTTTGATGAAAATTATAGGGAAGAAGATACTTTGGAACAAAGAGTGGAAAAAGACTCAGTTAAAAAACTTCGCAATCTCCTTATTAATCAAGGATTATCAAATATTGAACTTCATAAAATTGAAGAAATGATAAAAAGTGAAGTACTTGAATCTATTGATTATGCTACCAAAGCTAAATTTCCAGAAGAGAAGGAATTATTCACCCATTTATATGAATGATAGAATTATAAAATATACAGAAGCACTAAAAGAAGCTACTGATCAAATAATGCAAGAAGATCAGAAGGTTTTTGTCATAGGTTTGGGTGTTTCTTATAAAAACGGAGCAGATGGTACTACTGCAGGTCTTAAAGATAAATATCCGGATCGGGTTTTTGATGTGCCGGTATCTGAAAATGGTTTTACTGGTATGGCGGTGGGAGCTGCCATAAGTGGATTAAGACCGATTGTTCATCATGGTAGGGTAGAATTTGCTCTATTGGCATCTGATCCTATATTTACTCAATCCTCTAAGTGGAATTATATGTTTGGAGGGGGTAATCCGGTCCCAATTGTTTTTAGAATAAATATTGGCAGGCAGTGGGGTAACGGACCACAACATACCCAAGCTCTCTATTCTTTGTTTGGAAATGTACCCGGATTAAAAGTGGTCGTGCCTTCTACACCCAGAATGGCCAAGGGCTTGCTTTCATCAGCAATTAAAGAAAATAGTCCAGTAGTTTTACTCGAGCCAAGATGGTTATTTAATATCAAACAACATGTATCTCAAGAATTATTTTACGAACCTATAGATAAGGCAAGGATTGTAGAAGAGGGTAATCAATTAACATTAGTCTCATATGGAGACGGTGTTTTTTCTTGCATGGAAGCACTGGAATTGATTAAAGATAAAATTAGTGTTGAGTTGATAGATTTGGTATGTATAAACCCCATAGATTTTAATACTATTACTACTTCTGTTAAAAAAACTAAAAAACTGGTTTGTGTGGATACTACAAACAAATCATTCAATATCGGCGGCGAAATCATTTCAAAAATAGCGCAAAATAATGGAGTAAAATTAGATTTACACCCATCATCCTTGTCTTGTCCAGATGTGCCGTGCCCTACTTCAACCGTACTTACAGAAAATTATTATCCTACAAGATTGGATATAGCCAATAGGATCCTGGAAATATTTAATTATCCTTCAATAAAGGTTGACCTCAGTTTCGAAGAATTACATTTGGCTCCGAATAAAATAATTAAATGAAAAAAAGGATACTTATAATAGGTGAAAGCGTTATGGATATTTTTGTGTATTGCGATGCCGAAAGACTGGCTCCAGATTTACCAATACCAGTCATCCGCATTATAAGACAAACCACCAACCCTGGCATGGCAAAAAATGTAGAAAGAAATATCGAAAATGTTGCTGGTAATATATGCGATATTATTACTAACAAAAATTGGAAAGATGTAACTAAGACCAGATATGTGCACCATACAAGTAACCATGCTTTTGTAAGAGTAGATGCGAATGACGATAAAATTCCTCGGGCCGATGTCAGAAAGATTAATTTCAATAAATATAATCTCGTGGCTATTTCTGATTATAACAAAGGTTTTTTAACAGAAGATGATATAGCTTATATATGTAAAAAACATAAGAATGTTTTTATTGATACTAAAAAGAAACTTGGTAAATGGGCCTCTCGAGCAAGATTTATAAAGATAAATAATTATGAATATGAACACTCTCCAAAGGAAATATTAAATTTATTTAAAAATAAAATTATCTGTACCAAAGGTTCTGGGGGAGCTGTTTATGGTGATAAAATATTTCCTGTAGAAAAGATTGAAATCAAAGACTCATCTGGCGCTGGTGATAGTTTTTTTGCCGCGCTAATAGTAAAATATTTGGAAGATCAGAATATAGAAGAATCTATCAAATTTGCAAACATATGCGCTTCTCAAGTAGTAAAGGAAAGAGGGGTAACGGTTATTAAAAAACATTAAGCTAATCAACCTAGATTTAATTTTAAACTTCTATCAACAAAAATTGAGTTAATAAATGTGTCGCCAAATACTAAATAATTTTTTTCTTTCAAAAACTCTATAAGATTAATAGTTTTTTCGATTTTATTTCCTTCATATCTAGCTGTTTCTACACAAATCACTTTCGGTCTGCATTTTTTAAAATTTAACGAACTAATGATTTTTAAGTCAAAACCCTCTGTGTCAATAGAAAGAATATCTACGCTATTGGATAGATATTCATCTATAATACTATTTATGTTCTTGAGCGGTAAATTTATAATGCTCTCTATTTTTTGTTTTCCGTAATTTTCTTTGGCTGTATGATTTTCGGCCTCTTCCTTGGAAAAAGTATTCAAGGCTCCAGAAGTGAGCATATAATAGGGTACATTATCAATTGACTTATCTCCTATCCCAATATTTAAACATATATCATGAGGTCTAATTTTTTTAAGTTTTGTATAAATATTGGGATTTGGCTCAATACATATTCCTCTCGAACCATTTTTATAAAACAGATAAGTATTATTTCTTACAATAGGGTCATTCGCGCCAATGTCTATATAGGACGGTTTTTTAATACTTAAAAATTTTAGTGCTGACTCAATTATCAAATCTTCACCGGATTGTGAGTAACTAATTTTACCCCCATTTTTAATTTTATTTAGAATAAAATCTTTATAATTTTTAATCTTAAAATATTTGGAATATTCCATTTTTATATTTTAGATCGCATCAATTGTTGACCAGATATTATTTTTTGTTTTTTTAATTTGAGATTCAATCCACTTGTAAGTTTTTTCCAACCCGTACTTGAGTGGGGCAGATGGTTTCCAACTCAATTTATCAAATATAAGATTATTGTCAGAGTTTCTACCTCTTACTCCAAGTGGGCCATCAGTATGCTTGATTTTAAGTTTTTTACCTGAAATGTCCATAGCCATTCTGGCAAGATTGTTAATAGATATTATTTCTTCGGATCCAATGTTAACCGGTCCGGTGAAATCGGAATCCATTAGCCGACGTATACCTTCTAAACACTCATCAATATAGAGGAAGGACCGAGTTTGTTCGCCGTCACCCCAGATCTCGATTTCGCCGCCAGTCGGCGCCTCTGCAACTTTACGACAGATTGCGGCGGGCGCTTTCTCTTTGCCCCCGCGCCATGTACCCTCTGGGCCAAAAATATTATGAAATCTAGCGATCCTTACATTCGTTTTATAATTCCTATGAAAAGAAAGGTATAATCTTTCACTGAACAATTTTTCCCAGCCGTATTCGCTGTCGGGGTCGGCGGGGTAGGCGGATTCTTCGCTACAGTTTGGATTCTCTGAATCAGTCTGGTTGCGAGCGGGGTATATGCAAGCAGAGGAAGAATAAAACACCTTCTTGATATTAGCTCTTTGTCCGTAGTAAGCAATATTGAGGTTTATGGTAGCGGAATTATGCATCACATCCGCATCGTGTTCTCCGGTAAAAATGTAGCCTGCCCCGCCCATATCGGCCGCCAGCTGATAGACTTCGTCGTATGACTTATCTAGTATTTTTTTACAAACTTCTTGATCTCGCAAATCACCGATTATAAATTCATCTGCCTCGCTTGCGCCATACTCTGGCTTTTTGAGATCCGCGCCTTTAACCCAAAAACTCTCTTTTTTAAGTTTTTTTACCAAGTGACTACCTATAAAACCACCTGCTCCGCAAACTAATGCTGTCTTTTGCATATGATTCAATTTATAACAATATCCACGATTTTAGCATAATATGTTCAATTTGTTTTTTATTTTGTTTCGGATCGGTAAACCAGTTTTTTGGGGCAATTATAATTTTGTCTGGATTCTTATTCAAATAAGCGGACCACCAAGAGAAAGTACTATTGGATATAACATTGTGATTATACCGAGACATGAGTATAAGCTCCTCAACATCATCGATTTCTGGGTCATCAAATATTTCTGTTTTTATACCACATAAAACACTCATTTTTTTTCTACACCAATCTTTGTCATCCGAGAATGTAGTAATTTGCGGATTTATGACATTCTTTATTTTAAGTATTTTTTTTACCGCCGAATCATAGTATTCAATACCATTTAAATATTTTCCGTGAGGAATTAAATAATCGCCCCTACGCACATGGATGGAGATGGAATCTTTTTGGATTTGCTCACTTTTCTTTTTAAAGTGACCGGAAACTCTTTTTAGAGTAAATTCATTTTTTATAATATTTTCAATATCTTTAAAAAATTTTGGAGACTCCCAGTAGCCAGAAATAAGTATTTTACCTTTTAAATTTTCTAGAATACTTTGAGACCCTTCTGGTGATGTATCAACAAATATTTTTGATCTAAATATTTTGTGTAGCAATTTTGAAATCAGACGGTTTTCTAATTTAAAATCGTTTTTTATATTTATTGAGTCAAGAGAAAATGTTCTATTTGATAATCCGTAATCGCTCAAATCCAAAATTAGTTTCTCGTCCCTACGGATAGCCAAAGATTTACCAAATGCATATTGGAACATCTGGTTACCTACCCCACCTCTAAGTTTCAGTATAATCATTTTATTTTTTGATAAACCAAAAACAGCCGCAGCCGTAGCTTTGGGCGTCAGCATCTTTCTCGGTGGCATTTTCAATAGGTTTCGTCTCGGCTGCATTGTCGGGGATCAGAAAAAAATCCTTCAGTTCAAAATCGGCAAAATAAGAAAGCACTTGGGCATATGAATATATGCGATGGGCGTTCCAGATAATTTTCGGCTTTCCGACTGGCACTACGAAAAGCAGATTCCCGCCTGTCTTCAATACGCGCTTTAGTTCCTTAATTGATTTTAGATCGCCGTCTGGATCAACCCGGTCGCCGTAACGCCCCAGCCCGATGTGTTCGATAGTGTGCATGCACGAAAGACTCTCAATGCTGTTGTTTTTAAATGGCAGTGAAGCAAGGTCGGCTTTTCCTGAAAATAAGTTGCTTAAATGTATATTGGCGGGGCGATAGTCGTAGAATTTGACCGGTACGAAGGCGGAAACAATGGAACAAAAGTGAAGAGTGGAAGATATGTCTATATGTTCAGACGGGCGGGTCTTGGCGATAATACGAGCGGCCCAGGCCGGGTGGTAAACATAATGGGCGCTGAATCTGGTAACATTGGTGTTCTCCCCGGCAATTAACCAACGCTCCTTCCAGTCCAAAACAAATCCTCTATCATGACTAGCTTTATTATCCTTCTTAAACTCCTTAAATTGTCTCTTCACTCGACGATAATCTCCAAATAGAGTTTTAAATCGGTTTGCTTTATGAAGTATCTTCTCTGCTGCGAGAATTATGGGATTCTTGATGTGGCTCATTACTTTTTATATTTGTGATAAATATTTTTCAGCAAATATTTTAGTTGTGTAATTATTTATAGCTTTATTAAAAGCATTCTCAATAATCGGTATATATTTATCGTAATTAGATAAAACATCTTTTATTATAATTCCCAGTTCTTTTTTGTCCTTATAATATATAAATTCTTCACCTTCTTTAAAAAAATATTCAATCACATTGAAATCATCTTTGAGACATAATATTAGTGACTTACAGAAAGCCGCTTCAAATGTTCGTGTTTTTATTTGAGGGGCCGGTATCAATTTTCCAAAGAATGACCAAAAAGGTTTCTGGAAAACGTTTTTAAAGGCAAAGTTTTTGTCTATAGAATTTATTTTCTTTAGATTTTTTATGTGGTCTTTTCTTAAAAACAGCAAATTATGAACAAGAGTTATTTTGCATTTAGATATGATATCAAGTTTTTCTCGGTAGGATATATTTTTATCCGTGACCCTCGGATCATTGCTCCGTGATATGAACCTATAATTATATTTTAAGATGGAATCAATTTGTTTGGATATGTCATTGGAGAGAATGTGGCCAGAGTAATTTATATCATATATTTTGTTGTCCAGTATTTTTGGTATTAATTCTTCATCTAATGGGATGAATACGAATTCATGTGAATCGTTTTGATCTCTTTCATTGATCCATTTTGTAGTGTATGGGCATATTGATAATGTTTTAAAAATTTTTTTTTCGGTATCTACTCTGTCAAAGCCGCCTTTGGTGGCCAAGAACCTGTTTGGCTCTTCCAAATCAAAGTAAACAACCCTCTTGTTGTTCGGTATGGTGTTCAGTTTGGTAAAATCAAAAATACCGGCGATAAAAATGAAGTCGCTGTACAAACCGTTAAATTTTTCAAACTGAAAAAACTTTGTCGGGTCCTCGGGGTGGGCGGTTGCCCATTCAGATATATAATTCATATTGCATTTATACTTTGCTTGTATCCTAACATCTTAAGCAAAAGCTATCAAATATATGCACCTGTCCACTGCGACAGAAGTTGCTTCGCAAAAACTTTGATTGAAATCGCTTTTGAGAAGATAATTTGATAGTGTTTAGCTTATGAGAATAGCAGTATTTGGCGGTAGGGGATTTATAGGTAGGGAATTTGTAAAAATGGCTCCCCAGAACCACGAGATTTTTTTGTTTAACCGACCGGAGGCAGATATTTTGAAACCCGAAACTTACAGTCAGAAGCTCAAAGAAATTCAGCCAGACACTGTTGTTAATGTGGTGGCAAAAATTGGCACACTACTTTCGTCTGTCTCGGTAAGAGAAATGTTTGAAACGAACACGATGGGAAGTTTAAATCTTGCGTACGCGGCACACGAAGCTGGAGCAAAATCTTACGTTTTTATGAGTTCAACTGTCGTGCATGGTGAAAATAAAAGAGGCGAGCATCACCAGCGTTTTGACCTCTTTGCCCCGAAGCACCCCTACAGTGCATCGAAAGCTGCCGCAGAGTATGCTTTAGAGCAATTTTCAAAAGAGCAAAAAAATATGGCGATCGTTACTTTACGACCGCCGATGGTAATAGGAGAAGGTGTCGGTGTACCACTGCCGCCAATTGAATTCGTGAGAGAAGTCCTCGCAGGGAAAGAAATTCAAATATTTGGCGATGGGCTTCATGAGCGAGAATATGTATCAGTTAAAGATGCTGCGGAGGGTATTTGGAAAGCTATCGATTGGAGCTTGTCAGCTGAGAAAGGTTACCACCCTTTTTTTCTTACAGGTAATCGTATTTCGATGAAAGATCTCGCGGAAATGGTAGTGAAAAAATTTGAAGGGAAAGTAGTGTACGTTCCGAGTACGAAGCAGACTTTTTCTCTTACGACCGACCCTTCCGACTCAAAGAAGCTTTTCGCTTGGGAGATACAGGATGATGTCGATGCGATACTCGATCGTGTAGCTGATTGTGCCGTGTTCTCAAAGCAGCAGGCTTAAAGAGAATGCGCTCCAAATCATTATGAAAGGCGTGCATAAATGCCTTTTCCCGGTGGATAACCTCGTGATCTGAAAGTATAAGAGCCTTAATGAACTCTAGAGCGTCTTTCTCTTCAATTTTATTTATTTCCTCCCATACTTCATGTGACTTTAGGTAGGTCTCTACCTCGAGGGTCAGGTCGCGCAAATCATTTCTCTTGCCGCGGTCTTGAAAATTGACAGCATCGCCCACATGAGCGTACATGTCGTTGTTAAATAAAAACTTTTGCCATACATAGGACGCATAAATATCTTCAGATCGGCCTGCGGTTGACCACATAAACGCAAGAGGGAATAGTTTTTTAGAGAACATCGTGTTCTGCGAATTGTAAGGAGACCAAACATGCTTTAATGCATAATTTTTTTCATGAACAACGGAGAGAGGTGTTGGTTTCGGATAGACGATGCGTGTTTGTGCATCAATATCTGGATCACCGAGCGATATTCCCTGGAAGATACCGATTTTTTTGGGATGTATTGATTTCGGAGATTTGATCACTTTTGTTGAATCTTTATAACGAAAAGGGATAGGAAACCCCCTTGTGTATAATTCGATTTCAGAATCAGTGGCTTTTAGGTAATTATGCCAGTGAGCGTGATCTATGTCCTTCACTCCTACTACATGTTTTTTTGCTGAAGTGGTTATAATGTTGTACCACTGGTCAAAGTAATCATC
>ERZ1292632.3221-Hain-H43-01um-R2-3221-length-12706-cov-6_pt1 | contig 12706 bp, 15 predicted proteins | sample MGYA00564407_ERZ1292632 | MGnify/ENA primary metagenome ERZ1292632 (study PRJEB36523, sample SAMEA6512637) | groundwater metagenome | collected 2019-01-08 | study: AquaDiva: Metagenomics assemblies of 32 groundwater samples
AACATTCATGCACAAACTATATCACAAATTGTTATTGAGCAACAGGTCTATTATATTTTAAAAATGGAATATTAACAGAATATCGCCCAGCTCCAAAAAGCCCAGCTCCAAGGCCAAATGAAATTAAAAATGCAGTGATTGGATGGATTCTAAAATTAAAATCAACTCCCTCTTTATTCATGACCTTCTGCCACCAAAGACGAAGGTAAGTAACAGGATTTGTAATTGTAATAAGTGGAGGCTCTTGATTTGGGGTTGGCATTAATTAATTTAATACGAAACCAAACCAAAATGCAAATATTTTAGTCTAGTTGGTAAATACATTTAAATTTGATAAGCAGAGCTTGGCCATTTTAAAATAAAATGGTAGAATACAAAAGCACATTAGCTCGGGCCCATAAGAACCTTGCTACACAAGAACCTTGTGGGCCCATTTTGCAGCAAAATGGGCCCATAACTCAGCGGTAGAGTGGCTCCCTTTTAAGGAGTAAGTCGATGGTTCGAATCCATCTGGGCTCACAGACTGTCCTTTTGATCTTTCAAATGCTTCGTTTAGCGCGAAGATAGGCGCTAAATGAGGTGTTCCATCAATAAGGTTATCATAGGTCGGGACTGTATCGAATAGAAGCCCAAACATGGCTGCCGATTTGAGAGGATTAGCTTGATCCAGCAACAACTCGTGCAGGTGTTCCATGTAATATTGAGTCTCATTAATAAAAACCTCTATTTTAAGCTTTTCTGACTCTTTTCTGCATAATGTCACCTCTGCATTCACTTTTTTCTGTTCAAGCTCCTCTATATCGTTCTCAAACATCCTAATAACTGATTCTGAGCGGCTTTTCTTGATGGATTCTTTGATAGCTTGGATCTCACCAACGCAGTTAGCCACCAGCTGGTGAAGCTCAACTTGGTCACCAGATAGTGTTTTTTCTCGTTTATGCCACTCTTCAAGTACTATATCCCTAAACTTGCGCCTATATTCCCTTGAGAAGTGAACTTGCCTGCAAAATGACTCGACTATCTTGTTAAAAGTCTCAAGCGGAATCCTAAAAAGTTTATGACCTCTACCGCAATGGTACGCTGGATAATACTTACCTGCTTTACCTTTTGAAGCACTTCCGAATAGTTTCTTAGAGCAGACAGGGCATCGAACATATTCTTTATAAGGATATAGTGGATTGTTCTTATTTTTCCGGAGCAGCCATGGTTTTGGCTTGCCTTTGAGGATTGAGATTCCCTGTTCTGTTTCAACTATGGTTATCTTACCCCTATTTGCTTCATTCCAAAGCTCAATGCTTACTAATCCCGGGAAATGGCATTTTACAGGTTTATCCTTAGTCCACTTCTCGGCATTCACCCCAGCGTAGATAGGATTTGTAATATAACGTTGCATCTGCTTAGCTTTCAGCTCCTTGTTGCCTCTATGCCCGATTACCTTAGTCCTATCCGTTGGGTCGCGGTGCATTTGTACTCTGGAGTGGTATCCCATGCTATTGATTTCATCAACTATTTGTAGATCGGTGAGACTGCCCTGGGCTCTTAGCTCAAACATCTTTATGTACCACGGAGACTCTTCGGGATGAGGCTCAAGGATCGTGCGCTTGCCGTGTGGTGTATCGACCTTGCTGTTCCTGTATCCAGGTGGGGCGGGTCGTACGCGGTAACCTGCTCTTACATAGCTTATCTCTGCGCCTATGAGTCGAGTTAAGATGTCTCCTACATCTCGTTTGGCTCTTTCAGCCTCCAAGATTTCCGTTATATGCGAAGGAGAACTGACCGACCAATCGTATTCCACACCCAAGTGAGCCAAAGTATTGATTGTTTGTGTTGAAATAACGCCGTAAGTATCAATAAGCCTTACTCCATATTTAGCAAACTCCTTTTTTATGTAGTCATAAACATATGCCCCAGCTCTTGTTATTCTATCTGTTGACTTCAAAATAGCGTAGCTTATCTTAGCCCCTGATTTGTTAGTTTCTTGTACGAAGTCTATAACCTTAAGAATGGGTTGAAGGGAAATGTCACCGCTTGCAGATTCTGCAAACTCAAACTCTCGTAGTACTTTAACTTGCGCATTAAGTTGAAGTCCAAGAGTTTCAATAAACGCGTTCATCCTGTCTTTTTGCTGGTCAAAACTATCACCTTGAAGCCCCTGCTTAGTGGATGAAACACGTTTGATAAAAATACAATATACAACAGGTTTTACATTATTATCCATATCAATCTTCACTTGATTTCATTAAAAACAGCTTCCTGACTCGATGTTAACGTTTTGCTTGAGTACTTAGCAAGTATTCTATCTATCAGTAAGTTGGCAAGAACACGCATTTTTCTTTCCATCTCCTGCTCTTGTTGCTTAGTCAGGCTCGAACTTGTTTGATGTTGCCTTTTGTTTGCTGCACCAGTTTTCATAGATCTTTTGCTGAATCTTTATTTTGCTGTTTACGAGTATCATTGGTGCCTGTAGAAGTTCTTCTTTTTTTCCGCATCTTGATGAGGAAAGTAAAGTAGGCAGCTGGATTCTTAATAGTTACATCGCCTCTCCTGTGCTGCTTGGTCATCATCTCAATCACTCTGGTTATCGCCCGGGGATTCCACCGTTGAGCGATGTAGAGCCAATGTCCTTCTTTGCTGCTGTGATTCTTAAAGACCACACCCAAAAGTTTCGCTACTTCTTTTGGTGGAGTTCTGTAATGACAAAGGCTGAGGGCTACTATAGCTTCTCGTTTACTTAAGGCTTGCTGGGTGTTTACATGTCGTTTATAGCCATCATTCCCATTAACATAAACACTTGTCTCTGTATGTTTAATCTCTTTTTCACCAAGTGAGTATTTGTTAAGCAACCAGCTGGTATTAAGTTCTTGCTCCATATGAGTTTCCGTTTCTATCTCGATTTCGCATTTGTGTTATCAGCTCTTCTCTTCGTGCAAAAAGTTCTCTTGCTGTTGCAGTTCCGTTATTGAGATACTCATGAACAAGGTTTTTGCAGTGAGCTAAGTCCAAAAAGATAAAAATGAAGTGACGCGGAGAGTCGGAAACGATGTCTATTAGCTTCGCTTGGCGGCAAAGAAGATAACTTGAAATCAGAAGATCGTCGGTTTGGAAGTTGTTATTTGTTTCAGTTTCTATGTTCATAGCACCTTTTTGTAGAGTGCTTTTCCACAAAAAAAAGCAGCCCTCGTTCGGGACTGCTCAAAGGCGTTCTATGAACGTTACAATATAACTATATCAAAATATGGACTATGATGTCAATGGTTTTTGGGAAAAGTTAGTCCAATCATACACTCCAACATTCTCCGGTTCTTTCGCTTGTTTAGCCTCAAGTTTCTTCTTATTCTCTTCGTGTGCTTTGTAAGTTGCAGAGTCAGTAAAGATGAGAGTAAGCGGCTCTTCGCCTGAGCCAACGTGCTGTACCTTTTCCGTTTCTATAAAACCGTGATTCGCTTTGAGTAAAAAGATGGGACCAGCGACATGAGTACCCTTTGAAATACAAAGCTGCTTAAGGATCATCTTTTGCACCATCATTAGGTGTTCCCGAGCATCACTCATTTCATCGTGTGCTTTACACCAATCTCTAAGCGTTCTTTCGGAGATTTCATTGTTGTTGCAAAACTCTTCGAGCCAAGGGATGCGCTGCTTTGAAAGGCAATCATTCGTATAAGAACGAAGTTTATCCGGAAGATCTGATTTGTATTCTGTTGGTCGACCGCGTTTTGCCATAATCTCTTTTTATAGACGGCAGAAAGTAAACTGCGCCTGTTTATATTATAGCTTATTCAGCGATGAAACCTTCGTATTTTCCATCTTTATTCTCGTGATAGTAGCGAACGATTTCGTATCCGTGTGACGTTTCGCGCAGTTCAACGATCAGGCGCGCCACATTCGCGCTGTATCCGACAAACTCGCCTCCGGAGGGTATTACGCGCAACTCATCGACAATAACGCGCACATTCGCCTCCTGTGCGCCCACGTTGCGAACGTAATGCGCAGAAGTGGAGAAGTTATAGCCAGCAGTGGTAAAGAGCCGCGCAAGTGGTTTCGCGCCGTCGCGCGCATAGTCGCTACCGAGTATGAAGTCCAGCCCCTCTTGTTCTTCGTCTGTCTCCGGCGCAGAAAAGAAACTCAGCGCTTTATCGCCGTCGCGCTGCGCAATCGCGCGCTCGAAAGTATCAACGAACTCGATTATGCGATCTTTCTCGTTGTCGCTTACTCCCGTTGCAATGACTTCGCGCCATTCCATTTGCAGTTGATCTGCAACAACAGAAACATTCCGTGTGTTAGTTTGAATCTTAGGCTTTATGACATTTACTAAGATGATCAAAACCAAAAGTCCCAATAAAGCATACACGATAGGTTTTATGATCTTTTTCATAACATTATTTGTCTTTCTTCATTAACCCTGCCATCGTTCGATTCCACTTTTCAGATCCTTCCTTTGCTTTTTCCCACTCCTCATCAGATATCTCGCGTCCAAGCTTAGCTGTTTCTCGTTTTCTAAACTCGTGATCCTCCTTAATATTATTGCCTCTTTGGATTGCAGAGTAAATAAAATATCCAGTAACTAAGATTGATCCTGATATTATGATCCATTCCATCTATTTTTTCACCTCCTTGATCGGCTTTGATTGCGAGGGAAATCAAAAAGCCCCCCGCGAGCGATGACTTACGTCACCTACCGACCTTTCGGTCGATAACCGATCAAGGATGCTCTCACGAGAGGCTTACTGCCCTTGATCGGTTTTATTGCCATGCGCGTTTTGAGCGTTTAGGCAATCACTAAACTAAAAGAAGTATAGCAAATCCAATCGAAAAAGTGTACACTTAAGTACAACTTAGCGAGTTCACTATGCCTGAAAAGATTAAGCTGTTAAGAATCCGCGTCGTAGCCGAAATGCTCGGTGTAAACGTAGCAACTCTTCGACGTTGGGATAAAAGCGGAAGATTGCCTGCAATCCATATCGGCAAGCGTAAAGACAGAAGGTATAAAGAAGAAGATATTGTGAAGTTTATCGCGAAACAAGAAAAATGAAGTTATGAAGAATACAAAACTTGAGCTGCAGTGGTCAAACAAAAATAAAGCACTTTATTACGACATGGCTGCTGGAAAGTACGAATGGGTAGATAAAAAAGATCCACGCGTATCAGAGCCACGTATACTACTTGAGAGATCTTCTTATGGCGACCCCCAATCCGAAAACTTACTGATTAAAGGAGACAACTTACTTGCTCTTAAAGCTATTGAGGATGATTTTGCAGGGAAGATTAAATGTATCTACATTGATCCTCCTTATAACACCGGAAGTGCATTTGAGCATTACGATGATGGACTTGAACACTCGCTCTGGCTGACAATGATGCGTGATAGGTTGATTATTCTACGCAAACTTCTAAGAAAAGATGGCTTTATATTTGTTCAAATAGATAACAATGAAATGGCTTATCTCAAAGTTTTGTTGGATGAAATCTTTGGTAGAGAGAACTTTGTAAATGATATTATTTGGAAACGAAGAGGTGGTGCTGCAAACCCCAGCAACAGACTTAATAACGTTACTGATTATATTCTTTGGTATTCGAAATCTGCAGATTATTCTCTGAATCAGATCTACTCTTTAGAAGATGATAATACTCAGAAGTACATTGAGGAAAGATTTGTTCATGAAGATGAAAAAGGTAGAAAGTATATGAAGTCTCCTTTGCAAAGTCCGAATCCTCGACCGAACCTTATGTATGACTACAAAGGATATAAAACTCCTAAAAATGGCTGGTCTATTTCAAAAGAGTTAATGGAACAATGGGATAAAGACGGGAAGTTGGTATTTCCAAAAGATAAGAATCAAAACATCAACAGAAAAATATACCTCGATGAGTACAAAGGACAGCCTGTCTCAAATCTGTGGACTGATCTAAAAGTGATCAATCCGATGTCAAAAGAGAGGCTTAACTTTGACGGTCAAAAACCTGAAGCGATCATTCACAGAGTTTTAACTTTTGCGTCCAGCGAAAATGATTGGGTTTTGGATTCTTTTTTAGGAACTGGAAGTACGGTAGCTACGGCTCATAAAATGGGAAGACGCTGGATTGGAATCGAACTTGGTGAACAAGCAGAAACATATGCTGTTCCTCGATTAAAAAAAGTTGTAGATGGTGCTGACAATGGTGGAATCTCAGAAGCTGTTAAGTGGAAAGGCGGCGGCGGATTTAAATACCTTGAGCTTGGTGATAGTTTGTTTGTCCGCGATAGTGATCTCCGCCTCACCGTAATCAATCCCAAAATGTATAACGGGGTGCTCATTCGTGCAGTCCTCAAGATCGAGGGATTCAAACTGGTAAATCCAGATAACGGATTGCATGGAAAGTCCGGAACAACTGCAGCTCATGTTACCGAGCAGTATTTGAATCAAGAATATGTCGATGCCGTCCTTAATGAGATTAACGATCAAGCAAAGTTTGTTGTGATCTATGCAAAAACTATCTCTCGTAAACTGAAGCTTCCGGACAACGTAGAGATCAAAAGGATACCTGATATACTCTTGAAGAAGTTTACCGTATGAACAATAAAACATTAGATAAAATAATAAAAGAACTGGACTTGCGCAAACCGCAGGAACAATCGGTTGTGAAGCTCGATGCGCTCATGTCTCAGTTCAAGATCGGTGATGATCCGAAAGACATTGAGGCAAAGTTAATCGGCAATATAAAGTTCGACACCGAGTTTCCATCATTTACCTTTTCGCTTGCAACTGGTGTTGGGAAGACGCGTTTGATGGGTGCAATGATTGCCTATCTCTATTTCACTAAAGGTCTTAAGGACTTCTTTATTCTCACTCCCGGAGAAACCATTTACACAAAAACGATTGCCAACTTCACCAGTGGTAACAAAAAGTTCGTACTTCAAGGGTTAACAGACTTCCCAATGTTTAATGTAGTGACTGGAGAAAACTACGCTTACGCAGACTTTGGGAATCAGCTTTTTGACGCTGTTAACATTTACATTTTCAACATTCAAAAGATCTTCAACGAACGAAAAGATGTAGAGTTTAGATTTCACAAATATCAAGAAACGCTTGGATCAAGTTTTGCTGAACTACTGCAGAAAAAAGATCTGGTTATTCTGATGGATGAGAGCCATAGATATCGCGGTGAGAAGTCGCTTCGGGCAATCAATCATTTAAAGCCTGAGTTGGGTCTGGAGTTTACCGCAACGCCTACCAGTAACAACGTTGTTCAAAGTTACACTTTGTCTGATGCAATAAAAGACTCCAAAAAATCATTAGAAAACCTGAAAGATGGCGGAGATGCCTCTGGCGGTTACATCAAAATACCGGGAGTGGTTGCTCGCAGTGATAACTTCGCATACGAAGGCGATATCGACAGAATCAAGCTTGAAGACGGGATTGGATTACACCGTGAGAAGAAAGTTTTGGTCGAAGAGTACTGCAGTAACAATAAGATCAAGATGATATTGCCTGTAACGCTTATTACCACCAAGTCGATCCAACATGCGAATGAGGTTAAGGAAATGGTAACAAGCGACGACTTCTTTGGGGGATACTATAAAAACAAAACACTCGTTGTTACAAGTGAAAGTGAGGTAGACTCAATCAATCAACTGCTTCACTTGGAAGAGCCACCACCGATTAACAAAAACGAGATCGTCATCCATGTCGACAAGCTCAAAGAGGGATGGGACGTGCGAAATGTATTTACCATCATTCCGTTCCGGGCATCGATCAGTAAAACGCTTATCGAGCAGACTATTGGTCGTGGGTTGAGACTTCCCTTTGGACAGCTTACCGGCATTGAACAACTCGATTCGCTGGATATTATTTCGCACGATAACTTTACGCGAGTTATTTCCGTAGCAAAAGAAGTTGCTGATGGAATCCTCGTTAAGGAAACCTCTGAACGCGAAGAGATGAAGACTGAGGAAATAATGCCATCGGATGATAAAAAACTCTGGATCAGGCTTCCATCGGTTGAAACAAAAGTGAAATCGTCAAACAAACTTGAGTTTTTCCCGATCCAGATGCGACTGGACGAACTAAAACACATTAAGCCCAAGATTATAAAAGCAGACATCGTTACCGGACAAAGGGAGGAGATTGGAGACGTTACGACAAAAGATGAGATCGATCCAATAAACAGGTTTGTGCGCCTTATCATTCTGGAAGTATCTGAGTTGGACATAGAACACAAAGCGGTGTTGCAAAAGATCGTTAAGCATTACCTTGACCAGATTAAGGTTGATAAAAAAGAGCTGTCAGAGCTTGCCAAACTTCATGAGCAAAGGATTCTGGATGATATCCAAGCTCAGATAGAACAACGACTTCAGGAAGACACAAGCATAAAGTTCAAAGTATTAGATGAAGAGCTGGGATACGAGCCATATAAAAAAGCAGTAAAGGTAACTGCTGAAACACTTGATAAAGATCAGGTAAGCGATTCTGATTCGCGCGGTAACTTGATCAGTGGATATAAAAAAAGCGTCTATTCCACCTATGCGTTTGATTCGACACAGGAGAAACTTTTAGCCGATTCTCTGGATGCGGATAAGACCGTAAAGAGCTGGGTGAGATTACGTCTTGGTCAACTTCCGATCCGTTATCTTTATGGAAACTACAATCCTGACTTTGTTGTGGAGCGTACAGATGGGATCTACTTGGTAGAGGTAAAGGACAAATCAAAGATGGATAAAAAAGATCCGGAGGTATTCGCAAAAGCGCAAAAAGCTGAAGAGTGGTGCGAAATCGCGAGTAAGGCAACGGGTAAAAAATGGATTTACAAACTCGTTCCCCACACCGCAGTTACAAAGATTGATACCTTTGAAGGGATTGTCAGCAGTGCCTATAAGGCTGATTTGCATGAAAAAGCTAACAGATGAACAAATGGCTCAACTCCTTGAAGCAGGCTATGAGCTTAGAAACATAGAATATAAGCCGCCCTTCGGATGGAGTGACAAAAACTCAACTTGGGTAAAAGAAAAGCTTGCGCGCGCAGTTTTGGCAATGACAAATACGAGATATGGCGGTCAGATCATCATTGGGATAGAAGAAACAAAAGCAAAGAATATAAAGTTAACAGGATTGAACAAAGATCAGCTCAAAACATTTGAAGACTTTGATGGGATTAAGGGGTATATTGACGGTTTTTCCTATACCAATACCGATTTCGACATGGCTTGGGGAGAGCACAGCGGAAATAGGTTTGTAGTTATAACCACTCAGGAGTTTTCTGAAATACCAGCCATTTGTCGTAAAGACGGGCAAACTACCGGTACTTTGCGTAAAGACGATCTTTACGCGCGCTCTAAAAGGGCACCCTACGGCAGTATAAGAGCAACAGAAGCTGAACTCCGCGAAATGATCAAGTTGGCGGTTGATAAAGAAAAAGCAGATCTTAAATCGCGGGGATATGTTAAGAAGTCTGCGGTTTCACCAGAAGATTATTATAAAAAACAGATAGAAGATCTCATTTAAAGATATGGCAGACTTTGAATCAACACTACAAAAAATAAAAACACGAGGCTACTGGCAGGTAAATATACGTCCGGCACAGATTCAAGAGAACGTTGTTGAGTCAGTTGCTAAAGTTAAGGAGATCGTTCAGGCATCTTCTGTTCAGTTTAGGGGTTGGGATTATCCACACTTTCCGACACAGACTAAGGATAATCAGGACGTATATGTTGGAGAAAATGACTCGGTTGAGGGGTGGATAGATTGGGAAAACTTTAAAGAAGTCTGGAGATTCCACACGAACGGACAGTTTATCCATCTATTTGGCATGCGAGAAGACTGGTGGGAAGAGCATTCATGGCTAAATCCTGATGATCCTTTGCGAAAGATCAAGCCCGGCACCATACTGGAGGTCATCAGTACAGTTTACTCTTTGACTGAAATGTATGCCTTCTTCAGCAACTTAGTGCAAAACTTGGCGGTCGAGGAAGTTACGGTTGAGATCAGCCTTATTGGAACTAAAGATAGAAAACTTCATATCTCAGACTTTAGACGTGCTCCGCTGTTTATGGACTATTCTTGCAGATTAGAGAAGGTAAATCTGCCTAAAAAAACCTATAAAAGAGCGGATCTTGTCGCTAACTATGCAGATTTAGCCTTTGATCAGCTTATATACCTGTTTAATCGTTTCAACTGGGATAATCCAAACGCAGCTGTAATCAAAGAGGATCAAAAAAAGTTAATAGAAAGACGAATATAAGCTACAAACTTCCTATGTCGACAGATGATGTTTCTATCCCAGATGAAATCAAGGTACAAATGCAAATGCAGGCGTATCTCGATAGAGCGATCGATTATTATGTTTTTTCCCGGAAAGCAGTCATGCTCGGTGTTGTGCCAGTAGGTGGTAGTTTGTTCCATACTGCGGTGGAAATGCTCCTACACTGCGGACTATCGGCTAAATACTCCCAAGCTGAACTTGAGAAAAAGTTCTCAAAACATGAACTTTCCCATATGTGGACAGAGTTTAAATCAGTTTTTGCAAATGCCAATCTTTCAAAGTTTGATAGGTTTGTGAACCATCACAGGCAATGGAAAGAGCTAAGGTATCCAAAAAACGGATCGGGAGGATCAGCTATCTTTTTTGGTCGTACTAAACCAGATCCTGAAATCATGAAGCAGAACATGGCAAATATGCCCAAGAGTAGCGTTCAAATAGAGATAAACCTTGAGGAAATGGACGAGTTTATGTCCTCAGTTGTTCAGGCTGTTGGCGTAAATCCTGATCATATTAAAATAAAGTTGCAATATAAGGCTGAACTATTGAGTTTTTACCTCGATGAGAATCTTCACCCATTGTTTGACGGCAAAAAAATAACAAGTTCAGCTACTCTTCTAAAGAGGTGATCATCCTGTAATAGCGAAGTTTTGCATTGGCGCTTGGATTTGAAACCTTTGAAAGGTTTGGTTAAGCCGTTCAAAGTAGGTTGTTAAAGTGTTCCATTCTTGGTACAGTGTGTTCACACAACAGCGACTTGGCGGGTCGGCACGAAGTGCCGACCAAGCCATTTGACCGTCCCCACGGACTTTTCTGTTCTCTAGAAAGAGGTCCGAGCCAAAGATTTTTTTGGCGAGAACCTTTTTAAGTTCTAAGTCCGCAGACTTAGAAATTTGTTCTACTGTTTGAGCTTCATTTATCCATTCTCTGAAAGGTCCGATCCAACTGCCTTGATTCTTTTTAAGAGAAAGGATTTGTTCCTCCAAAGTTTTCTTTGTAGACATTAATTGAAACTTACTTTCCTGAAATTCCTCCTTGTTAATTATCTGGTCTAAATAACTATCCAAGAGAAGTTTTAATTTAATGTCTATTTGTTCTAAATCCTTTCTCTTAATTGAAATAACATCAAGGCAAGACTTGGATATATCAGATTCTTCTTCCTTTAATTTCAATAGCATCTGATTAGCCCAAGTCTTTTTCAAAGTGTACTTTTTGAGTAGTGTGGTGAGTTGGGAATGGAGATCATTTTCTGAAATGTAGGCTTGAGAACAGGAGATTTGTTTATTCTTTTTTGTACAATGATAGTAATGGTAATCAACAGTCCTATTAGTACCTTTGTAATACTTTGTTTTATTATCTCCTGTTATCCCCATTCCACACTCACCACACCTTAGAAGTCCATTGAATGGTTTAAATACATGATTCTGGGTGGACTTAGCCCAAGGTTTGTTTCTTTGGACTAGGACTTCTTGTACTTTATCAAAAAGTGCCTTTGAAATTATTGGATCATGTCTGCCCTCATATACCTCTCCATCATATTTATAGATACCAAAATAAAAAGTTTTAGTTAATAATTTTTTAGTTTGATCAATTCTAAACTTTTTATTTTTGGAGGTAATAATACCTTTTGTGGCTAAAAAGCTAGAAACCTGCTTCAATTGGATATTACCTTTACTATATTTTTCAAAAGCGCTAACTATTACCGGAGCAGTACGCTTGTTAACTACAATAGTTCTATTTCTAGTATCATTTAAATATCCAATTGGAGCTTTCATTGGCCAGTTTCCATTTCTAGCTTTTTGTCTTAACCCACGACGAGTATTTTCACTTAAAGAATCTACATAATATTTAGATTGCGAAAATGAAATTGACAACATGAACTTTCCTTGAGGAGTGGGTTCAAACCAAAAGGTATTAAACTTGAGGGCAGACATCTTTCCTGTATCAATTAGATATATAATTCTTCCTCCATCTACTGAGTTTCTTGCCAAACGATCTGGATGCCATGAGATTATCCCGTTAGCACGGCCTTTTTCAATACTATCTAACATTTTGTTGAAAATTGGACGGCCTGGAGTTTTGGCAGATCGTTTCTCAACTAATTCTTCAACAATCGTCAAATTTTCTCGTTTGGCAAGTAAACGGAGTTCATCAAGTTGACCCTCGATTGACTGCACCTGTTTATCTTCTACATCAGTTGATTTCCTTGCATAGAGGAAGAATTTTTGAGTATTTTGTATCTTTGGATTATTTACAATATTGCCCATGCAATATTATTTATACGCCCGTAAATAATCCAAATCAATATATCAAAATATCGCAATATTTTGACTCTTTATTGTTCTTGCAGTTGTGTTAAAAAGTCCGTGGGGACGGTCAAATGGCTTGGGCGGCACTTCGTGCCGACCCGCCAAGTCGCTGTTGTGTGCCTTTGTTTAAAAAGGCTCGGACCTACTTTGTCCGAAACTTCTAATTT
>ERZ1292632.3222-Hain-H43-01um-R2-3222-length-12699-cov-13_pt1 | contig 12699 bp, 7 predicted proteins | sample MGYA00564407_ERZ1292632 | MGnify/ENA primary metagenome ERZ1292632 (study PRJEB36523, sample SAMEA6512637) | groundwater metagenome | collected 2019-01-08 | study: AquaDiva: Metagenomics assemblies of 32 groundwater samples
AATAGATCAGCGCGGCGGTTTTTGGTCGGCTAACGCGCAAATACAAATCCGCTATATCATTGATTTATTTCGGTTGAAAAAAATTCGATTGTTACGTTGGATTTTTGGGCCATTCATCTTGTTAAACGGCATGTTGGCGATTTTGTTTGATATTTTTGACAAAAGTCGTGCCAGCCGCAAACACGCTATCGGTTGGCTTATAATTGCGCAGAAACCATGAAAATACTTTTCATCTTAGATGAATTTTGGCCGGAAAATAGCGGTGGTGCAACCAACGTTGCTTTTTGTCTTGCTAAAGGGCTGATTAAGTCGGGCCACGAATTGTTAGTTTTGACTGCGACGTTTAATCAAGAAAATGTTGGCGAAATTGAAATTGAAGGAATTAAAATTAGAAGAATTTACACCCGTCCTTTTGGAAAACTCCGAAACTTTAAAAATTTAAAAAATCGGGATATTTTGTCAAAAGCTGAAAGAATTTTAGTCGAATACAAGCCCGACATTGTCCATATCCACACTCTTCATAACCGATTTTCTTACGAAATTATAAAATTGGTGAAAAAATATTCCCGCGCCGTTTTTTTTACCTTGCACGATGTCCAAACAGTTTTTAATGGCAAATTGTTTCCCAAAAGAAAAATCTGCGATTTGAATCCTGAATATGATTATAAAATCAGCTCGTTTGATAATTTTAAAAAGAATGGGCTTGGCTATAATCCACTCCAAAAATTTTTTATCAGGCAAGCGTTAGAAAAAGTTAATAAAATATTTGCGGTGAGCAACGCTCTTAAGGGCGCGCTAGAAGCCAATGGAATTTCTAATATTGAAGTGATACACAATGGAATCAATGCCGATGAATGGGCGGGCGGAGAGGCAACCGGGAACAATATTCTTTTTGCCGGCCGAGTTGACACGGCAAAAGGCGCTAATGTCTTATTGCGTGTTTTTAACGAAGTTAATTCCGAAATTCCCGACGCTAAGTTAATAATTGTTGGTGATGGCGATTTTAAAATAGAAAAAAACGAAAATATTAAAATTTTGCCATGGCAAGGCAGGGAAACAATGAGAAAAATTATTTCTGAATCAAAAATGGTTGTTGTGCTATCGCTTTATTTAGATCCTTTCCCGACAGTTAATTTAGAGGCAATGGCATCTGGTAAACCAATTGTCGGCACGTGTTTTGGCGGAACGCCTGAAGCTGTTGTAGATAACGAAACCGGCTATATAGTGAATCCGTATAATGAAAAAGAGTTGGCCGATAAAATTATTGATTTACTAAAAAATCCGGAAAAAGCGACGCGTTTTGGCAATAATGGTCGCGAGAGGGTAAAAAATCTATTTAGTTTAGAAAAACAAGTTCGAGAAACTCTTGAGTGGTACAATAAATTTATTCGTGAATAACTATAAAAAATTTATCATCTATCTTTGAAATCAGTTCTTTGAGTTTTAATTTTGTTTTTATTTTTTCTATTATAGGTTTTTGATCGGTGATTATAATCGTATTAAAAGGAAATTCCGAGCGCTTTTTTAAGTAATTAAAGTCGCGGATTAAATCATTTGTATTGGTAAATCCTAAAATCGGACTGCCGATATAGTATTCGTCTTCCGAGGCGGCCATTGGGTAGCGGTCGGAACCGGCGACTTCGCGGTCAAGTCCAGATATCTGGAATATAACTTTATCACCTGAAGTTAAATTTTTTATTTTTTTATCAAACTCAATAGTAGCGGTCGGCCAAACATTGTTTGGCCAATTTTTAATATAAGCGTCAGTTCTTTTCCCTTGGACAAACCAAAGTCCTAATATTAAAACTAAAATTCCAAACACTACAATACAGCGCTGTATTGAAGCATTTGTTCTGAAAAGCAAAACTATTTTTTTAATAATAATTACCGTTAAAGTCCCTATTAAAAGTCCGCCGAATACGGAGATAATTCTGGCTTGGTAAAAAAATAAAGAAGGGAAAAATAAGAAGTGGAAAAAAGTTGCGCCAAAGCCCAAGTATAAAAATCTTAGGTTCGGCATCCCGTCCGGCAAAATATTTTTTATAAATTTGACAGCCGCGATTCCGAGTATAGATATTAAAATTCCCAAGTACCATTTAACTCCGAAAAACCAGTCGAATGGGTCGGTTAATCTTTTGAAATGTGAAATGAAAAAGCCGCTTCTTGAGCCGATTATTTGAACCTTGAATGTTCCATAAAGATCAAGCAACATATTATGCCAGCCAAGATAGAGAGTGTTTTGAAATAATTGGACAGCGAAGGCCAAAATTGGCGCCGAGGCCAAGAATATCCATTTTTTCCATTCAATTTTTCTGGCAATCATTAAATCCAAACCGATAAGCCAAGCGAAAATAAAAAAAGTTGAGTCATAAGAGGAAAGAGCTAAACCAAAATACAAAGGCCAGATTAAATAATTAAGATATTTTTTTTGATTTTTTATAACGAAAATGCTTAGAGCAATAATTGCAAGACGCAGAAGTTCATCAATTGGCTGATTACCAAGAGTATCGGCATAATCCAGGAATAGAACCGAGGCGCCATAATAAAGAACGCCGAGAAGCGCGACCAGCCGATTTGAAATAATTAAAAAAATCCAATAAAGGATTGCCAAAGCTCCCAAAGAAAATAAAATTTCTAACATGCGAAACCAAAAGCGCCCCACTATTCCGATTTTCATTAATAATGCAGTTGGCAAAAGATAGCCAGCGGGGAAGTGAGTATAATATAGCCGTTTGCCAATAAATCCTCCAGTAGCAACCCCACGGGCATGCTGACGCAATTCCGGGTCATCAAAATAGCGAATTACTTTACTGTATCCTTGAGGGAGAAATAATAAATAATTTTTTAGGAGTCCATCATTTGCCCAGTGTTTATCTGAAAGCAACGCTTGGGCTGAACCGACCCGCCAACCATCCCAGCTGTTTTCTGGGATGGCTTTAATGATAAGATAAGCGCCAATTATGGAAATTAAAATTATAATGGCAAGATTTTTAGTTATGATCTGGCGCGCCGCGATCATGTTTTATAGTAAATGATAAGCGAAACCGCGGTCGTGAAAGTTCTGGCAACAACGCGAGCCAGAATTAAGCCAATAAGACCGTAAAGAGGCGTCAAAATCGTCATTACTGATATCTGGAAAACAGGAGAAATAATATTGAACCAATATAATTTTTTTATTTTTTTATGAGCCGTTAAAGCCGGAATTATAAAAGTTGTAGGCGTATTTAACATTGAAAGGGCAAAAATCTGTGACAGGAAAACCGAATCCAAATAGCGGGGAAAAAATATTTTGTAAAACCAGGAAGCAAGTAAAATATAAATTCCAACCACTAAACCGGCAAAAATAAATAGTATTATACTTTTGCGTTTTATTGTTTTTTTTAAATCTTCTTCGCTCCTTTCCGAAAATTTTGGCAAAGCCAGATCGGGTATGCTTTGAAATAAACCCTTGATTTGTTCCGGCGGAGCGATGGCAAAAGTATAAGTTGCCAGATTGGCCGGTCCCAGAAAATGAAAAGCTAAAAATTGATCAAGATAACCGGAAATAGTGGAAACGACATTTATTAAACTCAAATGTTTAGCAAAGCTTGTTATTCCCGGGTCTTCGGGACCCGTTAATTTGGTTAAAAGACGGGTTCTGAAAAAAAATATTAAACTCGGAATTAAATTCGCGAGCAAATAAATACCAACCAGATAAACGATATTTTGAGTTAAAAATATCGCCGTAATTAGAGTCAGAGCGATAAACAACTGGCTTAGTATCAAATAAAGCGTCTGTGTTTTAAAATATTTTTTTCCGAGAAGAAAAGCATTGTATATCTGGAAACTATTGACAAAGGGGATAAAAACGGCGCCGACAAAAAACGCCCAAGCTAAAATTTGGTTTCCGTTGTAAAAATAATAAGCGCCCAAGATTAATGCCACCAGTGTTCCCAGAACGCCATATCGAATTTTTTTCTTAAGGCCCAAAAAGAGCGAACTTTCAAAACCGTTACTGACAGATTGAATTACAGCTTTGTCCATTCCGGGAAGAGCGAAGATGCCAAGAACCGATATCCAGGCTAAAATATAACTGTAGGTGCCGTAAACTTCTTTTGGCAGAAGCCGGGCGAAAAAGAAGGCTAAGGCAAAATTGGCGGCAATTGAAAAAAAATTTCCGAGCGTAAGGAAAGAGCCGCCTTTTACAATATAAGATAAATTTATTCCGAGAAAATCCGAGATTTTATTAAGCCAATTTGAAACACGTTCTCTTGGAAACATAGTTTATATTATGTCTTAAATGTAGTATGATGGCAAATATGGATTTTAATCGGTTAAGCAAAAAAGCGACAATATTTTTTTTGTTTTTTTTCGGATTAGCATTGGTTTTTTGGCCGGTTTTAGGTGGCCAAAAAATTTTCAATGACAGCTATGTCACTAATTACGCGGTAGGGCAGACCGGATATAATTTTTATAAAGATTTTGGCAATAGCTTGAGGCAAGGCCATTTACAGCTTTGGTGGCCCAATTATTTAGGAGGCTTTCCGACTTATTTAACTCAAGTTGGATTTTTTAATCCTTTAGGCATTTTACTTTTTAAATTTTTTAATTACATTCTTGCTTACAACTGGCTGACATTTCTTAATTTTTTATTGGCCGGCTTAGCAATGTATTGGTTTGTTAGGAATTTGAAATTATCGCAATCTGCTTCAATTTTAGCCGGATTTACATGGGCGCTTTCTTTTAATAATATTCAATACGGTTCAATTCCAATTTTTAGCAATGTCTATCCATTTATTCCGCTTTTTTTCGGCGCTATTCTAAAACTGTCGGAGAGCCATTCGACAAACTCACGGTTATTTTTTGGCAGTTTAATTTCTGCCTACGGATTGATAGCTGGATTTACAACTTTAGTTTTTTACACTTTTATTGCTGGCCTGTCTTGGGCTTTGTTTTTGGACAAGAAAAATTATTTTGGCAAGACGTTTAGAGGATACATTATTATTTCATCTATCGGAACGACTTTAGCCAGTGTCTGGCTTTTGCCGGTTTTGAATTATATGCCGCTGACTCTAAGAGGACAGGCTATCAGTTCTTCCAACTTTTATGATTATTTGAAAATCGGCGATGCGCTAAGATTTTTTTATCCGTTCATCCAACTGCCCGGTTTTAGCGGTTTTACCTTTTTAAGCGGAGTAGCAAATCTTTACATTGGCATCGTCCCATTATTTTTGGCGATTATCGCGATGTTTTTGTGGCGCAAAAGTAAATTCATTGCTTTTTGGGCGGCGATTTTTTTCTTCGCGTTTTCAATGCGGCTTTGGTTTTTTCCGATATTCCAATGGACTCAATTTCTTCCTGTATTTAATCGTTTTCGAGCGCCGTTTCATTGGTATAGTTTGGCATTTTTTTCATTGGCAATACTTTCTGCGTATGGCTTGGATTACTTAAAAGATATAAAAGAATCGCGATTATTTAAGAATTTCATTAAAATCTTTGGGATTTTTGCGGTTTTTAATATTTTAGTTGCCTTGGTAGCTAATTTGGCGGTGAAATTTTTCCGGTCCGATATTTTAAACACTGCTTTTGGATATTTTGACAGTAATCTTTATTCGGCCGCGAAAAAATATCCTATTGATTATTATCATGGAATTATAACGCAGGTTTTTGATAAAAGTACCGTAAGTTTTTCATTTTCTAAATATCAATTTTTAGTTCCTTTCGTATTTATTTTAATTGGAGTTTTGATTTTCATTTTATATTCTCGGAATTATTTAGGATTTGAAAAGTTCAAGATGACAGCCGTCGTAATAACTATTTTAAATTTAGCTTTCATTTGGCAGGGATATTTCCATTTTGCGCCAAAAGAATTAATTACTGTTCCGCCAAAAACCGTTCAATTTATTCAAAACCAGCCCGGTTTCGAGAAATTCAGAGTTTTTAGGTTCTATCCTCCCGAGATGTATCAGCAATTTGGATTTTATAACCTTAAAAATCCTGATGATTATGATATTCAAACTCTGGGACTTCAGATTAATACCTACTGGGTTGATGGTTTGGGAGGTGGTGAAAATTTTCGATCCTTTAGAATTTCTGGGATTCTTAATGAGATAGGTTATGAAATCCCATCAACCTATACCGATCCGGTTTGGATAAAATCAAATGACTTAACTATTAACCAAAAAATATCCCGTTTCTCATCTCCCCAAAACCAGAATCTCATTTCAATGCTCAACATCAAATACATATTCAGTTCTTTCAAACTCCCCAATTTTAATCTGATTTACGAAACTACAGCCACGGAAAAGAATATTCCTGTTTATATTTATGAAAATTCCAAGACCATGCCAAGAATCTACTTTGCTAAGAATGTTAAATTAGTGGATTCAAACAACGTTTTTGATGAGCTAAAGAAAGTAAATGATTTTAGAGAATTAACACTTATCGAAGCGGCAAGCGACAAGCGACCCGCCTTCGCTAAAGCTACGGCGGACAAGCAAGCGACAAGAGGCGGGAGAATCTTAGCTATTGAAGCTTTTAAACCTCAATTAGTTAAAATTAAAACTCAAGGAGGGGGTTGGCTGATTTACTCCGACGCCAATCTACCAACTTGGGAAGCGTACGTAGATAATCAAAAAACTCCTATTTATACTGCTAATTATTTATTTAAATCCGTTTTCGTTCCGGAAGGTGAGCATGAGATAATGTTTAAATACCCTAATTTGTGGGAGCAATTTAAATACTCATTAAGGTATATTTTGAAAATATAAATTCCATGGAAGAATTTGTAACTAAAAGCCAATACACTGAATCTTGCCCTATTTGCTATAAAAAAAATCCAATCGAATTTGATAAAAAAAATGGTTTTTTAATATTGAAATGTTCCGGCTGTGATTTATTATGGACCCCCGGTATTGATGAAAAAGTTTTAAATGACTTTTATTCAAAATCATATTTTAAAAGTCATGACCCTATTTTTGGTTATAGTAACTATATCGAAGATGAGGAGATTATTCGTATTAACGCTCGTTATATATTATCTGAATTCCCGAAATTTAAAGATTGTCTACCAAAAATACTCGATATCGGATGCGCTCACGGCTTTCTATTAGATGAGGCTAGAAAATTGGATTGGACAACAGAAGGTCTAGAATTCAGCGCCGAGGCGGCGAACTATGCAATTAACAAATTAAATTTGGCCGTGTCCACCGGCTCTATAATGCAGACCGATTTTCCTAAAAACAATTTTGACATTGTTACAATAATAGGTGTTATAGAGCATCTGGCCGATCCCATTGCCGCTATTCGCAAGATAAATAAAATATTAAAACCCGGTGGCTATCTTGCTATTACTACTATTAATACCAAGGGTCTGGTTAGGTTATTTGATTTAAAGCCGCCGGAACATATTTTTTATTTTTCTGCCAAAAACTTATCACTATTATTGGAAAGAGAAAAGTTCAAGGTATTAAAGCTGTCTCCTTATTGGTGTCATTACCATTTAAATGAAGCCTTAGATCGCGCCTTTCGTTTGATTTTTAAACCGAATAAACGAATAGAAAAACTACTCGGCCTGATTCCGTTTTTTAAAATACCAATAAAAGTGCCAACTAATGAAATGTTTGTATTAAGCCAAAAACTTAAATGAAGATTGATAAATTAAAAAAAATAATTTTTAGCAATAGATTTGACGGAGGACTGATATTTTTTTTCTTGTTTTTTGTAGGGTTGGTCCTAATTTTTTGGCCCGCTTTATTTGGCGGTAAAGTCATTAACGATTTTTTTGGTTTTGATCTGGCTCAATATAAATTTTTAACAGATTTCGGCCAAAGTTTAAAACAGGGTTTTGTTCAGCTTTGGTGGTCGGATTATTTGAGCGGGTTTCCCGTTTATTTGACGCAAACAGGACTTTTTAATCCTTTGGTCTTTATTTTTTACAAATTTTTTAGCGGTTTTGCTGTCTATAATTGGCTAACCCTTTTTAATTTTTTGCTTGGAGGGTTGGCAATGTACTGGCTTTCAAGAAATCTGGCTTTATCAAAAATCGCCTCTGCTGTTGTTGGTCTAACTTATATGTTATCTCAAAACTATTTATATTGGGGACCAACTTTAATTTTTAGTAATGTCTACCCATTTATCCCGCTTTTCTTTCTTGTTCTTTTAAAGATATCGCAAGGTTCTAGTTGGACTTGGTGGCTTTCGGGCATTTTAATAGCCGTTTATGGCTTGGCGGCCGCTGAAACGCAAATTGTTTTTTATATTTTTGTCATTGGTTTTTTCTGGGCGCTGTTTTTAAAATATGAAATTAAAAATTGGAAACCGGTTTTAGGTTATTTCTCTGTAAGCGCAATTGGTGCGCTTTTAGCCAGTTTTTGGATTTTGCCGGTTTTAAATTATTTGAAGTTTACGACAAGGGGCGTGGCTTTAAGTTTCAGTGATCTGGCATACGATTTCATGAGAATGGCAGATCCTTTAAGATTTTTTTACCCTTATATTCAATTACCGCAGTTTACCGGCTGGGAAAGTTTAGGCATTGTGCCTAATTATTATATTGGCGTATTAACATTTCTTTTGGCTATCACGGCAATCTTTTTGGTGAGAAAAAATAAGATAGTTGCTTTCTGGCTTGGCGTTGCCGTTTTTTCGTTATTGGTGCGTATTAAATGGACGGGAATTTTCTGGGTTTTACATTTTTTGCCGGGTTTTGACCGCTTTCGCGGGGTTTTTCATTGGGCTTTTATCGGTTCTTTTGCTTTAGCGCTTCTTGCCGGGTTTGGTTTGGATAGTTTAGAAAAAATTAAAGAGTCGCGATATTTCAATAAGTTTGTTGGTGCACTTAAAATTTTTGCTTGGATGAATGTAGTTTTTGTCGCGGCTATTTTTTCCGTTAGTTTTTTCCGAGATAAAATTCTAAACTGGATTTTTCAGTTTTTTGACGTGACAGTTTACAAAAATACAAGACAATTTCCTTTGGAACACTATCATGGTGTTATTGCCTCGGAATTCAATAAATTCTTAAATGCTTTCAGTTTTTCCGATTACCATTTTTTGGTTTCTTTTTTAAGCGTTTTAACTGCTACACTAATTTTAATTTTATTTATAAAAAACAAAATCAGTTTTGAAAATTTTAAGAAGACGGCGCTTGTGTTTGTATTTTTTAACCTCGTTTTAATCTGGCAAGGATATTATGCTTTTATTCCTCAATCCAAAATAACCGATTATCCGGATACGGTTAAATTTATTAAAAACCAATCTGACAATACTTCGGTACAGCGATGTATTGAAGCGGATTGCGGATTTAGATTTTTCAGATTTTACCCGCCGGAGTCATATCAAACCTTTGAGGTTTTTAATGTTAAAGATTGGACCGACTATAAGCTAAAAACAATGGAGTCAAATATCGGCGTTTATTTCGGTATGGATACCTTTGGCGGCGTTGAACCATTTTTATCAGCCCGGATTGCTAATATTTTTGATGAAATTGGTTTTGAACGGCCATCAACTATTTCTGCTGAACCCTGGCTCCGTTCAACAAAACTTTCGCTAGATCAAAAAATATCCCGTTTCTCATCTCCCCAAAACCAGAATCTCATTTCAATGCTCAACATCAAATACATATTCAGTTCTTTCAAACTCCCCAATTTTAATCTGATTTACGAAACTACAGCCACGGAAAAAAACATCCCGGTCTATGTTTATGAAAACCCCAAAGTTATGCCTAGAATCTATTTTGCTTCCGGTATTAAATTTACAGATGCGCAAAGCGCCTGGAATGAACTCTTAAATATCAAAAACTTCAGTAACGTAACTCTTATTGAATGCCAAGAGAATTGCCCAGATTCTGGCATTGCCCACAAGTCAGACAGTATTACAATAGAAGGGTTTAGGCCTCAAGAAGTTAAAATTAAGGCAACAAACACCTCCGGCCGATGGCTTATTTACAGCGACGCTAACCTGCCGACTTGGGGAGTGTATATAAATAATCAAAAAACTCCTATTTACACCGCCAATTATTTATTCAAATCCGTATTCGTCCCAAAAGGGGAGCATGAAATAGTATTCAAATACCCTAATTTGTGGGGGCAGTTTAAATATGCGTTTGAAAATTTTATTTTGGGCCGACAGTAAAAAGATATTGTTCCTGTATGTTCATAATAGGAGAAATATTTTTTAGATTTTTTATTATTAGTTCTTGGCGAATTTTTTCAATATCACTTTTATTCTCCGCGATTATAAACGAATAAAAAGGATATTCGGAAATGTTTCTAAACCACCAGAAATCAACAAGCAAGTCGTGGCTATTAGCAAAATCTATTTTTGGTATCCCTAAATAGTATTCAAAATTGAAAGTTGGAAATTGCGATTTCAAAATCGGGTTTTTGGGAATAATCCTAAAAGCGATCCTTTCTTCACTTGGGTACAGTTTTTTAATTTCTCTGGAAAACTCGATTACTTTTTGATCCGGCCTGTTATTAGGCCAATCTTTTACGTATCCAAACGTATCATAAAATCTTACAAACCAAAGTCCCAAGACAATTAAAAATAAAATCATGAACAAAGTTCTTTCTTTTGAATACTTTAATACAGCGATGTATTGAAGTAAACCTACTGAAGCTATTCCAATTAAAAGTCCCCAGAACGGCGCTGTAAGAACCCCTTGGTACGACCAATGTCCTGTCACATTTATAAAAAACGGTTGAGCAACGGCGGCAACCGCCAAAATGAATATAATTTTAAAATAATTAGCATCCAGACCAATTCTTTGCCTGAATTTCCAAAGAATGCCAAAAATTGCTGCCGCGCTTGTTAAAGCAACAACTGTTTTTTTAAAAATAAAAATCGTTTTGAGAGATGTCATTGAAACAAATGGCATGATTAGTCCTAAGATGAAATTTTTTAAGGAACCAATTGCCCTTCCTGTGTAAGAGGTATAGATGTCGCGCATGGCATCAGCCCAACCTAAATACCAAGTATTTTGAATAATCTGCAAAGAAAATCCTAAAATTGGGGCCGAGGTCCAAAACAACCATTTCTGCCAAAGAAATTTTTTTAAAATTATCGCGTCATATAAAACAAGCCAGACAAATACAAAAAAAGTTGTATCATAAGAACTTAAAGCAAGTGTGAAATATACCAGCCAAATAGCAAAGTTATAACGCGCGTAAATTTTGCGATTTTCAAAATTACGGCTCGCTAAAACACTTAACGTCAGAATTAAAAAGGCAAATAATATATTAAAAGATTGGTTCGCTAAAGAATCGGCATAATTTAAAAAAGTAAATGAAAAACCGTAATAAATAGAAGCTACAAGAGCTGTTGTTTTATCAGAAATTAATTTTATAAACCAGTAAAAAAATATTAGTCCACTAAGTGAGATTATTAATGCCAATATTCTAAAAACAAAACGGCTGGTAAAGCCGATTTTTGCTATTGCGGCAAACGACACAAGATAAAGTGAGGGATAATGGGTGTAATAAATGCGATTGCGATTCAGAGCGCCGTTTAGGGTTTCTATTGGGCGATTTCTGAACTCTGGGGAATCCAAATATTGCACTAATTTACTGTAGGGGCTTGGAATAAATAAAAAATAATTTTTTATAAAACCATCGCGGGCCCAATATCGGCTTGACATTAAGGTTTGGGCCGAACCAAAGCCCCAGCCATCCCAGCCGTCTTCGTCAAGGGTTTTAATTCCCAGATAAGAAAAGAGAATTAAAATAATTATTAAAATTGGTAAATTTATTTTTAGGAAACTAAACATTGACTTTTGGGGTTTTATTTGTTATTACTGTTTCGATAAGATCGTTAAAAATATAACATAGAGAGGGGAAGATATGAAAGCTTTAGTGACCGGAGGCAGTGGATTTATCGGAAGCCATTTGATTGAAAAATTATTGAATGATGGGCATTATGTCGTGTCTTTGGACTTGTTTGGGGCATCTTCCGAAAACATAAAACGTTTTTTGCCGCGCGGCAGTTTTCGTTCTGTCTACGTGGATATTAGCGCGTCCGATGCTTGCGAAAGAATTTTTCGTCTGCTGAACGCTTATCAAATTGATTTTATTTTTCATCTAGCCGGCTTGGCCGACATTGTGCCTTCAATAAACGATCCTCTGAAATATTTTAAGACCAATGTTTTAGGCACGCTAAGCGTGCTTGAAGCGGCACGCAAAGCCGGTATTTATAAGTTTGTTTACGCTTCTTCGTCCTCTGTTTACGGTATTCCCGATCCGGAAGATATTCCGACTTCTGAAACAGCTCCGATCAAGCCCCAATATCCTTATGCCGAAACAAAGTATCAGGGCGAACGCTGGGTAAGCCACTATAACCAAGTTTATCATTTACCAACTATTTCTCTGCGTCTTTTTAATGTTTACGGTCCGAGATCAAGGACGACCGGAACCTATGGCGCGGTGTTTGGGACTTTTCTAGCGCAGAAGATTAATGGCAAGCCGTTTACCGTTGTTGGCGATGGCAAGCAATCAAGGGACTTTGTTTTTGTCACTGATGTTTGTGATGCTTTTATCAAAGCTGCAAAAGCAAGGTTTTCCGGCGAAGTATTTAATGTTGGTAGTGGCAAACCCGAAACGATTTTGCGCTTGGCGGAGCTTTTGGGCGGAGAAATAACTCATCTGCCAAAAAGGCCGGGCGAGCCGGACATTACCCATGCCAATATCAGTAAAATTACGAAAATGCTCGATTGGCTTCCGGTTGTTTCTT
>ERZ1292632.1209-Hain-H43-01um-R2-1209-length-26087-cov-9_pt1 | contig 12695 bp, 26 predicted proteins | sample MGYA00564407_ERZ1292632 | MGnify/ENA primary metagenome ERZ1292632 (study PRJEB36523, sample SAMEA6512637) | groundwater metagenome | collected 2019-01-08 | study: AquaDiva: Metagenomics assemblies of 32 groundwater samples
GTGGTTTCGGTCTCGTCGGTGGTCTTCTCGTTCTTCATGTTGTCCTCGTCCTCGTTCTCGCCGTTGTTATCATCGTCATCGGACGTGTCGTCCGTGTCGGTCTCGCCTGGCTTCATCGTCGGGGCGCCGAGCTGTACCCCACAGAACGGACAGTGGGTCACTTCGTCGGGCGACGGCTTGCCGCATACGTGACACGATGCGGTATTGTCGTCTCCCATCGACTCGAAGTGCTCGATGAGCAGATCGGCCACGGCTTCCGGGCTCTTGGCTCCGGAGAGCTTGATTCCGTACTGCTTCGCCACTGACTTCAGTCTTGCCATATCGTATGCCATCGAATTTCCCTCTCGTCGCCCATCGGCGTTGTCTAGGCACTCTGTGCCGCGACTTTGTCTAACCGGTTACTCGTTCCGTCGGTGTTCAGGTCAGATTATATGAATCGGTGAGAAATTTCTGAATTTCTGGGACGGTCTTCTTCAGGACGTAGGCAACGTGGTCTCGGTTCGTTCCATGACGACGTACTATTTCAACGTCGTCTACTAGAATCTCCACTGCCGCCGAGTACGATCCGCCGCTGCATAGGACAGCTTCCACGAGCTTCGCCGCATCGGCTGAAAGTTTACAACGAGCAGTCGCTACGATCTCGGCGGCGAGGTATTCGTCCGCTGGTGATGGTGACGTATTCGCGATTTCGGATTCGTTCGATCTGTTAGAACCGCCTTGAGTCGCCTGTCCATATTCTCGTTTTCGAGACCCCCACACGTCAACTCGCGATGCCATTTTATCAGGATGTCGTTTCTTCGCACGCTCTGCCAACACGAACATCTGGATGCGAGTCCCGATGTTGTAGACGACGTAGTGTGCGAGCGTGATTCCCTTCGTGTCGTCCCACCTCCACATGGAATCGACGAGCCAGTAGCACGCTTCCTGGTAGAGATCGTCTTCCTCGAGCGACTCCATCCACTTGGTCTTGTAGCGAAGCGCGTACCGAGCCATGCCCTTGATGTACTCGGAATGGTTCTTGATCAGTCGGTCGATCGTGATGCTGCCGTGGTAGGCTTTGTTCAGGTCGTCTTCAAACGCCTTCGACGTCCTCATAGTCTGTCGATACTCCTTCGGGGAACGCAAGTGCATCCACGCTATCACTGTCGTCCGACGGTGTCAACTTCGCTTCGACGACGAATTTTGAAATGATTGATTCCCTTCCGTTATTTGTTCGGATGGACGAGACAAACAGATGCTCTTCGGCTCGTGTCATGGCGACGAAGAACAGTCGCCGCTCCTCCTCGACGTTCGTGGTCTTCGAGTGCGGGAAGAGTCCGTCGTTGATGCCGATGACGAATACTGCCTTGCTCTGACACCCCTTTTGTTTGTGGACGGTGGACACCTGAACGCGGTTCGTATCTTTGTTTCTCGCGTCTGCTCTCCTCAGTCTGATCTGTCGGTTGACGTAGTCGAGGAACTGTTTACACGACCTGAACCTGGCCGCGCTTCCGATGAGCGCGTCGATGTTGTCTCCTCGGTTGTTCTCTGTGCTGTCGCTTCCGTCCTCCTGTACGAGCCGGTCTTTCCATCCCGTCTTCTCGACGACCTTGAGAAGGATAGACGATGGAGATGCTGTTACGTCGAGCGAATCCATGAGACGAACGTAATCATCCATGCCGCTCGAGCTGACCTTCTGTCGGGTGTAGTATTCGATCGCCCCCACGAATCCTAGTCCCGTGTCTCCGTTGACGTACTGGCACGCCCTGTCGAGATGTTCCTTCTTGATGAACCTGAACGGACGTGAGATTGATTTGAGCCCTGCCGTCACATCCATAGGGTCGAGTAGAACCTTGATGTACGCCAGGAGATCCTGAACTTCCTTCCTTTCGTAGAAGCTCACGCCTCCGAGGATGACGAACGGGATGCCGCTGAAGACGAAGGCTTCCTCGAATGCTCGTGACTGGGCGTTCGTCCTCATGAGTATGAAGACCTGAGCATACGACAGACCGTCGGTCACGAGTTGCTTGATGTACTCGCTGACTCGCAACGCTTCGTCGTCTTGGTCCTGGGCTACGAAGTAGGTGATCTTGTTGTCGCACTTCTTTGCCGCGACGACTTGCTTGCTGAACCTCTTTTCGTTGTGGCCGATGACGTCGCTCGCCCTGTAGATGACTTCGGGTGGACACCTGTAGTTGTTGTTCAACTCGAGGAGCGTGCCGCCCGTCCTCTTCTGGAAGTCGAGCATGTATTGCGGGACGGCGCCTCTGAACTCGTATATGCAGTTGTGGACGAGGATGCCGTCGGCGAAGTAGTTGTGGAGTCCTTCGACCTCGAGTGAGTAGACGTAGCCGTCGTGCGCTGGAAAGTCTCTTGTATGGGTTTCTTCGACGTATGAGACATTCTGCCAAGCGTTAGAATTGTCGTTGTCGACGAATACTCGATGGCGACTAGACGATAGATTCTTTGCTTGAACTTCCTTCCCGTCAGATGTCGGAACACGATGCTCGGGTGTGACCTCTACGTTTTGTTCGTCTGCGTAGATTCTGATCAGCGGTCCGTTGTACTCACGCCGACCGATTCTTGTCACGCGGCGTGGCACCGACTGGAACGTCTGAAAATCGAGCGACGTGACAAGATCTCCGACTTTGATGTCTCTGACGACACAACTACCATTGGGCGTGTTGATACTTACGAACCACGGATGGCACTGGTCGACGTCCCCTACCACCATGAGGTTGTTCTCGGGGTATGCCACCAGTTCTGCAAGCTCGACCTGAGCGACGTTGCTATCCTGGTATTCGTCGACGATCACGAACTCGTACTTGCCCTGCTCCTGAGCGAGTAACCGGTTATCCTCCTTGAGGAGCTGCACCCCGTAGTACAGCATGTCGTCGAAGGTGATGAGCCGTCGCTTGAACATCGCCTCCGAAAATTTCCAGTAGGCTTCCGCGTAACGCTCCTCGTAGTCCTCGATCTTGAACGTCGACGATTCCTCGGGCTTGATGAGTGCGTTGCGACATTCGCCGATGAACTTCTCGACGAGGGTGATGTCCACGCCTTTCCACTTCATATCTTGGAATCCGATGATCTGATTGAGGACGATCGTCGCCGCGTCCTTTCCGTCGATCTCGAACCCTGCGAACTTGCGATGCTCACGAATCAGCGACCAGCAGTAGGAGTGCATGGTTCGCACGTTCGCGCCGTCGATGCCCTTGGTCTTCAGTCTGTCGACCATCTCTTCCGCCGCCTTCTTCGTGAAGGTCGTGGCGAAGATAGTCGACGGCTTGACTCCGTCTTTGATGAGACGTGCGATACGCTCGACGACGGAGAATGACTTGCCTGAACCGGCTGAAGCTGACACAACGACGGGACCGTAGTCCCAGTCGATGACCATCTGTTGTTCGGGGTCTGGAACTTTGACGTTGATCGGATATCTGATTCTTGTTGCCATGATTTCTCTCACTTTCATTATCTGAGGTTGACTTGGCTCTCGGATGAACATTTCAGGTCCATCCGAGAAATGACGTTGTCAGAAATTTTCAGGTCGTCGTCGCGCTATCTAACGTGGAGGGAGATTCGTGAGCATCTCTTCCGTCGGGACTCGATGTGCGTATCTCGTGCCACGCACCGACTTGTACGTCTTCACGTATCGGATCGTCGTGCCACTTCCATTTCCGCCGCCCGATGGTGGGCATCCGTCGATCAGCAGGATACCTCCCGCCTTGACGAACTCGACTTCATCCTTCGTCATGCCGACGACCGACTTGTATGGCTCACTTCCGTATCCTCGACACTGTGCTTTTTCTGCCCATCTGAGGTTCATGGTTGGTCTCCTATCTACGTGAGAATGCTTCGTCTGTCATCCTGATTCGTTTTGCGATTGGATCTTCGGTTTGAAGACGTTGTTCGATCATGACGTCTCGCTTCATGACGATGGCCGCTTGTTCTTCTGCGTGGTCGGCAAGCCACATCGCCGTTTCTCGGATGCACTCCACGTCGATGTTCGATGCGTCGTGCTTGTAGAGTTCGTCTGCCGAAACTCCGTATTCGTTCGTTCCTTCTTTCAACGAGTCGATCATCAGAGCAACCATCGCACTTCCGAATGCTGCTTTCCACACATCGCTTCTCATCTTCACTTCCTCCCGAGAATCCATGCGACGGACGACAGAACTTCTCCGTACATCGCACCACCTCGACGTCCTCCGACGCAATGCACGACTGCTCCTACCCAGTACAGAACGAAACCTACGGGAGTGAGCAGACCTTCCCATCCTGCTCCGTGCATCACATCGACTCCGTCATGTATCCGACGCACTCAGGCGTTGCGACGACACCGTCGAATCCGAACGTATGTCGTGCGATTGCCGACACGACGACAGAGACTGCCGTAGGTCGGTCCTCTGCTACTTCCTCATTGAGTTGAATCGACAGCCGTGTCGTGTCTTCCATGACCATATCATATGAGATGCGAACGTCGGTCGTTCCGAGTACAGACAGACCAGCAATCGTCACCACAACATCCGGGACGATGTTGTCTGGAGATGCGACAGCGACGGTCGTCGTTGTATTGAGCAGCTCGATCGAATCGTCGACGATGTGCCGTGCCATGGAATCGGTCGGGTCGATCGCAATCTGAATTGGGATTCGGTTCGGCGACTCCTCGAGTTGTACGATCTCGCATGGTACGTTCTCGACACACGCCGTCGTGAGAATTGCAATCATCAAAACGAACGTCCTCATGGTTATCCTCCTGACGTAGGTCGTCTTCTCTTACATAGCGTTGCTACAGTTACTTGCTCCACACAGTAATGGAGCAGTAGTTGGACATCCCTGATTGAATATCCATAGTCTTCTGCCTTCTTTACGAACTGTAAAAGCACGGGGCTGATGTCTGCTTCCAATACTTTGAAGTCCTCGGTCGGACTTTCCAAGTCTCCACGGAATAGGTGCTTTCGCATCATCATTCCTCCGTCTAACCGGTTACACTAACGCTCGAGCCGGTCGTCTGGGTTGTGGATCTCCTCATAGTCGATGTTGGCGTTCCCGTCGATGTACTCGACCATTTCGTCGACTAACCTCCGTTCGATATCGTTTGCCGTTTTCTTTGTGACTACCTGGAAGTCGTCTGTCCAACTGTCCGTCAGCGGACACCATTCGGACGTCTCACCAAATTGCCGGATGGATTTTCCAGTTTTCAAACAGACGTTGTCTTCCGTTACGTTCTTCATGACGGCATGCCTCGCTTGACGTACTCTACGAAGTCGGTTAGCCCCATCATGAGGGACTGTTCGGTGCCGTTGAAATGTTCCAGTGCGTGATTCCACGCATCGACATCGTTTGGAATACTGGACTTATTCAATCCCAGTTGAGTCGATCTCACCAACATTGACAACGACATACAGTGGTTTGCGACACGCAGTAGCATGTCGATTTCGATACTGTTCATGACGTCCCCAGTTCTGACACCGTGAACGGTCCGAGTGCTTCGGCGTCTTCGGCGTCGATGAGAGAGATCGCGTCATACGCCACCTCTCGTGAGATGTACTTGACTGCCGGTTGTTTTCCGTGAGGTGTGTTGAACTCGATCGTCAACACGTCATTGTTCTTCGTCAGGATGACGAACGTGTTGCGTGGTTCGTCGTTGTTTCGTTGTGACATATTCAGCTTTCTGCGCGTCGATGCTCCTACCATGTTACCATGAACCGCCAAACGTAGACGGTTCCATGATTCCGTACCACACGGATGTAGAGATCGTTGGGGTGCCCGTATTTCCACGTCAGACAGATAGGCCACTTGATGTGATGATATCCAGACCTGTCGATGTCGTCCTCGTCCCAGTAGTCGTCCCAGTAGTCGTTGCCCGTGTTCTCACCTTCTGTATCGTTGGCGACGACGGGTGTACCCATGGTATAGATGGCATCTTTAACTCCTTCTACACCACGTACCAATACTCGACTTGCCTCTCGAATGAGAGCGGAGTCGGAGTCGTCGAATGCCTTGTACGAAATCTTGATATCTTTTTCCATTAGATTCACCGAATGCTCTTGAGGATAGATTGAATGAGCCCCTGCCCCGTGACAGGAACTCCTCGTTTCCTGCTGTCCTTGACGACCGGCATCAAGATGCCCTGTGCCGTGGCGTCGAAGTCTTCACTTGTGAAATTATATGTCTTCATCATGGATGCTTGCGTCTTAGCGAGTTCGACCTCCTGCTTCTGCCGCTTCAACTCGTTCGCTTGTTGCTTCGTCTTCTCCTGTTCGATCTTCCGTTCCTGTTGCTTCATCTCAGCGTTGATGTCTTCGCTTGCCGCCGTCGCCATGATGATGATGCGTCCGATCACGCCTAGTCCAATCACGACGATGACTGCGAAGACACTGTTCGCGTTGAGCGAGATGAGTAGTACGACCACGGCAACCACGATGCCGACGACGACCAACGTCGAGTTGGAACTATCTTTGTTCTCGTTCATCTGTTGATCCTCTCACGCATCCACGTCTTGAAATCTTCGTTGTTTTCAACGAAGCCCGTAGTTGATTCGACCAACATTATCACGATGCTTAGACGCCTAATCGCTCTTTCTACTTGTCCGTGTTTTGATCCCACTCCATCGAGTGGGCTCGATGTTCGATTATTAGAATCATTTGCGACTACCCCAAATTTCCTACCCGTCGTTGCGCTAGGCAATCTTGATTCGCACGAGGGCGACATCACGATCACTGGACGGATCTATCCAGTTGTAATCGGCAACGTCGTAGAACTCGATTTCTCTCGTGTCTACTAATCCAAGCGTCAACGCAGCAGCAAGACCGCAGGCATCGGCTAGACGTTCTTCGTCGCTAGTTGCGTGATGCCAGTACGAAATCTTGGCTCGCTTCGGTACGTCGCAGATAGGCATGACTCGGTATGCATATTTTGGTTTGCTCATTTCACTCACCCGTTGCGCTACTTGTCGAAGGTGACGCTCTCGAATAACCTTGGAAGATTGTCGAATACGGACGGGTCGACTTGAAGATGAACCCGATCGACTTGAAGTCCCGAACGTGACAGTAGTACCTCGAGTGCAGTGTAGTCCAGTACGATTTGAATGTTTCGCTTGACCACTCCGAACTCGAGATAGGCGTCGATCTCTCGTGTCATGTTGTCGAGTACGACGGCTACACCGTAGTCGACATCGATCGGCTTCTCTCCATCTACCCATGCTCGTCGTAATTTCGACGCTAGGTGCTTCAGAGTGGAGGCGATCACGTTGAGCTGCTTCTGCATTTCGACGATCTTGAAACAAGAACATGCGTCGTGTAGTTTGATCTCGTCCATGTTGTTCACCCGTATCGAACTTCGCCGAAGAGGCAGAGCTGAATGAACACGTCGCCGGTTTCCGCGTCTTCGTTCTCGTCCATGAACGCATCCCAATGTCGCATCGGTTCGTAGATGGACATGCGCTGCAACCCATGCTTGATTGCGTCCATGTCGAGGCGGTAAAGACCATCGTCGCCGTCGGCTCGACAGATGACAGTACCTCCCGTGAGTGGGTAGTCGATGTACGGATAGACGTGATCTCTGCGGTAGTGACTATCAACGTCTTCAGGACAACCGAACTCATGTACGCTGTACTTCTCCGGTGGTTCCTCGTAGCTTTCGATCCTGCACCAGTAGCCGACACCTCCCTCGAATCCGCACGACAAGAGGTCGGCGACACGGGTGATCGGGATGGACTTCTTGACGACGATCTCGATGTCAACTCGCGATGGCTTGGTTTCCATGTTCGTGCTCCTTGTTGCGCGACTGTTGTGTAACTGGTTACTCAATTGGTCAACCGTCGCTTCGCTCCGGTCGCTCGTATGACTCGCAGACGCAGGGATGTATAGTCCCGTCGTCCGAAATTTCCTACTTGCCGAGGCGCTACGTACTAGAAGTCCAGGTCGGCTGGATCTGGTTCGTTTGTTCGCAACGTCGGCTTCCAACAACTGTAGCGAATGTGCTCGACCTTGCCTTCTCGTCTCAACACACCAAGCGTACAACTCAGTGTGCCGTGCGGGATGTTCAGATCTTTCTCGAGTTGTTTCCTGGAATGTCAGACATTTGCGGTGTACCTACATCCCGACGTCGTGTAGCTGACACATCCGACAAAGATTCCGTTCTTCCCCTTCCGCTTGACTAGCGGCGACCGACACATGGGACATTGCCACTTGTCGGCGTAGAACATACCCACTCGCTTGGCGTCGTCGATCCTGTCGCCGAGGTTCTTCCTCCATCCTTCGACACGGAAGACTCGAGCCTTCCACAACGGAAGGCTGTTCGACTTGAGGACGAGTCGGATAGCATCGGTTCCTACATCACGGGAACCTTCGCCCGGAACGATGCTCGAGAACACGATAAGCAGATACTTGCCACCGTGCCATGTGGTCGTGTAGATGAGTTCCGAGTTTGCGGATCTCGGAGCGGACGACTTCACGAACCCTGCCTTGAACATGAAATCGTTGAAATCTGACTCGGTGATTCTCGAGTAACGAGACATGATATTACTCCCTTACGAAGACAGCCTTGACACCATCTCGTCGAGCTTCGTCGAGACACTCTCGCCGAGTGCGCCACGGGTATGAGACGAAGCCTTCATCTGAAGTGACGGAGTATCCAGCCTTCCATGGGTTTCGCATCGAACGCTTGTTGGTCATGTCGAATCGTTCGACGTTTCCACGATAGTGATAGATTCTGATTGGACGATTGTCTTTGCGCGGCATGTCCTATCTCCTATCTAGTCTACAGATCGTCGAGCATCCGACCGAAGTCGGCGAGCTTCCGCATGTTCTGATATCCGACGATGCCAGATACCGTCTTGTAGTTCCGAGCGCACTTCATGTACGTCTCGGTCGTCCACTGTGATCCCATTCCGTCTCCGTAGTTGTCGTCGAACTCGGAGATGCTCACACTTCCGATCTCGACCAGCTCACGACAGACAGCCGCGAAGACGGAACGAATGTCCTGGTACTTGTGATAGAGCGACTTGCTCTTCATGATCGCATCGAACAACAGGGTTTCGTCCTTGAGTGTTCTTCCGTTGGTAAGGTACTGAAGCGTGTTGCTGACGTCGCTGTCGATGTCGTACTTCGTCGGCTTGATGCAAGCCGTCCCTTCCCCGTACGTGTCGGCATACACGGGGTGTCCGTGCTTGAAGACGACGAAGGTAGACGCGACATGCATCCATGTCTTTGGTCTGTTGCCTTCGTTGTTGTAGACACCGGACGCCTCGGTCTTGCTCGGCATGTTGACGCTCAACGCCTTGCCCGTCCACATCACGACAATGCCTGCGTCGTGGAGGATGTCGCCGATCGCCTTGAGGATCTCGTCTTTCGTCATGGACACGCCTTCGTCGTTCAATGCGCTGTGCTCGGTCATGTTGATCTCCTGTTGAACTGACGTCCGAGGTTCGTAGACTCGGACCAATTAGAACTACTACGTGTTATCTCGAAAATTCTAGGTGGATGATGTGCTAGGTGTTCTTGAACTGAGCGTTGATGAATTCGCACGTCGAGATGATGACGTGCATCCTGTCGAACATTACTTGTTTCGACGGCATGTCCATCCAGAACGGATGTCTGTTGTATCCTCTTTCGGCTTTTCCTTCTCCGCTGTCTTTCTTGTAGAACTCGATCACACCGTACTCATCGAACGTCAACGCATCAGTCCATGACTGACCCATGTCGTTGAGTGATGCCACCTTCACGCCGAGTTCCTTCGCTCGATCGTCGATCGAGATCCTATACGATTCCGGAGCACGATTGATAATCGCAACTCCGAGGTACTTGCAGACGAGGACAAGGAGTCTCCACAGATGCTCTCTATTGATTCTGAATGCCATGAAAATTTCCTCCGTGGTTATGCGTTAGGCGTCTTACGTCACATCCACTGGGCGTGTAACTGGTTACTCTGTTTCCTTGGCGGCTTCGATTCCTACGAAGACGCTGTAGTGTACCAGTTCTTCATCCACCACCGTCAACTCAGCAAGTCCAGATCCGAACGTCCTTGTGAGTTGTTGAACCAACGACGTCATCAACTTCTCTACGTCGCTGTGTTGTAGTGTAACGATGATCTCATACCCAGTGTCGGTTCGTTGACTGGGTATCTTCCGAAGTCTGATCATCTCACTCCTCCGGATATGCGATGAGGTAGACGTATCTGCCGCTCGCATTCGTGTTGCCCTTGATGACGATCTTCCCGAACACCGGAATGACGGCATTCATCGTGAACAACTTGCGCATGTCCATCGACAGCGTACCGTCGTCGAACATATCGGCGATGTCGTCGAGGATGTCGCTCAACTTCGTGTTGAGTTGACGTGTGAACGACATCCTATCCTGCATGTCGCCGACCATCGACTGTCGATCGTAGACCAGAATGATTCGATGACGATGCTTGACGTGGATGTTCTTCCCACGTCGCTCCCGTAGACTCGAGCGTTCGACGATTGCTCGGGCGCCCCATGCTACCTTCTTTCCTGCGGGACATTCAGACCATAGACCGAAGAGACCATCCGGATATCCATGTCCGTTCGCAAGACATGGAGGAAGTGTCGTGTCGAGTGTCATGTCTGTACCTCGAAAATTTCCAGTTGATGATGCGTTACACGGTACGCACGTTGGCAATCGATCGCGGGTCGGTCTTCGTTCGTCGACAGTGGCAGAGCTGCGTGTTGTCTTCGCTGTTGATACCATGCCACGTCTTGCCGTCTGGCCCTGCGAACCAGACATCTGTTCTATTGAGATACCCGAACGCAGAATGCCTATGATACTTGAAATGCGTTACGCTGAACTTGAGAGTTCCACACCAGTTTCCGACGTACTTGTGACCTTGCTCGTCGTTCGTCAGATAGAGTGTGATTCGACCATGCTCCTTCATGCGTTCGATGTCGAGGTCGGCGCAGCATTTGTAACAGACGGGGTTGTTGTCTGCGTCTTTCGCGAATGAACCTTCGATCGTCTGTTTACATCGGATGTACGTTGTCATGTTACCTCGCTGGCGGATACTTGTACGACGACGTTGGCATGTTCGCCATGTACGTCCCGACAGATATCTTGAGACAGTCTCCCATTGGATCGTTGACACTACCCGACAGTGCAGCATCTACGATCCCGACGCACGCATCGAATGTCAGTGGCGTTCCACACATCATCGCAACCGACGCGACGAGATGTGTCATCTCGTATCGGTTGAGTGTTTTCTTGACGACTGGTTCCGGTTCCATCTTCATCCTCGCTTGAACGTCTTGACCGTATGCTGTCGCAGCATACGAGCCATGACGCTTGCGTAGTAGTTCCTCGCGCCACAACGATTGCCACACGAGATCTCCTTGCCATCCCTGTCGATCGTCGTCAACTGATCCCATACGTCGACAACGCCAGGCGCCTTGAACGTGACGTGGAACTCGACGCATCCATCTCGAAGCGCAATGTCTTCTCCTGGACATGCCGAGAATCTGAGCGTCATGAGATCGTCGGTCATGATGAGACCGCAATGATATGCGATCCAGTCGACGATGCGATCGAACTCTGCTTCCGGGGTTTCTTCGATCTTCTGTTTCATAACCATGTTCGCACCTTTCAGTAGACCAACAAATCCATACGCCACATCCAATCAGATTCGGCGGGCATACGTTCGTTGAGTTCTCCGTCTTCGGCGAATGTGATTCGCTTCCCGCACACCAAGACGTAAACGTCGGTTGTCTTGATCGTCTTCGTACCGATCAAATGCGCCACCTTCATTACCATGGCTTCGATCTCGAGTCCGCGTCCGACGACAATCGTCTTGTCGACGGATGCTTTCGTAACCAACTCGAGAATCTCGGCGGCAGACGCGTGCTCTGGTGGATGATCGATTCGCTTTGTCCAGTTCTTTTCGCCGAAGATGACGACACAGTGTTCTTTTGTCGTGATCATACTCACACCCGCACTCCACTACGACGCGCCCAGTTGTAGAGTGACTCGTCGTTCATGATCCACTGCTCGCGTTCCGAGTCATTCATCTTGACGACCACGGGCGTTGACCGTCCCGCGTTCATCACCTTGAAGACATGCTCGTCGATCGCGCCTCGGTTTTCTTTGATGAACTCTCTCATCCTCATGTCATCCTCCGAAAATTTCCAATGTCGCTGCGCGCCATATCTCGTATGACTCGCAGGGATATGCACGTTACGTCGTAATCAGCTCATACGCTACGTTCTACGGACTTGGATACCCTGGACATACCAGAGGTCGTCCCGAGTACCCAATGTCCGTAGAACTCAACGTAGAGGCATCTGTGAGGTGCTAGCGTCGATGTCTACTACCACCGTGCCTTCTCGGGCAGCATGTTGTAGATGTGCTCACACTTCCGTTCGAGTCGAATCGCCTCTTGAATCGACCAGATCTCCCGTGCGTCCATGGCTCCGGCCTTGTAACGCGCATACTGCGCCAAATCAATTACCGATCTTTGCGATACTCCCGACACGTCTCCGAACATTGCGATGCAAGTCTCGCGTAGTTCCTTCTCACACAAGTCGGCGAACACGAGAAGCCAGTCTTGGGATTCTCCGTCGAGGTTGATGTCGCAATCCTTGATGGACTCGCGAAGTGAAGTCATCTCTTCGGGTGTCAGCTTTCGTGTTGCCATGTTACTCACTCACCACTCATGTCGTTGATGTCGACGTTCAACTCGTGGTCGATGAAGTCGACTGGTGTCGT
>ERZ1292632.3224-Hain-H43-01um-R2-3224-length-12693-cov-4_pt1 | contig 12693 bp, 21 predicted proteins | sample MGYA00564407_ERZ1292632 | MGnify/ENA primary metagenome ERZ1292632 (study PRJEB36523, sample SAMEA6512637) | groundwater metagenome | collected 2019-01-08 | study: AquaDiva: Metagenomics assemblies of 32 groundwater samples
TCAGGTTTTGCCATGTTTTGCCTTTCTCCCCATTTCCTGTTGCCAATCAATACCGTGTTGCCGGAGAAAGACCTTCATCTGGCAATTGTGAATAGCCATTTCTTTGTGTCCCAAGCCATGGTAGGCTAGTTGTTTCTGCTGGTACTTGGGCCACCATTTGGGGTCATCATTGTATCTGATTAAGTACTCATAGCTAACCCAAAATGCAGAATAGAACTTGAACGGATTAGCCGGGTCCGATTCCTTTGGAAGAGCACCGGTATTTAGGAGCTTATGCCGTTTCAATTTTTTCCGCAATCGCCGTGGAACTTCCCGAATTTCTTCTGCTGTCCGGGTCAGGGGAGCGTCAACCCGTTCTTTACCTTTTGGGTCAAGAAAATTCCAGATGAAATAAATTACTCTCCCCATCACATTTGTGTTATGGTGGGTCTCCTGAATGAGCTCCACCACCGACTCCAAGTCATTTCCGTCAAATGGCCTACCAAGAACACTGGTGAAATACGCCCGGCAAGCGGAAGGATTGATAGCCATCAGTTTTGGAAAATCGGTCTCGTTAAAGCAGAGGTCCGAAGACAAAATTTTCCACATCTCATCCCGATCCTTCAGGCAAAGCCGGATGAATTCACTTTTGGAATGCCTCATGTTCATCGGGTAACCAGTACCGCCTGACAAAATTCAACGGCCAGTTGCTTAATCTTCTTCTCAGCTTTCCGGCGACCAAACCGCTTTAAGGGTAGGGGTAATGTCCGGAAGGCAGGAACCGATAGAGAGCTGGATTCTTTTATGCAGTGATCCAACAACGGCACCAAAAACTTGTAATCCCCCGCTGTTAGGAAATGACGGAAGGAAGTAAGCATATTGCTTTCAATCTCATCAGACCAACACAACGGGTGATAGTTGGTAGGGGTAAGACAGGTTACCGGCCTATTTTTTCTTGCCCGAAAAACGTCAATGGCCCGGTTGTTCAGAATTTTGCCGAAGTAGGAAGTGAAACAAGCAACATTCTTCCCCCCACCATCGAAGAGAGTTAGGGTCTTCAGGAATACGTCTTGAATTAAGTCCTGCTTGTCCTCATAGGGGAAGTTGTACCTGCCCAGCAAACGAAAGCCCAGCAGTGAACACTGTTGAAATAAAATACTTGCAGCCTTGTTGTCTCCTGACCGAGCACTAGCTACTAACTTTACTTCTGTCTCAAATTTTGCTTTGTGTAATCTTTTGGTGTCAGTGTGTAGGGTGTGATGTGCTATCATGTTTGACCTCTTTTTCATCCTTGCTCAAAAAATTAGGAAACTGTTCGCCGTCTTCAGCAATTGGGGTCCAAGCAGAGCCTTCCAGATCATCAGTAATTTGAAGTGAGTGCTTGTCGAAACTCATTTGGATTTTCGGGGTAGCTCCGTCCCTCTGCTTCAGGATAGTGACATTCATAATTGTGTCATCCAACTCCTTGTCGTAGTAGCTTGGTCTTTCAACCATGAGGATTAGGTCACCCCGTTCCTCATAACCCCCGGTCCCTTTCAGCTGCTCCCTCATATCCAAATCTTCCCGCTTGTGTCCTTTCTGGTTGTTATTCCGTTTTAGCTGCACAATTAAGCAGAAATGTACTTGAAACTCTTTTGCCATATTAGCAGCCTGATTTATTTTTTCCTGCATGACCGCTGCTTGATTGTCAGCCACACCCACATCATCTAACTGAGCAAACAGGTCAATGAAAATCACTTTCGGGAAAAAACCCTGAGCATGTTTCTGCCGGAGTGTGTGACGGATGTCAGTCAAAAAATACTGGGTGGTAGGTTCGATCAGAACTATTGGCCACTCCGACTGGATAGAGGCTATCCGGGCTTTCATCCACTGCTCCATACCCACTTGTTCCCAGACTCTGATATTCTTGGTCATCCTCTTTAGAGGAATCCGGTCACAGATCGAAATTAGACGAAGCCCCTCAGACAGGATCGTGCTCTCCCGAATAACCGTGAGACTGGATATGCCAGCTTTGGCCAGATTGACAGTGATATTTGACCTCAGGGTGGATTTCCCCATGGAAGGTCTCCCGCAAATGATTGAGATATGCCCCGGTGCCAAGCCCCAGTCTAAGTGGCTGTCAAGGGTGGAAAAACCGCTCCCCACATAAGCAGTGTTTCGCATCTTGTGAATTTCTGCCCAGAAATTGTCGGAAAAGTTACTTGGCCCCAACTCTAGGATCGGGCTGGATACACCACTCTCGGACATAACTTGCTCCAGCCTTTTGATACTGGTGAGTAAGTTTGGTAATGGTAGGGTGGGATTTTTTATATCCTGAGCAAGCAGGGGAAGAGTCTCAATCAATCGCCGTCTAACCCGAAGCTGGGTGATCTCCTTCACATGCTGTGGTAGGTCCGCTTCCGTACATGCGTGTACCATGAGCTCGGCACAGTAGCTTTGAGGGAAATCCAAATCGTTCGGTCTTGCCACTGTCTGTTGGAGTGCGTCAATCACACTGGCCCAGCTCCACTCCAGACCGTTCCGGTGGAACTCCAGCAGCAAGTGGTATATATGCCGGAGTGAATCATTCTGAAAATCGTCAGGCTGAAGACCAGCACTACTTGAAGTAAATGCCTGACACTTTTCACAGAGTAGGGCAACCACAGCCCGTTCACTTGCCTCTGCCATAGGGAAAGAGTCTTCCCATGTGATAGTTGATTTCTGGGTGTTCCTAGTTGTTCTAGGTTTTCCTGACACTCTGACCTCTTATTTCTGTATATACTGAAGTGAGATTAACGTCTTAACCTCACGGCAATTCAAATTTCTAGATCAATTTTACTGGTCCATTCGTTAATCGGTGGTCCGCTCGGATTTTATCAAAATGCACACCGGCCACCATAGCTTGCATTCTGCTTCCGATAGATTCCAAAATACAACGGTCAACATCAGCATCCGCTCGGTTGAGCAAGTCACCCAGCTCAAATTTACTGGTAACCATAATGACCCGATCCTCACCCCACAAAGCCGTCATCAACTGCATGTACTTCGTCACGATAAACGAAGACATGCGTTCCACACCCAAATCGTCAAAAATGATAACGTCCATCTGCATGAGGGAGTGAAACCATTGGGTCTGGGTAAGGCCGGGGGAGTTATGGTCAAGGCAGATAGCCCGAAGTTTCTCAAACAGGTCATCAGCCGGAAGGAAACAGCAGTTGTACCGTGTCTTCCCCCGCTTAATCAGCTCCCGGCAAAGCATTGAGCAAAATGAGCTTTTTCCGGTACCGGACTGGGAGCCATAGACGTAGAGACCTTTTGGCCCCACCTTAGCAGGAAACTCGTTTAACCAGTCTGAAGCCACTTGAAGATAGGGCGTGCCCTCAAAGTCTGCTAGGGTCAGCTTGTCTATCTCCTTGGGTACCCGGAAATTACCCATCTGCCATTCGGTCGAATTTCGGTTATTCATGGGTTTCGTGTAGTAGGACATGGTTTATTCCCCAAAATTGAATTTGCTGAGTCCGGAACGGTCCTTATCCGACTGCACTTCAGCATCGGGTTGGTGGCCGGGATCGATTTGGTTGGTGAACCCCCGATCCTGTAGCCAGCCGGGGTAAATGGTCAAGACAGTGCCTAGGTTACTGACCGGTATCCGGTACCACCAGCTGTGAGACCGCTTGGCTTCAGAGAAGCACCACCGGATACAGCTCGTTACCCGGTCAAGAGGGTAGAGCTCCGGGCCGTCATCGGCAATCTCTAGGGCTGCTACCCTGCTCTTGGTCAAGTGTGTGCCGGTCACAGGAAGGCCAGCGGACCTTGCCACAGAGATAAAAGCCTTCAGGTAGGGGTCTGCTAGGGGGTAGGTTTGTGTGAAGTCCTCAGCCGACATACGGACCAGCCGATCCAGTCTGTCTTTGTTTGGGTTTTTCTTGATTTTGTTTGGGGAGCCTTTGGGCCTTCCTCTTCGGGAAGCAGCCTGTTGGCCGTTATCTGATATTGCTTGGGACTTTTCATCCAGCATGCTGACCTCTTTTCGGTTCAGGCCCGGCAGCGTCCTGCCCAGCCTAGTTATATATGTTGGTTCAGGAACCCCAAACCACAAAAAATCTGCTGACCCCCCGTTTTTGGTCAAAAATTGGCGAAAAGCCGGGGTCTGACCGTCGATTATTTCCGATTATTTTTCGATTATTTTTTTTCCCTTCAATCCCTTGTCTGCCATCAAATTGCAAAGAAATCCGATTATTTCTTCAGCTATTGTATTATATCTATCCCTATATTCTCTTAAGAGAAGAGAAGAAAAAAGGAAAATACTAGTAGTTTTAGAGAGTTATAGGATAAAGCATTATTTTTTATTCCAACTCCTTGTCTCACATAGAGTTAACATAAATAAAATAATCAGAAGCTAATTTCCCCCCTTTTTCTTGGCTACTCTTTGATTCCGGATGTGTGTATGAAAATGCCCGGCAGCAGCCTCGGCCAGAATCTGGATAAACTTTGGGTTGTATTGATTGGTCTTTTCTAGACAGGGCCTGACGGGCCTCATCCGTCGATGAAGTTTTTCCCTAACTGGCGAAAAGAGGTCAGTCCAAACACCAGTAGAGCCGCTAAGGGCCCTGCCCAGAAAAGAATTCTTTATCTGGCCGTTTTCCTCTTCCCTGTGTGCTATCATGGTCTATACTCCTTTCGGTGTCAAGGTAAAAAGACAAAAATGGGTTTTATGCAGCTATTTTTATATTTTCCACTTCCTTTCTTCTCTTCCTGCTGGCTTGGTACCGGCAACCCATTCCGCTGCCTTTTGTGCAGCTGACGCTGCTTGAATAACCATCCGTGGATCATTCTTCAATGCCTTGAGCCAACTGGCTATGTAAGCTGTGCTGTTTTCAATGACTTTCGTGATCTGGGTTTCTGCACATAGGAAAGTACTTCCCAGTTCGGCTACCAGTTCTTCCCGGCTGTAGTTATCACCACCAAATCCGTCTTGTTCCTTGGCCACTCCAGTTCGGTTCAGTCTGTTTTCGTGCCCGGTGCTATGGACCAACTCATGGAACAGTGTTGAGTAGTAGCCGTCTGAATTTTTGAACTGGTTTATAGGTGGCATTTGGATTTGGTCACTACTAGGTCGATAGTATGCCCGGTTTCCACCAAAGTTGATTTCCGGGAGACCGTCAGCATATTTCTGCACTAGCTGTTCAGCATCTACTATTTCAGCTACTTTCTTACCAGACTCTAGCTTGGAGAGAAATTCTTCAGGCCAGAAACCTTGGCTTATATTGTAAACCTTATAGGTTCGCATGAAAAAGGCTTTCTTGGTTTCCCCATCCTCATCTTCTCGCTCCGACACGGACCAGAAAAATACTTCTTTGTAGTTTTTAAGCTCTTCAGGTCGAATGCCAATCATCTCGCCTTTACCATTCAATCGGCTATTGTGTTTTTTGAACCAATCATCTCGAAATTTCTTGGCTTGATTATAGGTGATCCAGAACGGGGTGGCCCCGGTCATTAGAATTAAAACATTCCAGCCCCGATACGGGTGTCCGGTGACTGCATTCTTGGAGTTGATTGAAGCCCATGGTTTTTCCCAAGGGACAACACCCTTCTCTAATTGGTCAATAATTTCACCCACCAGTCGGTTGTACTTGCCATTGCTGGTAGCGGAATCTGTGCTGGTTTTGGCTTCATGGATTGTTTCACTAGTCACTTGGTTCTCCTTTGTTTCTCTGTTCTTCTTTGTCCTCACAGTACTAGTATCGGCAATTGTCCTTTATTTGTCAAGTCTTTTTTTAGGTCCGTGGCCACTTTTTTTGTAGCCCCTTTTCCCAACCAGCAATTGAGCACACTATCATTGCTGTCTGGTGGACCGTCATTATGCTGCCTCAACTTCCCAAATTCCTAGATTAGCACCATCATCCGGGTGGTTCCCGAAATAGGTATTGTCCGGGCAAATGTCATTCATTAGGTTTTCAAGGTCAGCCATCAATTCTGCCATTTCATCCTGATATTCGGAGTGAGCCGGGTTCAGGCTCTGGAATTCTCTCTGGATGTTGGCAGCGGTGGTCCGGTGCATTGGCTCCAGATCAGCCTTGACCATGTTGAGGAACCTTAAGGTAGCCGGGATGTTATGCTCCAGCTTCGTGGTATCCTCTGCTATTGAGGTCCCGCTGTACGTCTTGCCAAGTCTCATTCTCTGTTCTCCTTTTGACCGGGCTCATTCCCGGTGACACCCAAGTATCGGCATAAAGCCAGTACTTGTCAAGTAATTTTTTTGGATTATTTTCTAGGGGGTAAAAAAAGTTGAAAAAGGGGCATAAAAAGACTTGACATATTGAGTACACCTGCCGATACTGCCTATGTGAATCACTTAAAGAACAGAGAAACAAAGGAGAACCAAATGCAGACACAGACCCAACTCACCAACTCTTCAATGACTGAAATTTTTGGAGAAGTCATTTCGGAATACTCCCAACAGCAGGCTATTGAAGATGGCCAGCTGATCCAGACCGAAGAGATTTCTAAGCTAGCCCGGCAGTGCGGGATAGCCTACCCTGTCTTGCTGACCAATGGTCTATTCGCTGCTCATGTGGATTGTTCAGATAGCCGGAAATCAGGGGATACCATTGGCCGTTGCTGGGACCTGTTTTCCATGTTCCGTGTTGCACTCCGGATGCAGGGGAATGACGGCTCGGCTATAAAGTTCCGTGTAAAATTTGGTTCCCGTCTTGTTGTGGTGCTTGCAGTTTGTGGCCCGCAAGATAACGGCGAACCTTGCATAACCTTCATGCTTCCAGAGGACTACTGAAATGATTAAAGTCACTTACACTAGACAAGACAATACGCCGGGGTCAAGCACCCCGGCTCTCTCCACCCATACCCGTGGTTTTGACTTGAGTTTAGAGGCTCAAGCCTTTGTACTCTTCCTTATTGTCAAGGGGTACAGAAAAGTGCGTTCATCAACCCGGCAACTTGAGTCCTATGAATTCCGGCTAAGTGCTCCAATTCGTACAGGAAATAAAAAAAGTTTCAAGTTGTAGCATGTTTTGGCTCCCCCATTCGTAAGATAAGCTGAATACTAATTAGCTGGTCAGAGCAGGTTAGTGGGAACATTGAAAAAGAGGTCAGAATGCAGAATATCCGAATTGCCTTGTCCGGAAAACGCCGGAGTGGTAAATCCACCACAACTCAAAAGTTAGTTGAGCGGGCTTCTAGCTTGGGTTTCCAACCTGCTGTTATATCTCACAGCTCAGCAATCAAACTGGTAGCCCAGAAGGGTTTTTCCATTTCACCAACTGATCGGGGTGGTCTGCAGCGGGTGGGTTTTGACTGGGGTATGTTGGCTGCATCCAAGGTATTAGGTTCCACAGATATTTGGACAAATTGGGTGTTGTCTGACACACAGGAAGCGGAATCGGCTGGTTTTAATTTCATTGTGTGCGATGACCTTAGGTTTACTTGTCAGGCAGATTTTCTCCGGAATGAGAATTTCCTGCTGGTCCGTTTGGACACCACCCCAGAACTAATTTCTAGCCGGGATCAGGGTGGAAAAACCACCGGAAATGACTCCCACCCCTCTGAAACTGACTTGGACAACTACTCACTTTGGGACATCCAACTCATGCCAAATGTTACTATCGATCACATTGTTGAAGTGGTTTGGTTGCACCTACAGAAGAGGGGGCTGCTGCAGTGAAAAGACTTTTCTGGCTTACGCTGCTGCTGTCTTTGCTCCTTCCTATTGGCTTGAAGTGGGGGCATTGATGAGTACGAATTTCTACCTCAATACAGGCATAATTCCACTGACTAACATCCAAGTGGTTAAGGGAGGGTTGGGGGAGTTGGTCTATCTTGACAATGGTTTTTCCATAGATACACATATTGGGAAAAGGTTGGCTTCTGGGGCTTACTGCTGGGCTTGTCGGAAAACCCTCTGTGTTGACGGGGAAAAGGCCATACATCGTGGGAAAGCTACTTGGTCCAACAAGTGTCCAGATTGTGGTGCCTTGTTTTCAGATCGGCGGGATGCTAATCATGCAGTGAGTTACTCCTGCTCTTTTTCTTGGACAATAAGCCCACTGGCTTTGCACATGATTGTAGCCCCGGCTGGCTTAAACGCTAATTGCATTATCGATGACTACAACAGGAAGATGACTATTCAGGAGTTTTTCCAAATACTCCTAGAGTGTCCTATCCAATTTTCTAACTTCTCTTCAAAGTCTAAGGTGATATAGCCGGTGCTTGTTAATTTTTCCCTATTTGTAGACCAGTCTAAGTACTGGGATGTTTCAGATTTGCGACAAAGCAAAACACCTATTTTCTATTTTACGGAGACCTATGCCTAACCTGAAAATTGACCCAATACTGTACCCCAACTTATCTAAATTCCTAGCCCATCGTCAAAAGGCTGCTTTGCTTCAGGAATTCTTAGCTTATTGTACTGACAGGGGTCTCACCATGTGCTCTTACGATCTGGGGCAGCATGACTACACACCGGAACGGAATAACCTGCTGTCGGATATTGGGGCTTTTCTGGGCTTTGACTACCAAGCTGTTTTTACCGAATTACTTTCTTTTATAGGAAAAGAAGATGGGGTGCCGGTCTGATGAGAAACAATAATCGGCTAACTCCACATCAGCATCAGCAATTGATTTTTTTCCGTCAGCCAGTCAACAAGGATGGGGTTTTTGATTATTGGTACTACTGGGGTTTTATACCTGATGGTTTTGCTGGACTAAAAAATCCAGAAAATCTTTTTTCCACCCCCTTATGCCAAACAAAAGATTCTGGCCGGGTTAGTTATCAGGCTACTGGTCAACTGGATTGTAATGGTCAAATGATTTTCTGTGGGGACCTTGTGGCAATTCAGACATCTGAAGATGACCCAAACAGTTATGAGCTTTCTGCTGTGTGGTGGGAAGGTGGAACATCCCTTCTTGAAGCAGATTTTGGTGATTTTTCTGAGTGGTCAATTCACTATGTTGTTGATTCACCCCACAAAATCAAAGTGGTGGGCCACATATACTCAACTCATATCAATTGTCCTTGCCAGTGGGATAAGACACTACAGGAACAGCAGGCAGAAGATGGGGAAGAATTCCGTTGTTATTATTGCTATGCTGGAAACCCACCTTCAGCCTCTGGTTTTCGATTACAGGTTGACGGGAGTAGAAAGCACATACTAAAAGTTTTGACTGTCTAAACAGGGTACTGCCCTTAAAGCGGTAGCCACCACTGCTAACCTCAACAAAGGATGCGAAATGCCTAAAGGAAAAGGAAAAGGTAAGGGGACACCCAAGCCAGTTCAGAATTCCACGAAGCCACCGAAGAAGAAATAATTTTCGGTCTTAGCAACTACACCCGGTCCTTAACCGGACCGGGTGATCTCAAGGGACATTATGTACTACGACTATAAATGCGACAATACCGAGTGCAAAAACACTTTTGAAGTTGAACACGGGATGGAAGATAAACCGGAAGTGAGTTGCCCAAAGTGTAAATCCTATGCTAGCCGGGTTATCACAGGTGGTTCCGGGGTACAGTTCAAGGGATCAGGTTGGACTCCAACTTACCATGGGGGCCGGACTAGAGCTACACCTTCAACCACTGACAAGAAAGACTTGGGGGAATTCTCGGACATGGGAAAAGCTGAGGATTACACGGAATAGAGAAGAGGAAATTATTTTGAGAATAAACACAAAATCAAATACTAGCACACTCCTGTTCGGCCTAGCTGGGATATTGGGGATCAGCTCCTACTTCATGGCTATCCTAGGACTTTGGTACCTAATGTGGGTATTGGCTGAGTTATTCCCGATACTCTCTAAATTTTTCCTCTACTCCTTCCTGTTCTGCTCCCTGCAGATAGCTAGGAACCTCTTGTGTGCTCTAGGGGCAATCAATGAGAACTGCTGATCCAGCGTGTCAGAGCCGGGATTTTGATAAGGTAGTTTTACCCCTCATGCCTTACCTGCATAGATTTGCTCTCAGGTTGACCTTGGACCCAGAGGCAGCGTCTGATTTGCTGCAGGAGACTATGCTCAGGGCTATAAAAGGTTGGACCAGCTACCAGCCCGGATCGGGGGGTGTGGCTACATGGCTGGGTACAATTATGAAAAACCAGCATATCAACAACTACCGGAAGAGTAAGAGTAGCCGGATAGTTGATGTGGTTGACGAAAATGGCAATCCGAGTTTTGAGTACCTTACCACCACCAATCCAGAGACTAGCTGGGACTGGGCTTTGGACCAAGATTATTACCGGGGGAAGATTGAGACCGCTTTTGCTTCTCTCCCTCAAAATGTGCAGGTGCCAACCAAGATGTACTGGTTGGATAATATCCCCTACAAGGTTATAGCTTCTACCTTAGGCCTATCGCTAGCATCGGTTAAGAGCCGGGTGTTTCGTGGCCGGAAGGAGATCAAGAAGCAGTTACGCCTTCATTATTTCCGGGAAGTAGGGCCACATGCACTGGTCTGAGCTCATAGCAGAGTTGGGTGACATAGACGATAAGTGCCACCAACTCCTGACTATCCTCATTGACCAGCCGGACACTAATTTCAATTCGGATTATATCATATCTGCCTTGCACTTGGCTCCCAAATCGGGGGATCGGCAAGTACGGGCTATGGTAACCAAACTCTGTGAATTGGGTGTACCAATCATCGGTAGTCCTGAGGGCATACAACTCTGCACTGATCCTAACCAGATAATGGCGTATGCAGACCGGCGAGAAGCAGAGATACGCCGGGCTCATCATACGGCCACAGACCGGATTACTACACTTAGGCGGGTAGCTCTTCAGTTATCTGGCTTAATATCCAGTAACAGTAAACCAGTGAAGACAGAGCCAGCAGGGAAAGAGTATCCTATGCCAGATTGGCTAACAGCTTAGATAAAAAGGAAATCAAAGTGAGCATAAGTAAAAGTGGTGTTTGTTCTTACTGCAACCATGTGATAGACAGTCATGGGTATTGTGCCTGTACTTGTACCCCTCAAGTCCGCCCTAGCACCTTTCATCCTTTACCGACAAGGGTAACCGGGAAAGTACTGGATCGTATTAGGGAAGACATACTGTCTGCACCAATTAAGGGTGGTAAGAAGGGTGGGTTCTGGGCAACTTTGTTCTGTGACCATGTCTGGGAGAAAAGAATTGGGATTTCCATTATTACAGAGTCTAAGATTTTAGTAGGTAGTGGGATTCTTATCACCTGCATTTATTGTGGCAAAGACGATGTTGTGGAAGAATTTATCTGTAAAATGTGTGCACCAGTACTACCCAAAAGTGGGGTGTTAGATGCCAAGTGAACAAGCGCGTAAAGCGGCGGAGACGATTGGAACTTCATTGACAGCCCTATACGACACATGTGATACGCGGGTGGTCGATATGGTAGCCACCATCATCGACTCCTCATTATCCGCCGAACGTGATGCGATTAGGGAGTTGTGTGAACTTGTATCAGTGGAGGCTATTGATAAGAGAATTAGAGCGGCCTTGGCTCACGAAGAAACCCTTGGATTTAGGGTAAACGAAGATGCTGTTATCCGCATGGTCGATGCTCAGATTATTTGTGAGGTCCGCGCCGCCCTTGATAAAGTGAAAGGAGGGGGGAAGTGAGCGACCTCCCGATCAACCAAATAATCACTGGTGATTGCGCTAAATGTTCGCTCCCGTCTTGTGCTGTTAGTGGCCCTCACTATACGCTTTTCTTTCGTCGGTGGTGTCTGACTATGCCAGACGCTATAAACCAAGCAACCTTCCAAAAGGAGTAATTATGCATCCAGATGAAAACCAAAACAGTGTGCCCGCGACACCAGTCCCGCCAACCGTCGGGCGGATCGTTCACTACGTGCTGTGCGAGTCGGACGTTGAGCAAATAAACCGTCGCCGGATTCCGTTTTCACAGATCAAAGAGCGCACACATTCCGAGAAATGGCCGGATGGTGTACAAGCTCACGTCGGGAACGAAGTGAAGGTCGGCGATGTATTCCCGGCTGTTGTCGTTGCCCTATGGAGCGGAACGTTCGTGAATCTGCACGTATTACTTGATGGCTCTGATACTTTTTGGGCGACCAGTCGGCAATTCGGGACTACGCCAGCATACTGGTATTGGCCTCCGAGAGCGTAACATGAACAAGTTGGGGAGAAGGTCGTTCAATCCGGCCCAATGGGATAGCGCGCCCGTTGTAGCATTAGTGGTAATGCGCCCCATCGTTATCTACAAAGAGCGATTGAAACAGGAAGTGATGGCAATATGACCTACACCAATGAAAGCGTTGAGAGATTGGTTGAGGCGGTGCGGATGGCCGTTAATGAGCAGGCCGAGGACGATGCGCTCTGGTTCGATGAGAGAAACATTGGTGCCGCATACATCCAGCAGGAACTTAGGCGGTTGCATCATATTATAGAAACAGCCCTGTCCTCTCTCACCTTAGAAACACCGAGAGTGTGTGAGTTTGAAAAATATGATGATAGAAGCGGTATGTATTACACGACCACCTGTGGGCATGAAATTGATGATAACGAAACGTCGGACACTTTCAAGTTCTGCCCCTACTGTGGTGGCGAGATTAAGGAGATAAAATAATGGATTCAACATTCGTATCAGATTGGTCTAAGTTCGGGATGGACAAGATCAACGACTTGATTGATGTGGTGAAGATGACCGCACCGAAACTGTGGGAGATATATCTCAGACAAGTAACAATTGAGGGGTGGTTGATGTTTGTGGTCCCCATAGTGTTTTTC
>ERZ1292632.3225-Hain-H43-01um-R2-3225-length-12690-cov-6_pt1 | contig 12690 bp, 19 predicted proteins | sample MGYA00564407_ERZ1292632 | MGnify/ENA primary metagenome ERZ1292632 (study PRJEB36523, sample SAMEA6512637) | groundwater metagenome | collected 2019-01-08 | study: AquaDiva: Metagenomics assemblies of 32 groundwater samples
TTTAGCTGCGAGCTCCAAATGCTGCTTAAAAGACATAAAAAAAGGGTCCTCAAATTCGCCTATATTTTCTATTAAGGGTTTATAGTTTGTTTGTGAGTACATTGCCTGAACCCCCTGCAAATTTCTTTTGCCATTTACAAGAATTAGTTCTGCATGAGGTCTGACTATTGTTTGTTTTGGATGTCTTAATCTTTCTTCATCGCCATAATGAACTAATTTTTTTAACCATAATATCTCCCCAACTCTATCTAATTCACTCTCAGATAATTTATCTATGATTGGCATAACTATTGCTCTTACGGTTCTGCCGGCTCTTAAATCATCTTCCTGTTGAGGAGTTATAACTCCTGCACCAATCATTGCTGGAATATAAGGTTCCACTGCATTCTGAATCTGTTCATCAGTAGCAGTTTTCAGAAAATCTACAGAAGTTCCACTTGAATCAACATTAACATCATAGTATCCTAATCTTGACAACTCTCTTTTAGCAACAGCTGCTTCGATAGGGCTTCTGCCCATATTTCCTCCGCAAACAAATTCTAAATCGTTGTACATTTTATTATCCTAAGAACTCTAGTGTTCTTTTACGAACACCTCAACTAACTAATTTATTTCTTTCTAACAGGTCTTAATGCATTGCTCTTGCATTTTCTGCATCTAACTTTGCCGTTAATAACTCTGATTGGTTCTGTTCTTATTTTTGCCTTGCAATTCTGGCATACAAAAATATTCTTGAAAAGTCTTGCTTGTGCTGCTGGAATTTTTGCCATGTTTTATTATAACTTCCTCTTAATTACTTTAATTCTTTCATCAACAATCATATATTCAACTTGGTCTTCAGGAGCAAATGTGCCCTTTGCTTCTTCCATAATTGGCATATCCATTGTTTCAAATGTTTCTAAATCCATAATATTAGCCATATCGCCAGCAGGAGTTATTGATAAAACTTGGGCTTTCTTTTTTTCAATAAGAGGAACATCAAATCTTTCTGAACCAGGAACAGCTACTATTCTCTTTTTACCATCGAGAACTCCGATTGCTTCAATTCTGCACTTAGAAGCGCCGTGTTTTCCTGTTTTGGAAACATCATTACTTCTAACAATACATGCATTTCCTTCAACTAAGATTGTTGCACCTGTTCTTGCTTCGTGTGCTGTAATCAATTTCATTGCCATAACAAACTTAAAAAAAGTAGATTTATAAACCTTACTTGTTAGCCTTATTCATGACAACAAAAAAACACGATTTCGTTGAAATAGAGTTTTTAGCAAGAAACCTTGGAAATAATGAAATTTTCGATACAAATATTCCTGCAGAAGCTAAGAAAATTGGCTTGGAAATGAATTCAAAACCTTTTATTATAAGTATTGGAAGAGGGATGGTTGTAAAAGGTTTTGATGAGGCTCTTGAAGGAAAGGAAGAAGGAAAAAAATACACAATAAAAATTTCTCCTGAAAAAGCATTTGGAAAAAGAGACCCTCGTTTAGTTCGATTGATTCCTATGAAAGTATTCGCAGAGCAAAAAATCTATCCTCAACCTGGAATGACTCTTGCATTAGATAATAATTTAGTAAAAGTAGTCAGTGTTTCTGGTGGAAGAGTTATGGTTGATTTTAATAATCCTGTTGCTGGAAAAGATGTAGAATATGAATTTACTATTAAAAAAATAATAACTGATGATAAAGAAAGAGTTTTAGCTATTCAGAGATTTTTATTCGGACATGAATTTAAATTCGAGTTAGAGGAAAAAGACGGAAAGAAAAAAATTATTTTTGAAGATATGAAATTAGTTCCTGTTCTAAACGCATTTAAGCATAAGTTCAAGGAAATTTTAGATATGGAAGTTGAGATTCTTGCTAAAAAGGAAAAGGCTTAAGAGAAAAAAGAAGAGATTAAAGCTTAATTTTTAGTTTAATACTCGCCTCGCTAACGCTCGGCTCGTAATTTGGCTTCGCTTATAATTACTCTGCTCGAAATCTGCGCTTGCTTGATTGCTCACTTGAAACTTATTAATAATACCTAAACACCGATTCGAATTTTTTTTTAATTATTAGTTTTGTTATTAATTAAATTTACTCGTGCCCGCACTTTTGAGTCTTTATCTGAATTTTCTAAAAGTGCAAACACTCGGCGAAGCCTCTCTTGAGAAAAGTGAGCCCGAAGGGCGAGCGAGTGTGGGATTTAAAAATCATAAAATTCTAATATTGTTATGGATTATATTCAAAAGTTAGATTCTATTATTCGAGAAGCCTTGAAAAAGGATAAGAGTGGACACGATTATGCTCATGCGTTAAGAGTTCTTAGAAATGCTGAGGAAATTGCGGCAAATTATCAAGAAGTAGACTCTGAAGTATTAACTGCCGCATGTTTATTGCATGATATTGCATTTGAAGAGGGTTGGGTAAAAGACCATCATATTGTTGGAGCAGAATTAGCAGGGCCAATCCTAGAAAAAATTTATTTTCCTAAAATTAAAATAAAAAGAGTGCAAATAGCAATAGAGGACCATGTGGGAAATATAAGTGAGCCAATAAGGGAGAATTCAGAACTTTCCATTGAATCTAAAATTTTAAGAGATGCAGATAACATTGATGCTCTTGGGGAAATTGGATTGCAAAGGGCAATTTCTTTTAATACTTCTGCAAATCGTTCAAGATTCAAATCTAAGAACGATGGTTTCCAGGATAGTCTTTATGGTGCTATAAAAGGAATGTTAACTTGGTCAGATAAAATGCTAACTCCTGAAGGAAGAAGAATTGGGGAATCCAGATTACCCGTTATGAAAGACTTTCTTAAACAACTTGAAAAAGAATACTCTTAAAAACAAAATGATCACCAAAAAAAATCTCGAACTCTTAAAAAGACAGCACTATCGTGTTGCTGGAAAACATTCTGCTGTGCAAATATGCAGATGGACAAAACATTCTCTTATTGGAGAAGGCGAATGTTATAAGTATAAATTTTATGGTATTCCTTCTTGGAGATGCTGTGAGATTTCTCCGAGCGCCGTTTGGTGCGATAATTCTTGTCTACACTGTTGGAGAGCAGTAGAAGCAACGCAAGGAAATAAAATGAATTCTAAAAATATTGATGAACCTAAATTAATTATTGAAGAATGCATAAAAGGTAGAAATAAACTTATTACGGGGTTTGGTGGGCATAATCGACTTGATAAGAAAAAATACGAGGAAGCTCATGAGCCTATGCATTTTGCTATTTCACTTATCGGTGAGCCGACACTCTATCCAAAGATTGGAGAGATGATTGCAATGCTGAGAAAACAAAGGAAAACAAGTTTTATTGTTACAAACGGACTGCATCCTGAAATGCTTAAAAAAATGGAAAAGAAAAATCAGCTTCCAACACAGCTTTATGTTTCATTAAATTCGAGCAATGAAAAAGAATATACTCAATGGCATAAATCCTCGATGAAAAACGCCTGGAAAAAATATAATGAAACTTTAGATTTTATTAATAGGATAACAAAAAAAGGAAAAAGAACGGTTTTTAGAATGACTCTTGTTAGAAATATGAATATGGATGATAAACATATTGAAGAATTTGCAGCCCTCATCAAAAAAGCCGGAGTTATGTATGTTGAGGTAAAAAGTTTTATGAGCTTGGGTTCTGCTCGAGCGAGAATGGGCTATGATACTATGCCCAAACTTGCAGAAATAGAAGCTTTTGCAAAAAAACTTGCAAAAGTTACAGGTTATATTGTTCTTGACAAGCATATGCCTTCGAGAATTGTTCTTCTCGGAAAGAATAAGACTGCGAAAAAACGGATGAAGATAACTAGCCGAGAGTTTTAGTCCCATAGTTTATAAATCCTGAAATTCTGAAAATAATATGGATAAAAATTATATTTTCTTTGATACAACCCAAAGCCTATGTCCTAAATGCAAGAAATTAATTGATGGCAAAATAGTTGTCGAAGGAAAAAATGTGTATATGCTTAAAGAATGCAAAAGCCATGGCAAATTTAAAATTCTTCTTAGCACAGATGCAGATTATTACATTAATTCCCTAAAATTCAACAAACCTGGACAAATTCCAGAACATATCGAAAAAAGAGTTTCAAAAGGATGCCCACATGATTGTGGATTATGTGATGCTCATGAACAGCACACTTGCCTTGGATTAATCGAAATTACTGATTGTTGCAATCTTGATTGTCCTGATTGTTTTGCAGCATGCTCGAGCAAGAATAAAAAACCTAAATTTATGAGTCTTGAAAAATTCAAAGAACTTTTGGAATATTATAAGAAATGCGAAGGCGAGCCACAAGTTCTACAAATTTCAGGTGGCGAGCCAACATTACATCCTCGAATATTAGATATGATAAAACTTGCAAAAAAATATGTTAAACATGTTATTCTTAATACTAACGGCATTAGAATTGCGAATGATGAAACTTTCTGCAAAGAACTCAGCAAACTTACTCCTAATTTTGAAGTCTATCTGCAATTTGATGGCTTAAGAAAATCAACATATCTTAAGTTAAGAAAGCAGGATTTGCTTGAAAGCAAGCTAAAGGCAATAGAAAACTTAAGGGAGAATAAAATCGCAATCACACTCGCTATGACTATTAAAAAAGGTGTAAATGAAGATGAAATTCCTAATATTTTGAGATTCGCTCTTGGAAAAAGTTATGTCCGAGGAATTTGCTATCAATCACTCACCTGTGTTGGCAAAAGTAAATCCCGAGCTGATGAAAAGATAACTACTACTGAAATTATAGAACAGCTTGAGAAAACTAAAATTCTTGAGAAAAAGGACATGATTCCATTACCTTGCTCTCATCCGCATTGCTGCAGTTTAACTTATCTGCTTAGAAAAGAAGGAAGAGTTATTCCGCTTACAAGATTAGTTGATTTTAATAAAAATATGGATTTCATTAAGAATACGATGTATACTAATCCACAACATATGGTTAAACAATTAGGTAGAAAAATATTCAGCATGTCTTTTAATTCTTACAAAGATTTAAGTGGATTATCCTGTTGCGCCCCAATAACTGCTATTTTTAATAAAAAGAAGCTTAGCCAGTTTGCAAATCATGAGATGTTTAGAATTGTAATAAAACCCTTTATGGATGCTAATACCTTTGAAACAAAAAGAGTAATGAAATGCTGTATTCATTTTATATTGCCAAGCAAAACTCTTGTTCCATTCTGCGCATATAATACTTTATATAGAGAAAAAAATATTAAATAAAGATGATAGATTTAAACACGCTTGAATTTTATTTTGGAAAGATAATCGGATTATGTGTAATAGCTATCCTCTTGGCGGTTTTTATTTCATTTGTTAAATTTTCTTTTCAGAAAGAGGGCAAGAAAAAAATAACTCTGATTGATACGTTTACAATGCTTTTGTTCGCATTGTTATTTACTGTTGTTGTTAGAAAAAATATAGGTGATTTTTCAGTTGAAATCTATTGGCTAAGACTTACTCTTATGATAATTGGTTTGATATTAACTTTAGCTGGAACTATTTTTAATATATACGGAAGATTCTGTCTTTCTAATAATTGGAGTAATCAAATAAGGGTTTGGAAAAAGCAAAAGCTGGTTGTAACTGGCGCTTATTCAATAGTAAGACATCCATTATATGCTTCATTAATTTGGCTTTTTTTCGGAGTTTCATTAATTTATCTGAACTGGCTTTCCTTAGTTCTTAATGCGCTAATCTTTATTCCTATGATGATTGTTCGTGCTAAGCAAGAAGAAAAGATTCTTGGAAAGAGTTTCAAAAATCATAAAGATTATCAAAAAGAGGTAGGAATGCTTTTCCCAAAATTAAAGAAATTCCGCGAATATTTTGAAAGAAATACACTGATGGCTGTCAATAAACTTTGTGCTGCTATGTTTCTTTATCTGGCTTTTTTTCTTAAAATTCCAATACTGGCCATAATTGGAGCATTAATTGCAATATTCCCCTTGATAATGACGTTTACTAATTATGAACAAGTAAAATATTGCACTAATCCAATAAGCAGGTGGATAAAAATGAGATTTACTTCTGAGGTTTATCAGAACGATATTAATGAAATAAGATTTTCGCTTATATTCGGATTTTCTGTTCTCATTTGGGGAATCCTTGATGTTTATTTGGGCAGGGCTATTTTAGGCTACAGATTAATATTAGCAATAGCTATATTCAAAACTATTTCGGGATTAGGCTTCTGCGCAGGAATTTATTTATATAATCTTTTGAAATATTGCCCTATTTGCAACTTCAAAAAGCTTTTATTCAAAAAACAAGAATGTAAAGACGGAAGTTGTGAAATCAAAAACTAATAAAAATTATTTCTTTTTCATAAGCCAATAAACAGTTAATAGTTCTATTACTACAAATGCCCCAATAGAATAATAAATTATCGGCAAGAATTCCACAAAACTTGTCATCGTTACGATAATTAATATAATTGGAACGAGAACAGAGATAGCCAATCCACCCAAAAATAATTCTCTTTTTTTCTTATAAGAGCAAGCAAAGATACTCCAAAGAACTAATCCTAAAAGTGAGGGTATTCCTGTTGCTCCTGCAATTCCTAAAAGATTTTGTTCAATATAAAGTCCGCCAAGCATAAAAACTGCTTCTACAACAAAGAAAAGAATTATTCCTAATACGAAATTGAATAGTTTATCCTCTTCAGAAGTTTGTGCTACTAATTTTTGTGTTTTTACCTTTCTTTTTTTAGCCATATCTTAGAGAATGAAGCATTATTTATAAACCTTGCTTTCTTTTTCGAATCATGGTATTTGAAGAGGTAAATTTTTTCGTTATTCTTGGAACGATTATTGGCGCATATGTTTATTATCTTGGAACAAAGAAAGCTAAAATTAATTCTAAAATTAATAGCGAAGACTTATTTTTTCTTATTATCGGCGCTTTCTTGGGGGGCATTCTTGGAGCAAAAATTCCAATATGGATTTTAAATTGGAATACTATATTGCTTGCCAGTGGAACCGACAAACTTTTATTGATTATTGGAGGAAGAACTATTGTTGGCGCGATTATTGGTGGGTTTCTTGGTGTTGAGATTACAAAAAGATGTCTTGGAATAAAAATAAGCACTGGAAATGTTTTTGCTCCCGCACTTGCTATAGGCGTTGCTATAGGCAGAATTGGTTGTTATGTCTTAGGCTGCTGTTATGGAAAAATAACAGATGTCCCATGGGCAATATATTCTTTCGGAGCATTGAGGCATCCTACGCAAATTTATGAGATAATTTTTCATTCTATTGCCTTTATAATTATGTGGAAAAAACTTAGTAAAGAAGGAGACAAAATGAAGCCCTATACTTTATTCCCTGCATATATACTCGCGTATGCTGTATTTAGATTTTTCATGGAATTTATTAGAGGAGACACCGTTCCCGGAATTCTTTGGTTAACTTTTTTTCAGATAATTTGTTTAGCAGTAATTTTAGTTATTAGTGGATGGTATATCGTTAGATATTTAAAGAATAAAAGAGTTTGGAGATAAAGATGGGTGCGAAACAGATAAGAGGTTATATCGCAGGAATATGGAGTGGTATTGGATTTATCTCTATACTGCTATTTCCAGTATATTCTAGAATTTATAATTTAATCCCCCTATATGGAGTGGTATTTTTAGTTGCAATAATATTAAGTATAAAATGCGAAGGAAGATACTGGTGGGCAGGAATAGTCTCTTCTTTAATCGCGCCAATTGCGGCTATTATTTCGTTAATCCTTGGATTAATGGCCTGGAGTGCTAGCTGTTCTGGAAAAGAATTACAAGCAGGTATTTTTAATTTCTTAGCCCTTATTATACTGCCCCTAACAATTATGATTTGGGTTCTTATTTATCTTAAAATTAGCAAAAAAGAAAGACTCCAGAATGAGCATCAAGAGGTGAAAAGATAATGGGAGAAGGTTCGAAAGTAGGTTCATTTTGGGCAGGTGTAGTATTGACACTTCCTCTATTTTTAATAATTAATATGGTTTCTATTATCCTTACTGAATTAATGGGTCCGAGAGCAGATATTTCCCTTGTCAATTCTCAAATATTTTCTGCGATGATAACATCGGCTATATTTATTCTTGCAATTTTAATTGGCTCAATATTTTTAGTTATAAAATATCACCGATGGAGATATTTTTTTCTCGGGGTATTTAGTTTTATTGGAGCAGGCATAATCTTTTTAGGAACTTGCATGACAGGAGCCATGCTCAGCAGTATAGGCTCTACCGATGGATGGGCTGGTTTAGGTGGATTGATGGCCTCAACTCCATTTGCAATAGGTTTTGCCATATGGTTTTTAACATTTATTGGAATAAAAGTCTCTAAATTTTCTGGAGAATCGACTAAATCTGAAGAACACCAAGAGGTTTTAGGATAATGGAAGAAAAAAGCAAAATAGGTTTTTGGAAAGTAATCCTAATTATAGTTTCATTTATTTTGCTTTTGCCTGTGGTTTTGTTATCTGGTTGCGTAATCATTATGGCAGCCGGTGTAACAATTCAATTTCTTACCTATTATTCCATAATGATTATTCCATTAGCAATTGTTTTCATAGTTATAATTATCAAAATTTTTAAAAGAGATAAATCTCAACAAATAGCAAATAATCCAACAGTAAATAGAAGTCTTGGCGCAAAAATATTTATGATTATTACGGTTATAGTTGGACTAATCTTTCTTTGGTTTGGAAGTTGTTTTGGAGTAGGGCTTATTACCATGAATCCCTTAATTGGCGTTATTTTTGCAAGCTTTTTGGTTTTATTTCTTTTTATAAAATTTATTAATAAACTAAATAATGGAGATAATGTTAGTAAGTCTGAAGAAAAACAGACAAGTTTGGCGTAATATGGAAGAAAAAAGCAAAAAAATTTTGGGGCTGGCAATCGGCTCATTCATAGCTCCTACATTATTTGGGATATTTATGAGGCTCACAATTCTTATCCCCTATCAGGCTTATTCAAGCACGAGTTCTTTGGCATTTTTACTAATATTGTTCTTCCCCCTAATTTTTATTAAGTGGATGAGTCCTCGTGAGTATTACTTTGGATTATTCCTTAATGTTATCGCTACTGGAGCATTATTCTTAGTTTTATTAGGAAGCTGTGCTGAATTTGGAAGTTGGGGCAGCAGTGGAACTCCTGGTGCAGGCACGCCATATTTTATTATTGCAACGATTTTAGGCATATTTATTGTTGCTCTATTTATTCTTCGAGTAAAGACGATAAACGATAGTGAAAGTCCAAAAGAAAAACAAGCAATTTTATTTTAGGGCATTTCGAAACCTTTAAATACTCATATGAATACTAATTCATATGAACAATAAAACATATCATATTTTCTTTAGTAAGATGGCTAGTCCTCTCAAGGTAGAGATAATTGCTCTTTTGAAGAAGAACGAAAAAGGGCTTTCTGTAACTGAAATAACAAAAAATATGTGGATTGAACAGAGCAAACTAAGTCATGCACTTGCAGACCTTAGACTATGCCATATTGTTAATGTAAAACAAAAAGGAAAACAAAGAATCTATAGTTTGAATAAAGAAACCATCTTGCCTATTCTTGAAATTATAGATAAACACGCACAAAACTATTGTGGGGGCAACTGCGCCTATTGTGCTAAATCTGGCGAATAAATAAAATCAAAAACTAAAGAATAAAACAACATGACATCAAAAACATCAAAAATGCTATCTAAGGAACACGAATATATCCTCAAAGTAATAGCAGCTATAAAAAATGAAGAGGAAAATATGCTGGCTGGAAAAATCAATGCTACCTTTTTAAGAGAAGCCATTGAGTTTATAAGAAATTATGCGGACAAACTGCATCATGCTAAAGAAGAGGATATTTTATTTAAGGAATTTGAAAAAGATGCCTCCTGCAACTCTTGCAATCCTGTGCCTCAAATGCTTCATGAACATGAAATAGGAAGAGAATATGTAAAAAATATGGAACAGGGAATAAATGAAAAGAATCCTAAAAAAATAATTGAAAATGCTCTGGGATATTGCCGTCTTTTGGAAGAGCATATCTCAAAAGAGGATAGTGTTCTTTATCCTATGACTGAAGAGACTATAACTAAAAAAGCCTTAGAAGAAATGTATAAAAAGTTTGAACAAATAGATAAAGAAAGAGCAAAGGATAAAAATAAATACGAAAAGTTTGCAAATAGAGTAGAAAAAGTAAAATAAATACAATATGACTGCCTATATTAAAAATAAACTAAACTTTGTAAGAGAAGCTTCTCACCGCAAGAGTAGCTACTTCTAAACCAAGATTATCACAAATTACTAATAAATAAACTAATAAGATTCAAAAATATGAAAGAAATATATCTCGACAATGCTGCAACAACAAAAGTTGATGAAAAAGTAGTGAAAGCTATGCTGTCCTACTTTGGAGAGAAATATGGAAATGCATCATCTTCACATGGGGTTGGAAAAATTGCACGAGATGCTATTGAAAAAGCGCGAGCAGAGATTGCAAAATCAATTAATGCTAAGCCTGAAGAAATATTCTTTACTTCTGGAGGAACAGAATCAAATAATTGGGCAATAAAAGAATTATTTTTTGTAAATATGAATTCAGGAAAGAAACATATTATTACAACTAAGATAGAACATCCAAGTATAACTGAAGTTTGTGAAATGCTTAAACATCTTGGAGCTAAAACAACTTATCTTTATGTTGATAAAGAGGGATTTATTGATTTAAAACAACTGGAAAAATCGATTGAAAAAGATACTCTGCTTGTTTCTATTATCCACGGAAATAATGAAATAGGAACTATCCAAAATCTTGAAGAAATTGGAAAAATAACTCGAAAACATGGAATTTATTTGCATGCTGATGCTTGCCAGAGCTATTGTAAAACAAAAATAGATGTTGAAAAGCAAAATATTGATTTACTAACTTTAAACTCACATAAAATTCATGGACCTAAAGGCGTTGGAGCATTATTTATTAGAAAGGGTGTGAAGATTGCTCCATTCATCAACGGCGGAGGGCATGAAAGAGGAATGAGAAGTGGAACAGAAAATGTTGCTGGAATTGTTGGATTTGCAGAAGCCGTTAAAATATCAAACGAGAAAGATGTTAAAAAAATAGCAGAATTGCGAGATTACACAATAAAAAAACTTCTTGAAATTCCAAGAACAAGATTAAATGGAAGTATTGGCAACAAAAGATTATGCAATAATGTTAATGTTAGTTTTAGAGATGTTGAAGGAGAGGCCCTAGGACAGCATCTTGAAGGTTATGGAATTTATGTATCCACGGGCTCGGCTTGTGCCTCGCATACTCTGAAGAAAAGTCATGTTCTAAAAGCGATATCTTTAAATGATTTGGAGATTAATAGTTCTATAAGGGTAAGTATAAGCAAATTCACAACTAAAACAGACATTGATTATTTTATTGATGTGCTAAAAAAAATTGTGGAAAAGCTTAGAAAAATGAGTCCCTTTTCATAGGACTTTCTTCTTTAGAAAAGAAGAAATACCCCGAAAGAAGAAACTAAATTAGAAGGAGGACAAATAAACATGCCTAAAAAAGACGCATTTGAAGCCTTTGCAGGTAGCTTCAAGACAGAAGACGAGTTTGAAGAAGAACTCGAAGAAGAAGGTCTTGATCCCGAAAAGGTTGCAGAAGAACACTTCGAAGAAACTGAAGAATAAAACAACATGAGTACCAAGAAAAAAATCACGAAGAGAAGCAAAAATGCTAAACACACCAAGCAAGCAATAAATAAAAATATGACTTTTGCGGAGATAATGGAAAAGCATCCAGAAATGGCTGGAGAATTATTTCAAAGTGGAATGCACTGTTTTGGTTGCGCAATGGCTGGAAGCGAGACTCTTGAGCAGGGAGCGATGGCTCATGGAATGAATGCTGATGAATTAGTTAAAAAATTAAATAAAAGGGTCCAGAAGAAAAATAGTAAAAAATAATATGAATAATAACATACTAAAAATGATAGAATATCCTAAGCAAGGAATACTTAGCAAGACTATTGTTGAAGACAAAAAGAATGATGTAACTTTATTCTGCATGGCTGCCGGAAGTTCTATGAGCGAACATACTTCTACTAAAAGCGGTTTTGTTTATGTCTTAGAAGGAAAAGGAATTTTTAATCTAAAAGGAAAGAAAATGAAAATGGTTCCAGGAGCTTTTATTTTTATGAAAGAAAATGATAAACACTCTCTTAGTGCAGAATTAAATACGAGTTTTTTGCTGTCATTGAGATAAAATAATATGGCTAGTTTAGATTACACAAAAAAAGTATTGAAACGTTTTGCAAAACCAAAATTTGCTGGCGAGATAAAGAATGCTGATGCTGTTGGACAAGTTGGAAATGCTGCCTGCGGAGATGTTTTAAGAGTTTATCTAAAAATCAGGAAGAACAAGAAAGGTGAGGATTATATTAAAGATGTTAAGTTCAAAACGATGGGTTGTGTTGCTGCAATTGCTTCGAGCGATGCTGTTTGCGAGCTTGCGAAAGGAAAAACAATCAAGGAAGCTTTGAAAATTAATAAAAAAGATATTTTAAAAGAAGTCGGAAATTTGCCTTTTATCAAACACCATTGTAGCATCCTTGGCGAAGAAGCTTTGCTTAAGGCTATAGAGAATTACGAGAAGAAAAAGTCTACTAAACCGCATTAATGTTACTTTTGTATCTTTCTAAGGGTACTCTGTAA
>ERZ1292632.2473-Hain-H43-01um-R2-2473-length-15374-cov-13_pt1 | contig 12675 bp, 14 predicted proteins | sample MGYA00564407_ERZ1292632 | MGnify/ENA primary metagenome ERZ1292632 (study PRJEB36523, sample SAMEA6512637) | groundwater metagenome | collected 2019-01-08 | study: AquaDiva: Metagenomics assemblies of 32 groundwater samples
AACCCCGCAGCAGCCAACAGGTAGCGAACCGCAGGATATTGAGGCGATCAAGGCCCAACTAGCGGACGAGAACAAGCGCAACATCTCACGGCTCCAATCTTCCCTAATGTCTCAACAGGAAACGCAGAAGCGAACCTGGGAGAGTCAAAGGGAAGAGTACGAGCGAAAACTTGCCGAGGCATATATGTCCGGCATGGACGAGAAAGAGCGCGATGTTTATGAAAGAGACCTGCTCCGCAATCGTGTTTCACAAATGGAGCAGAAGGTCTCTGAAGCAGAGAACCAGCGCCAAGTTACGACTAATATGATGCAGTCTGCTGGATGGTTCATGCAGATGGGCGTCAAGCCAGATCAACTGGACTGGACTTCTCCCGAGAGTTTGGCACAGAGCGGAACTGAAGGATTGCAAGCCCATGTAAGGGATATGGAGTCGAAGTTGGCTAACTATGCCAATAGACCGGCTCCAGCGGCACCTACAGCACCCACTCCTGTGACCCCTGGATTGCCTGCCGCAACTCCAACGCCGGTTGTAACAACGAACACCGGAACCCCATCCACCATAGCGACCTTCGAGGACATTCGCCGGTCGCTGTCGGAAAGTGTGGGAAGACAACTGACGGATGAGGACGTATTCAGAATGGCTGATAGCCGTCCATCTATCAGGGCGAAGCTTAACGAATTAGCACAGGCTGCTGCTGAGAGGCAAGCACTATCTCGCGGCTCATAAGCTAGCCTGTGCTCCATAACCTAGGAGTGCCTTAAATGGCTAGTTTCAATGCAACCGACCTTACAAACGCAATCGTCCAATTGAACGAAAAGCGTTTGCTTACGCGTGCCCAGCCGCGTCTGATCCACGGACGCTGGGCAGAAATTGCAGAGTACAAGGGTTACAACGTCTACTCGATGAGGCGCTATGCCCAGCTTGCTGCGGCAACAACCGCCCTCGGTGAAGGTGCGACGCCTGCTGAGACTGCTGCATCCAACCCAACCACTGTCACCATCACCCCTTCCGCTTACGGCTCGTGGATGGCCTTCACTGACCGTCACGATCTGACCTCCTACGATCCTGTCATCTCAACGATGTCGGCTCTGTTGGGAGATCAAGCAGGCTTGACTGTTGACACCATCATCCGCAACACCCTGACAGCCAATGCGACGGCAGATTATTCGGGTGGCGCAACCACTCGTTTAACACTGGATGTACAGAACGACAAGATCGCATTTGTTGACTGGATTCAGAACTATGTAGAACTCTTGAGCGCCAACGCTCGCAAGATCGACGGCATGTTCAAGTGCATTAGCCATCCGTACACCCTGGAAGCCTTCTTCACCGATCCGACATTCTCGGCATTCATTAGCCGTTCGGCTCCTGAGTCGATGCGGAATGGACTGCTGGGTGTGATCTTGGACTGCGAGCTGTACATCTCTTCAAACTCCCGTATCTACGTTGACGGGGGCCAGAATGGAACTGAAGATATCTACACCATGCTGTTCATCGGCGCTGAATCTCACGGTGTTGCTGGCTTCATGGGCCAGATGCCGAACCTGCAAATCGACGGTGCTGGGCCAGAAGGCGAGAACCTGACGGGCCAGGACAAGAAGCCAGTTGAACTTATCATGTACGACTTGGGTGAGACTGGTTTCGATCCGTTGAAGCAGCGAGGAACTGTTGGTTGGAAGGTCTACCACGGTGAGGCTGTTCTGAACGCGAACTGGATTCGTGTTCTTGAGCACTGCAACTCATTCTCGTAGGTAAACACTTTTACCTGTGAGACTGAACCCTTACGAGATCGGTTCTTAGCACTATGCCCCTTGGCGAACTGATCCATAAGAAAAGGAATAAGGAAATCGAATAATGGCTACTGAGAATCGCGGCAGCGTATTGCTGCCCAAGGTTGGCGAGTTCGATCTATGGCCTCGCTCGATCAAGTTCGACCGTGTGATCGTTGCGGCAACCAGTTCGGATGGTGACGAAGATGTTGTTATCGGCACAGGGACTGCGACCGGAACACAGGACCTTGTTCTGTGGGATGTTCGTGCCGGTACCTATGTCGAGAGCGTCTTCTGCAACATCGAGACTGCTTTTACTGCATCCGTAACCCTGGAAGTCGGAGACACCACAGACATTGATGGATGGCTGGATACCTTACAGGTAGCGGCTACCTCAACAAGTGATGCCCTGATCTTCTCTACGGGTTCGGCTGACTCTGGTGAAACTCCGTTCTATGTGAACCAAGGCGGAAAGTATTACGCAGATACCGCGTCTATTGAACTGGACGTGAGTGGTGCTGCTGCCGCTGTTGGCCGAGCACTCTTCTACATCAAGTACTCACAGCTTTCTAGTTGATTAGGAGGATAACATGACTATCGTTATCCCCGAGAATCCGACTGACCTTGCCGTATCTAGCCTGCGGATGGCCAAGTGTCTAGTTGCATCGGACACGACTGGCGACACCAACATGTACGATATCATCATCGGCTCCGGTGACTCGGCGGCAGTTATCAACCTGTTCCAGTTCCAGAGCAATGTCCTCGTTTATGAGGTGGGCTGGAGAGTTCGATCACCCTTCACCGCATCCTTAACCTTGACCGCTGGCGACAGTGATGCCGCCGCAGGTTGGGGGGCTGCAACAGATATTGGTGCGACTGTAGCCGACACGACTATCATGTGGGGGCATACTCTGGCCTTTACACAGACCGAAGGTGTCGGCTCTACGACCGCCATTGCAGATACAACTACGCACCCTGCTTATGCCGTGTCTCGTCGTTTGATGGTTGCCGATACTATCGGCTCTCCATTGAATTTGACGGCGACGGTTGGTGGGGCGGTTCCTGCAACTGGACAGATCGAATTCTACGCTGTGTACTGCTTGATGAGTGCGCAGCGTGACATGATGGCAACCTAACCGGGGAAAGGACAAAACAGACATGGCTATCAAAAACGCAAAGCGCCCCGGTAATCCTGACTTTCCTAATGCTCCGATTAACGAACTAGGACTGTACTTCATCAAGTCCGATGCCGTTAACTTTGACACCACAACTGGAGAGGTAGAACTCTTCAGCCTGCCTTCTGGCACTCTGATCCATGAGATTGGCTACACCGTTCTCGATGCTTGGGTATCATCCGAAGCGTCCAATCCGCTAATCTTTATTGGATCGACCGCAAACTACCGACTATATGGCGAACTGGGTTCAGCACAACTGACCTCTACCTCGCCTGGGGTTGGTTTGTGGCCAGTGAACTACGAGTCAACCGGAGAATCAAAGGTCGTGGCAATGGTGGCGAGCCTGGGAGCGATCCCGGTTGTCCCACTTACCGGCTCCTTTGAAATCTGGATGAGTTACCGCGCGAACAGTGAATCGCAGCGTTGGATTCAGAACACGTAACGGTAACCCACAAAATATGACAGGTTGGAGGGGGATTGCCCTAGACAGTCCCCCTCCATGCCTGTACTTCTAGGGAGTACAGATGGAAGTACCTACCGAACTGGAGCGCGGCACGATAGCGGCAGAGACCGCATCTGTCGGCGCTCCTTCTATTCAGCCTGATGATTCGTGGAAGGAAAAAGAGGCAGAACAGAAAGCATTAGAAGATGCCGCCAAAGCATCGGTGATGGCAGAGTGGACAGAAGAAGCCATAACCACTCTGAAGAAAGCGCGCGACGGAAAGAGGACATTTGCCTTATGTGGCTTCTCTCCAACCTCCAGACACTTGCCTCCGTTCGATGACGAGCGGGTGACGATCTGGGGAGTGAATGAGGCCCACCGACACAAGACAAGCTACATGAAGCGGTGGGATGGCTGGTTTCAGCTCCACGCCCGCTGGGACTTTACCAAAGGAAGCAGCCCCGCCACAAAGGAGCACTGGGAGTGGCTACAACAGGAACATGACTTCCCGATTTATATGCAACAGCACTGGGATGACGTACCTGCTAGTGATGCCTTCCCCCTGGAAGAGATCGAGCGCACGTTTCCCGGCGTAGCAGAGCTTTTGCCGAGCGGAGAAGAACTTGAGCGCAACTATTTCACATCCACATTTGCTTACATGTGTTCGCTGGCAATGCTGGAGATCAAGAAGCAGGAACTACCTGGGCGCATCGAAATCTATGGCTTCGACATGGCTACCTGGACCGAGTTCCAGTACCAGAAAGGCTCTACGGAATTCTGGATGGGATACGCCCGCGGTATGGGCATCGAAGTAACTGTACCTTACAAATGCAGATTAGTCAGCGGAAAACTCTATGGCTTTGAGGTTTCTCGTGTTATCCCCAAACCTGTGCTTCAAGAATTGCTGATTGGGGCATCGGCTCGTAGAGACAAAATGGCAGAAGAAATCAAGGTCGTGTCGGAGAAACGGCAGATACTTGAGAAGCGGGCGATGGAAGAGACCGACTTGGAGAACCGCAAGAAGATGATTATAGAAGATGCTCGACCTGTGTTCAACCAAGAGGTCGAACTGGCAAGAGAGTTGAATGCCGTTCATGGAGAAGTGCAAGAGTATCAGGACCTTATTGCCTACATCGACCGCTCCAAGACGGAAAGTGAAGAGATGCTGATTAACCGTCAACTGCTAGAGTTTCGTCTTGGCTCCATTTCTAAGGATCGGCAGAAGTCCATGAACACGGCAATGGTAATGCGGGGGCGGCGCTCGATGATTCAGCAAGACATTGTAAATCTCCTGGATGATAACACACCGAGTGAAGAGCGAGATGCAACTGAGAAGAAAGGAACCGAAGCATTCCAAGCCGAATTCGACGCAGCAGCACTGGTGAATGCTATGTATGGTCGATACAAAGTGTCCGTGAACTTGATTAAGTATCTCGACAACATCGACCCCGATGACCAGATCGTTAAGGCCATCATGGATGCCGACGAAATCAAGAAGGAAGAGGGAGCATGAGCAGAAGGAAGCGCAAGGCACAATCGCTTCAGCGAGAACAGGAAATCTTGCACTCCACGGTTCGAGCAGACGGTCGTGGAGAAGACCCTGCCCTTGCCGCGTATCTTGGACAAGGAGACAAGGCATCTTTTACCGAGATGGCTGAGATGGCTCTCGCCCTGGATAGAATGCTCAAGGGCGATATGTCCATGCTGAATGATCCGGCGCAGTCCGAAAAGGTTGCCAAACTGCGTGCCAGAGCAGCGGCCATTCAGGATGCCGACCGTCGTTACCAAGAAGACCCACAGAAGTTCATCGAAGGGTTGTGGGAGAAGGCAGATAAGGCTAGACCACGGGGAGCGAAGTTGGACGAAGAGAAGGCCAAGGGCGCTCGCATGATTCGGGATGCCATATCGTTCGGCAAAGCCAATCTTGCTACCCGCAAGCTGAAGTTGCAGGAGATATTCAGCAACTCACCTAAGCGCAAGATTTTCGTGACGGGCAATCCTGTGATGACGAACAATGGCATTGTAATCGAGCCAGAGTACATCAACATCATGGGCTTCCGCATGGTGCTACCTCCCGGCGAACATGAGGTGCCTCTTGCATTTGCTGCCCGTCACGATGATATGGTTCAGGCACGAAGAGAGAATGCGGCCCGAAGCGCCGCGATGAGCGAAAATCTACGAGCAGACAAATTGAGCCTGCGCTGGCAAGAACTTGATACAGAGTTTGGAACTAGAACAGACCCAGGAGATATGTCTGCCCTCAACATACCCGGAGCGATGGAGTAAAGCATGGCAGACTATAGAGTAATTTACATAACCGATACCAGCACCGGCACCGACGATACGACCGGAGCGGCCAATGGCATCTTTCTCGACAAGAGATTTACGGTGCCTACGGACAGACTGTGGCGTATCGAGAACATTCAGGTGACGGCTATCACCGCAGGGGCAGTCGGGAACAGAGAACTTCAACTGACCATTGATCGAGCCGATGCCAGTGATACCGAGCCGTATGTAGACATTCGGGCCGGAGTAGTTCAAGCGGCATCTCTGACTCGATACTACTCATTCTTCCCCGAGGCGGCTCGGCTGACGTCCTTTGCTGACACTGATTGGCTATCGACTCCGATCCCTGACATAGAAATTCCATCTGGATGGATCGTTCGTATTTTCGATAATGCGGCCATTGGAACGACTGCTGCACCCGATGATATGGACATCCGCATGGTTATTCAGCAACGCGCCGCAAAGAACTGAGAACAACCTATGAGTGAGTGGCGTACAATCTATTTGTCAGATTCGTCTTCTGGCTCGGCCAAAGATTTTGTCGTACCTACAGATAGAAACTACAGAATTGAGTCGATCCTTGCTACCCTGGTAACAAGCGCGGCTGTTACAGCACGAAATGTGTACCTAGCAGCCTATACGTCAACCGATGATGTTACACAGCCCCTTTTCAGGGCCAATGCAGGCGTCAATTTTGATCCTAGTCTTACTCACTATATCGAGTTCTCCGGAAGCACAGTACGAGTAGAGGGTGATGGGTTAACCGATTCTGGCTGGACCCATGTGACTATTCCGGTTATGGAAGCCCTGCCCGGAACTTACTTCTTTGTCGAGAGCTTTTTCGCTGCCGATGGAGCAACTGGCATAGAAGATGATCTGGGTATTCGAGCCTTGATTGATATACGCGGGACAAAGGATAGTACCTAATGGCAGAGCCAACAGCGACTCGTGCGGCAATACGGCAAGCAATTGGTCGCCTGGCCCGTATGCCGTTCTACATGCGCTACGGCACCGGATCACTCATCACCGGGTCAACAGAACAAACAGTGACAGCAATTGCTGTGGCTGATCTAACCCAGCCGGACAACTTCTGGAATCAATCCTTTGTCTGGGCCGTTGAATCGTCCGCCGAGCGCCTTGTTACAGACTTCGATGTAGGATCAACCTCTGGTGTTTTGAACCTTGAATATGCTTTGTCTGCTGCGGTCTCCTCATCGGACAGCATCGAGATTACCGCACTCTGGCCGCCAACCCAGATACACGAAACCATAAACAATGTTATTGCCTTAGTATCAAAGCAATACCCAGATGTTGTTACCGACCAATCTTTGGTTATCGAAGAGAACAAAATGACCTATGCCCTATCTGGTCTGGCGACATCGCCGTGGCAGATATTGCAGATTTATGTCGAACAGCCAGCCTCGGCTATCTCAGGACAACCTACCGCGGCTACTGCCACAACGCTGACAGACTCGGCGCAGGACTTCTCTACAAATGACACCGACCATTTCGTTTCAATCTATGCAGGGACAGGAAGCGGGCAATTAAGGGAAACTTCGACGGGCAGTTCGGATGGGCAATTGACCGTGACTACCTGGACAACAACCCCAGACACGACATCTTTCTATCGCTACTGGGACGCAGGCAACCAGCAGATCGACTGGCACAGAGTAGGGGACATGAGATTTGATGGCGTGGAGTACCCAGACAATATGTACTTCTCTGAGCTTTACTCTGGCGCGTATGGTGCCCGCATCCGTATTGTCTACCTGGCAAATCAGAACAGCCTTGCCGCTGATAGTGATGTAACAACAGTACCGCTGCTGTATGTTACTCACAAGACCTTGGCATTGTTGCATGACAGCATGATAGGCGATAATCGTGTAGATCGTGGTGTACACGCGTCTCTGGCAGAATACTATGCGGGGCTGGCAGACAAGTATCTGGCCGACGCTCCAAGACGAAGACTTGCTGGTACGCTTTGGAGGGGGGAACCTGAAGGTAAGCAATATAGCCGTAGCGACAACATCGGTGATCCACTAGGCTGGGGCGGGTAAACTGTGGCCGACTTTGGTGGGTGGATCAAACTCAATGACAAACACTATGTCATTGATATAACCTCATACAAAACCCAGGACCTCGTAGATTTCAGCCCGCGAGGAACTGTTGCTGGTCAATCCATCATTCAAAGTGAACTAGGTTTATATCAGGTCATGCTCCAGAGCGACTGGCGGCACGGCTTCGGTTTCCAGTTCTATGAGGACGCACTCGGCTATCTGCAAACGGATGGCCTTATCGACACTCGTCACCCAAATATCGCTATGCTGATGACTCAATCAACCGCATCCGACGATACGGGAGATGAAAAGCACGGTATGGTTCTATATAAGGATGTACCATACTTTTGGGGGCAGGGTGGGATACGGCGATGGTCGTCGGATTATGGTTGGGAGAATGTTCCTATCAACAGCGGCGTGGCGGGAAAGGTCGGTGCTGGCCAAGCCGTCACAGCAAAAGCAGCTAGTGTCTCCTCTCTGACATTCCCCGCGTCAGTAGCTCGTGGCGACAATCGTGTACTGCTTGTGTCAATTGCTCTTTCGGCAAATGTCGATATATCTAGTGTGACATACGGGGCGCAATCTATGACACTTATTGGCTCGATTCGTGGAACTGGGCCACGGGTTGCGCAGTACAGACTCATTAATCCGACACCGGGGGCATTTGTACAAACACTAGGAGAATTTGCTCCTCTGAATGTCGTTGTAACACTGGCCAGCGCAAGTCATATTATAGCGTCGGTACAGACATTTACCAATGTACACCAAACAACTCCGGCAGGAACACAAGGGACCGCCAATGGAACCGGAACATCAGCTACAGTAAACATTGCGGGGACCGAAGGTGGGCTGGTCATGGATGTTTTGGCTGTAGCCGATGACATTGCACTTACGGCGAATACGAGCCAAAGAGAGATAGCGGACGAAAAACAGACCGCTGTAGCGATGGGCGCTTCGATGGAAGCGGCTGCCGCATCAGTGGATATGGACTGGACATGGACGGGATCACTGGCTTACGTCATCGCGGCAGTTGAAATACAACCAGTAAGCGCAACAGATGGTCCGATTAATACACTTCTACCTACAAGCGGTTATCTGCTTGCCTATCCCAATGATCGTCGCGTCCAAAGGTCGGCTACTTTCAGTGTCCCTCCTACTTTGGTAGATTGGGACAATGCAGGACTGAATTCTCGGTCGATAGATTATAGATGGGCAATTATCCATGCCGGAAATATATATGCAGGCAAGGATGAATCGAACATTGTTTACTATGACTCTAATACGGACTTGAGCCAGCTTGCCGGAGACCCTGCTGACGATACAAATGAGATCGTTGTGGGGCAAGGAAACTATCCGACGATTGGCGCTATATCTTTTATGGGTCGCCTATTCGTATTTCGACAAGATGGTATGTGGGAGATCGGGGAAGACAACATCGCCCGCAGAGTTCTGGACTACTCGAACGAGGCATCTATCTACAACTTCCGCTCGCGAGCAATCTTGAATAGCCAGATCATATACCCAATTCGAGACAAATTGTACTCTTGGAATGGTGTGCGAGTCGTAGAAATAACTCCTCCGGCCCTGACCGACACCTTTCCATACACAACCTATGGCAAGTTCGATAATTTTGTGGCCGTCAGTGGTAGATTGTATCTGACCGCCGTTACAAATGAAACAACCTATGAAGAGCACATCTTGTGCTGGGACAATGTTGGTTGGCACAAGATAGCAGAACCTCTTACAGCGGGTGCCGGTCTTATAACTATGATGGCCTATGATTCAGTGAATGACCGACTGTGGTTTCACACATCAGATAGCGAAGAGACAACTTCTTTTATCCCATTTCCAACGCTGTCCGACTACCCAGATACAGGCTTCCCGACAACCGGCACACACAGCCTGATAACCAGCCGCATGGACTTGGGGTTCCGCAGAGTCAAGAAATCAACTCCATCCATACTTGTTGGTGCAACAAACACCAATATGACACGATATCTACGTCTGTACTATCAGCTGGATGATGGTTCTACTTGGTCGCCGTGGGGCGGCAATGATAGTGTATCCAATCTCGTTGATTCCGATGGCGTGACAGAACTGCTCAATCCACTAGATGCGTCCTACACCAACTCTGTGGAGTACAACCACGTGAAGCTGAGGGTTGACTTCGTGACAGATACGGATGCTAACAGCCCTATTCTTGAGGACCTGATGTTAAGGTTCTTGATGCGCCCAGATACAAACTATGGGCATAGCTTCGCCATCATCGGCGCTGCCGGAGCACAATTCGGAACAGCGCAGTTCGACTCTCGCACAGTCATGGAGATACTTGATGATCTGCGGCTGGCAAGAGACAGCAAGGCTCCGATCCCATTCACCGATCCATATGGTCGAGAGTCACAGGTTTACATCAGCAGCTACAACGAAAATGCAATTGAATTTCATGGGGACAAACAAGGGACGGCAGACATAGAGACGCGCGTGCTCGTCAACGTAGTCGAGGTGTAGATGTCAGTCTTTCGCCGCTCTTGGCCAACTGAGCGCATAATTAAGCCGGGTCTGCGGACGCGCATCATCATTCCGCAGCGACCACAGCGCCCCTACGAAATTTCTGCCGGAGATGCTGTACGCCCTGACACCATCACAAAGGATTCGTACTGGTTCACTCTCCACAGGAAGGGCCTCCGCAGACCACAGATAGGCGTAGACCCACTGGAAGAGCGTGCGGTATCAGAGGCCCAAGTTAAGGGTTACTTACACGAACGTATACTGTGGAAGTTCTTGGTAACAAAACTGCACTTTGGTGTTAATAGTGATTTCACCTTCCAAAGTTCATTTGAAGGGGGACGCTCCGAATTGGGTGGAATGGTTGCAGACTTCCTATTCTTCAATTGGAAGATGATTATTAACGTGAAGGGGCCAACCCACTACATGTTCCTGCAAAGCAAGAAGGATGATGAGCAGGAAGGTATCTTGGCCGAGATGGGATTCACAGTTTTCTATGTTGATCTAAAGACCGTTGAGAGTGAATTCCTGCTAGAAGACTGGGCGCGTAGAGTCTTCAACCTTGCCACGAGCCGTGGCGGTGGATTGAAGGCAGACACATCCGTGAACGAGCCATCGAATCAGGCGCAGCAATCTCTTATAGATGAGATTGCTAGTGAACTAGATATCGTTGACAATGATCTTGCCAACGCCATAGTGAACATGACATAATATAGAGTTATGGCTGATCTACAAACTATCTTAGATGAAGTTAGGAGGCTCCGACAGGCGGTTGAGGACCTGCCAGGTCAACTTCGTCTCTCCGGTGCTAGTGTGGTTGTAATCAATGGGCTCTCAGATATTGATGAGAACTTGGGTCTGATACAGGCAGGCGAGTTTCGTTCAGGCAATCGAGTATCCCCTGGAGACGGGTTCAGTGGCATTAGGATTGCCTACCCTCCCATGGCATATCCTATGACCAGTACAGCATCAACCGATGCCTACAACATAGCCGGTGTGGATGCGGACACACTACAGACGGGAATGCGGTCCTCGGATGGAGGCATTGTTGCCGGAGAAGGCGAGGCAACACTTGATACTGACGGTCTAACAGTGCTGGAAAGCACCATTTCCAGGTTCAGATTCGTGACTTCGGGGAACTTGCGAAGTGCAGACATTACTAAAGGTGTAGTTGGAGCAATATCCTTTCGCTCGGACACGGACATACGAATAGAAAGTGGAGTAGACATTGGTTCAGGAGGATCGACTGGTGCAAACGTAGCTCTTATTGCATGGGACACAGGGGTTGCAGATACAACTTATGACGCTACAAGACTCGACTTCCTTAATGTCAATGGTCAGCCGCGGCTCCGAATTGGCAGGTACGATAGTGTTAACACTCTTTTCTTTGCATCTAATGGGGCAAGCACAACAGGGGCCGTATTATCATTGGCAGATGCTGCCGGAACACCATCTACTTCATCACCAGATGCGACAGAGAACGGAAGGCTATATTACATAAACGGGAAAATGGTTTTTCAGACATGGTGCCCGACAGATACAGATGACATTAGATATCTATACTGGAATGCCGACGATGGATCATCAGATTGGATAGTCTCTACCACAGCACCTACATAGGAGTCACCAATGGCCATTTTCATCGAACACGATTGCACAACGCCGGAGGGAATCACCATCAAAAAGTGGGAGGTCATGCGCATTATTGTTGACTACCTATTCACTCAGGTAGAGTGTGACATGCGTGGATGGACAAGCCTTGACGCGCCCGAGAATGGCGACAAGCCAGTTTACAGGAGAGTTATACAGTTGGATAAGCCATTCCCTATGGGCCTAAACGAGAACGCCGTTGAAGCACAGCTCAAACAAGATAAATATTGGGAGGATTGTAGCACATGAAGAAACACGGCATTATTTGGAAGTTAACACGTAGACCGTCCTATGTCTTCTCCTACATCCGTGGCTGGTTGCACACCACTCTAGCCAAGGGTGTGACGAAGATGGTAGGTGGCGTAACTTTGAGTAGCGAAATGTCGGTGAGAGTTATCAGAGCAGATGGCACCATTGAGGATTATGGCATCACTAGTAGGCGAGTTGTTACAGATGCCTTCGTAGCCCTCATTGTAGATGCGTTAGACACTTCTCAAGCTAGCTTCCCTCTTTTCGACTTTATGGGCTTTGGCACTGGGTCAACGGCGGAAGCTGCCGCCGACACAGCACTTGTCACAGAATTGACGACTCAATATGCTACAGACAACACACGCCCCACCGGAACCGTATCCCAGCCCGCCGCCAACCAATTTAGATTGGTAACAACTTTGTCGCCTGACGCTACTGTAACGATTCAAGAAGCGGCACCTTTCACCCAGGCCGCTACTGGTGGTGGAACAATGATGGATCGTAGTCTCACGGGCGGTCAGGTGTTGAATAGTGGCGACAG
>ERZ1292632.3229-Hain-H43-01um-R2-3229-length-12675-cov-7_pt1 | contig 12675 bp, 11 predicted proteins | sample MGYA00564407_ERZ1292632 | MGnify/ENA primary metagenome ERZ1292632 (study PRJEB36523, sample SAMEA6512637) | groundwater metagenome | collected 2019-01-08 | study: AquaDiva: Metagenomics assemblies of 32 groundwater samples
GCCGGCTTGTTGTCGAGCAGCCATTGGATATCGGCGATCGGCGTGATCGTGCCGGTCGGGTTGTTGGGGGTGCAGATATAATAGAGGCCGGCATTGGGGTTGGCGGCCAGCATCGCCTTCACGTCATGGCCCTTGCCGATCGCCTGGGGGGCCTTGGCGATCGGCGCCTTCATATAGTCGGCGGTGCGCCAAGCCGATTCGAAGGTCGGATCGGCGGTGACCAGCCCCTTGGTCGGCGAGCAATAGGCAGCGACGATGCTGACCAGCGGCCCGCCCGAGCCCGGCCAGGGCATGACATGGGTTGCGGGCAGCCCTTCGACCGACGCGACCGTCTTAATCAGGCTGTCGCGATAATTGTCGGGATCATACCAGTTGCCGAACGAGGCCGCTTCGGCCGCCGCCTGCACCCCCGACGGGAACGGGCCGGTCCAGCATTCGTTCGCGCCGATCCGCACCGCACCCTTGATGCCCCGCCCGGCCTGCTGCTGCGCCAGCGCGGCGGCGGGGAGCAGCGAACTCGCCGCAACACCCGCGCCCACCAGCGCGGTGATCTCCGCCAGCTGGCGGCGCGAATAGCCCCGGTCCATCAGGTCGTCGCGGGCATCCTTGTTCAGCATCATCGTCATGGCGCTCTGTTCCCTGTCTGCGATCATCATTGGTGTCGCAGCGGAAAACGAAGCGGCGACGCATGTCCGCCATGCGCCGCCGCCAAATTGTGCAAGAATCTTCGTTACGATGCCGTCATGCGGCTTAGGCGGTCCACACCTTGTCGATGGCGGCGTTGAACGCTTCCATCTCGCTCATCGATCCGACCGAGATGCGCGAGACATTGGGCCAGATCGGCCAGCTGCGGCCGATCTGCACATTCTGCGCCAGCAGCGCGTCCATCATGCCCTTGGCGGGCTTGCCCCAATCGACCATGAACATATTGGCCTGGCTGCCGGGGATGACCTTGATCCCCTTCGCCTTCAAATGGCTGACCGCCTTTTCGCGCGCGGCCACCATCTCGGCGCGGCGCTGCTTGATGAGGTCGGCTTGCGTTACCGACGCGGTGCCGCAGGCGACGGCGGTCATCGGCAGCATCCCGCTCACCTGCCCGCCGTCATAGCGCATCATCTTCTCCATCAGCGCGGGGCTGGCGAAGGTGAGGCCGAGGCGCATCCCCGCCATCCCGAACAGCTTGGAGAAGGTCCGCAGGATCAGCACATCGTCGCGCGTCGCGGCCAGCTTCGCGGCATTGGGGCCATCGACCCAGTGGATATAGGCTTCATCGATCACCAGGATCGCGTCCTTGGGCTTGTTGTTCGCCAGCCATTCGATGTCGGCGATCGGCGTCACCGTGCCGGTCGGGTTGTTGGGCGAGCAGATATAATAGACGCCGGCATTGGGATCGGCGGCCAGCATCGCCTTCACGTCATGCCGGTAATCGCTGGTGAGCGGCACCTTGGTCACCTTCGCGCCCAGCCACTCGCCGGTGCGCCAGATCGCCTCATAGGTGGGGTTCGCCGTCACGATCCCCCGGCTGGGCGAGGCATAAGCGACGGCGACTCGGCTCAGCGGGTCGGACGATCCCGGCCAGGCGACGATCCGCTCGGCGGGAACGCCTTCGACCGAAGCGACCGCGCGGAACAGCTTCTCATGCTCATTGTCGGGCTCGTAGCGATTGCCTTCATTGACCAGCTTGTAGGCCGCCTCGGCCGCGACCGGGAAAGGCCCGGTCCAGCATTCGTTCGCGCCGATCCGCACGGCGCCCGCAACGGCCTTGGCCGCCTGCTGCGCCTCCACGCTGCCGACGCGAACAGTTGCGGCCGCCGCGCCCAGCAGCGCGGCGACCTTCGCCATCTGCCGGCGTGAATAGCCGCGATTGGCGAGATCCTGTTCCATTTCCGGTCCGAGTTGCGTCGCCATGGTCCCTGTCCCTCTCAAAATCTCTGCGAGGCGGCCCGCCCCGTCGATCTGCTTGACGATTGTACAGAATCTTTCCGCCATGCAAACGGCCAAAGAGATATGACCGGCCCCATGCCGTAGCGTAGAACGGAATCGCCTTGGTAAGCGCACCGTCTATCTGATAGCGCAACGACATGCCCAGCACGCCCGCCGCCGCCGCCCGCCAGATCCTCACCCGCCTGCAAGAAGTCATGGCCGCGCGCACCAGCGCCCAGGCGAAGCTCAACAAGGTGGTCGAGATCATCGGCGAGTCGCTGTCGAGCGAGGTCTGCTCCATCTACTTGGTGCGCGAAGGCGTACTGGAACTGTTCGCCACCCGCGGGCTGAAGCAGGAGGCGGTCCATGTCACCCGGATGGCGATGGGCGAAGGGCTCGTCGGCCTCATCGCCACCAATGTCGAGACGCTGAACCTCGACGAAGCGGCGGCCCATCCCGACTTCTCCTATCGCCCCGAAACCGGCGAGGATCGCTTCCACAGTTTCGCCGGCGTGCCGATCGTCCGCCGCGAACGCGCCATCGGCGTCCTCTGCGTCCAGCATGTCGAGCCGCGCCGCTACGAGGAGGTCGAGATCGAGGCGTTGCAGACCGTCGCCATGGTGCTCGCCGAGCTGATCGCCAACGCGGAACTCGCCGACGATGGCCCCATGGACCTGCGCCCGGCCGACACGGGCACGACGATGCTCCAGGGTTTGCAGCTCGTCATGGGGATGGCGCGCGGCCATGCGGTGTTCCACCAGCCGCGCGTCCATATCGAGCATACGGTCGCCGAGGATACCGAAGCCGAGCGCGCCCGCGTCATCTCCGCCTTCGCCAAGATGCGCGAGCAGATCGACCGTATGACGGGCGCGGCCGAGTTCGGCACCGAAGGCGAGCATCAGGAGGTGCTCGAAACCTACAAGATGTTCGCCTATGACGAAGGCTGGACGCGCCGCATCAACGAAGCGATCGACAGCGGCCTCACCGCCGAGGCGGCGATCGAGCGGGTGCAGCAGCGCACCCGGATGCGGATGCGCCAAATCGACGATCCGCTGCTGTCCGACCGGATGCACGATCTGGAGGATTTGGCCAACCGGCTGCTGCGCATCGTGTCGGGGCAATTGGGCACGGCCGCGCAGATGGGCCTGCGGCAGGACGCGATCCTGATCGCGCGCAATCTGGGTCCGGCCGAACTGCTGGAATATGACCGCCGGCGCTTGAAGGGCGTGATCCTGGAGGAAGGATCGCTGACCGCCCATGTCACCATCGTCGCGCGCGCCATGGGCGTGCCGGTGCTGGGCCGGGTGCGCGACGTGCGGCATCAGGTGAGCGAGGGCGACCTCATCCTGATGGACGTCAACGAAAATGCGCTGCTGCTGCGCCCGAGCGCCGACATGGAGGAGGCGTTCGAGAACAAGCTGCATGTGACGCAGAAGCGCCGCGCCGAATTCGCGGCGATGCGCGACCTGCCCTCCGTCACCGCCGACGGGCAGCGGGTGGAGCTGATGGTCAATGCGGGACTGCGCGAAGACGCCCAGGCGCTCGACCTCGTCGGCGCGGACGGCATCGGCCTGTTCCGCACCGAGTTCCAGTTCCTCGTCTCCGCCACTTTGCCCCAGCGCGAAAAGCAGCAGCGGCTCTACAAGGATGTGCTCGACGCGGCCGGCGACCGGCCCGTCATCTTCCGCACCGTCGACATCGGCGGCGACAAGGCGCTGCCCTATATGCAGCAGCGCGACGGCGACGAGCATGAGGACAATCCCGCGATGGGCTGGCGCGCGCTGCGGCTGGCGCTCGACCGCGACGGCCTCATGAAGGCGCAGGCGCGCGCCCTGCTGGAAGCCAGCGCGGGCAAGGTGCTGCACATCATGTTCCCGATGGTGTCGGAACCCTGGGAATATGAGGAAGCTCGCGCGCTGGTCGAGCATCAGCGCGAATGGCTGCAATCGCACAAGAAGAAGCTGCCGATCGCGGTGCGCTACGGCGCGATGCTGGAGGTGCCGGCGCTGGCCGAGGTGCTCGACCTGCTGTTGCCCCGGCTCGATTTCCTGTCGATCGGCACCAACGACCTGACGCAATTCCTGTTCGCCGCCGATCGCGCTCACCCCAAGCTCGCCGAGCGCTATGACTGGCTCAGCATCGCGATCTTGCGCTTCCTCGACCGGGCGGTGCGCGCCTGCATCGCCCATCAGGTGCCGGTCGGCGTCTGCGGCGAAATGGGCGGGCGCACGCTGGAGGCAATGGCGCTGATCGCGCTCGGCATCCGCCGCCTGTCGATCACTCCCGCGTCGGTCGGCCCGGTCAAGGCGATGATCCGGGCGATCGACGCCGCGCAGTTGGAGGAAGCGATGCGCGGCTGGCTGGACGGCGGCGCGACCGACATCCGCGCGCGGCTGACCGGATGGGCGGCGGAACGCGGCATCGAACTGGGCTGAATTGCGCAGCGACGGCGTTGACAAGCGCCGCCCCCCGGTGAGACAAGGCCGAGCCCCATAGGTCGCGGAGCAGCATGACAGAAGATGTTCACCCGGAATCCGGTGCGATCGGCGCATCGGCGGCGCAGCCCACTACCCCGGGCGCCACGCTGCGCGCCGCGCGGGAAGCGCAGGGCCTCTCCCTTTCGGACATCGCCACCCGCACCCGCATCGCGCAGCGCCAGCTCGATGCGATCGAGCGCGACGATTATCCCGCCTTGCCCGGCATCCCCTATGCCGTCGGCTTCGCGCGCGCCTATGCCCGTGCCGTCGGGCTTGACGAAGTCGCGATCGCGGCCGACGTGCGCCGCGCGGTCAGCGAGAGCGATCTGGGCGCTACCCGCTACGAGGCGTTCGAGCCGCTCGATCCTGCGCGCGTGCCGCCGCGCAAGCTCGCCTGGGTGGTCGCGATCGTGGTCGTGCTGCTGGTAGCCGGTTATACCGTCTGGCGCACCCAGCTGCTCACCCCGCCTACCGGCGAGCAGATCGCGCAGCGCGACGCCCAGCCCGCGTCCGCGCGCCCGGCCGGGCCGCCTCCGGTCGCGCCCGCCGCGCAGCCGGTGGTCTTCACGGCCGTCGATGACGTATGGCTGCGCATCTATGACGAGGCCGGCGAGCGGCTGAAGGACGGCCTCATGAAGAAGGGCGAGCGCTTCACCCTTCCGCCGGCTGCGAAGAATCCGATGATCCTGACCGGCCGGCCGCAAGCCCTGGCGGTGACGGTCGGCGGCAAGCCGATTCCGCCGCTCGGCGAAGCGGACCGCACCATCGCCGACGTGCCGGTGAGCGCCGAAGCGCTGCTGGCGCGCGGTGCTTCGCGAGCCACCACTATTGACCCGCCCCCCGCCGCGCCGGCCCGCCGGGCTGCGCCGCGCCGCGCTTCGCCCTCCCCTGTCTCGACCGACAGCGCCGCGCCGACGGTGGCACCGGCGCCGGTGCCGGAACCCGCCACACCGGCCGCTGCCGAAACCCGGCCCTGACCGGCACCCGGCGGTGCAACGTCGCGCTTTACCGCGCGGAATAACCCCTTATGGTTAAGCGCGGAACGTCAGTCGGGGATCATCATGCGTAACGCCCTTTTCGCCACCACGGCCCTCCTGCTGGCCGTATCAGCGCCGGCCGGCGCGCAGACCACGGTCGAGGGACGGGTCGACCGGCTGGAAAAGGAAATGCGCGCGGTCCAGCGGAAGGTCTTTCCCGCCGGCGCCCCGCTGGAGGCGGAGATCGCCCGTCCCGCGACGCCTGCGCCTACGCCCGGCACGCCCGCCAGCACCCCGATCGCTGACCTGACCGCGCGGGTCGGCGCGCTCGAAACCCAGCTCGCCGCCATCACCGGCCAGGTCGAGGAGACTAGCTACAAGCTGCGCCAGCTCGAAGCGGCCTTCACCAAATATAAGGCGGAAACCGACGCAAAGCTCGCGCCGCCGCCAGCGCCCGCCGAACCCAGCGTTGCCGCGCCCGTTGCGGCCGAACCCGCGCCCGTCGCCGCAAAGCCGACAGCGCCCAAGCCCGCACCCATCGCCGCCAAGCCCGCCGCGCCTGCGCCAGCCAGCGAGGAGCGCAAGACCGCCGTCGCCGCGATCGAGCGCCCGAGCACCGGCGACGCGGCGAACGACGCCTACACCTATGGCTTCCGCCTGTGGGACGCCAAATTCTACCCGGAAGCGCAGGCCCAATTGAAAGCCACGGTCGATAAATATGGCGCAAGCCCGGTCGCCAGCAAGGCGCAGAATCTGCTCGGACGCGCCTATCTGGACGATGGCAAGCCGGCACTCGCCTCCGTCGCTTTCTACGAAAATTACCAGAAGCGCCCGCGCGGCGAACGCGCGCCGGACAGCCTTGCCTATCTGGGCGAAGCGCTGATCCAGCTCAAAAAGCCGGCCGACGCCTGCAAGGTCTATGAGGAGCTGGAGCAGGTCTATGGCGAAAGCCTGTCAGGCACGCTGCGCGGCATGATGACGTCCGGCCGCGCCAAGGCGAAGTGCAGCTGACGCCCGACCGGGCGGCGCTGGCGGCGCGGCTGCGCGCCGCCGTACTGTCCCTCGTCGGAGACGATCCCGCCGCCCGCTTCGGCGTCGCCGTGTCGGGCGGGCCGGACTCGATGGCCTTGCTGTTCCTCGCGGCTGAGAGCTTTTCCGGCCGGGTTGCAGCCGCCACCGTCGATCATGGCCTGCGCGAAGCCTCCGCCGACGAAGCCGCGATGGTCGCACGCTGGTGCGCGGATCAGGGGATCGCGCATAGCATCCTCCTTCCCGACCGCCCGGTGGAGGGCAATGTTCAGGCCTGGGCGCGCGCGACCCGTTACCGGCTGATCGAACGCTGGCGGGTCGAGACCGGCATCGACTGGATCATGACCGCCCATCATGCCGACGATCAGCTCGAAACCCTGTTGATGCGGCTCAACCGGGGATCGGGCGTCGGCGGGCTGGCCGGGGTCCGCGCCCGGACCGGCCGGATCATTCGGCCGCTGCTCGATGTCCGAAAGGCCGCGCTGCTGGCGCTGGCGGAGGCGGAGCATCTCCCCTTCGTGCATGACCCCAGCAATGCCGATCCTCGCTTCGATCGCGCCGCCCTGCGCACTGCCCTTGCGCAAGCGCCGTGGCTCGATGCCCAGGCCGCGGCCCGCAGCGCGGCGGCGCTGGCGGAGGCGGACGCGGCGCTCGACTGGAGCGTCGCCGCCTTGGCACAGACCCATGTCCATGCGGAGGCGGAAGGATGGCGGCTCGACCCTACCGACCTCCCGCGCGAATATCTCCGCCGGCTGCTACTCGTCATGCTCGACCGCGCCGATGTGCCTGCTCCGCGCGGCGAGACGCTCGATCGCGCCATTGCGCAAGCGCTCGCCGGCCGGCAGACGAGCCTGGGCGACTGGCTGCTGAAAGGCGGCCCCACATGGACCCTCACGCCAGCCCCGCCCCGCCGTTGACGATCGTTACGGAAAGGTTCCACGGCCCATCGCATAAGTTCCACGGCCTGCCGCTTGGTTGCAGCGCAACAGCCTTTTCTTAACCGCCGCCATGGCTATCCTGCGCGCACTGAGCGGGGATAGAGCGTCTATGATGGAATTTGCAGCACTTACCTATGGCCTGTTGGCGAGCGTCATCCTTTCGGCAGCGCAACGAAACCGCAAACTGGCGCAGCCGCACCCGCCGCTGCTGCTCTATGCCGGCTATCTCGTCTGCGGCCTTTCCGCCGGCCTCGCGCTCGCGCTCGCCTATGTGGCGCTCACGCTCTCCGGCCTGCTCTGATCCGTCTTCAGCATCGGTAAAGGCGGCCGGCGGCATAGCCCCGTCCTGCTTGCGCTTTTGCGGGCGCGCCCTATCTTGACGGGCGAAAGAGAGTGATGATGAACGACGAGAAAGACCCGCAGGGCAACCCCTGGATCAAGAGCGCGATGATATGGGCCGGCGTGATCGTCGCGCTGCTGCTGTTCGTGTCGATCTTCGACAGCCGCTCCGCCTCCACGGCGGGCACCGGCATCGCCTATTCGGAATTCCGCTCGAAGGTCGCCGAGGGGCAGGTCAAGGATGTCGCGATCGCGCCCGACCGCATCACCGGCACCTTGTCCAGCGGTCAGAAATTCTCGACCGTCCCCGTCAACGATCCGGGTCTCACCGGCCTGTTGGACGACTATAACGTCAAGTATTCAGGCCAGGCGCAGGAGCAGCCGAGCTTCTGGCAATATCTGCTGTTCCAGTCGCTTCCGTTCCTCCTGATCCTCGGCATCGCCTTCTTCGTGCTGCGCCAGATGCAGAAGGGCGGCGGCGCGGGCGGCGCGATGGGCTTTGGCAAGTCGAAGGCCAAGCTGCTGACCGAAAAACATGGCAAGGTGACCTTCGATGACGTCGCCGGCATCGACGAGGCGCGCGAGGAATTGCAGGAGATCGTCGAGTTCCTGAAAGACCCGAGCAAGTTCGCGCGGCTGGGCGGCAAGATTCCCAAGGGCGCGCTGCTGGTCGGTTCGCCCGGCACCGGCAAGACGCTGCTGGCCCGCGCGATCGCGGGCGAAGCGGGCGTGCCTTTCTTCACTATCTCCGGCTCCGACTTCGTCGAGATGTTCGTCGGCGTCGGCGCCAGCCGCGTGCGCGACATGTTCGAGCAGGCTAAGAAGAACGCGCCCTGCATCGTCTTCATCGACGAAATCGACGCGGTCGGCCGTCATCGCGGCGCGGGCCTCGGCAATGGCAATGACGAGCGCGAGCAGACGCTGAACCAGCTTCTGGTCGAAATGGACGGGTTTGAGGCGAACGAGGGCATCATCATCGTCGCGGCGACCAACCGCCCCGACGTGCTCGATCCCGCGCTACTGCGCCCCGGCCGCTTCGACCGGCAGGTCGTGGTGCCGCGCCCCGACATCGAAGGGCGCGAGAAGATCCTGGCCGTCCACATGAAGAAGGTGCCGCTGGCCCCCGACGTCAATCCGCGCACCATCGCGCGTGGCACGCCGGGTTTCTCGGGCGCGGACCTCGCCAATCTGGTCAACGAAGCCGCGCTGATGGCCGCGCGCCGGGGCAAGCGCCTCGTCGCCATGGACGAGTTCGAGGCGGCCAAGGACAAGGTCATGATGGGCAGCGAGCGACGCTCGATGGTCATGACCGACGATGAAAAGAAGATGACCGCCTATCATGAGGCGGGGCACGCGATCGTCGCGGTCCATGAACCGGCGTCCGACCCGATCCACAAGGCGACGATCATCCCGCGCGGCCGCGCGCTGGGCATGGTGATGCGCCTGCCGGAGCGCGACAGCTACAGCTATCATCGCGACAAGATGCACGCCAACATGGCCGTCGCCATGGGCGGCCGCGTCGCCGAGGAGATCATCTTCGGCTATGACAAGGTGTCGAGCGGTGCATCGGGGGACATCCAATATGCCACCCGCCTGGCGCGCGACATGGTCACGCAATGGGGCATGTCCGACGAACTCGGCCCGCTCCAATATGAGGAGCAGCAGGGCGAGACTTTCCTCGGCTATTCACAGAGCCAGCGCGTCCATATGTCGGACGAGACGGCCAAGCTGATCGACAAGGAAATCCGCAGCCTGGTCGAAAAGGGCTATACCCGCGCGCAGGACGTGCTGAAGGGCCATGAGGACCAGCTCCACCTGCTCGCCAACGCGCTGCTCGAATATGAGACGCTGACCGGCGAGGAGATCAAGACCCTGCTCGACAAGGGCGAGATCACCCGCGACGACGGTACCACGATCAAGCCTTCGACCATACCGGCGGCCGGAAGCTCGATCCCCCGGAGCCGCAAGCGCAAGGGGCCGTTCGGCGATCCCGCCCCGCTCGGGGCCTGACGCCGACACATGAACAAAGGGGCGCCGCCGCAAGGCCGCGCCCCTTTTTCGTGCCCGTGGTGGAGGATCAGGGTTAATCCCCTCCCCTCGCCGCGCGAATCGCTTTAGGCAGGCGGGATGACCCGCTTCGCTGCCCTTCTCGCCCTTGCCCTCGCCGCCTGCGCCAGTCAGCCGGCCGCCAACAACGCGACTCAGCCGGAAGCGCGCAGCGAGGCGCAAGCAACCACCATCCCGCTCGTCATCCGCACGGCGAAGACTACGCACCGCTTCGACGTGGAGGTCGCCCGCACGCCGCAGCAGCAAGAACAGGGGCTGATGTTCCGCAAGAGCCTCGGCCCCGACACCGGGATGCTCTTTCCCATGGACCCGCCCCGCACCGCCAGCTTCTGGATGAAGGACACGCTGATCCCGCTCGACATGCTGTTCATCCACACCGACGGGACGATCGCTTTCCTCAAATCCAACACCGAACCCTATTCGCGCGTCCCGGTGTCGGCCGGCGTCCCCGTCGCCGCCGTGCTCGAACTGGCGGGCGGGCGCGCGGCGGCGCTCGGGATCAAGGAAGGCGACAGCGTCGCCTGGGGTGGTTGCGCCGTACCGCAGGAGAAGGTCGAGACCGACCTCAATTTCTGTCCGCGCCCGCCGCCCTGACGCCCGCCGCCTCTTGCCCGCGCCCGCCGCAGCGGCTAAGCGCTGGACCCATGGGCATCCTCGGCAAGATCTTCACCTGGTGGGATGGCGCGACCATCGGCACTTCGCTTTTCACCGCTCGCAAGGGCAAGAAGGTGGGCGAGGATCATATGGGCAATTTCTACTATGAAGGCGGCACCGGCATTGACGGCCGCCCGCGCCGCTGGGTGATCTACAACGGACCGAACGACGCCAGCCGCGTGCCCGCCGAATGGCATGGCTGGCTGCACCACACGATCGAAGGCGCGCCCGAAAGCCTGCTGCCCCCGCCGCGCATCTGGGAAAGGGACTACACCCCCAACGCCACCGGCACGCCCAATGCCTATCGCCCGTCCGGCGCTCTGGAAAAGGGCGGCCTGCGCCAGAAGGCGACCGGCGACTATGAAGCGTGGAGCCCCGACGCGGCATGACCCGGCCCGCGGCGGGCGTCCTCCCGCCGATCCTGCGCGCCCTGCCCGCCCTTTGCTGCGTCGCGGCGCTCGGTGGCTGTGGCGGGGACGACATGCCGACGGCGAACCGCTCCGGCCCGGTGAAGGTGGAGAGCAGCCCGATCCGCAGCGTGGATTCGGGTGCGCTTTCGGGCACGCCAATGGCGCAGCGCACCGCCGTGGTCGGCCTGCTCAACAAGCGCAACGGCCTTACCCGCGATCTCAGCATGAAGCCCGGCGAGGCGCTGCGCGTGGGCGACGCGATCGTCCGGCTCCAGGCCTGCGAGACCACCGCGCCCTGGGAAAATGTGCAGGAAACCGGCGCGTTCGTGCAGCTCGATGTCCGGTCGAGCGCCGACAATAAATGGCGGCGCGCCTTTTCAGGCTGGCTGTTCCGCGACCGGCCCGACCGTAATGTCGTGCAGCACCCGGTCTATGACGTCTGGGTCAAGAGTTGCGCGATGGAATGGCCCGAAAGCGGCCCGTCGACGGTCAAGCTCGGCGGCAAGGGCGAGCCGGTCGCCGCCTCTTCCCGCGCCAGGGGATCGAACGCGAGCGAGGCCGCCTCGCCCGAACCCGCCAGCAATGCGCCCGCGCCCAGCGCCACCTCGCCGACCGCCGCACCCAGCAACTGAAGATAGTCGCGCTGGCTGATCTCCACCGCGCCCATGGTGCGGAGATGATCGGTCATGAACTGGCAGTCGAGCAGGGTGAAGCCGGCAAAGCGCAGCCGCGCCACCAGCCAGGCGAGCGCCACCTTCGACGCATCGGTGCGCCGCGACACCATCGATTCGCCGAAGAAGGCGCGGCCCAGCGCCACCCCATACAGCCCGCCGACCAGTTCCTTGCCGTCCCACACCTCGATCGAATGGGCGTATCCCATCGCGTGCAGCTGGCGATAGGCGCGCTCGATCGCATGGTTGATCCAGGTCGATGGCCGGTCGGTCGCGCTTTGGGCGCAAAGCGCGACGATCCCGGCGAAGTCGCGGTTGGCGGTGACGCGGAAACGATCCCGCCTTATGACCTTCAGCAGCGAATGGGACAGGTGAAACCCGTCCAGCGGCACGACCGCCCTGCGCTTGGGCTCGACCCAATAGACGTCCGGCGCGTCCCGATGGTGGGCCATGGGAAAGACGCCGATCGAATAAGCTTGCAGCAGGATGAGCGGTTCGATGCTGGTCACGGACCATGACTTTAGCAGAGGCTGGGCGCGCGAACAGCCCGAATGACGCGGCCGATTGACAGCCGCCGTCCCGCTCCTACGCTTGCCGCCATGAAGACACGCCTGATCCTGCTCGCCCTCTGCCTCGCCGCGCCCGCCGCCCATGCCGCTGACGATCTCTATGCCGCGCGGATCGCGCGCCTGCTCAAGGCCACGCCGCTGATCGACGGGCATAATGACTGGCCCGAAGCGCTGACCGACAAGGCGAAGGACGCGCGCTGGACGATGGACCTGACCCGGCTCGACCCGGCCGTCTATCATACCGACATCGCGCGGCTGCGCGCAGGCGGGGTGGGCGGGCAATTCTGGTCGGTCTGGGTATCGGCCGACTTGCCCGAAGTGCAACAGGTGCAGGATACGGTGGAGCAGATCGACCTCGCCCACAGCTTCGCGCGCCGTTACCCAAAGGATTTCGCCTTCGTCACCACGGCCGCCCAACTGCGCGCGGCGCATAAGGCGGGCAGGATCGCGTCGATGATCGGGGTCGAGGGCGGCGGGCAGATCGACGGCAGCCTCGCCGTGCTGCGCGCCTATCGCGACCTTGGCGCATCCTATCTGACGCTGACCCACAGCCGCACCATCGCCTGGGCCGACAGCGCCACCGACAATCCGCAGCATGACGGCCTCACCCCCTTCGGCGAG
>ERZ1292632.1842-Hain-H43-01um-R2-1842-length-19290-cov-6_pt1 | contig 12673 bp, 19 predicted proteins | sample MGYA00564407_ERZ1292632 | MGnify/ENA primary metagenome ERZ1292632 (study PRJEB36523, sample SAMEA6512637) | groundwater metagenome | collected 2019-01-08 | study: AquaDiva: Metagenomics assemblies of 32 groundwater samples
GGGTCGGCGGCGGCGTCGGTCCCGAGGATCACCGTGAGGGTCCGCACAACGAGGGGCGACATGCCGATCCCTCCTTCCTGGTACATTATTATGCTAATGTATATACAAACCTTGCCCCCGCGACTCTACACCTGTAGATTAGGGCCGCTTCCAGCCGAAGGGGAGCGATGGCATCTTGCGGCTCTCAGCAACTACAAGGTAGTTCGAGGCGTGGGCGAAGTGGTCATCCCGCCCCGCCTCGACGTACCGCGCTACCAGATTGCCCGCCCCATCCTTCTCCACCACGCGGACCGGCGCCATCATGTGCTCGGCAAACTCCGGTATCGCCATCACCTCGCACGGGTACTCGATACGCCGCTCCCGCACCCGCGCGAAGGTGGCATCGAGCGTCAGGGTTCGGTGGGCGCTCACTGTGCGCTCCCCATCGTTCCATACCGCCGCGTCCTGATGCTGCCATGTCGCAGTATTGGGGTAACTGCACAGCCAAACCCTGCCGGGCCAGCGGGCCGCGAACTGACGCGCCGCATGGCCCTCGGGAGCGGCATCCACCACGCAGCGCCCCACGTCATAGCCGCGCATCAGCGAGTCGAGGTCCGAGAACTCGCGCACCGATCCGATGTAGGCCGCCCGCGTCTTACCGTCCGGCCCCGGCGCATTGATGCAGACGTGGAGCTTTGCGCCCACGTCAACCCCCATGCAGCAGCCTACGGCAGGCTTCCAGTCCCCGAGCGAGTAGTCCGCTATGCAGGCCGTGATATCGGCACGGCTTAGCTGCCCGCCCTCGGGAGTGTGCGGCACTCCGAGGTCCTGGTTGTAGAACTCCTGAATTGCCGAGGTGTCGGTCACGTCGCGCCGCAGGACGGCGTAGCCGAGCCTCGCCAGCGCGGGAAGGTCGGCACGCGGGGACAGCAGCTTGGTCATGTGGTAGACGTGAAGGTCGGCACCGTCCGCTTCCGGCACCCACTCACCGACCGATAGCCGGTCGAGCGCCCCCTTGCAAGCGCGGCATACTACCGCGCCGTCCTCGGTCAGGTTGTCCGGGAAGGCCAGCGGCTGGCGCTCCCCGCAGTGCTCGCAGCGCAGGTGGTACTGGCGACGGTCGGACCGCTGCCATAGCGCGTCAATCCCGGTCTCGGCATAGCGAGGAGTCGAGACGTACCGCTGCCAGCCGAGTAGCGAGGAGCCAAGGCGCTTGCTGCCCAGGTCCAGGGTACCGGACCGAAGCCGGTCTACCTCGTCATAGATCACCAGGTCCGCATCCACCGCCACCAGGCCCGCCTCGGCGTTGCTGCCGCGGAAGTAGATGTAGGACTCGCCCACGCGCTTGAGGCCGACGTTGTCAGCGGACTTGTCAGCCTGGAGGCCCCGGGATGGCCGTACCCGCGACTGGAGATAGGGCGACTGCTCGATAGCGGAGTCGATCCGTGCCCGCACGAAGTCGCCCAGTTGCTCACGGGCCGGAAAGATGTATAGGACGTGACCGCGCTCACCCTGGCGAGTATCGGCCACCCACAGCGCCAGGTTGATGCAGAATTCGGACATGAAGACCTGCGCCGCCTTGGCAACTACCACGCCGGGATGACGGTCGCGGTAGATGGCTTCGAGCGGCGCTATCAACGTGAACGGGCCGTCCTGGATGCGCCTGTGCTGCCGCGCCCAGGCTGCCGGGTCACGCCTCGCCCACTCCCGCCGTATCTCGGACTGCATCAGGTGCGGGGAGGGCAGCTTTGCCAACAAGACGCTCAAGCGACTGCAACTCCTGATCGGATAGTCGGGACAGGTCCATTGCGTTGGCGATGACAATCGGGCCGCCGCCAGGGCCGCTGTGCTCCTCTTTCGTCGGGGCATCCAGCCCTAGCAGCCGGGCTCGCCGCTCCATGATCCTCAGCAGCCTATCCGTCGCCCCGAGATTGCCCGCCTTGGCTTGCCGCCAAAGCGTCTTCTGAAGGTCGTCCAGCCGCTCAAGTTCCAGTGTACGGAGGGCGACCGCGTCCGGCCTTGCCAGTTCTAGGATATCGGACAGGATGCGGGCAAGGTCCCTGTACGCCTGAGCCTCGTTGATATCCAGTTGCCCGCCGATCTGCCGGAAGGTGAAGCCTGCCTTGCGCATCTCCAACACCTTGACGCGCCTCTCGGCGGCTGCGGCGGCGGCACCCTTCCGGTTTCCTCGTACAGGCATCCTCGTTGCGCTCCCATTGTTGCGACTATCTAGACAGATACGCCCTCAGATCAGCCTTGATGTAGTACGCCTTGCCCAGCGACTCCAGCAGGTCCACGGCCTGCCTGGCGAAGGCGGCCCAGTCTATGGTTGCCGCCAGCTTGTCGTAATTCAGCTTCCCCACCTTGTATTCGTCCACTATAGAGGATGTTTGCCGGATGATCTCCAGGGTTGCTTGGGGATCAATGACCGGCTCCAGGCTGATCCAGGTCGGGATACCCGCGTCGTGGAAAGCACGGAGCGCCGCCAGCCGATCTGAAGGAACGGCCGCGCCCGGCTCCCATTTGCGAGAAACCTCCGGGTCGAGGCTGGTGAGGGTGCAGCCGTAGTCATCCTCGGGACCGTAGAGATGGAGGTCCGGCAGGGCCGCCGTGCCGCCTTTACTCAGGACACGAACCGCGCGGCCGTGCTGGTGGAGCATTTCAATCGCCGACCGGGTAATGCCCGACTCGACGGCCACCGGCTGATAAGGGTCGCAGGTGAAACAGAGAAAGGCCGGCTCGGGGCCGGACCCGATATCCGCCAGGTCCCGTTCTAAGGCGCGAAGCAGGTTGACGCGAGGGGCCCCGACCTTGACGAAGTCCGCCCGCGTCCTCTGAAGCACCGAGGGCACGTAGCAGTAGGCACAGCCGAAGACGCAGGTGGTCATCAGGTTAAGCGCCAGATCCCCATACTCGCCAGCCCTGACGGAGGGCCGGTAAAGCACCCTCCCTTTGTAGTTCGCCGGTAACGTTTTCGCTTCCCTGTCCAGTAGAGCTTGCTGCATCGTTCCTCTCCTTGCGCGTATTAATGCAGACTCCTGCATTAGCCTACAGTATACGCTTACCGCGCAGCTTTGTCTACAACTAGCCCGAGATACTTGATTACGTTTTGCTTACGTACGACGCCCTCTATGGCGCATTCTAGCCTTACTCTCGGGAGGCTAACGAGCGAGGCCAGCATCAAGCGCGTTACTACGTCGTTAAAGCGGATCATCAGCGTAAGATTGCTGAGAGCACCCAGCCCCAGGGTGGCGCGGATCACCTCGTTGCAGTCCCCGCTCTTCAGGCTCCGCGCCGTCCCCTCGGTCAGCACCAGCCCGAACCGCCCATGACCGCACCGCCGAAGGATCCGACGGGCCACCGCCCAGGGGGAGTCGTAGCAGTCCACATCGAAGCAGTTGAACAGGGACAGGTCGAGTTCCTGCACCGCCATCTCCGCCGAAGCCCTCATCGTCTTCGCCAGCCGATGCGGTCGGTTCTTGTCCACCCCGAGGTAGTGGCCCGCCTTGGACCATACCCGCTGGTACATCTCTCCCTGCTGGCCACAGTAGAGGTCGAGCACGGACAACTCCGAGGGCGGAACGGCCAACCTGTCCAGCACCCATTCCCGCACCTTCACCTTGAGGTCAACCGCGCTGTTGTCTGTCTTGGTATCAGCCATTGGAAAGCTCAACCTGGATACCCAGGTCCTGAAGCTGATCCAGTAGCGGTTGCGCCTCCGGCATCTTGGCGAACGGGATAGCCATCAGACACCAGGTCGGCTTGACCGGAAGTCGGTCCAAGTCGATCTCCTCTAGCGTGCGGTCGACGCGCTTGCCCGACTCTCCCAAAAGCTCAGCAAGCTCCTCATCGCTCCACAGGCCGCTGAGCGAATCTGGATCCGAGTCGGCCAGTTCCGCCAGTACGTCGGTATCCCAATCCGCCAACTCCGCGGCTCTATTGTCGAGCAAGGAAAGGCGGGTTTTTTGCGCTGCCGTCAGGCCCGTACGACGAACGGCTACAAGGGTCTCGCCATCCGCATCCACCACCTGCACCCGCTCGATACCAGCCTGAGCCGCAGCCTCTACCACTCCGTTCCCCGCCAGGATGGTGCCGTTTTCGTCTATGACGATGGACCGTGCGGCCCCGACCTCCTGAAGCCCGTCCGCAATGGTGCCTATGTTCCGCGCATTGTGGCGGCGGCTATTGCGCGGGTCCGGCAGCAGGTCACCGAGATGCTGTATGAGTTTTGCCATCCCCCGCCGACCTCCTTATCTCCCGATTTCCCAACGTTATGTCCATTACTGCGCATTCCTCGAAAATCAAGCGTTCCAGTACCCATAGAAGTGGCCCTCCGAAAGTGGAGGCCCTTTGTTGCCCTTGTGTGCGCCTGTGGGCCGTGCCGTAGGACGCCCAATTTGCGCCTTCCCACTCGTTTTCGGGATATATGTAGGGGCAGCCGCTATTTATTGTCAAGTGGCCTTCCGGCAGTCGCTTGCGCCCGTCACCCGCCGTATCTCCGCCACCAACTCCACCGCTATTGCCGGTTCCAGCACCACCTCGCCGCTGCACGACTCGCCGTGTACCAGGATGTCCCAGGCCGTCCGCAGTCTGCCCCACAATCCTTCCGCTCCGTCGTGCAGCATCACTTCGAGATAGGCCTCGCCGGGGTCCTCGGAGGTGCCCGCAAAGGCCGTGACGCTGACGAAGTGGTGCCCGCCGCAGGAGCACCGCCAGATGCGCTCGGAGTCATGTGCCGTCATCGCGCGCCCTCCAACACTCGCCAGACCTCGCGTCGCTGCAACCCGAAGCGCAGGGCGTCGGCTTTGTCGGCATGCCAGATATCCAGGTGGCGACCGACCACGAGCCCTCCTGTGTCAAGCGCTGTGAACTCCCCCAAGCCCTCTACCACAAGGCGAGTGTGCAAGGGAATGACGCGCGGGTCCACTGCCACCGCGCCCCAGAACGTCTTGATCCCCGTCCGCATAATCCCATCGCCGCGCATTCCGGCGTCGTCTGAGTCCGAGAAGGCGGAAATTGTGAGCACCCCGAGGCTCACCAGCACCGGCGTTGGAGACGGTACTGGCGTCGGGCTTGGGATGGCCGTGGGCAGCGCCGTTGCGGTTGGCTTGCCGAGTGCGGGCGCGACCAGCACGGCGGGCCGGTTGCCGCGTGTCGAGGGGGTGGGACGCGCGGGCCGCTCCAGGGTCGGGACCGGCGTCGCGGTGCGTGCGGCGGGAGGGGCGACAGCGCCCGCGCAGTCAGCGACCAGCGCCATCACCGAGAGCGTGGTCAGCGCCAGGACCAGTGCCGCTATCTCAGTGCGCTTCACGTCTCCGGCCTCCAGTTCCATACCGCCTCAGCCCCCGAGACCTCTGGCAGGTAGCTGCCGTCAGTCTTGCCGATCTTGACGAGCTTGACCAGGAAATCCACCTTGCCCTTTCGCTCCACGCGCCAGACCACCCCCTCGGCGGGGTCGAGTGCGCCGTAGTAGCCGTGCTCACCGAGCAGCCGGAGCGCGTCGGGTATGGACATTGGCCCGCCGATGTGCAGAGGGTAGGGCAGGTGGAACCTGGCATCGTTTCGCTCTACCAGTTCGCGCACCGTCGCCCGCTCATGCCCTCGCATCAGGTCGAAGGCGACGAAGGGATCCCGCCCTGCCAGGTCATACCGGGTCCCGTGAGCCTGGGCCAGCCACTCCCCGACCAGCCGCTCCCCGTCCTGGAGAACGGCCATGAAGCGGTCACGGTTCTGTTCCGCCCACGCAGCGAAGAGTTGGTGCTGCTCGTAGGGGGAGGATGCAGCCAGGTAGCCCGCGCGTCCGAGCGGATACAGTGCCCCGTCGATCCGAGCGACACATACAGCCGATCCGTCGAGCTTCTCCTGGACGATGATCGTATCGTGCCGGTCCCGCGCCTTTTCCGTCGCGATCCGTGCCTGCCCCGCGTGACACATATGGTCGCCGGGGCCGGTCCGGCTGCCGGGGAGGTGCGGTATGTGGCCGTAAGCCTTGCCACCGAGGGGTTTCGCCGGAGTGTCGATCAACATACCACATTCCTCCCGACCGCAACTGTACTACAACCGCGTGGCATTGGATAGAGTCTCCCCCGCCTAGAAGGGCACCTGGTCATCATCAGGTCCGCCGCTGCCAGAGCCGCTGCCCTCCTGCTGCTTCGCGCCGCCGAGAAGCGCGATCTCCGCCACGCTGCACTGCACGTCCGTTCTAGCCTGCCCGTCCTGGGTTGTCCACTTGCGCAGGCTCATGTTTCCCTCGACGTAGACCAGCGTCCCCTTCTGGAGGTACTGCGCCAGCTTCTCCCCACGCTCGCCCCACAGCGAGCACTTGACCCAGACGGTCTCCTTGTTGTCGCCGTAGCCCGTATCCGCAGCAACCGAGAAGTTCGTCACCGGCTTTCCCGCCGGAGTGTACCGGCTCTCGGCATTCCCGCCGAGGTGCCCCACGACCGTTATCCTGCAAACGCTACCCATGTCTCTTTCTCCTCTCACCACTTGCTACCACAGCCCACCAGCGCCAATTCTGACGGCCTCCCCCCCAGAGGATGGCCGGATTTTTACTGCTTGGCCCCCGTGTCGCCCGTGAGAGCCCCGCTCCGCACCCGGTCGCGCAGCGCCTCCAGCCCCGCCAGCACCGGCCACGTCGCCCACGACTCCACCGGCGGGACCGGCTCCGAGGGCCCCGACTCCCCGCACATCGGGCAGCGCCGCAGCCACAAGGGCCGCCCGATCCCGCACCTGCACCGCCAGAGCCCCTCAGCCATCACGCGACGCCCACAGCCCCAAATCGCAGGCCTCGTGGAACAGGCCGTGCAGCCGCTCGACCTCCGCGTCAGCCATCTCACGCTCGACGCTAACATTGGCCAGCGCGTCCTCCAGCCACGCTACTCGCTCCAGCAGCGCCAGCACGTGCTCGCTGTACTTGCGCGCCCACGGGAAGTCCGGGTGCCCCGCGTAGAGCCCGGCCAACTCCGCCTCCCTCCGCAACGCCGCCAAGTCCGGTTTCTCAGCCATCCCCAGCCCCCCCTCTTCCGGCAGCCGCTCGACCACGATCCGCACCCGGTCGACGCCCGGCCCAAGCACCCGCGCCACCCACGCATCTAGGAACACCGTCGGGTCGCCCACCCCCCAGTCCGCCATCACCAGCACCGTGCCCGTGGACTGCACCGTCACGGTCCCCTCGTACTCCCACCGCGTCACGTCACCCATTGCCGCCCTCCCCCAGGTCCACGTCCGGCTGGCGACGCTCGACCGCGATCGTGACCGAGAGGGGCCGCCGCGTCACGCGCACCGTCGCCCCGTCCCACGAGAGCGGCAGCAGGCCCTCCAACTCACCCTGGCCAAGGTCCAGCCACCATTTCGCCCAATTTCGGCGTCGCAGGACGCCCCTGACCACACTCCGCTCCTCAGCCATGCCTCTCCCTCCACCACTCCAGCGCCACGCCCGCCACCAATGCGGGCCATATCACCGCGCCGATCGCGAGCCCGGGCCCCACCTCCCGCAGCCGCAGCGGGCACCCCACCCGCCACAGCCGCGCGACGACCGCGAGCATCAGCACCAGCCCGCACCCGAGCCACACCGCCAGGACCGCCAGTGCAAGCTCAAGCATGCCACACCTCCCCTATTGAGCCGCCGCCCAATCGAACAGCGACGGCGCATGAGCAATGCGCTCAGCCTCCTCCAGATTACTGACAGCGGTTTTCCAATAGGACGGCTTCAGCTCCACGCCCACGAAGCGCCGGCCATTCTTGACGGCCACGAATCCCTCACTTCCAATCCCGGCAAAGGGAGACAAAACCAACTCCCCCGGGTTCGAGTACAGTTTGACGCACCGCTCAATTGTCCCGAGCTGCAGGGGGCAGATGTGCTTCTCATCCTCCGCCGCCCGCGCATTGTGGTAGCTGAGCGTGTTCGATTCGCTGATGCCGAGCCAGATCCCATTGGCCCACTCAATCCATGTCTCATTGTCTAGCTCCCCGTTATCGACAGGCCGAATAGGTACGGCATTCTCGCCAGGTGCCTTGAAGAGCAGGATTTGATCAACCAGGGCGGGCCTCGAGTCTGCGGAGTCCTTGCGGAGTTGCACGAAGAGCAGGGCTTTGCTCTTGACCCTGATTGCTTGCGAGTTGTGCGTCACCACATGGCCATCGGTTACGTAGAGTCCATCTGGAGCCGCGACTGAGATGCATGTACAGGGCGCTGTCTCGCCGGTTAGTCCTACCGATAAGATGCGACGATGGATACGGCGGCGATTGTTCTTCCAGTGCTTTGCTTTTCGCTCCAGGGTGAAAGGACACCAGTCGCCAGTCAACCGAATGCTAATCTCCCACAGTGGGCGCCCCCGCTTACCGTCGCCATATCGGCCGCCGTCTTTCTGCCGCGCCGTTGCCAGCCCCCCGAGAGAATTGACTAGATCCACCACGCCCCTAACTAACTGCTCTGATGTAGTGCGATACCAGATGCCGCCCTTGGACTGTATGCTGCCGTCGCCGTCGAGTAGGCCGCGCAACAATTCCCTACGCTCTGCTATAGTTGCCGTCAGGTACTCAGCGGGAATGAACTTCTCCCATGCTCGGCAATTCTCTAGACCGAGCGCTCGGAGCGCGGACAATACGGCATTCTGATGCCAGCACCCACCGTTGATCCCATAGGTAGCCGTCCGGCCTCCCGCTCTTTCGCTTCCCGGCCTTTCGGTTACTCGATGCCCAACGGGCAGCGGCAGAGACTCCACCAGCTCGCGGTCCTTCGTGATAGAAACGCATCGCTGACCCGCCCAATTTCCATCAGCCAGCAGAGCCCCAAGCAGGCGAGGATACAAAGGCAGCACGTCCCCGGGATGCTCAATTGGCTCGGCAACTGGAATTTCCCACCGCAATAGGCCAGAGGGTGCCTGAGTACCCAATTCGTGTATCTGGTCGGTACGGAGCGGCTTCCATGTGTTGTGTGCGCCGGTACGTACCGTCCAAAGATGCTCCGGTCCGCACTCGACAGACGCCCCATCATCAAATGTCACTCGATAGATAGGCTGAGCGCCGCGATAGGGAACGTCGATAATACTGGTGGGTTTACCGTCACTGCCGATAATCAGATCATCAACCCGCAATTGCTCAATGGGCACCCAACCAGCCGGAGTTAGGACTGGCGTCCCATCTTTGAGCGCCTGCGGATTTTTCTGCACGAAGGCCCGCCCGATGAAGGTCCATCCCTCGGCTTCGTAGGCGCGTATCACGTCACCAGGAAAATCCTTGAGCCCGATCCACCCGTCACGACTCGCCATTGCCGGAATGTCTGATGTGTGTACACAAGTCAGCCGGCCCGGCTTTGTGACTCGCAGCACTTCCCGAATGATGAAGGCGTAGTGCTGGAAAAAGTCCGCTGTCCCGCGGGAGTTGCCCAGGTCACGATCCGATGCCGAGTAGGTGAAGAGGTCAGAGAAAGGCGGCGAGTAAACAGACATGTCCACCGATGCCGTTTCGATCTCCTTCAATCGCTCGCAGGAGTCACCCAGCATGAGCCGCCATCCCTGCCCGCGGGCATCCCGCTGCTCATAGCCCTGTTCCAGATGTGTCACCATGCCTAGTTCACCCCTCTCATAATCGCGTACCGCGTCGATTAGTTGCGATCTCAATCGGGCCGCGAGGGCATCCTTGCGCATCACGTTGCGGTATATCTCATCCTCGATCTCTGACAGGATCAGATGGACATTAACCGGTTCAGTTTGCCCATAGCGCCATTCCCGCCGGATACACTGGTAGTAGGTTTCCCAGGAGTCATTCAGACCGAAGAAGGCCATATCGTGTGCGTTCTGAAGGTTCAAGCCAAACCCTGCGATTCTGCCCTTACTGACCAGGATGCGATACTCGCCATCCTGAAAGGCCTCTATGGCCCGCGCTTTGGACTCTGGCGAGTCAGAGCCTTTGACTTCCACTGCATCGGAGAAAGCCGTAGTTACAGCCGAACTCTCCTCATCCAGCCCAACCCAGATAATCCATTGGCCCGCCGATCCATCTACCACCCCCCGCAATGCGGCCAACCGTGCGGCCATTGCCTGCCGCCGAACATCAACCCTATTCGCCAGTCCATGAAGACCAGTAAACATCAGTTCATCAGTTGGCCGATAGTCACTCGGGAGGAACAATGGATAGATGTTGAGCGGCGGCAGAATGAAGCCGTCATCCGAGTATCCCAAGTCGCTCGGTTTCGTCATGGTGATGGCCCAGGTTGATAACCACTCGAAGAACCGGCTTTCCGCATGATGCTTCAGCCGCCATTCCGTGCCGCCCTTGTTCGAGCCCTTCTTCTCTATGATCCGGCCGTTGTATTCAATGGCTTGTTGTTTGTTGGCATTGACGAAGAACATGCTCAGCATCTCAGCAGTCGTGCAGATGCCTAGAAAGTGAGCGTGGTTGCCTAGCTCGGTGTAGTCGTTTGGAGCAGGGGTTGCCGTGCAACAGAGCCGGTACTTGACTCCGGCGAAGGCCTCAGTCAATGCCTTGCGCGTAGCCCCTGAAATGGCCTTGAGGATACTGGACTCATCGAGTACTACGGCCCCGAACTTTGCCGCGTCGAAGTGGCCGATCATCTCGTAATTGGTGATATTGATACCGTCGGTTAGGTCGCTGCCGTCACGCGTATAGTGGACGGTTAAACCCAGTTTGGTCGCTTCCCGCACTGTCTGCCGCGCAACTGATAATGGCGCAACGATCAGGGTCCGCTCATTGACCAGTCGCGCCCACTCCAGTTGAACGAAGGTTTTACCCAGGCCAGTGTCCAGTAGGACTGCGCATCTGCCCTTCGCAGCCGCCCACCGAACTACGTCCCGCTGGAACGGGAACAGCATCGGGTTGATGTGATCCTCATCAACGCCAAAGCCGACGGGAATAGCCGCTACCCGTTTCCGCTCCAGGAACGCCCCGTAGTCGATGCCGATCTCAGTTGCGATTGCCATTCTCCCCCCCTCTCCCCCTCCAGTCCCGCGAGCACGGCCCGCACCCAGGCCAGCCGCTCCTCCAGCCGGTCCCGCTCCGCCTCCAGGTTGATCCGCTCCTGGTCCCGGTCCCGCTCGTGCCGGAGGGGCCGGGTGCCCGCGAGGTAGTAGAAGCAGCCGCTATGGTGCCCTATCCGCGCCCCGCACAGGAAGCAGCACGCCGCGTTCTCCGCCGTCCCGTCGGGACGCCACGTCTCGTCGCTCATATCTCGCACAAGCACGGCGTCATGTCGCGCTCACCCCATAAGTCAGGCTGGTCGTCCATCGCCACGGCATCAAGCGGCTTGTCTGCTACCAGATAGTACGGCCCCCTCCCCGGCCTCGCCGCGTTGGCCCGCCGCTCAAGCATCAGCGCCCGCTCGAATAGGTCCTTGTGCAGAGTCCTTAGCTCACGTACCTGCCCGACCCGCTGGAAAGGGCAGACGTAGCAGCCGCTCTTGATCGGCACAGGGAGCCCGTGCGCCTTGATGATCTCGGTGCAGCCCGCCCGGTCGATTCCATGATCCACCAGGGGGAACAGCTTCTCCTCGCCGGGTCGCTGGCCCTCGATCAGCCGCTCGACGCGATACGACTCCCCCGCGTCGATCCCGATGTACACATCGCATGGAGGCTCCATGTACTCAGAGAGTGGCACTAGCTTGTACAGTCGAGTACAAGCTCGTGCCACTCGCGAAGGGATCATGGAGTACTGCCAATAATAGTCGTATAGCGCGAGCCCGCCTCTCCTGGTCTCCAGGACCGTGATCGGATAGCCTTTCGCCTGCAACATGGCGACGTACTCCCGCGTCTCCGGCCAGTCAGCGCCGTGGTCTGCGTAAACCCACTCCGCCTCGATGCCGTGGTCGATCAACCATAACCCCAGTGCCACGCTGTTCACCCCCCCGCCGAAGGACAAGAAGGGCCGGCTCCCGTTGCTCACGCCCCGACCTCCCCCTGCAATGTCGCAATCACCCCGTCCACGTTGGATGGCCTCCACACGTACACCTCGACTCCCCTGCACTGGCTCAGCAGCCCGAACCACACAAGCTGTGCCGGCGACAGTTGCCCCGACTCACGCTTGAGCTCCGCGAATACCACCCGAGGCGGCTTGACCAACACCAAATCAGGGAAGCCAGGGTCGGACCGGCGGGAATCATAAGGGTGGAAAGTTTTCCACCCGAGCGTCCGCGCCAGGTCGATGATTTGCTGCTGGAATGCCTTCTCCGTCACCGACGCCAGCGGATCGTGCCGCCGCCCCCGCGACGTGCGATACCGCGCCCTGTCCTCAGACACCACCCGCCTCCCCTTCCGCCATCCGCACCGCGACGGTCGCCCAGTAGACCAGGTTCCGCCACAGTATCGGCGCACACTCCGTCACGACCCCCCGCTCCACGCGGAACCCGGCGCACAGGTAGTCGGTGGTCACACGGTACCAGCCGTCGGGCAGCCGGGTCTTCTGCTCAGCGGCCATCAGCCCTTCACCGCTCTCACACCACTGCCGCCCGCTCGACCTCGCCTGCCAAGTCCATGATCCGCAATATGGCCACGGACGGTATGGACGTTCTCCCGAAGACCTGGCGGTGGCTAATAGTCTGGATTATTGTCTTATACTCCGCCGAGTCATCCACCAGAAACCCTACAGATGTACACAGAGCCGGTTCAATAGGCTCCATGCCCTCGGTGTATTCCCACCCCGAGCATCCCACGCTGTCTACCCACTCTATCATCACCAG
>ERZ1292632.3230-Hain-H43-01um-R2-3230-length-12668-cov-9_pt1 | contig 12668 bp, 16 predicted proteins | sample MGYA00564407_ERZ1292632 | MGnify/ENA primary metagenome ERZ1292632 (study PRJEB36523, sample SAMEA6512637) | groundwater metagenome | collected 2019-01-08 | study: AquaDiva: Metagenomics assemblies of 32 groundwater samples
GAATCAATCTATTGAAAATTATGAATAAAAAGCGGCATGATTGACATAAAACAAAACTACATCCTACCAAAAGAAGAAAGAAATTCGCTCCAAAAGAAAATCCGCTCAAATTATCGTGAGTACCTGTCTGGGGAGCATTGGAAAGAGCTTAAGCAGAGGTATTTGAGGTCAGGATATCCCAGAAAATGTTATTGTTGCGGAAGTAGGAAAGATTTGGCCCTGCATCACGTCACCTACAAAAGAGTGGGATTTGAGAAGCTGTCCGATTTGAAGATGGTCTGTGAGCGATGCCACGAATCGATACACGTTCGAGTGAAATCAATTATAGGGCTTTCAGGGAAGCATAATATTAATAAAATCCTCTGGAAAGTCACGAAGAAGCGAAGGAAGTATCTTAAAAAGCGATCCAAATACAGGCACAGAGCAAAGAAGATGTTTGAGGCCGATACCTCTATTTTAGAGAACAGATGTTCTAAAAAAATGCAGAATGAAATGGACACCCGCTACGAACACTTGAGGGCCACAAATTGAGCATAAAAGATTTTGGTGACTCCAAAAGATTTCTGGCGGAGGGGATTTTGACATACACCGCTATCCTAGCCCTATCGTTATCCCTAGATCTAATCCTAAATTTGGCGCACGCGGTCGGACTCAGGCAAGATCTTCAAGTCTATAACCTCGGCGCCTGGCAGTGTGTAATGGCACTATTCGCGGGACTACAACTGATTCGATATGCAAACTATTGGCGATATTTGAGTTAGGGAGTTTAAAAACGTTGTGCCAGTCCATAAAAATTTTCACGGAATTAAAGGGAGATCGGGCAGGAAGTCAAAACCCCTCGAATTTAAAATTCACTTGCTCAAGGAGCTGGCAATAGCCAGAGCGATAAAAGCGTTACAGGATGAGCGAGAAAATAAAACAATCGCAGAGCGTAAAGACAGCGTGATGCTGAAAATGATTGATAAGGCGGTTGCGGCAAAGCAGGAAATCACAGGGGAGAATGGCAATCCAATCAGAATTATATTCCGAGCGGCGGGAACTACCCCCAATAACTTTGACACAGCCCCAGGATGATTTCGTTTTCGCGCGGGATGAATTTGTTTGCATCAAGGGGACGTTTGGATGTGGTAAAAGTATGGCCGCTCTATTGGCGGCAAACAAAGAGTGCGAGGAGATCCCCGGTAACCTCTATTTTGTTGTGCGCCGGGAATACATCGACCTAAAAAACGCGACGCTGAAAGATTGGGCGGATTGGATCGGGAGGGATGTGGTTGGTAATACAGTCAAATACGGGAACGGATCGGAGTTGATATTTGCACACGGTGACGACCTCAACAGTTTTAAGAATGCGAACCTTGGTGGGGCATTGATGATTCAAGCCGAAGAAATGACGGAGGAAGATTTCTGGTTTCTTAAGGGCCGTTTGAGGCGGCCAAACGGGACCCGCCAGCTACGGTTAGAGTGTAATTATGACGGGCATAATTGGATTTACCGCAAATTTGACCAGGAAAAAATAGGCCGTTTAATAACTACAAACACGTTCGACAACGCAAAAAATTTACCTCCCGATTATATCCCCGGATTGATGAAACTCCCCAAAAGACTCCAGGAGCGTTACCTATACGGCTCTGACGCCGATGTAGAGGGTGCCGTATTCGACGAGTTCCAGCAGGCGAGGCACGTTATAAATCCGTTTGACGTGCCGGAGGCGTGGCCGGTTACGATTGGGCTGGATCACGGGGTCACCAATCCAACCGCCGTATTGTGGGCTGCGGTGGATTATGACGGCAAAATTTATATCGTCGACGAGCATTACGAGGCTGGGCAGCTAGCCAGCTACCACGCGGAGCAGATCAAGAGGCGGCGCCAGAGCAATGTTGAGCGTTGGTTGATTGACCCTGCCTGCACCGCGCGGACGAACGTCAAAAACGGGCAATTCTATTCTGTGATCGATGAATACCACGATTGCGGTATCAGGTTCGAGCCCGCGGACAATGCGGTGTTAGCGGGGATAAATAGGGTTAACGAATTTTTCAGGAACGACCGGTTGCAAATCACCAAAAACTGCGTTAAATTGCTGGACGAGATCGGCGGGTATAAGTGGCAGAGACAGCGTCCAGGCATTGACAAGAATGAACCTGATGCCCCTGTAAAGCACCACGATCACGCCTGTGACGCTCTGAGGTATATCGTGATGTCCCGTCCCCAAAGTCCGCGGATCGTTGAGCAGGTCGTAAAGGGGAGCCTGGCCGATTGGGAGCGGCGGGAGTTGAGGCAGAAGGAGCGGCTGGTTGAGGTGGGCGCGTGAAAAGGGCTGTTTTGATCGCGGTTAACAAAACCTTTTGGGTGTTTTATGGGACATAAGGACGTTTTTTTGCTGAGATTGAGGGGAGAGATTAAGCGGATGACCCGTAAAAGCCTGTTGTTTTCCTTACTGAAGGAAGAACTGGGGAAATTGGGGTATTGGAAGAACAAAGCGCGTGGTAATCCCGCAAAAGGATATACTAAAAGCTCCCATAAGTTCGGGGTTAATGGGACTTTTTGATATGAGCGATTACGATTACTACAAGAGTTTGAGGTTTTGATTATGGACGAGATCCAGGAAGTCATGACCGAGCAAGAAGCCAATGTCGTCCCGTTAAAAAAGGACGTCCTTGAGCCTAAGCAGGCCCGGCTGTGGCTGAATCGGTGCAGGACTGTCAACCGGGTGCACAGGAAGAAGATCGAAGAGAAGCATTCCAAGGCAAAGCTCCGGTACAATTCCGAGGCGTACGGGTTCCAGAAACGCAAGGGGGACTACACCCACACCCAGTTTGATTTCCTGTTTAAGAATGTCGAAGAATTCAACGCTAGCATCTATCATAAAAACCCGGAACTTGATTTGACGGCGCGGAACGTCAATGACGAGGCCGAGGTGTGGCGCGTGGAGAACCTGGAGCAGGTCGTTAACGATGATATCAATGATGATCGAGGATTGAAGGCGTTGATTAGGTCGGCGTTGGTTGATGAGGGGTTGGCCGGTATCTCAGGAATTTACCTCGACTATGACAATCGGACCCGGAATACCGGCGAGTTTGAGGTTGAGCAGATTGCGAGTAAGGTGAGGCCCGCGAAGATTCTGCCGGAGAATTTGATCTATCCACCGTTTCAGACGCTGTACAATTACGGCGAGAGCCCCTATCTTGGGTACGTTGATATCGTGAGTTTGGAGCAGATCAAGGGGGATCAGACGTTTGATAAGGCCGTGTCCGCAAAGGTCAAAGGGCAGACGTACCAGGGATTGACCGATATCGATAAGCAGGCGGTCAAGGACAGTGACAAAGAGTCTGATGATTTGATGTTTGCCAAGATTTACTGCGTCTGGATTAAGGGGAGCGATAGCGGGCCGTTAAAGCGGTGCGTGCTCGCGGATCAGGACGGGATTGACCAGCCGTTGGTTTATGAGGACTGGGAAGGCGGAGGGCCGGATGGGACAGGTTACCCGCTCCATTTGCTGGCGTTAAACGATCCGTGTGAGGGGATGTTGCCACCGTCCGAGGCGTGGAAGCTGGAGTCAATCCTATGCGTGATTGATTACCTATTGGCTAAGATGTTGCGGCATTTGAAGAAGTCCAAGACACGGACGTTATCGAAAGATTTGAAGAAGGAGAACGTTTCAAAGTGGATTGGCGCGGAAGATTTGGAATTGATAAATATTTCAGGGCTTCCTCCTGGTGTGGATATTCGCAGTTTGATTTATCAGTTGGAAGATCAAGAGCTAAGCCAGGATCATGATAAGTTGTTTGGATTGGCGAAACGGATTTTGGACGAGTGCTCCAGGAAGCCCGCGTTTGCACAGGTGGCTATCCAAGAAAAAAAGAAGACTGCGACTGAAACGCAGGCGATCCAGGCGCAGGATCTAAGCGTTGGGACGTACAAAGTGGACAAGTTCAAAGATTTTTTACAGGGATTTTTTTACGATTGGGCGAAACTGATACAAAAAAATTGGCGTGGGACGCGGGACATCACGGTGGAGAACGGGAAAACCGGACAGGATGAGCCACGGGAAGTTATAGCTGGGGAAGACCGCAATGATTTGAGCGGGGATTTCTCGGTCGATATCAATATCGAGTCATTCGTGATGCAGAACAAAGACCAGAAGCGGCAGACGGTGAAAGAAACGCTGGTTGAGTTGCAGGCGGTTGAGCCGTTGTTGAAGGAACAGGGGAAGAAGCTGAACGCGAAGCGCGTTGTGACGGAGTTGCTGGAGAATGCGCACGTTCGAGACCCTGAAGGATTCCTGGTGGACGTTCCTGCGCGGACGGTTGACCAGCAGGTAATTGAATTGGCGGCTAAAGGCGTTCCTATGTCGATTGACGAGCTGGGGAGCGATTACCAAGGGGCTATGGAGCGATTACAGGCAATGTTTCAGGATGATGAGATGATGGCGAAGATGGAGATGATGATGCCTGGGATCAGCTCGGGGGAGGGGCCATTGGCGATGATGATGCGGGATATCGAAAAGATGCAGGAGCTGCAAAAGCAGAAGATGGAAGAGATGAAGAATGCCGCTTGAGAAGGGGAAAAGCAAGAAAGTGGTAAGTCGCAATATTTCGGAACTTGTCCATAGCGGTCGCACTCAAAAGCAAGCGATTGCGATTGCATTGAATAATGCGGGGTTGTCTTATAAAAAGAGGGAGAAGAGATAATGCGCATGATCAGGATTTGTTGCATCAATCCCGATTGTTTACAGTGTGAAGCGGAATACAAACCGATCTACGAGCCGTATTATGCTGATAGTTTCACGTGTACGACTTGCGGGTGGAAGCTGCAGGTGGAGCGGGTTGACGAGGAAAAGGTAGGGGGAGGGACGAAGACATGAATGTTATCATCAGTGATACGTTTAAGCCAAAAGGGAGATTGAAGCATTCTGTTTGTGGGCATGGAGTGGTCAGCGTTGACAACTACGAACGGACCGGGGCCACATGTCCGAAATGTTATCCTCAAAGTGACCGGTCGTTTTTCGTCCCAGACCTGAAACCTTTTTTTAACCGAGGGCTCGGGTGCGTGACGCATGGGACGCGGGACGCAGAGAAAAAAGCAAAGCGGATGGGATTGACTCCGGTCGGTGACGCGAAGGTTTCCGAGTGGCACAGGAAAGACACACGGGACACGATCACTCCGATCCTGGAAGAAGGCCACAGGAAACTTCACACGTTAAACGAGGTGCGATGATGTCCGACATTTACGAGGCAGACCTTTTACACAGGCTCCAGAACTCAAGGGATCTTCAGGCTCACAAAGAAGCGATTCTTTTGTTGATGGGGTGCGTGAAGACTTTGGAAGAGAAGGTTTCTGCCCTCGAAATATTTCACGGAGGCCAGGGGGACATTATGGCCCCCATTTCCGTCCCCGAAGGATTCAAGCCGAGGCGGGGCAGGCCGAGGAAAGCTCCCAGTGACTGAAATAATTCGGCACTTGATCGGATTGATTAAGGCATTATTCAAACTGACGCCAGACTTTGAAAAGAGGTTCAGAGAAAAACTAGACGCATAATTTGGGAAGTATCGGCTTTACAGTCCCGATTGGGACACTCAGGCCGCTTTGGAAGGTGTTCACCTCCCTACCCTTCCGAGGCGGCTTTTTTCATTTAAAGGGAGCACAGAATAATCCCCGATGGGGAACTCTGAAAGGAAGAAATGAAACAGGAAACTATCGAGCAAGCGGAACCTGAAGTTGAATCAACGAACGATTCTGACTCTACCGGAGAGCAGGACAGCATTGATTCAATTCTTGGGGATGCACTCAAGGGGAAGGACGGAACCCCTGAAGATTCCGAACCGACTGGCGAAGGGGAACCGGAAGGACAGCCCAAGCAATTCGGCGGCAAGAAGGAGGCCGTTGAAGAAGCGGAGGAACTTTTCGGGGAGCTGATGTTGGATGAGGCGAAGAAACTGCCGTTTAAAACGGAGCAGGAATTCCAGGAGTTTTTGGAACGGAATCCGCTTCTTAAAGACGGTTTCTTGAGGCAGTCCGACTATACCAAGAAAACGACTCAACTATCACAGGAACGGAAGCAACTCGAAGAAAAACTTTCGGAATTCGAGAAGGAATCCGAAGCGTGGGGTGGGAACAAACCGAATGAACAGTCTAAACAGTTTTTTTATGACGTTTGGAGTTTGTTCAATCACGGGTCTGAACCCCTCGCGCAAAAGATTTCCGAATTTGCGAATGACATCAGTTTGATCAAAGCGGGACGACAACCGGTCGGCCCCTTAGCAGGTAACGACGGTGAATCCGTCGATTTCTCTAGAGATTCACAAATCGTCGAAGTTCGGCGAGAGTTGGATCAGCTTCGCAGAGAGCGGGAGCGGGACAAGTCCGAAGGTGAGAAGCAATCGATGACCCGCCATCAGGAAGAAGCGAACAGAGAAGTCGGCGCCTGGCTGAAAGAGAAAGAATCGGCTGGGAATCCAATCACAATGGATGAGCGGAAGGCTATGGCTCGTTTCTCTGGATTGAGAGACGACGACGGCAACCGAATATCCTTGGAGGAGATGCACCGATTAGCGCTTGCTTATTTGGGGAAGACCGAAAAAACCGCGATCAAAAAGGTGTTCAAGAGCGCAACCGAAAGAAGCGGGAAGACGGGAATGAAACCCGCTTCGAGAATTTCGTCTGGTGAGAGGGCGGAAGTCGATATCGACAACCTTGACGACATCCTCAATGAAGGACTCGATAGCATCAAGGAGTAACAAGGAGTTTTTGAAATGGCAAAACCAGCAAGCGTCGCGTTAAGGGCCTTGTGGGCAACGACCAAAGAGAAAATCTCGCAGAACATCAAAAACTCTCTAATCCAAAACAATGGCCTTCTCTATGAAATCAAAGAGAAGGGCGGGCTTTTGGAGGTGGAGAGCGGAGGCCGTGAATTTAACGAGCCTGCGATTGTCGGCGATTCTGCGGCGGTCGGCGGTATCACAAGATCGCAAACGCTAAACGTAGACGATCAGGAAGGGATTGATGCGTTTCTGTATACGCCCCGTATTTTCTACGGGACGACGCATTTGTTCACGACCGATCTCGCAATGAACGCGGGAGAAGGCCGTGCGCTCAGCCTCTTGAAGGCAAGAATTGAGCAGACGAAGGAATCGGTGAATAACGGACTGGATGTGTACCTGTGCGGCCGGAATAACGACGCGGCAGGAGCGCATACTGACGCGGAATCAGGCACTCAAGTCGGGTGGCTTGGTCTGCAAAATATTATTCCCGATACGGCAACTCAAGACATCCCAGGAACTGGGGTGAGTAAAACGACGTACACGAAGGCGAGAAGCGCGGTTGTAACGACCGCTTGCGCGTCAAACGCGGCATGGAATACGGCAAATGCCGGCCGTGCGATTGTGCAGGCGCTTTACAACGGATGCAGACATGGAGCCAATGCTCCCAATCTGCTTTTAACGACTCGCACAATCTGGGATGCGTTCCAGATTTCACTTCAAGCCAACGAGCGGTTTTCCAATGCGGGCGGGCAGGATGCCAAAGTCGGGTATCCCGCGCTAACGTACATGGCGAATTGCAGAGTGACTTGGGGCGATAACGTCCTTGCGGGACATATGTACGCGCTCAACACGAAGTTTCTCAAATTCAAGGTTCTCGCGGAAGCGAACTGGAATATGGGGGACTTCATTGAGTGCTACGATGCGTTCCGTGAAGTGGCTAAACTTCTCATCATGGGCCAGCTTCAGATCAGCGGCCCCAAATTCTGCGGCGTCTATACCGGCGCGGCATTCTAACGAAAGGAGGATATGACAATGAAACATTTGAAGCTTTTGAGTGTTTTTGCGGCGATCCTTCTTTTGGCGGCTGGCCAGGCATTGGCAGTTCAGTGCCAGGGCGGCCGTGAGATCGAAGGATCTTCGGGAATTTGCTGGGAGTCAGTGGAAGTGGCTTCCAATGAGACGACGTTGGTGTCGGATGGAACAGTGCTTGTCGCGGATACGGCGAATGCTCAGAACAGTTCCACTTATGGCGCGTACCAGGTGCGTGTATCAACCGCATCGGCGGATGGAACTCGCGTTATTGGAGTTGCTCAGAATTCGATCGTGTCAGGAGCGCAGGCATTGGTTCAGTGCCGAGGGAAGGCGACGGTTGCCCATAAGACAACCGAGACTATTACGTCAGGGAATGCTGTGTTTGTCAGCACTTCCGGTGATGTGTCTATCGTAACCTCGACGACTCAGGATACTGTTGGTTTTGCTCTTGAGACTGATGCGGCGTCTGGTAATTCGAGAGGAACGTCCGAGATGTACCTGGATATTTGCGGGTAATCTCTCAGAAACGAACGATAAGGAGTTTGGGAGGGGGCTTTTTGCCCCCTCCCCCTCCAACGAAGGATTGGGATTATGAACTTCGGACAAATCGCAAGATACGCGCTAAACAGGGGCGCACTTCCGTTTGACGCCTATCATTTGGAACAAGCAAAAGAAGAACTGAATTTTATCGTTCAGGATCTTTGGTACAAAGTCACCGCAGAATTCCGGATTGCGTACGATTCGATTTCCACAGTTTCGGGGATCAATCAGTATGTGCTGAATAAGTTTTTCGACCGCCTTGTTAAGAACTCGTTCCAAGGATCGTCGACGCGCCAACATTTTTTCAGTTACCTGACCCCCGAAGAATTTTACAGAAGGATTCAAGCGCAGAACGATTCAGCGGGAGATCCGTATGTTTATTCGTTCGGGCAGGTTCTGGGCTATGACACACAATTGACAGCCGCTTCGCGAGTGAAAGCGTTTTCCGGCCTGGCGAGCTCGATCACCGGATCGGTTAACGTGGTGAATGGCGATGACCGAATAAAATCAAGCGCGTCGATTTTCACAATCAATCACGTCGGTTTGAGATTCCGAAGAGATGGAGATTCCAAAACGTACAAGATCGGGAAATTTATTTCGGGGACTGAACTTCAGTTGACGGAAAAATATCGGGGGATTACGGGGTCATCGGTAAATTATAAAATCGGTGATGTCGGGATCAAAGTAAACGTAACCGGTTACGTTTCCGGCGAACTGATGAGCGAGGAAGCCGAGCTTGACGGAATAGCGGAAGTCGTTACTGCTAATACGTTTACGACAATTAATAGCATCTCTAAGTCTGATAGAACTGGCGGGAGAATCACGGTTCAAAACGAGGCGGGGAGCAATACGTTGGGAGTGATGGCGCCTGGGGAGACTGTGATTGAACGGCAGTCGATTCTTCTTTGGCCGAATCCAACCGGTATAGAGGCATTGACCTATTCGTTTTACATGCACCATCCGTATCTTTGGCTGGATACGGACAGGATTCTCATTCCGAAGAGATACGAAAGTTTGATCGCTTACAAACTGACTGCAAGGATTTTGGAACTGACGGGGCAGACCGTGCCGCCGTTATTTCTTGCGGATCTTTTGCGAAAACAGGGGCAATTCGACAATGATTCAGAAGATAGTTCTCTTATGGACGCGGTTCCTGACGACGATACGGATCAGGGAATTCGCATCAACCGATATTTCGATAAACTCGTTTAGCGGGAATGTTTTTAACGGGTATCTGAAATTTTTTCTGATCGGGTGTGCGGTTTTCTTCGTTCCTGGCCAGATGTTTTACGCGCCGCAGGAAAATTTCTTCATTGCTGGAGCTATGGGGATGCTTGCTCTGTCGTTCATGATTCCCCAGAGGAGATCTTTCCCGATCCCGTGGATGGGAGCGATCCTCGCGTATGCGATTCTCACAACGGTTCTTTTGTTTTTCAGGGAGCCGCAGAGAAACGTCCTGAACAATTTGTTTGTTGGCCTTGTCCTGATCAAGGTTCTTTCGGAACGGGTAAGTTTGAATTTCAAAACGGTCGGGAATCTTTTGGCGGTATTCTGCCTCATAAATTGCCTGTGGATTGTCCTCCAGATTTACAATCTCGATCCGGTCTATTCGAGCGCAATGCCGCAGAATATGCCGCAAGTGGATAGGGTAGGAATGATGGGACTCAAAGCAAATCTCGGAGTGCTCGCGGCTCTTTCGTTTCCTCTGATCTTCCAAGCGGGATGGTGGAAAACAATCGTTTGCATTCCTCTCTTGTGGTTCGGGAGATCCTCGACCTGTGTCCTGGCGTTTTCCGTGACCGCTCTTTTCGTCCTGTGGTTTACGAACAGGCCTATTTTTTGGGCGGCTTTACTGGTTCTTATCGCGGCAGGGATTTGGTACGTCGGGTTTGTTGATATGCCGTCCGGTCAGTTCTCGAAGAGGTTAAAGGTTTGGTTTGCGGGAATACGGATCTTGAGCGGATCGAACCCGTCGTTTGGGAATGGGCTCGGATCGTGGCCGACTTTTAAATTTACGACGATCCAGGAGAACGGAAGTCCAGAGACCTGGGTTTGGGCTCACAACGAATGGCTTCAATGGTTGTTTGAAATGGGAGTGATCGGAACGATTATTCTTTACGGCTATTTTAGAGCGATGGCTTCAAAATTAAGGATCGGGATCCTAGAACATCGGGTTGCGTTGTCGTTCATGATCCCCGTTGTTATTGTTTCCTTCTTTCATTTCCCGCTTCATATTGCACGATTCGCGGGATTGATTTGTTATATGTTCGCATCGACTGAAGCGCTTGTTTATGAGGGGGCAAAAGCATGAAGAAAATCATCGGACTTCTCTTGGTTTGTTTGGCGATATTTTCGAATCCATCCTACGCCTGGAACCCGAACGCGAGCGGGGGAGTGGTGTCCGAGGACACGATCTCTCTCACGAGTTTGGAGGTGACGACCGTTCTCCAGAGCGATTTGGCGGCGTACCTTTACGGGACGAACCGGTTTGGGGGTACGACCAACTACGCCTCCATGAATTCGGGAGGAGTGATCAGCTTTAGGAACGTCACCAGTTCAAAAGACGTGATCCTCGTAGGAAACAACGATTACATTTCTTGGGGGAAATCGTCGGGCGTTGATAACTTCGACATCGGAGTTTCCGCAAACGATCAGTTCGTAGTCCCGACGAGTTTGAACACCCAAAACGTCAGCGCAAGCGTTGTCTGCCCGTCGAACGGCAGGACGAGTTCTTATACCGTCAACCCAGGGACTCCGTGCCAGATTAATTTTGTGTGCGGTGTCTTAACGAGTACGAGTTGCTGATGAAAACAATTCTTGTATTCGCATGCTTGTTATTGTGGGGGACCGGATCTGCCTGGGCGGTGAGGCCGGACATCCGATTATGCGATCAGGACGCTCATTGCGCGAATGTCACGGCAGCGGGTGAGTTAAGCGTAAGCGCAACAAACGAAGGATTCACCGTTTCAAATCCGGTATCCATAAAACCCGACATTCGTATCTCGGATAACGGGGGCGATGTCGTAAATATCAGCGCAAGTAACGCATTGCAAGTTTCGACATAAGGAGAACACCATGAAAAGGCTTTTTTTGTTTTTGGCGATTTTGATGATCGGAGGTGTTGCTTTCGCCGTTTCTCCCGATTACAGAATATGCGATGAGGCCGGAGACTGTCTAAACATCAACGCGGATGGAACTGTGCCTATCAGCGGGGCGGAGGGCGACGTGACGGATGTTGGAGATTGCGCATCAGGCGCTTGTTTCAAGGGGGCGGCGGTTGGCGGAAATATCCTTACGTTCGAAGGTGTGACGGCGGATGCGTTTGAAACAATCGTAAGCTCGGATGATGTGACGGCAGATAGGTATATTTACTTGCCGAACGATGAAATTGCGTCTGGCGACGTGATTGTCGGAGCGAGCGCCGGAAGACCGGCATATGTCGGGGTTGCGGATGATCAAATCATCGTCGGAGACGGGACGGGAGCTCCCGCCTCTGTTTCTATTACGGACTCGGATGGAGCGACGCAAAAGCTCCAGTACGATACGGCAACCAATGCGTTTAGCGCGGGGACGGATGATGACGCTCCTGAAGCGGGCGATTACGCGGCGGCCTCAATTGACGGGGATGATATCAATTCAAATCTGGCGGGAAGGTCGTTGACGTTGACGGCGGCAGCTCCCGACACACTGGATTCTGATGCGGAACTTTATACGGATTCAAAGTGCGTTTACGTTGAGAATCCCGTTGCGACTGACGATCTCGTGTCGATATGGATCTCTGATGGGTTTGCATCGACGATCACAAGAATTTATTGCGAATCGGATCAAACGTGGACTGCGAATTTGCAGGTAGACGACGGAACTCCGGCGGATGTTGCGAGCGTGGATTTGGTCTGTGTGTCGGGGACATCTTCGGATACCGTTCTCGCGGGAGATAGCGGTTTAGCGGACGGAGACAGATTGGATCTCAAAACAACTTCGGTTTCTGGAGTGCCGACACGGGGATCTATTTGTTGGAAGTACACCAAGAACGATTGAGGAGGATCTCATGAAAAAGATCATGAAAAAGATTTTGATTGTAGTTTGTTTGTTGTTGATCGCGTCATCGGCGTTCGCGGCGTGGAGCGGGAAGATCAACAGTTCGAGAGTTGAAGACGATACTCTTACGCTTAACGTCACCTACACGAACGGAGTTGTAAGTGAAACGGTGGATGTCGCTATATTTCAGCCAACCACAAAAGCCTACGTGATCCAATCGTTAAAAAACAGAGGACTGACGATCAAGCGGAAATATCTTGCGATGGCCGCGATTAGCTCGATCAAGCCGTCTGTCGATGC
>ERZ1292632.3232-Hain-H43-01um-R2-3232-length-12665-cov-6_pt1 | contig 12665 bp, 19 predicted proteins | sample MGYA00564407_ERZ1292632 | MGnify/ENA primary metagenome ERZ1292632 (study PRJEB36523, sample SAMEA6512637) | groundwater metagenome | collected 2019-01-08 | study: AquaDiva: Metagenomics assemblies of 32 groundwater samples
GTATCGGCGAGAGCTCCCATTACCGCGTCTATCTGTGCGTAGGTAAGAACGGCGGTTACGTTAACCCTGATACCGTCCTGCGAAAGACTACCGATAAGGTCAATGCTCGACTGGCCTAGCGTGTTCGTTATCGGAATCTTGACGTAGACATTCTCGCCCCAGCTTGCGATCAACTTCGCCTGACGCTCCATTCCCCTGAATTCATCGGCGATGACCTCGAAAGAAATAGGATAGAGGGAGAATTCCTCGCAAGCTTCTCGCGCCCAGCTTTCATAGCTCACTACAGCGACACTACGGAGCATTAGCGATGGGTTTGTAGTCCACCCGCGCACTATAGGCAGTAGCGCCATCTCACGCATTTCGTTGAGAGAGGCACTATCGCAGTAGACGTTAATGCTCACCAAGTAGTCCTATTCTTCTGTAGCAGCGGATGCGAGACCAAGCAATGTGATATCACTATTTGGAACGCCTCGGTATGAGGGGTAATGTGTTTTTCGTTGGCGACCGGGACTTTGATGCAGAGGTCTGCGTTACTGGCGGTATAGCCGCCCTGCGGCCCGACGATGCCGAAGATAGCGGCTCCGTTTTTCTTGGCTCTTTCAACTGCCAGACAGATTCCTCTTGAGACTTCTGGCGTGCCACCTCCCACTGATAGGACCATGAGAGCGTCTTGTCTGCTAATCTTCTCAAGCCAATTATCAAATATCGTTTCAGGGCCTTCATCGTTCATCCTCGCGGTCAGTTCCGCTATGTTATCGAATGCCTCTGCGTCCACTTCGCAGAGCTTCCGTAAGTCTGCTGCCATGTGGATCGCGTTCGCTAGGCTTCCGCCGAGACCGATGATGTAGAGCTTTTTGATTACCGAGAGCCGCGCCGCCATGCGGTTGATTGCATCGTGGTCTATCCTCTGGCAGATGACCGCCGCCTCGGTCATGTAGTCTAGGACGTGGATTTTTTACCTCTTTTTTTAGCTTTCTTTGAATGGGTAAACATTGGGCTTTCATTCATCCATGCGCGTAACAACGCCCACCGCTTTAACCCATGTTTCTTCTCGGTATCACGCATCGCCTTCATTACGCTTCTAGTAAATTGCTTTGGCGTTATAAAAGTATTAGCCATTGAGCTTCTCCAATGTTACGTAATCGCGGAGCAGGTGCTTTGAATCCTGCCAGCGTCCCGGCACTAGGTAAGCATTAGGCCCGATGCGGCTATCCAGCTTCAGGAATTCCGCGACCGCCCACCAGTCCGCGTCGGCTTTCTTCGCTGCGGCTGCTAACTTGTTCGTCGCATCCACCTGAGACGCGAGCATCATGTTGACCGCGATCTTGGAGAATTCCGCCACTTCGTATGGCACTACGCGCTTCGGGCAGTTGAATGCTTCTAGATATTCTAAATACGCCTTCGGCAGCGTGGTGTAGCCGCCGTAAGCTGATGCGCCTATGGCGATGTACTCGGGGTTATCTGCCCTGTAGATTGCGTCCTTGATCCGCAGCGTTTCGGCCTGATGGTAGAGATTTCGCATGCCGAGGGCGCGGGAGAATCCTGGCGGCACTTGCGAGGTAAGGATGATCGGCTGCTTGAGGTTGCGAACGGTATCGACGAGGGCATGGATTACGGCGAGTTGCCGATTTCCCTTGTCGTCGGTCGGCGTGTCCTCGGAAATGAATACGAGGTCTGCGGTATGTGGATGATGGGATAAGAGAAAACCGCGCTTGAAAGCGGCGTCCTGAAGGTGCTGCGCTGCGTGGCTCGTCCCTAGAAAACAGATCAAGAGCGATGCGTGTAGCTTTGATCCATCGTCAGGAGTTCGGGGTATTTCTTCACCCACGTAATCATCCGGTCTAAACCGTCCAGCAAGGAGATTGTCTGTTTCCAGCCCAGCGCCTTAATCTTCGTAGAATCCAGCCAGTACTGCGAGTCCTGCCCCGTGCGTTCCGGAGCGACTTCCGCGACTTCATCAAATCTCTTTCCAAGGGCGACCGCCAAGATACCCACCACGCTCCTGATTGAAATTGGTTCTACAGGGCCGACATTATAGACCTCACCGATAGCCCCCTTGTCAAGAACAATTTTCACGGCTTGTGAAATATCATCGCCGTGCAGATAGGACTTACGGGCTACGCCCCCGCCTTGCAGCTTTAGCTTCTGGCCCGTAAGCGCGGCGATGATTGTCTTGGGAATGATGCGGTTAAGTGTTTGCCCCTCGCAGTAACCGTTGGAGGGCATGAGGATAACGCCTGGGAATGACTGGTGCCTTGCAATGGCTTGCAGGTGGAAGTCGAATGCTGCTTTGGAAGCGGCATAAGGCGAGGACGGGTTATAAACTTGATTCTCTCCCACATTTCGGTCAACGGACCCATAGACTTCGCTCGACCCGATCTGGACGAACCTTTTGAACCACGACCTTTGCGCAAGTTCATTTGTCAACCTCACTAGAGACATCAGGTTAGTTTCGTAGTAGTCCAGCGCGTGATTCCATGATAGCCCGACTTCGCAGAGCGCGGCGAAGTTTATTACCGCATCCGGCCTGAAACTATCGAGATAGCCCATCACCCGAGGTAGCCCCGCTACCAGATGCCCGCGCTCGTACCGAAATAGCGGTTCCGCCTCAAGTCCCAGCGTGAAGGGCGCTGGGCGCATGGGGCTTCGGCTGATGCCGAAAACCTCATCGCCCCGGTCAACTAGTTGTCTAGCTAGATTCAGCGCAAAGCAGGAGCCTGCGCCAAGGATGGCGATTCTCACTACTGGATTATTTCCGGCTTCTTCGGTTCTGCCGAGGGCTGCATAAGCAACTTGATCTTCTCCTGCGCTTGTGCGAGTTGGAACCGAAGGCCGATGATTTCCAATTCCTTCGCACCGATGATGGCTGAGATTTGATCATGCGAAAATTCCATTGGTTATTTCCTCAGTTTACTGCCGCTATCGCAAACATGAACGCGATACCCGCTTCCTCATCTTGTTTCCTTGTTTCAAGGAGCGCAGTTAACCGCGCCTTGATCTCATTGTCAATCTGTTTTTGCGACATTGAGGACACATGGGGGTCTAACGAAACCGGAACAGCGGCTGCGCCATTACTGGACATCTGCGGTCATTTTGCGTCCATCGGGCATCGTGATACTGATTTTCTTCTGCTTCCCTTGGGATTCGACGACCCTTTCTAGGGTTTGCAGGATTTTAGGGGAAACGTCGTTCATTTTTGATTTATTTTCCTGTTCCATTTTCATCGAATGCTCGCGGTCGCTATTTTCCTTGTCCAGAGCGAATTTCGCCGTCCCCACTTGCCTGTCGAAGTCCAGTTTTTCTCCGGCCAGTTTCGCATCCGCTGCGGCCACCATCTGCTTGATTTCGATTTCCGCTGCGGCCTTTTCTCTGGCAAGTTGTAATTCCCCGTCCTGCTTCTGCTTTTGCAGGGTAAGTTCTGCGTTTGCCTCAGCAATGGCAAGTTTTGTCTTTTCCGATTGCGCTTGGGAGTCCGCCTGAATCTTCATCATATCTGACTGCGTCCCCGCTTTGAGCTGCATGTTCTCCTGTTGGAGTTTTGCGAATTCCTCTTGCCGAGCGGCGTCTTTTGCCTGCATTTGGGCCATCATCGCTTGTACCTGAGGCGGGATCGGCGCGTTCGATTCAAGGGCTTGCAGCGCCTGCGGGGGTAAGAGCGCCTTCAGGAGCTTTGCAGCCTCATCCGAGCCAGCCGTGTCGGAATTTCTCATCACCAGATAGCGCAGCACGGCGGCGGAAGCCGGATCAGCCGCACCCTTGGACATCTCGACGAAAGTCGCCGCAGCTTCCATGCGCTTCGTGTTATAGCTTGGCCCTACGCTGATCGAAACGTCGTATTTACCGACGCCGGGATTGTAGATGCTCTGTAATCCCTGCGGCCCCTGCACCTGCTGATGGGCCATTTGCTGCTCGGGGTCGAGTTGAGCCGTTTTCACTTCTCCATCGTCGCCCAAGATCCTCACGACGCGCTTGGTGTCGTAGTAGTGCGGGATCATATCAACGATGATTCTCCCCGCCTGACGGATACTCAGCCCCAAGTTCGCGCCGAAGTGATACGTCCCGGTATCGGACTCGCGTTGCAGAGCGAGGATCGCACGTCCTGACTGTTGGCTCTCGGATTCACCAGTTGCAGCCTTGAACATTCCAAGGGAAGTCTGTACATCGTGCTCGATCACCTGCATCTGGTTCAGTAGGGCCGCTTCCATCGGGGTCGCGCCGACGCGCTCAGGGGCCGGAATCGCATTCCCGTTCACATCAATCGGGTTATATTCGAGGTAGGCGTAATTAACGCGGTTTGCCTTCTTCCATTTCGCTTCCAACCCCTCAAATTGTCCCTTAGCACCTACAAACGGCGCTTTGGGCGCGAGGCCCATCTTCTCGGTGATCGTGCTGGCAAAGTAGTTATACATCCGCAAACTATCTTTCGCGGGCCGCACCAAGCCCCAAAGATAGCGTTTACCGCCGATATTCGATTCGCGCCCGATCACTTCCACCACGGGGATATATTTACCGGGTAGGTCGCGCTTATCGAGAACTTCAACGCCCGTCATCTTGCACCACTTCAACTGCTCAACAAACGTCTCGCGGCTATTCTGGACTGCCGGTCGTTCCCCGCCATCTGCGGGCCACTTCCCATAGTCCTCATCCGTCATCGTAGTTCCGTCTGCAAGGAAATTCAGCGTCTTTCTGACCCGCTCGATGCAGTATTCCTCAACGACCGTGATTGTCTCCCCGGTATGCCAATAGGGTTGCTGCTCGCCAAGGTCATCAAACTCATCGGGCTTGGATTTCTTGCCCGGAAATTCCTCCTTGAATTTTGCAACCGGGACCACCTCCACGATCCACGCGCGTTTCGCATCAGACCCGTCCGGCATGACGTGCGGCCCGAGATACACGGCAAAGGTGTTCGGGAGCGGCTTGATAAAGATTTCCTGATCGAAACTATCGTCCCCGGCGTATTCGGTGGTGATCCTGAAGTAACCTAGCCCGATCTTCGCGGCGGATTCACCCGCCGAAGCGTAGGCGATATCGGCGCTACTCTGATCTTCGATATTACGGATCAAGCCCTTGAGGATTTTTGCGGTTTCGGGGTCGGCCTGATCGTCCTGCGGGCGTACATTGATTCCAGGCTTTCCCTGTCGCATGTCGTTCACGACTTGCACGATGTACTGGTTGATCTTGTCTATCGTGAGGCAGGGGCGGGGGCCGTTCTCGAGGTCGTTTTCCCGTTCGCGCCTGATTTCTGCAGGCCACTGATCCAGGGTGCAGAAATTTAGGTCATCGCGCATCTTCTGGCGTTCGGAGTCCTCATCGTCTATCTGCTGCCTGAGGTTCTTACGGCAAGAGGCAAGTATTTTCTCGTCCGGTGATTTTGTTTCGTCCTCTTCTTCCTCATAGGACATTTTTTTTCTCCATCTTCTCTTTCAGCTTGCGCAATTTAGCTACCGGGGCGGTATAGCAAATCCCGTTATAGCGCGCGATCTTCGGACGATATCCCAGTAACTCGTAAGTCGGAAACTCGAATGTTTCCTCCCTGAAGCGAAAAAATATCGTATCACCCTTGATCTGCGGGAGTCCGCCAGCCAAGCCGCGCTTATAGAGGGATGGAAGCATCGCGGCCTATCCTTCTTGCTTGTTCCAGACCTCCGGGGAGTTTCGATAGTTGCAGCCACAGGTCTGAATTCTTGTTCATGAAATATACTGAGCGCGTCATTTCACGTTCTAGATCATGGCGTAGTTTTTCCAACTCTTTTAGCGCTGAACTGAGCGCCTTTTGCGTCCTGTCGAGTCTCGCCTTGTACGGTTTAGGTTTCATGCCATCCAAGCGGTCGCCTGCTCGCCAAAGACGGGGGCGGCTACGGCTTCTTCGCGCTTTTCCTCTTTCGGCCAGACGAGTTTCAAATCTGGTTCCGCGATTCTTGAAAGGGCATCGAGCATGTCCTTGTGTAGGCATGTCGGGAACGGGTAGTATTCTTCCTCTACAAACGAATGCACCAAATCCTTCGTATTTTTCTCCCAATCCGTAGCGTGCATACTTTTAGGGAGATACACCTTACCCTGCTCGAATAGCGGAATCAAACGCCGGATTCTGTCGTCCTTGGAAGTCTGCCCCGCAACTTCCACTACATCGAACCGATAATTCTGCGCCTCCTGCTCGAGCTTGAGTGCCTGGATATCGGCCATCATGCCGTAGCGTTCCCAGCGCACTTGTTGCCACCTCACTCCCAAATCCTTCCACCGCCTATGAATCTCGATCACCCGCTGGCAGCGTTCGGTAAGATTCAGCCGATCCCTAAATTCCGGTATCGCGTAGTAATTCCCGTCAATGCCAAGAAGCACCACCCAGCCCGCTGAATAATCAGATTCCTTGCGCTTAGAGTTCGCAGAGTCAACGAGGATATAGCCGTTCATACCTTTGGGGTTTAACCTCGTGTAGGATTTCAGCCACTCTCGCTTAAATCCCATCGCGGCATCGGCCTTCGGGTTCAGCAGAATCTGGCTCGCATAGGTATAGGGACCTTGGTCGCGCCGCTTTTCTCTATGCGTTTCCTCGGACCAGAAAACGCTTTCCCCTTCTTCGGTGCCGCCGACGCGCCCAGGATGCTCGCGGGCTATCAAAGTCCCCCGGTCGATTACCGTCCGGTAGGCGTCGTTAAAGTGCCAGCGCGTGCCGACCATCCTTTTAAGCCCAGGAGTCGTCCCGAGGTTATAGGAACGCTCAAGCTCAACCCTCGTCTTGTCAATCATCTCTGGCGTCGTCACTGAGCCAGCAACAACAACGTCGTCGTAGAGCAGGACTCGGTAATGCTTAGAGGTAGGCTGACCGTCAATCAGACCCCAAGCCTCTATCGTCGCTTCGTTCGGATTCGATTTCCGCTTGACGATAATCCCATCGTCCTCACTCCACTTCGGAGCCTGCCTCACGTCCTCGCCCCAAAGGATGTCGGGGAACGCCACGTGCAGCAGCTTATTTCCCTCCAGTTCGCGCATGATCTGCCGCAGAAATGCTTTCGCTATTGGCCGCGTGTGCGAGAAAATCCCGAACGTAATCTCCGGATCGCACAAAATATCCTGGATCGTTTTACCGAACGTGATGATGCTCGACTTGAAATGCTCCCGTGCCCAAAGATCAAGCCGCCCGTCAGGATTTGCCTCAACCTCACGCACCCGCTCGAAAGCAAAATCGTTCAGCATGTCCCGCCGACCGCAGACCTTCACCAGCAGGTAGTAAAGATCAACCTGGCAGAGCATCCGCACAACCTGATCAAGCCTTCCGTCCTTCTTCCCCGCAGCCTCCTGCGCCTCCCAATACTCAAGCAAGACCTTCACCGGCAGGGAATGCAGCTCTGCAACAGCTTCAGCAGAAAGCCGACTCATGTTAGCGCGCACTCACAGCAGCGACTTATACCGCAAAAAAAATTGCGGCGCTAACGGCGAAACGAAGCAGGGGTAGGTCTATGGGAACCCTCACCATGACGGGGGAGGGGTCTGGCCGGAAAGGATGGCACCCCACCCCTTCAGCCTGTGCTGCACAGCAACACGTATGCAACTATCATTATGTTAAATTACGATCCCTTTATAATCAATAACATAAGTGTTCACTTACGCTAAACGCAAGCAACTTACCCTATTTCTCAGACTTATCCACAGGCAAGACAGGCAACTGCTTAGCCTCCGCGATCCTAGCCTTGAACAGCCGCAGCAACTCCTGGGCCGAGCCTAGCAACTCAGCGTCAACCTTGTTAAGTGGCTGAGTTTCAACGTCAATGTGAGTGCGCTGACCGAATGTTTCTGAATCTAGGCGCTCTAGATCCCACTGGCCGCTTCTGAGCTGCTCTCGCGCACGCGCGAGGGACAGCGCGTCGGAAGCGAACTCAATACCTTCATCACCATCTTCCTTTCTGCAAAGCGCCCTAACGACTTGGACCTTCTTCCAATCGTCTGGGACAGTTTCTCTAAGCCATCGAGTGAGTGCTTTTCTGGTTACGCCGTATTCGGCTGCAACCTGACTGGTTGTTGATTCGGTGAGGTAGCGTTCCAGGACTTGCTTTGGATCTAGCCCTTCTGGAATAGACCATGATCCATTGTCAACTTTAGGTTTCGGTGTGGTGTGCTTGTGCCTTGGCCCTCGTTTGATACCTTCGTCGATTCTGGTGTGGGTTAGGTCTTTCACGGTTTTGATGTTACGCGAGTCTGCGTGTTCTGCGTATTGATGTAGTCCCTATCCCTATAGGGACATACATCCTACGCAGTTCAATACGCATTACGCGGTACATTACGCAGATGAATACGCGAACAATACGCAGTGGTGTCATACTTCGACTAATGCCTTGATTGAATTACGGTTATTGCTCTTTCCAATGGTTTCGACCTTGAGTTTGCCATCTGTCATTAAATCACGCATTGCTTGGCTTAAATCACTGCTCGAAACGCCTTCTGAAAGCTTATGCTCGACGATCAGGCTTGGTAGGTAGTAAGGTGATCTCTTGCCTGCCGATGGATTAAGCCCGGTAAGTGTAAGCTTACGAAGTCCTGCAAGCACGATCCTAACGGCCTTGTCCTTATTGATGACCCCAATGATGCCACCAGTCTCAACCTCATCTGGAGTTAGCGCACCGTCTGCGTATGCCATTCGCCGCCAATCCTTCGGGCTGTAATTGGCCTTGCGACGGCTGAGATACCTCACCGTATCGTCTGTTGAAGCCTCCATGTCCACCTTGGCGCCAGGCAGGGCTGCACCGAGATAGAGCCTGGTGCGCGCCGTGTTCTCCCACGCACTAGAGCCTGAGAATTCACTACCGGAAGCGCGGCTGGGGTGCGCGAGCAGCAGGATCGCCTTGCCCTGCAGCGCCCCAGATAGCGCATTCAAGAACGCTGTCACCGCATGTCGGTCGTTCTCGTTTCCGCCGTAGAGCTGCGCTACGTTATCAAGAATTACCACATCAGCAGCAATATCCTTAGCCTGTTCAGATAGTTGCGTGATAAGTGGACTGAACAGCAATCCACCGAAGTTAGTGCTTACTAACGCATTATCAAAGCCATGCCGAGGCACTATCGTCAGGTGCTCGTGGAACTCCTCAAGCCCAGCCTTGCACCACCTGGCTATTGCTATCTGCCTGCGCCAAAGCTCGTCATGGTCATCTTCACAAGCCCACATCAGGCACCGGCACTGGGACGGGACTTCCTCGATGAACGGTATTCCGAGCGCAAGACAGGAACCAATCTGTTGTGCAAGGAGCGTCTTACCAATCCCACCGCTACCGACCAAAAGTGTCACATGCCCGAATCCGAACCACCCCTTGATAGCCCACTTCCGCTCTGGTGGGGTTTGACTAGCCAACGAAGGCCAGTTAAGAGCCTCTACAGTGCGTTTTGGCGCGTTTTGCGTCGTTGGCAGGGTAGGTGGCCCGTCCTCTCCGTTAGAACGCCTAGGGCGCGTTGTGGTGGCTTCTGGCGGGAATTCGTGCGGAGGGATCTCCCCAACGTCCAGCGGCATGGGGAAGGGTGGCGGGTCGTCTAAACCTTCAAACTTGTTCGTACAGCCTCCCAATAGGCGTTGAATTGGTGCGGTAGCCGTGATTGGGCACGGCAGGGGGAGTTAGGCCGTGGCGGCTTGCAGCCCCTTTTCCCGCGTGGTTAGTTTACCCTACCCGCGATCGGCTATCTCAGCAAGCAGCCGATACGCTTCCTCGGCCTGCGCAGCCGCGTTCAATTGCGCCAGCAAGATGTTATAGCGCGTGTTGAGCATGAACCGTTCGGTCGCCGCTTCGCGCTCAAGACGTAGATATTCCGCAGGCTCGGGTAAATCGTATTCGAGCGCGGAGAAGTCGGTAGCCATCAGCGCAACGCCTCTTTACCGAGTACAGCAGTTAGTGCTTCTCGCGGCGTATGCACTACATGGACTTCGCCGTTCCATGTAGCGGTAAAGTCCTCTTGGTCTTTGGTGAGCCTGCCTTTAAGAGACTTGCATTCAAGCAGGATATTTCGGCCTCTGAATCCGACGAGTAAATCCACCGGCAGCTTGATGTAGACGACCCTCGCGCCTATCGCTTCCAGCGCCCTGACTATTGGCCCCTGAACAGCGTCAGTGCGCGCGGCGTTACGCAGGCTTTGCCTTCCGCTTCAGCATCTCGCAAGCCGCAGCGTAGTCCTCTGGCGTCAGATCCTCGGCCTTCTCGACGTTAGCTTTCTTGAGTATTGCGGCAACGGTGATAGTCGTTTTCTTAGCCAGTTCTTGTAGCGTGTAGGCCCACTCGATCTTGTCAACAAAGACAGCCCCGGCAGGGACAGGGGAGGAGGAGGTCGCGGCGGTATTGCCGCTCCCTGCCGGGCGCTGATCGTGAGCGGTATGTCGAGAGATGATAGGCCGAACGGTAAACTGTTTTTTGTTGGCGCGAGTAACGGTTAGCGCCATCGTCATGTCATCTGCAATGTCGCTCATGTGGCTGATGCGGATACCACCGACCTCCATCCCGCCCCATTTCACTTTCGGATCGCGGTAGAGTGTCAAGGAACGTCCAGCGTATTTTGACGAGTCCGGTCCCCAAGCGGAAACCATCACGCGGCACATTGACTTGCACGCCTTATATGGCTTGCCGTTGTCGCCCTCGAAGTGAATTGAAACTGGCTGTTCCTGACCGCCCTTGATCTCAACGCCGGTTATCTTGATTGTCATTTCACGACCAATCAAGTCATCGGCGTTTAGCTGATCTGACTTCGGAATGATGGTCTGCCGCATGTCATCCATTAAATCATCTCCTGCTGAATTTTTCGTTTCGTCTCGATAAGCCTGGCTTTCGACGCAATCACAGCTTCGTATTTTGCGAGTTTGTCGGACAGCCTTGTCTCGAATGCAATGGCGGCGGCGACGATGGCGGCCTGTATCTTTTCATCCGGCATGACGCGCACGGTAGCCATCGGCAACCCGCCGCTATACGACACCAGATCACACCATTTGCGCTCGCTCACAAGCAATCCTGTCTGCACCTGGATCATAAAATCCGGGTCTATCGCGTCAACAGAAACGTAATCGCACAGCGTCTGTATCTGATATTTCTGGCTGCGTGATTTGCATTCGACTTGACCATCATCCCCAACAATACCATCAGGGGAATACCCGATGGTAAATCCCCATTTATCGTTAGTGATGAAGCCGACTTGTTTGGTTTGGCCGTATGCCTTTTTATACGCCACTAGCGCATCTACTTCGTCGTCCATCCCGCGCAGCATGGCGTCGCTGATATAAGTCGGCTCAACGTATCGCGTGATGCGCTGCGCCAGCAATTCGTATAAATGTGTGCGTTCCTTGTCGTTGCTGGCTATTTTCAGCGTTGGCGTGATGATGAGGTGCATTTCGCTGGCGGTGAGCAAGCCGCAACGGGCCGCGCGCCATTCGTCAGAGCCTTGCATCATGTCTGGACGATACGTAATCACTTCACTCTGCCTCAGTCTGAAGTGTCGTAGGTGTACTTGTAGCCGCACAGGTCACATCGGACGTAGTGCAGTCCGCTTCTTGGAGCGGTCGGGTTCGTGTCAGTCGGCGTATGAATCGCGTCGCGGCAGGATTTCACCATCTGAGGAGTCTCGCGCCAGTTATTCGCGCAGCCGAGATCGACGGTTATCGGCGCAACTGGCGCGAGATACTTTTCATCCCCGGTCACGCAGTAGGCGTGTATCCGGCTGATTTTACAAATCTCATCGAAAAGATCGCTCACTTCTTCGCCTTCGCGCAACTCGCCTCTGTCCACTCGCCCTTTACCTGCTGCTTTACGCAGGCTTGCGCTACCTGTACCTCGGTCTTGCGCTCGATGTAGTACACCGTCGCTTGCAGGACGATGTAGACGCCGATCCCTGCAAACCCGGAAATGATGTGCGAGAAGTTCATGCGAGGTAGATGAAGCCGAGGGCTACGGTCAGCGCGATCCAGACTAGCTCGCGCTTACGGATGCGGCGCGGCTGCTCGTAGTAGTCGGTGATGCGAGGTATCACTTCACAGCCCTCTCTACGATATCCGCGATCAAGCAGCCCGCGATGATCAGCCCTAGAACCCAAAGCTTCCAAGAATCTGGCCAGATGTCGAATGCGTCGCGCCTAAAATGTCTCAAATCTTCTTGCATGGCAAAATAATAAGGGTAAAGCCTTGACGCCGTCAAGTGAATAATGTAAAAGGACGCCATGACACCGAAAACACTAGTATTCTGGCAGCGCAGGAGACTGAGAATACTCCAATGGATCAGCAAGGGGATCAGGCAGGCGACCATAGCCAAGCGTCTAGGTATCTCACGACAGCGCGTCCACCAGATACTAAAATGAGTACACCAGAAGTGTGGGCCGCATACGGGTCGGCTAAATGGTACGAGGCCGTAAGGCTTCTGGAAGCAGGCGAGATCGAGAAGGCCCGCGAGCTGCTGCCGCTGATGCTGCCCTCGGACAGAATCGTGATGGGTAGGAAGATTGCGAAGGCAGAGAAGAAATGAAGTGCAACCGTTTCTCATAAACTGTTTAACAAGGAGAGAGCCATGACGAAAGAGAAACCGAAATTCTGCACCGACGAAATGCTGGTGTTCCTCGACAATCTTCGCAAGTCGGGCTCGACGAACATGTTTGGAGCCCGCCCCTATGTAGCAGATGCTTTCGGGCTGGACAAGAAAGAATCCGGCGAGGTG
>ERZ1292632.3233-Hain-H43-01um-R2-3233-length-12662-cov-4_pt1 | contig 12662 bp, 17 predicted proteins | sample MGYA00564407_ERZ1292632 | MGnify/ENA primary metagenome ERZ1292632 (study PRJEB36523, sample SAMEA6512637) | groundwater metagenome | collected 2019-01-08 | study: AquaDiva: Metagenomics assemblies of 32 groundwater samples
CAAGGCCAAACCCGCGTCCTGGAAAAGCACTTTGACATTGATGTTATGCTTCCGATAGAGGGCGAGACAAGGTACGAGTTTTACTGATGCCGAAGATCGTCCCTGGCTACAAAAGGGTTGGCGAGTATCTGGTCTCCTCCTGGAGGCAGATGCAGCCCGCGGGAGAGTTTGGCGCGGGGCCGTTGTCTGAAGAGGTCAGAGCGCTTCTGGAGGGGCCGTCCTCACTACGTGAGCTCTTTACGATGCGTGAGTACCTGGGGAAGAGACAGGTTTACCTGGTGTGGGCCGAGGCAAAGGTCGCAGAAGCCCAGTGGCTTCTGCAAAGAGTCTTCGGATTCGTCGCGACTGGACAGAAAAGACGCATTCTTGATGTCATACGCCTTATGAAACAAGCTCAGGCAGTTGTCGCGCCCATGATCTTCCGGCACCCCTGGGCTTTAGCTCTTCTGCCCAAGCTCCAGAAGATAGAGAGCATGGCCAACATGGGGCTTATGATGGGAAACCCGGGCCAGGCGATGGACGCGCTCCGAACAGAGGGGCAAAGCCTGCTTGCGGAAACAGCTAAAATACGGGAAGAGCGCATGGAGATCAGCGGCCTTGTGCCCCTTGTTGACCAAGAAATATCGAAGATAATCCGTTTTATAACATCCAGGCGGGAGAAGGAAGACTTTGCACATCAGGTCTTTCTCCTCCGGAAAAAACTCGAGGGCTGGAAGCCGGAGCAGTGGATAGCGCCGGTACCTCAAGTCACGTCAGAGGGTTTTGCACTGATGGCCAAGAGCTTTGGGCGCGAAGCCGTTGAAAGCTATAAGGCGAAGCAAGCGCAACGGAAAGAGCGCACGAGATGAACATTCCAGAGATGCTGATCCAGTCCGTCGGGCTCGCCGCGCTGAACGCGACCGTCAGACCAGGTGTGCTGGAGCCATGGATCGCTCAGATAGAAGAGACCGTACAGCGCGATGGCCAGTTCACCAAGGTCCAGGTGCTTTACTTCACCGCGTCGCCGCCCCCCTTCTTCTGGAACTACCAGTGCGCCCGGTGCAGAGCCTACGTGACTGACAAGAACGACCCTGCAAAAGCCGGGACCTGTCGGTGGGTACGGGGCGATATAAGCCCCGTGGGATGGTGTTCTATATGGGTGCCGAGGCCAGAAGACGAGCAAACGCCTTTCGCATGGGTGCGTACAATCCCAGATGATGCCCAATTCACGGCCAAGGCGTTTCTTGTCAACATAGAGAACGGCCCGCTCGGAAAGGTGCAATGATGCTTCCTCCTTTCCCCAGACTGCCATTCAGTCTCAATGGGAACACGCGTACTGCCGTGACAGATATGCTCGCGGAAATGATAGACGACGAGACGGCCGCGGTCTCACGCTACAAAGACTACGCCAAGAGAGCGGAAGAGCGCGGAGATAACCTGACCGCTGCTCTTTTCAATCTCCTGTCGTACGAAGAAGCAAAACACAGAGACGTCTTGGCCGATCGGCTGAAGAAGATCAGGAAGCAGTAAGATGTCTGTCAACCCCTGGCTGGCTAAAAAGCTGGAGGGCCTACACTCGCCCCCAACCGTCGGTCTTTTGGTAGAAGTTGACGACATCACACGTCTGGAAGAGGTGCGCGGCCTTCTGTCCGCTCTGCCTGGCGTCTCGGTCGGACGCGCTGCTTTCAATATGCTTAACGTGACCGCGCCTCCCGCTGTGGTCCAGGCTATTGGCGCTATTCCACACGTCACCGTGCACTACAACGCTCCAATGGGCGTGAAATGGCTCGGCCTTCCCGATCCACCTTTTATTAGCGACCCGCTGGTAGGCCAGTTCCGCCTCTCGGCTGTCACGGTCCCCTTCACGCCGCAGCAAATGGCAGCCTCCTTCGGGCCCCAGCTAGCGGTAGGGGCAGCAAGTTTCCCTTTCCGGATGGCTGCCCAACTTCTGAGGGTAAAAACACCCCTGGCCGAGCTTCACGACCCTGATGTCGTCATAATACCCACAGGGGACGTCCGCAAGCTGTTGGAGCTTCCCAGCTACAACAAAACCACCAAGACCAAGGTAGCGGTGTTAGACACCGGTCTGTCGCCTCTACACCCGCTGCTACACCCGACCAAGGGGCTGATGCCGATACAATCCGTCGTAGCTAGTGTTCCCTGGGACGTTATGGGACATAGTACCTGGGTGACCACCGCCGGATTTGGCGACTCGTTTTGGACTCGCTTCGGCGAGTGTCAAGGTGTAGCCGATCCAGAGAACGGCACCCTGGGCTCCTGGAAGGTCACTAACGACATGGGGTTCGGGGATGTCGCTAGCACTATCGCGGGCATAGAGGCCGCTCATAAGTGGGGAGCAAAAATCATAAATCTCTCGCTAGGCGGCGAGCTTCAGGGGTCGGTTGAAGACGATCCCGTCTGCCGTGTTATCAAACAGCTCAAGGACGAGATCATTTTCGTATGTGCCGCCGGAAACGATGGACCCGACCCTTGGACGATAAGCAATCCCGGAGCCTCACCCCACGTGATAACGGTGGGAAGCTGGTCAACTTACTACAATGGCCTATCGTTTTTCAGCGCCCGCGGGCCAAACGGCAGGTGGTACGTGACCCGCGGTGGACGCAGCCATCGCGACTTTGTGACCTATGGCGATAACATGGTCAAGCCGGACGTGCTGGCGCCTGGCGGCGGTCCTGTGATAGACGGTGATCCCATGGACGTTCTCTTCTCTGGCGTTGTCGGCTACCTGGATGGCCTTTACGACTACTCTCCCTTGGATATGTTCGGTGCCCTCCGGGGCACCAGCATGGCGTGCCCCTTGGCGGCCGGGGTCATTGCCTTGGCAGTAGAGAACGGACTCGTCAAGACGGCCTCTGATGTGAAAAAGAAAATGGCGCGGTTCGGCCGGAAGGACACGGGGGTAGGGTATGGAATAATTACGTACAAGAAGCTCCGATAGGGTTGTGAACATTTGACGTGGGGAGTATACTCTTGGCGACTACTCCCACTCGGAGGAGGTGGCGCAAATGCAGGGAACACCCCATGGTATCGTGGCAAACCTTCTGGAGGACGTCGCGGGAGGCGCTAAAAGCGTCGGGGCTACCGTCGCCGGCGCTCTGGACACAGTGCCGGGCATAGTGGGAGTCCGTGGCCCCCACAACATCGGCGCTGCACTTCTGGACGGCACGGTGGACTCTTGGCTCGCCTTTGGCCGCGGAGTCAAGAAGGCGCTGGACCAGCCACTGGATGACCTCGGTATCCCGCTGGGCGGGATGCGGCTCCCGTGGTAGAAACTGTAAGAGAGGAGCGAAGCTATGGCTGAAGCGTTTGGCCCGAGACAGTTCCTGCAACAGGGAGCGGGGATCCCGCGGGGCATCGAGGCCCAGCTACCGGCTGGCTTGCCTTCGGTCTCCGGCATCCTGACGCAGGTGGCCGGCATGGTTCCCGACATTCCTATTCCGACCCCCGCAGGAGCAGCCCAACTCCCAGCCCAACTTATCCAGCGGGTGGAAGCGGTGCTCCCTTCCGGTGCTCCAAAGGTCTCGTCTGTCCTGGGGGTCTCCGCGTACAGGAAGATGGATGGGCCTGCCGCGAAGGCAGGGGGTGTCCGGATCCTCGGCGGCGGCTATCGGTCAATCTAAGGAGGAAAAGATGAGCTTTGTCATCGCACCCCTGCGTCTGGTCAAGGGAGAGAACAACTTTGGACCCTATGAGGACGCCATGCGGTCCGTCCAGGACGCCGCCTTCAGGCGAGCGGCGGAGATCTGGACGGGAGTCACACCAGGCGGTGTCTACCCGGGAGACGGCCAGTTCGGCATCTGCCCTCTGCGGCAGAACGAGATGGCAAACGATGTGAGTTCCACCACCCTGTCGGGCTCCTACCAGTTCCGCAAGAACGTCACGGCGACGGGCTGGCGGGCCATGTTCAACTACAGCACCCGCAAGGACGTGCTCCACGCCTTCGCCGGCTTCGCGGTTTCCGACGAGGTCACGCGCATCCTCCAGATGCGGTTTGAGATCGGGGACCGCATCTACCCCATCATCGATCTTCACGAAGCGAAGGCCTGGGGGAGCTTCGCTATCATCTTCAAAGAGGACGCCGGCAAGGAGCTCATCGCAGAGCCGGAGACCCGGGTTCTTATCCGGGCCTACTTCGACACCACCGGCTACCAGACCCTCTTTCCCCTCGGATTCCAACTCTATCGCAGAAAAGACCTCGTAATTACAGAACCGTAGAAAGTTTAAAACCAGGGAGAAGCGCCTGATTGAGCTGTTCGGGGATTTCTGGCACAAGGGCCAGGACCCCGCGGACAGGGCAAAACATTTCGCGAAGTTCGGCTTCGCGACCGTCGTCATCTGGGAGAACCAGGTGAGAGACGAAGCAAGGATAGTCTGTCTCATAGGAGGTCGCGATGGCTAGTTCAGGAACTATTACCGATCCTGTCGTCGAGATGCGTCTGCGGTCACAGAAACCGGACGGCTATCCCGGAGAGAGTGTGCTGCTGGTCGGTCGCGTCCGAATCAAGAGCTCTGCCACGATAGAGGCCCCTGACCTGACCCTGAGAACCATCAAACAGATCGTGGTAAGCGGCTACGACTCCCTGCCTGTTCGCTCCGGTGGGCCGCCGAGCTTCTACGGCAGCGTCACAGTGGCCGGAAGCCTCATGAACAGCGTCCGTGTCCGGAGCTTCCGGGGCAGCATCGTGCCGCACACCGGCACCCAGCACGTTGGAACAGCCGCGGGAGGGACGGCCCTGGTCAGCTTCATGATCCTGGGAGCGTAGTTGGGTTCTTTGCCTCCCAAGAACCAGAGAGAAAAAGGAGGAAAAGATGCCCTATCTACCCTGGTTTCCGGAGCCCGGCTCGTTCATACGGTACTTTGACTGGGCAACCAGACTCATCAAGTACAAGCAGCTTGTCTGGCGGCGCGATCCGTTCACCTATCCCCGACGCCTTCCAGCGGTAGCTGCGGGCAGCAAGGGCGACAACCTCACCTTCCGGGCCCTGAACCCCTCAGTGGACAAAAGGCATCTGCTTCTCGCCTATTTTGGAGTGAAGCCTGGCTTCTTGTACTACCTCTGGCATCCCTTCGACGTCAAGGCCTTGAAGTGGGACGAGACGTCATCTGACATTCTCATCATTGATGAGGACCTGACGGCAGTGATCACCTATGAGTCCTCTCCCTACGAGTTCCCCACCAAAGCAATAGCCATCGAGCGAGACAGATACCCTGCGATTCAAGCCAGGAACATCCAGGACGTCAGCTCGCACCCAGAGGTGGTCTGGGTTGGCGCAATGTACGTGGTACGCAACCACGATGATCTCTCCGAAGAAGAGCTTGCGCGGCTTCAAGCTGGCACTCTGCGTAGCTACCCGTGGGACCTGGGAGGTGAGTTCTAATGCCAGATCAAAAAGTCGAAAAGGTCGTCCAGACCAGGTCTTTTCTGGACAAGCAGCGTGACCCACCGGAGTACGTTGACGATGATCTTCCTACAAACACCATCCTGCTGAAGGGACCCGCAAGGCGGGTCACGACGCGGACGCCAAGGGGCACCAACGCCGAGGGCTCCTACCGGATCACAGGCACTCACTACGACTTCGGAAGAGGCACCTACTCCCTACGGATTACCCGAGTGAATGTGAGCGCCGTCGGCACAACGAACTTCCAGGGAACAGTCATACAATGGCACATCAGGCACTCCCGAAAGGGGACCATCGACGTCCTTACCTTTGGTGAGCAGGGCCGGGTCCTGCTCACCGGCGGACCGCGCAGCCCCATCTACGCGGCAGGACCAGGAACACTCTTTTGGGGCTGGGACACCTTCAAGGGTGAGCTCGGAACACAAGTAACTCTTACGCAGGTCATGGAGGCGATACCAGGATAGCCGGACGCTTCTCCTTCTCCATCAGTGAAAACCGGCTCTGCTCCAAGAGCCGGTTTTCACGTGTATTGACGATGGTGATATAATACAGCAAAATGATGAGCAAGCTCAAACCCCAAGCGATGACCCAATTTATCGTCTCGGAAAACGTCTCTTTCGTCTCTCAAATTACCTGTCTTAGCTACAGCCGCGACCGTTGGTGCATCATTCTACCGCGCAGAATTGCTCAGTTGCTAGAAAGGGACAAGCCCCTCCAGGTCACTATCAGGCATCTGGGAACGGTGCAGACATGACTGGACCACCTAAGCCGCGCATCCTCTGGGCGGGAAAAGACCATCCGACCCTGAACTCCGGCTATGGAATCGTCAATCGCTACATCTTGCCGCGACTTGGAGACCGCTACGGAAGAGATAACGTGCTCATCTATGTTCCGGTTTACCAACGGGACACGGTTGGCGAATGGGAAGGAATGCGCGTCTTGCCAGGCCGCGAGTGGGGATACGGCGAGGAAATGATCCTGGACCACTACAAGGAGTATAACTGCAACCTGCTTATCACGCTGGGAGACGTCACGCCACTGGGGATTATTCCGGACCTGGCGGCTCAGGACCAGGTTCTGTGGGTCGCCTGGGCTATGGTGGATTGGCTCGGATGTCCTAAGAACATCTTCTACCGAATAAAGCCTGCCCACAAGCTTGTCCCGGCGTCAAAGTACGGAGAGAACCTCCTGAGAAAGGCTGGACTGACCAACGTAGAAAAGGCCATCTGGCTGGGCCTGAACACCGACCTGTGGAAGCCCTATGACCGGGACCGGATGCCCCATCTCATGCAGTGTCTCGGGTTCAGGTACGACACTTTCAACATCCTGATTGTGGCGGCCAATCAGGAACGCAAACGAGTACGGCATCAGATGGAGGCAATCCGCCTCTTTCGAAAGACGCGGCCGGACGCCAGGGTGCGGCTTTATCTGCACAGTTTTCTCAAAGGGGACAGGGACCTGCTTGCAGACATTGATGAACTCGAGCTAGACATCTGTGCTTGTTCTGACCAGTACGCGATGCTGACCGGCGGCTTCGCCGAAGAGAAGATGGTCAAGATGTTCTCTTGTGCGGATCTCGTTCTCAACGTCTGTCATGAGGGTTTTGGTTTCGCTCAGGTTCAAGCCCAAGCGGTCGGGTGCCCAGTAATCTGTCTGAGTGAAGGAGCGGGACCGGAGCTGGTCCAGTTTGGGATAGAGACTCCTCCTGCGACAGTAGCCGAGACCGGGTCGCACCAGATGTCCCAAGCGCTGCCTTTCCCTGCGGCGGTGGCCAAGGCTATTGAGGATCTCTATGACCGCAGGATGACCGCGGGGAAGCCCTTGCGGAGCGAGGCGGCCATCAAGTGGGTCCAGGAGAACCTGGCCTGGGACAAGATCGCGGAGCAGTGGTACGGAGTAATAGACCGCTGTATGGAAGACAGGATGAGGTATTCCATGGACCTCCCGGAGCCGTCACCGGGGCTTCTGGGGAGAGCTAAGAACATGATCGAGCTTTCATGAAAAGTACACTCGCGGAAGGACATAACCGGGCGGTAATCAGAGCTTGTCTAACAGAGAATGGTTCTCCTATGCAAGCGATAGACATAGCACGCACCGCCCATCAGAAAGGGCTTATCTCGTCCAACAGGGGGCAACTTGGCGTGTACAACATTATTCAGACTGTTCTCAGGCGCAACAAAAACACCTTCGTTCTCGTAGCAAGAGGTCGATGGGGACTTAGGGAACGAGATGAAAACCTCTGTGTCTATGTCCGGCCCCCGGCAAGAAAGTTGTAAGTGATCGTGAAGCAGCTTATCTGGGGTCAGGCTCTCACTTGGTATCACGCCGTCTACTTCGGTAAATGGCGATGAAGCTAGCCTGGCTCCAGGATATCGACATTATGGCCACTGGAGGGGGCGCACAGCTCACCGACCGGGCTCACTTTTTGGAAGGGAGACTGCGTGGTCACGACATCGACTTGTGGCTCCCCTCCTCCGGCACAGTGGATTTCCAAGTAGACGGAGCTATCATAAGCAACGCTACGAGCTTTGGCTTTGACTTCCTCCGCGATCTCACCACGACAAAGCCCTGTGTGTGGTTTCTTCACGACTATTGGCCGGCCTGCCGCTACCGTCTTTACTATCCTATGTTGGAGGACCGCTGCCGGGCTCTTCCGTGCTATCTGAAAGAGCGGTGGCTTCCGGTGCTCCAGAAGGCCAAGCTTATCGTGTGGCTCTCTCCCCTGCACAGAGAGAGCTGGTTATGGTTATACCCAGAGCTGGAGAGCGTGCCGTACCATTTGGCTCCCTCACCGGTGAATCCCGACAAGTTCTACGATATGAAGCTCCCGCGAAAAGGAGTAGTTGCGGTAGAGTCCCTGGCGGAGTTCAAGGGGAAGCGGCATGTGCTCCAGTGGGCAGAAGAGCATCCGGACGTGGAGATCACATTCGTTGGAGGGACTCCCGAAGCAGACAGCCTGCCCTCCAACTGCCGCGACGCGGGGCTGGTGCCATACCACCTGATGAATGAGGTCTATAACCAGCATGAGGCTCTGCTGCACCTGCCTCAGAGTCCAAGCCCGTTTGACCGTACGACGGCAGAGGCGTACTTGGCCGGGTGTCGGATCATAGGAAACGAGCTCATTGGGGCGTTATCCTGGCCCTTCTTCCGAGAGGGGCGGGATGCGGTGGCAAAGGCTTGCCGAGAGTCCCCCCAGGGGTTCTGGGAGGCTATAGAGAGGGCAGTGTCCTGAGAACTCTGGTCATTCTTGGTCGGGTTGCTGTTATTGTAGTCGGCACTGGGCTCATAACCGTCCTGCTGGAGTTTGAGGACGGTTTCAAAGTGGCGACCAGTGCCAACGGGATACGGAGAATCAAGTGAACATCGTCATCGTTGGCGGCGGCGTCGTCGGCACCGCGACCGGTCTGGGGTTCCAGAGACTCGGACACGACGTCCAGGTCTGGGACGTCCGCGGCGACTGTCTAGCCGCTGCAAAGGGCCTGCCGGTTGCGAATGCGCCGCCATGGGCATCATGGCGAAGAGCCAGTCCGACTGACGTGATATTCTTCTGTGTTCCTGAGTCCAAGATCGACGAGGCTACACTCGCGGTTCATCAGGTGCTTGCCCCTGTGTCCAAAGAGGACGGGCTTACGGTCGGCCGGGTCGGGTTTGATGTCCAGGATATCCACGTTCCCTTCTACATCAGGAGCAGCGTGCCCGTGGGGACCTGCAAGCGGCTCTCCGAGAAGTACGGGCGACACGTCGGGCACAATCCCGAGTTCTTGCGTGAGGCCGTTGCCGAGTACGAGTTCCTGAATCCGCCTGCCGTCATCCTGGGGAACTGCTGCCATAGACACGGTGGCGAGATGCAGAAGCTGTACCGGTCCCTGCGGGTGCTGATTCACCACACGACCCCCGAGGTCTCGGAGCTCACAAAGCTCGCGGTGAACGGCTACCTGGCCTGCCAGGTGAGCTACTGGAATCAGGTGAATCTGCTGGCCGACGCCCTGGGCGTGAACAGCCACGAGGTGGGGATGCTGGCGTCTCACTGCGACGACAGAGTGTCGGTTTATGGCTCGCGGATGCACGGGCGTCCCTACGGTGGGAAGTGTCTCCCGAAAGACTTGAGACAGCTCATAGACCTATGTGAAGCGCAAAAAGTGGCCGTACCTCTTCTTCATGCCGTCGCCACTGTCAACTACATGATGGGAAGCGAGGGTGAGTTAGAAAGACGTTGTGCTACCTGTGGCAAACCCTTTACCTCCCGCTTCGGCAGCATAACCTGCGACTCCTGCCGGTCCCCGGACGAGTAAGGAGATGAGCATGAAAGTCGGGGTTGTGGGCCTGGGATACTGGGGACCAAAGTTGGCGCGATGCTTCAAGGAACTGGGGGTCCTGGAGGCCGTATGTGACGCGCACGCAGGCCCCCTAGCTCAATTTAGTATGACGGAGGCTCACCCTCTGTACATCCGTAAGACCTCCTTATTTGGGGAGTTACTTGACGTGGTCGATGCCGTCGCCATCGCCACGCCGCCGGAGACCCACTACGCCCTGGCAAAGCAGGTTCTGGAGGCCGGAAAGCACGTCTTCGTCGAGAAGCCCCTCACGACATCCTATGCCGATGCCATAGAGCTAGAGGCTCTAGCCGGCAGCAAAGATCTGGCCCTCATGACCGGCCACATCTACCTGCACTGTCCAGGAATCGGCGTCACTCCCGTGCCGCGGGGCAAATCAGAGCTGTACATACACTTTCTGAACCCCGCCGGCGGCCCAAGCGTCTCGACCAGGGACATCATGTGGGCGGGGCTGCCCCACGCGGCAAGTCTCGCTCTTTACTTCATGAGGGGCTTCCCAAAGACGGTAGAGACCTACCGTCCTACCAACTGGCGTGTTCAGTCGAGGCTTACGTTTATGAACGGTTCCAAGGTGTTCATCGACGTGGGGGACTTCACGGGTATCAGGGAGCGTAGTGTCGCGCTTTTCTACGATGGCACCCGCTACGAGTTCGTGTCTGACAGGCCCTCTGAGGTCTTGATATCCCGAGGGGGTAGCGTCCAAACTCTTGAGGGTGCGCTAGAAGAACCTCTCCTGAGAGAATGCAGGGACTTCTTGACTCTCGCGGGGGACCTCCGCTTTCACCCTTATTCCGAGAGCGTAACGGGGTCACAGGTACTACAGCTCATCGAAGCCATAAAAGACGCGAGGGACCCGGGGCTGATATGGAGATCAAACTCGTACCCGTGAGAGAAGAGCACCTGCCGCTGCTCCTGGCCTGGCGGCAGGACAAGGAGATCATGCAGTATCTGCCCACACCACCCGTCAGGCCTACTTGGGAGCAGCAAGTCGCCTGGTACAGAAACCTGAAGGGCTATCAGCGCATGATTGAATACGAGGGACGTCCTGTAGGAATCGTCCACTACCATAATGAGGCTGGAGTGATCATCGGGGAGAAGATCCTCTGGGGCAAAGGACTCGCACGAGCGGCCCTTCGAGCCCTGATTGAGGAGCTAGACAAGGACCTCCACTGCCCCAGACCTCTGTGGGCTGTAATCCATCCTGAGAACCACGCGTCGCAAAAAGCCTTCGCCGCTGTCGGGTTTGTCAAGACTAGCCGACCTGCCCGAAATGGACAGGAAGAATGGCAGCTACCAGTCTTCTCGGGGCCAAAGATTCTTCAAGGATCGGATGAAGGAAGTGTACGTCCCGCTAGTTGACCTGAAGGCCCAGCACGCCAGTATCCGCGAAGAACTATCCGAGGCCATCAGGCGGGTCCTGGAGCGCGGCAACTACGTCATGGGGGACGAAGTCGAGGCTTTTGAGCAGGAATGGGCCCGGGTCAGTGGCGCGAAGTACGCCGTCGGAGTGTCGTCGGGGAGCGACGCCCTGTACCTGGTCCTCAGATGGCTGAGGGAGAAGTGGGGGATCACACAGCAAGTGACGACCCCCCTGTGCTTCTGGGCGACGGTGGAGTCGGGCCTGCGAGCGGGGATGCACACGACGTTTATGGATGTGGACCTTGAGACCGGATGTACTGAGACATGGAGTTTTGATGCATCTTCAGTGTTTGTGCCTGTTCATCTTTACGGAAGGCCGGTTGGGACATATCTTGCCGGTGCTGCCGTAGTAGAAGATGCCTCCCACGCTCACGGCCAGCAGCTCCGAGGGTGGGCCGCGTGCTACTCCCACTATCCTACGAAGCCCCTGGGCGCCCTGGGCATGGCCGGGAGCGTGGTGACTGATAGCGAGGACATCGCGAGCTACGTACGACAGGCCCGGGCCCACAGCGAGGCCGGGAGGCGGTTCCTGCACACAGGGACCAGCGGGAACTTCCGCATAGACGAGCTCCAGGCGGCGGTCTTGCGGGTGAAGCTCCGACATCTCCAGGAGTGGAATAATAACCGTAGACAGGTGGCCAACTGGTATCGTTCCGGCTGGCGGGACAAGGGCCTTGACCAGTACATCCTACTCCAACCTCACCACCCGGAGCACACCTACCATATCCTAGCCGGCCGGGTAGTCCACAAAGAGGACCAAGGCGGCAGGGACGCCCTGGCCGACTATCTGAAGGACCGGGATGTCCAATGCGGGATCCGCTACCCCATCCCCCTGCACCGACAGCCCGCCATATTCTCCCAGCACGAGCAGGAGTCTTACCCCCACGCGGAGGAGTGGGCCAGGACGGTCATAAACTTCCCATGCTACGAGTTTATGACGGAGGAGCAGGTGGAGTACGTTTGCCGACAGGTCCTGGCCTGGTGTAGTTCATGACTGAGGAGCTGCTGTCCGCGATCTACGACTCCCAGGAGGCAACGGCTCACGCCGCCAGAATGTGGAGCGAGAGCCAGGCCTGGTACTTTTCCAACTGGATGCCCGAAATAGAAGCCCCCGGGGCTTGGTGGAGTCAGTACGCGCCTTCTTTCCAGCGATTCCTGCCGGACCCCCCTGCGAGAGTCTTGGATATAGGCTCAAACAATGGCAGCCTGGTGTTAAGCCTGCGTTTCAAGCATTACGAGGCGTACGGGGTGGACCTACCAGAAGTTGTCGAGAGAGCGCGGAAGCTCCTTCCTTCCATAGCCGAGCTCCTCTTCCCGCTGAACCTGGAGTTTGACGATCTGCCGGGCGCAGACTACGACATCGTACTCGCCCTGTCGGTGATGGAGCACCTGGTCAACTGGCGTGCGTTTCTTCCCAAGGTAGCCCGGGTGATGAAGCCTGAGGCGGTCTTCTACATGACGTCCCCCAACGGGCGCAAGGCAGGCAAGGAGCACTGGCACTGGCGTCAG